>ERZ838839.26-NODE-26-length-179059-cov-11.452364_pt1 | contig 179059 bp, 122 predicted proteins | sample MGYA00519909_ERZ838839 | MGnify/ENA primary metagenome ERZ838839 (study PRJEB31850, sample SAMEA3708843) | human gut metagenome | biome: human gut; feature: human-associated habitat; material: faeces | place: China | collected 2014 ...
ATTCCCGATGTGTGAAATTGCGTCCGTCCGTGTGAAAAGACCGACGGAAGGGAACACGAAAAGGAAAAAATGCCGCAGAAAGAAAAGGAATCGACTGAAACGCTGTCAATGTGTATCTCATAAACCGCCCGAGAAGGCCCTTCCCGGTCACCAATCCGTATTTTGGCGCAACGAAGCCCCTTCTCGGGCGATTCATTTGACATTTTGACAAATTGACACAACCGCTTTCCAATTGTCAATTACTTCATTTTTTTCGTCCGATTCAGATTCTTTTCAGATTTACACCCGAATTTTGCAGTATAAGAACGAAACAACAAGTAAAACCCGACAAAAACGTAGGACTATGAAAAAGATTCTGATGAGCCTCCTCTGCCTGATTGCTGTCTGTACGGCACGAGCGGCGAACGACGACGACCGCCCCATCCGCATTGACCAGTTGCCGGAGAAGGCACAAAGCTTCATCCGCGAACACTTCAAGGGGGTGAAGGTGGCACTGGCAAAGGTGGAAAGCGACTTCTTCGACCGCAGCTACGACGTGATATTTACCAACGGGAACAAGGTCGAGTTCAACCGCCACGGACAATGGGAGGAAATCGAGTGCAAGTACACGGAGGTACCCTCGTCCGCCGTCCCCGAGTTCATCCGACGCTACGTGGCGGAGAACCATGCCGACCAGAAGATATGGAAGCTGGGGTATAAGGACGACCGACGTTTCTACGAGGTCAAGCTCTCCAACCGCTGGGAGCTGACGTTCGACCTGAAAGGCAACCTCGTCGACCTCGACAGGGACTAGGATAATTGACAATTGACAACGTTTCAATTGACAATGGACAATGGACAATTGACAATTTCCCTTCGGCGTTGGGGGATGTCCATCAGGCGGTGAATGTAGGGGCGACCGGTCTGGTCGCCCGGTCCAATCGCACGATGTTCCCGTTTCAACCGGGCGGTATCATTCCTTGTCGATTGACTACCGTCTCATCCGTAACTAAAAACATAAATGTCTAACTCTAAATATTCTATCGTATGAAAAAAGTATTATTTGCCCTCGTTTGCATGTTTACCTTGGTATCTGCCCAAGTGAAAGCCGACAATGAACGTTCGCTGCCGGTGACCCAGTTCCCGCAAAGTGCGCAACAGTTCATCAAACAACATTTCGCTGACAAGAAGGTGGTGATCTCGAAAGTGGAGACCGACTTCCTTGAGAAAGTATACGTGGTTGTCTTCGCCAACGGCGACAACGTGGAGTTCTACCGCAATGGTGAATGGAAGGAGGTAGAGTGCAAGTACAGCCAGGTGCCCGCCGCTGCCGTGCCCTCGTTCATCACCAAATACGTGTCCGAGAATCACCCCGACACCAAAATCATCAGCGTCGAAAAGGACAAGGATGACAAGGAGTATGAGGTCAAGCTCTCCAACCGCTGGGAGATGACGTTCGACTTCAAGGGCAACCTCGTCGACCTCGACAGGGATTAGGATAATTGACAATTGACAATGGACAATTGACAATTTCCCTTCGGCGTGGGTATGAACTCATCAGGCGGAGACAAGAGGGACGACCGGAGCGGTCGTCCCTCTTGTGCTTTCGTGCGTCGCGCATGGGCGTGTACTCGTCCCTGATTCGCAGACGATTGCCCATCCTCAGTTGAGATAATTGTTCCTTGTCCATTGTCAATTGTCAATTGAAAAGCTATCTTTGCCGTAGAATCCTCAGATAAGACTTGTTTATGATGCGAACGTTGACCATTCTTTGCTTGTCCGCCTGTTGTGTCCGGCTGGAAGCTGCCACGGGGAGTACGTATGACCTGCAGAACGGCCTCCTGGCTGCGGTCTGTGCGGCGGTCGTGCTCCTGCTGCTCGTCGGCTATCTGCTCTATGTGCTGCGCCGTAACCAACGGATGTGCTCCGAGGTCCGGAGGGAGCATGCGGAGCTGAAGATGCACTATGCGGAGAAGAGCCAGGCGTATGACGAGCTGGACGCCACGCACCGGAAGCTGGAGGAGGCGTGCAACGAACTGACGCTGAAGCTGGAGAAGGAGCAGATGCTGCTCGATGAGGCGGGGCGTCGGTATGACACCCTCCGTGGGGGATACACGGACTTGCAGGAGCGTTGTGCCCGTCTGCTGACACTCGAGAGGGAACACGCCGACCTGAAGGAGGCGCACGCGCGCCGGCTGGATGAGGGGCGGGAGAAGGACAGGGAGATAGCCCGTCTGGAGGCGGAGCTGGCGGAGTGCCGCCGCACCGTCGAACGGATGAAACAGCAGGAGGAGAACATACGCACGGAGCTGCTGCACGCCCACCAGTTGCTGCACCGCCACGAGGAGGAGCAGCAGCGACGCGACAACCCGGAGGGGGCAGCGGCGGCGGAGCCGTCCGCTGAACGACTGACGGGAGGGACGCGCCGACCGACCGGGACGGACGTGCTGCCGTGGAACAGCAACGACGAGTTCCTGGCACAAATCGTCCGCTTCATGCGCGAGAACATGGACAATGCCGGGCTGAGCATCGAGCTGTTTGCCAAGCGGATGAACATCAGCCGCTCCATGCTCTATCGCAAGATAAAGTCCGTCACCGGACTGACGCCCGTGGAGTTCATGCACCGTGTGCGCATTGCCTACGCCATCGAGTTGTTGCGCGGCGACTACAACTTCTCCCAGATAGCCTACATGACGGGCTTTAACGACCCGAAGTACTTCACCAAGTGTTTCAAGCGGTACACGGGCATGACGCCCAGTGACTGGAAGGAGAAACGGACGCCCAAGGGCGACAAGACGAACAAGGAAATCCTGTCACACAACAACAGTTACCAGTTTGCCAACTACTTCCGCGAGGACCTCTCCTCCTGACTTACCCTTTCGCCGGCTCGACGTGGATGTTGATGAACGTCCCTTCGCCCAGGAGCTCGCGCAGCCGCTGCTCCATGGCGCGTGTGGTCTCGTGTGACTGGTGGAGGGTGAGGTTGCCGTCCATGCGGACGTGCACATCGATGGCACAGTTGTTGCCCACGCGGCGGGTGCGCAGGTTGTGCGGTTCCGTCACGCCGGGGAAGCTGAGGAGAATCTCCTCGATTTCCCGTTCGGTCTGCTCGGGCAGCGACTGCTCCATGAGCTCGTTGGCACACGGGACGACCATTTCCCACGCAACCTTCACGATGAAGATGCTCACCACCACGGCTGCCACGGGGTCGAGCACACGCCAGTTGTCGCCCAGCAGGATGGCTCCGCCGATGCCCACTGCCGTGCCGACCGACGAGAGGGCGTCGCTGCGGTGGTGCCAGGCGTTGGCGATGACCGCCTGTGACTGCTCGCGCCGTCCCACGATGACGGTGTAGCGGTAGAGTATTTCCTTGGTGACGATGGAGAGGAGGGCTGCCACGAGGGCAAGTGTGCCGGGCGCTTCGAGCGTTTCCCCACGGACGAACGCCCAGATGGAGCGTGCGCCGTTCCAGAAGATGCCCAGTCCGACGAAGAAGAGGATGATGCCGATGAGTGCCGTGGCAAGGGTCTCGTATTTCCCGTGCCCGTAGTCGTGGTCCTTGTCCTGCGGCTTGTTGGAGATGCGTACGAAGAGGAGTACGATGACGTCCGTGACGAAGTCCGACAGCGAATGGACGGCATCGGCGAGCATGGCGGCACTGCGCCCGAGGATGCCCGCGGCAAACTTGAAGAGGAGGAGGGCGAGGTTGACCACGCTGCCGACGATGGTCACGCGGTAGATGCGCCGTTCGCGTTCCGCCCGTCCCGATGTGTTCCGGTTTTCCATAACACGTAGAGCTTGGTTCGTTAATACGGTGCAAAGATACACGTCAATTGACAATTGACAACGTTTCAATTGACAATTGACAATGGACAATTGACAATTGCCCTTCGGCATGGGAGCTGTCCAACAAGGCAATAATTGTCCATGGTCAATTGTCCATTGTCAATTGCCCTGTATCTTTGCAGAAAATTAGTTGCCTTATGAATGAAGATATGTTTCGCACCTTCGACCAGTGGTTGCGCTCTGAAGGCTACCTCATGGGCGAAGACTCCACTTCCACCCTCCACCGCGTGCTCTGGCTCGTGGCAGTTCTCCTGTTCGGTTACCTCGTCGGCCTGATTTGCCGTCGGGTGGTCATCCCCCTCGTCGCGAAGGTCGTGTCGAAGACCAAGGCCACGTGGGACGACTACCTCTTCAATCCCCGCGTGTTGCGCAGCATCTCCCACCTCGTGCCTGCGATGGTGGTCTATGTCGTGATTCCCTACGTGTTCATCGGCACGGGGCTGTGGCTCGACATCCTGCTGCGCATCTCCCAGATATGGCTCATCATCGTGGGCATCCGGTTCTTCACCGCTCTCATCTCGTCGGTCTATGAGCTCTCGACGCAGCATGAGGACCTGCGCGACCGTCCGCTGAAGGGCGTCTACCAGATGCTGAAGATTATCGTCATCTGTGTCGGCGTCATCGGTGTGGTGAGTGTCCTGGTGAACCGTTCGCCCCTGGCACTGTTCACCGCCCTGGGTGCCGCTGCCACCGTGCTGATGTTGATATTCAAGGACACCATTATCGGACTGGTCGCCGGGGTGCAGCTCTCTGCCAACGACATGCTCCGTCCGGGCGACTGGATCAAAATCCCCAAGCAGGGCATCGACGGCATGGTGACGGAGGTCAACCTGACGACGGTGAAGGTGCTCAACTGGGACAACTCCGTGACGACGGTCCCGCCTTACACGCTCGTGAGCGACTCCTTTGAGAACTGGCGTGTGATGCAGGAGAGCGGCGGGCGCCGGGTAAAGCGCTCGGTGAACATCGACATGCAGAGCATCCGTTTCTGCACGCCCGAGGAGCTGTCCGCCTATGCCGATGAGGAGTGGTTCGCCCCGCTGAAGGATGAGAAGGAGGTGGTCAACCTGCGCGTGTTCCGTGCCTATTTCACCGACTGCCTGCGTCGTAACCCGCGCATCAATGCGGAGCTGACGCTGATGATACGCCAGCTCCAGCCCGGTCCGCAGGGTCTCCCGTTGGAGCTCTACTTCTTCTCGGCCGACCGTTCATGGATTCCCTACGAGATGCTGCAGGCTGAGGTGCTCGAGGTGTGCCTTGCCGTGCTCCCGCGTTTCGGCCTCCACGTCTTCCAGTCGCCGACGGGACTGGACCTGGAGCGGATGCGCATCAATCAGTAGCGGACACGCCTGGGTCAGTAGGTGAAGCTGCTTCCACCCAGGAACTCCCTGAGGAGCGAGGTCGGCGGAAGGTCGCGGTCCGGCACGGGGATGAAGTACTCGAGGAAGCGGCGCAGGCGGTAAGCCTCCGAGTGGGCCGGCGACGACTCGGGGACGCGGTACAGCACAGGCTCCACGTGGCTCTTGAGCACCGACAGCTCAAAGAGCAACGCGGAGTTGAACATGGCGTCGGCGTTCTCCTGGTACGGGAAAATCCATTTCGCCTCACCTGCCCGTACGCTCGGCCAGCGCTGGATGGTCTCCTCGGCGGAGTAGCCCCGGTAGTTGTAGTCGCGGATGATGCGTCGCAGCAGACGGTTGTCCGTCGTCGGGATGTAGTTGTGGTTGTCGAGCGAGATGGTCGTCAGTGCGGACACGTACACGCGGAACTTGTTCGCTTCCGGGATGTGGGGCGTCAGCTCGGGGTTCAGCGCGTGGATGCCTTCGAGGATGAGGATGGCGTTCTCCTCCAGGCGCAGGAAGTCGCCCCGGTACTCGCGTTCCCCGGTGGTGAAGTTGAAGCGCGGCAGCTCCACCTGTTCGCCGGCGATGAGCGAACGGATGTGCTGGTTGAACAGGTCGAGGTCCAGCGCGTAGAGCGACTCGTAGTCATAGTTCCCGTCGGCATCCCGCGGCGTGTGCCGGCGGTCGACGAAGTAGTCGTCGAGCGAGATGGGGTGGGGGCGCTTGCCGTTCGCCATGAGCTGGACGGAGAGCCGCTTGCTGAAGGTCGTCTTGCCCGACGACGAGGGACCGGAGATGAGCACCACCTTCACGTCAGGGCGCGCGCAGATGTCGTCTGCGATGCGGGCGATGCGCTTCTCCTGCAGTGCCTCGGCAACGTTGATGAGGTCCGTGGCGTGTCCTTCGGCAATCGCCTCGTTGAAGTCGCCCACCGTGCTCACGCCCATGATTTCCTGCCAGCGGCGGTTCTCGTTGAAGACGTCGAACATCTTCTCCTGCTTGACCATCTCGCCCAGCACGGAGGGGTTCATGCGGTCGGGGAAGCGGAGGAGCAGCCCGTCGTAGTACTTCACCAGGTCGAACAGGTGCAGGTGTCCCGTCGAGGGGAGGAGGCTGCCGTAGTAGTAGTCCACGAATCCGTCGAGCGTATAATAATAGGTATAGAGCCGTCCCGTCGTGCGCAGGAGCTTCACCTTGTCCGTCATGCCCTTCTGCTCGAAGAGGCGGATTGCCTCCTCGGAATGTTGCTCGATGCGGTGGAAGGGCAGGTCGGCGGCGATGATTTCCGCCATGCGCTGCTTTATGCGGGTGACGTCGGCGAGCTCCGGTTCACGCCCGATGCGCAGGCTGCAGTAGTAGCCCCGCGAGACGGGGTGCTCCAGCAGGATTTGTCCGTCGGGGAATACGTCCGCGACCGCCTTGCAGAGCACGAAGCAGAGCGAGCGGACGTAGGTGCGCAGTCCCGACTCGCTGGAGATGTCGAGGAACTCCACATCCTTGTTGTGGTAGACCCGGAAGTTCAGACCCTCCACGTGGTTGTTCACCTTGGCGCTCACCACGCCGTAGGGCATGTCGAGTCCGAAGCCTTTGTAGATTTGCAAAAGTGAGCTCCCGATAGGAAAGCTCTGAGTTTTTTCATTATTTTTGCAGCAGATTTGTATTACTTGTTTCATTCCTGTTACAATTATGCGGTTCGTTTGGCGGCTGTCTCCCGTCGGTGGGGAAGCCTGTGGCTAAAGATAGGCATAATCGGGATGAGGCGTGGTAGGAGACTCTATTAATAAAGATAAACCACATGTCTATTTTCGTATTTTTAAAGCTTCTCGGCTCTTTGGCACTGCTCATGTATGGCATGAAGACCATGAGCGAGGGACTCCAGAAGCTCACGGGCGGACACCTCCGCCACATCCTTGGCGCCATGACGACGAACCGGTTCACGGGGTTGCTCACGGGCGCGTTCGTTACCGGCGCCGTCCAGTCGTCCACAGCGACGACGGTCATGACGGTCAGCTTCGTCAACGCCGGCCTGCTGACACTGGCACAAGCCATCTCCGTCATCATGGGTGCGAACATCGGCACGACGCTCACTGCGTGGATTATGTCGATATTCGGTTTCCAGATGAACATGAGCAACTTCGTTTTCCCCCTGTTTGCTGTAGCTCTCCCCTTGATTTTCTCCCGCAAGAGCGGGCGCAAGTCATTCGGAGAGTTTATTTTTGGCTTCTCGTTCATGTTCCTCGGACTGACGACCCTTCGGGAGAACGCGCTGACCATGGACCTGGAGCACAACGAGGCGGTCATCAGCTTCATCGCCTCGTGCCGGGGCTGGGGCTTCCTCTCGACGCTGCTCTTCCTGCTGGTCGGCAGCGTGCTGACGATGCTGGTGCAGTCGTCGGCAGCGGTCATGGCAATCACGCTGATTCTCTGTTCCGGCGGCGTGCTCGACCTGTACATGGGCATCGCGTTGGTCATGGGCGAGAACATCGGCACGACGGTCACCTCCAACATCGCGGCGCTGACGGGCAATGCGCAGGCACGGCGTGCGGCGTTCGCCCACTTCATCTTCAACACCTTCGGAGTCATCTGGGTGCTGTGTGTGTTCCATCCCTTCGTCGACATGGTGCGGGGGCTGGTCCGCTGGATGGCGCCCGACGCGTCGCCTCACATCGCAATCACCTATGCGCTCTCGGCGTTCCACACCTGCTTCAATATCTGCAACGTGCTCATCCTGATTTGGTTCATCAAGCCGATGGAACGCATTATCTGCCGTGTCATCAAGGCGAAGGACGACGATGAGGAGTTCCGCCTGCGCTACATCGAGGGCGGCCTGCTGTCGACGGCAGAGCTCTCCATCCTCCAGGCACGCAAGGAAATCAACCTCTACGCCAAGCGCACCCACCGCATGTTCGGCTTCGTGCGCGACCTGCTCCACACGACCGACGACGACGCCTTCACCCGTCTGTTCGCCCGTATCGAGAAGTACGAGAATATCAGCGACCGCATGGAGGTCGAGATAGCCAACTACCTGAACCTCGTCTCCGAGGGACGCCTCAGCTCCGAGAGTAAGGAGCAGATACGCGAGATGCTGCGCGAGGTGTCCGAAATCGAGAGTATCGGCGACAGCTGCTACAACCTGGCGCGTACGCTGAACCACAAGCACAGCGGCAAGACCGACTTCACGGAGAAGCAGTACGAACACATCGAACTGATGTTCCAGTTCGTCAACGAGGCAATGATGCAGATGATGGCGCTGCTCAACGACACCACCCACGAGGTGGACCCGAACGTGTCGTTCAACATTGAACAGGAAATCAACAACTACCGCGACCAGCTCAAGACACAGAACGTGATGGACATCAACAACCGGGAGTACGGTTACCAGATGGGTGTCCACTACATGGACCTCATCGCCGAGTGCGAGAAGCTGGGCGACTATGTCATCAACGTCGTGGAGGCATACACTGAGAAGAAAGCCACCGCCGCCCTGTCGGCTGTGGGCTGACGCGCTGCCTCCGGACCCGTTGCCGTGCGCTTACAGATGTTCGTGTTTTTGACACTTATTCTGTAGGCGCACGGTCGTTTCTACGTGCCGTGGTTTGAATTTGAAACCTCCGTTTCGCTCCGATGAAGAATCTGTTACGGCAAGATGTTCTAACCATTATTGCGTTAAATAAACTAAACGTCTGTTTGTAAGTCCATGACATGATGTCGGGAGGATGCTGCGTTTCCGTATCTTCTGTCCGTGAGAAAGGACGAAACTGTCAGTATTTGTCTGCCAGCAGGACCGTATTGTCGGAAAATGTGTTCTGTCTGCATGGATATGTAAGTGTGAATAAATCCAAACGACCGTTACACCATCCTCGTATATCAGAATATTTCTTCCTATATTCGCACACCTCCCTACAGGGAGTCAGAAAATATTGAAAGATTAGGGGATTCAATATTCATTCGCTTACAGATTAAAAGCAGCTCTGCCGTTCTTAGGGGGAACGGTGGGGTCGGCTCCATACTAACCTAAAGACATTATTCTGCTTTATGGAAGAACCTATCGTACGGGTAGACCACCTGTCGCATCGCTACAGCGTGCAATGGGCTATCCGGGACATTAACCTTCAGATCAGCAAGAAAGGGGTGTTTGGTCTGTTGGGCTCCAACGGAGCGGGGAAGTCCACCACGATGAACATCATCTGCGGTGTGCTCAACCAGACCGAGGGAGATGTCCACATCAACGGCATCAGCCTCCGCGAAGACCCGGTGCAGGCGAAACGCTACATCGGCTTCCTGCCACAACGCCCTCCTTTGTACACCGACGCCACGGTGGACGAGTATCTCATGTATTGTGCCCGCTTGCGCCTCATGGACCCGAAGGAGGTCCGCCCTGCAGTGGACCGCGCGAAGGAGAAGTGCGGCATCATGCACTTCAGTCGCCGCCTGATAGGCAACCTCTCCGGCGGCTACCAGCAGCGGGTGGGCATCGCGCAGGCCATCGTCCATAACCCGCCCTTCGTCGTGCTCGACGAACCCACCAACGGACTGGACCCGAACCAGATTGTCGAAATCCGCCACCTTATTAAAGAGATTGCTGCCGAGCGTGCCGTGATGCTCTCGACCCATATCCTGCCCGAGGTGCAGGCCACGTGCGACGAAATCATGATGATCGAGCACGGACGGGTGGTCTTTACCGGCTCGCTGCGCGACTTCAATAACTACATGGCGCCGAGCACCTTTGTGCTCGTGCTGGAACAGGCACCACCGGTGGAGGAGCTTGCCGCCATCCCCGGCATCCTCAAGGTGGAACACCTCACTCCCACACGCTTCCGCCTCCACTTCGACGGTGAAGACCACGGCATGACCCGCCGTGTCGCCGCCCTCGCCGTGGAGAAAGGCTGGCGTCCCAGCGAAATCATGCTCGAACGCGACTCGCTCGACACCGTGTTCGCACAGCTCTCGGGCAAGGGCGTCGCCTCCCTGCACACCGGTGCACACACGGACGCCGCCGCCTCCCGTTCCTGAACGGCGGGACTCCCGACGCACCTCAACCAACGAACCTAGCAAAGAACCGTTATGAAAACAACCATCCGCATAGCATTGGCAGAACTGCGCTCGCTCTTCTGCTCACCGATCGCATGGCTCATCCTGGTCATCTTCGCCTTCCAGTCGGGGCTGGCCTTCAGCGATGCCATCGGACGCCAAATCCAGTCGCAAGCCATGGGCTACGGCCTGTGGGGAGCCACCTCCGGCATGTTCACCGGCTGGATGGGCATCTTCCCGGGGTTGCTCGGCAACCTCTACCTCTACATCCCCCTGCTCACGATGGGGCTCATGAGCCGCGAGTACAGCAGCGGCTCCATCAAGCTGCTCTATTCCTCGCCCGTGACGAACCCGCAAATCATCCTGGGCAAGTACCTCTCGGTGCTCGTCTACAACCTGGCGCTCATCTTCCCGCTGCTGGTCATGGCCGTGTTCACGGGACTGACGGTGAAGGACGCCGACCTGCCGCTGGTCTTCTCGGGCATTCTGGGCATCTACCTGCTCATCTGTGCCTACGGCGCCATCGGACTGTTCATGTCGAGCATCACCTCCTACCAGGTGGTCGCCGCCATGGGTACGCTCGCCGTGCTCGCCGCCCTCAACTACGTCGGCGAGGTGGGGCAGGACTATGCCTTCGTCCGCGACATCACCTACTGGCTCTCCATCTCCGGACGCGCCTACCAGTTCATCGACGGACTCATCTGTACGGAGGACGTGCTCTACTTCCTCATTGTCATCGTGCTGTTCATCAGCCTCTCCATCCTGAAGCTCCGTGCCGGACGCAGCAAGGTGTCCCGTGCCCGCTCGTGGGGAACCTATACGGCTGTGGTGGCTGCCGCCTTCCTCGTCGGCTATCTCTCGACGCTGCCCTCGCTGAAGTTCTATTATGACTGCACCGCTACCAAGTCGAACACGCTCACCCGCACCAGTCAGGACATCGTGAAGAAGCTCGACGGCGGACTGACCATCACGACCTACGTCAACCTCCTGGAGCCGAACTACGGCAGCGGGCTTCCCAGCCAGCTCAAATATGACGTGGAGCGATTTGAGCAGTACCTGCGCTTCAAGCCCGAGATCAAGATGCGCTACGTCTATTTCTGGGACAAGGCAGACAACGAGTCGCTCGACGACCGCTTCGTGGGGCTGGACGACCGTCAGAAGGCGGAAAAGATGAGCAAGATCCTCGACCTCGACTTCGACATGTTCCTCACTCCTGAAGAGATACGCAAGGTCATAGACCTGCGTCCCGAGGGCAACCGCTTCGTCCGCGTCATCGAACGTGAGAACGGACAGCGCAGCTTCCTCCGCCTCTACGACGACAACCAGAAGCACCCCTCCGAGACCGAAATCTCCGCTGCACTCAAGCGCTTTGTCGTCAAGTCGCCCAAGGTCGCTTTCCTCACGGGCCACGGGATGCGCGACATCCACAAGACCGGCGACCGCGACTACAACCGCTTTGCCGAGAGCATCTATTTCCGATACTCGCTCATCAACCAGGGCTTCGACGTGCTGACCGTCGACCTCTCCCGGGAGGATATCCCTGCGGACGTCGACATCGTGGTCATTGCCGACATGCGCACCCCCTTTGATGAGGCAGAGGGCGGCAAGCTGTCCGCCTACGTCAACCGCGGGGGCAACCTCTTCATCCTCGGCGACTACCGCCGTCAGGAGGTTATGAACCCCGTTGTCGCCCCCTTCGGCGTCAGCTTCCTGCCCGGCGTGCTCGTCGAGCCGAACGACGTGGACCTGCCGACACTGACCGTCGGCCACATCACGGCACAGGTAGCCGAGGCCTTCCCGACCTACCGTCGTCCCTATGCCTACGGCTACACCATCAGTATGCCCGAGGCGACCGCCCTCTCGTTTGACCCCTCGTGCGGGTTCACCGCCTTGCCCGTCATCGTCTCCGGCGAGAAGAGCTGGACCGAGCTTCAGACCACTGACTTCCTCGACCAGGTGCCCACAGCCGACAGCCTGAGCGGCGAGCGTCCGGGAAGCTACCCCACGGTACTGGCACTCACCCGCCAGGTGGGCGACAAGGAGCAGCGCATCGTCATCTCCGGTGACGCCGACTGCGTGAGCAACTACGAGCTGGGCAAGACCCGCAACGGCGTCAACTCGTCGAACTTCACCCTGCTCACCGGAAGCTTCAAGTGGCTCTCCTACGGCGAATACCCGTTGGACACCACCCGCCCCGAACCCACGGACAACGAAATCTATCTCGGGCGTGACGCCCGCCGCTGGATCAAGTACGGCTTTGCCGGACTCCTGCCCCTGGCGCTTGCTGCCTGCGGCATCACCATCCGTGTGCGCCGGCGCAGAAGATAGTAACCAGTCCACTCGTCAACTTAAATAGACCCATTATGGAAGAAACAATTGTAAAAGTAGAGCACCTGTCCCACCGTTACAGCGTGGACTGGGCGATACGCGACATAAACCTGGAAGTGAGAAGCCGCGGTGTCTTCGGCCTGCTCGGCTCCAACGGAGCGGGGAAGTCCACCACGATGAACATCATCTGCGGAGTACTCAACCAGACCGAAGGCAATGTCTACATCAACGGCATCAGCCTGCGTGAGAATCCGGTGGAAGCCAAGAAGTACATCGGCTTCCTCCCCCAACGTCCTCCCTTGTATCCCAACATGACCGTGGAGGAATACCTGACCTACTGCGCCGCCCTGCGTCTGATGGACGAGGCAGCCATCCCTGCCGCCGTCGAGCGGGCGATGGACCGTTGCGGCATCCTCCACTTCCGCAGCCGTCTGCTGAAGAACCTCTCCGGAGGCTACCAGCAGCGCGCCGGCATCGCGCAGGCCATCGTCCACAGCCCGAAGTTCGTTGTCCTCGACGAGCCGACGAACGGACTGGACCCCAACCAGATTGTCGAGATACGTAACCTCATCAAGGAGCTCGCGTCCGACCATGCCGTAATGCTCTCCACCCACATCCTCTCGGAGGTGCAGGCGACGTGTGACGAGATACGCATGATCGAACGCGGACACGTCGTCTTCACCGGAACGATGGACGACTTTGACAACTACGTCGCGCCCACTTCGTTCCTTGTCGTGTGGGACAATCCCCCGACGACGGATGAGCTGGCTGCGCTGGATGGTGTCACCGGTAGCGAGGACCTGGGCGACGGATGTTTCCGCGTCCACTTCGACCGCCGTCCCGACATCACCGAACGGGTCATCGACTGGAGCGTCCGCAGCGGATGGGGCTTGAAGGAAATCAGGCTCGAACGTCGCTCGCTCGACGAGATATTCGCCCGCCTCTCGAAGGGGGAAGGATGAGGCACCGTCTCCCGGTCCGTCCGTTCCCCCGTCGGCCGGGTGCAGTCCGTCCGTTCCCACGTTTACTTGTTAACTCGTCAACTAACCCATTTCCAGTGAATATGAAAACAACATGGAAAATAGCCAAGGCGGAGCTGTACAACCTGTTCTGCTCGCCCATCGCCTGGCTCATACTGATCATCTTCGCATTTCAGGCGGGGCTTACCTTCTCCGACCTGATCGACGACCAGCTGCGTTACCTCGCACTGGGCTACCGTCCCTATAACCTCACCTCGCGCCTCCTGTTGGGCTTCGGCGGTGTGTTTGCCGCCATGCAGGACAACCTCTATCTCTACATCCCCCTGCTCACGATGGGGCTGATGAGCAAGGAGTACAGCAGCGGCTCCATCAAGTTGCTTTACTCCTCTCCGGTAACGAACACCCAGATTATCCTCGGCAAGTACCTGTCGATGCTGGTCTATGCCCTCCTGCTCATCGCCGTGCTGTTGCTGTTCCTCGTCTTCTGTGCCCTGACAGTGGAGCACTTTGACTACCCCTTCGCCTTCACGGGTCTGTTGGGCATCCTGTTGCTCACCTGTGCCTATGCCGCCATCGGACTCTTCATGTCCACCCTGACCGCCTATCAGGTGGTCGCCGCCGTCGGCACACTGACGCTGCTGGCACTGCTCAACTACATTGGTAATGTGGGGCAGGACATCGCCTTCGTCCGTGACATCACCTACTGGCTCTCCCTCTCCGGCCGTTCGGACAGCCTCATCGAGGGCATGATTTGCAGTCAGGACGTGCTCTACTTCTTCATCGTCATCGTCCTCTTCCTCGTGCTCTCCATCCTGAAGCTCAAGTTCGCACGCACGTCGGTGAAGCCGGCTGTCAAGTGGATGCAGTACACGCTGACGGTCTGCGCCGCCCTCCTTGTCGGCTACACCACCACACGCCCCAAGCTCATGGGCTACTACGACGCCACTGCCACCAAGGCGAACACGCTCACGCCCGAGAGTCAGGAAGTCATGAAGCAGCTGACCGGCGGACTGACCATCACCACCTACGTCAACCTGCTCGACGAGAACTACGGCAAGGGCATGCCCTCCCGGCTGAACTACGACCGCGAGCAGTTCGAGAAGTACATCCGCTTCAAGCCCGAACTGGAGATGAACTACGTCTACTACTACGACCGGGTGAACAATCCCTCCATCTATGCCCAGTTCCCCGGATTGGACGAGGAAGGCATCGCCCGCCGCATGTGCGACATCATGGACCTGGACTTCGACATGTTCCTCAGTCCCGAAGAGATACATCGCATCATCGACCTCACGCCCGAAGGCAACCGCTTCGTCCGCGTCCTCGAACGGGAGAACGGTGCACGCAGCTTCCTGCGTGTGTATGACGACAATCAGCGCGACCCGCGTGAGAGCGAAATCACCGCTGCCCTGAAGCGGCTCGTCGTCAAGGCTCCCAAGGTGGGCTTTGTCGCTGGTCACGGCGAACGCAGCATCGACAAGGCAGGCGAGCGCGACTATGCCGCCTTTGCCCGCAACCTCACCTTCCGCTACTCCCTCATCAACCAGGGCTTTGATGCCGTCGGGCTGAACCTGGCGGATTCCACGGGCATCCCTGCCGACATCGACATCGTGGTCATTGCTGAGGCACGCACCCCGTTCACTGACGGCGAGCTGGCACGCCTGCATGACTACGTGGAGCGCGGGGGTAACCTCATCATTGCCGGTGAGCTGCGCCGTCAGGAGGTCATGAATCCCCTCGTGGAGCCGTTCGGCGTCCGCTTCCTGCCGGGCATTGTCGTCCATCCGACGGCAGAGTATGCAGCCGACCTCCTGGCGCAGGAACTCACACCCGAAGCTGCCGCCCTGAACGATGTCTATGCCGGACTGCGCCGCAACGATTACCGTATCATCATGCCCGGTGCCGTCGGACTGGCGTGGGCAGACACGACCGCCTTCCACGTGACACCCATGCTCACCACTCCGGCACAAGGCTCGTGGATGGAGTTGCAGACGACCGACTTCGTTGACGACAAGGCGGTGCTCGACACCCTGACGGGCGAACGCGAGGCTGCCGTCCCGACGATGCTCCGCCTCACCCGTCAGGTGGGCGACAAGGAGCAGCGCATCCTCATCCTGGGCGACGCGGACTGCATGAGCAACGGCGAGCTGACGACCGAGCGTTACGCCCTGAACGGCTCGAACTTCTCACTCATCACCGAGTCGTTCCGCGACCTTTCCTACAACGTCTTCCCCATCAACACCGACCGTCCGCGTCCGGCGGATGACGCCATGTCTATCGGTCAGGGAGCACTCATCTGGGTGCGCATCCTCTTCATGGGGCTTGTTCCCGCCGCCCTCATCGCCTGCTACACGCTGACGTGGTGGCGCAGACGGAAGAAGTGAAACGAATCATCCTAATGTTGAGTATTTAATACATATAGAACATGAGAAAAAAGCGAGAGTTACTAGTGAGACAAGGTGCGCTCCTGGCGTGTGCCCTCTGTTGCGCGGCTCCTGTGGCAGCACAGGTGTCGGTGCGGGTGAGCACGGGTCAGCAGCAGACAAGCACCCAGAGAACGCTCATTACCGTCAAGGGTAGGGTGGCAGACAAGGAAGGCCACTCGCTCCCCGGTGTGACCGTGTTGCGCAAAGGCAACATGAACGGTGTGATCACCGACATCGACGGACGGTTCCAAATCAATGTGCCGAAAGGAGCGGATGCCGTGTTGCAGTTCTCCTTCGTCGGTATGGAAACGAAGGAGGTGCGGGTGAAAGCGTCCGCACTGGGAGAGAAAGAACTGGAAATACGTCTGGATGAAGACGCCCAGCAGCTCGACGAGGTGGTGGTGACAGGCTTTGTGAACTTCAAGAAGGAAAGCTTCACGGGAAACTCCACCACCATCCGCAAGGAGGAGCTGCAACGTGTTTCCAAGACGAATGTCATCAAGGCACTTCAGGCGTTTGACCCGTCGTTCCGCATTGCCGAGAACACCACTTGGGGCTCGGACCCGAACGCCCTGCCCGAAGTGTCCATCCGTGGTAACTCAGGCATCGGCGTGAAGGAGCTGGATGCGCAGAGCCTGACCTCGAAGTCGAACCTGCAGAACAACCCGAACCTGCCGACCTTCATCATGGACGGCTTCGAAATCGACGTGACGAAGCTCTACGACATGGACCCCTCTCGCATCGAGAGCATCACCATCCTCAAGGATGCCGCCGCCACGGCGATGTACGGTTCGCGTGCTGCCAACGGCGTGGTTGTCATCACGACCGTCACTCCGAAGCCCGGCAAGCTCAACGTGCAGTACAGCTTCACCGGTGAGGTCGAGGCGCCTGACCTGAGCGACTACCACCTGCTCAACGCGGCTGAGAAGCTGGAGGCAGAACGCCTCGCGGGATGCTACGTCTCCGACACTCCTGCCGACCAGGAACGGCTGAACGAGGAGTATCAGGGCAAGCTGTACAACGTCCGGCGCGGTGTCGACACCTACTGGCTGTCGAAGCCCCTGCGCACGGTGTTCAACCATAACCACAGCCTCTACATCGACGGCGGTACGGAGAACCTGCGCTTCGGCGTCGACCTCAACTACAAGCAGGACGACGGTGTCATGAAGGGCTCGGGCAGACGGACGATGGGCGGAGGCATGTACCTCGACTACCGCATCAACAAGCTCCAGGTGCGCAACTACGTCAGCTTCAACACGACCCACAGTCAGGAGTCACCCTACGGCTCCTTCTCCGACTACACCACCAAGCAGCCCTACGACGTGTACACCGACGAGAACGGCAACTACCTCGAGGAGCTGGAAGACTGGCACATGTCGGGCACCATCACCAACCCGCTCTATGAGGCAGGGTTGCACAACTTTGACAAGTCGTCGTACAACGAGCTTATCGACAACCTGAGCCTGCAGTGGAACATCACGCACTACTTGCTGTGGAAAGCCTCGCTGGGTGTTACCTACCAGACGAACAAGAGCGACCGCTTCCTCGACCCGCTCTCGAAGAAGAACACCAACCCCATCAGCTCCACCAACTACTCGTCGGGCGAACTGACCACCGGCTCGGGCTCCAACCTGAACTGGGACTTCCAGAGCACACTGTCCTACAACCAGTTCTTCGGCAAGCACAACCTGAACTTCTCGCTGGGCTTCAACGCACAGGAGACGCAGACCGAGTCGGTCAGCACGACCTACCGCGGCTTCCCCTCGGGCATCCTCCATTCGCCCAACTATGCGCAGGAAGTCTATGAGAAGCCGTCGACGAGCGAGAACACGACCCGTCAGATGGGTGGCGTGGGTGTGTTCAACTACAGCTACGACAACATCTACCTCTTCGATGCCAGCATCCGCGTGGAAGGTTCCTCGGAGTTCGGTGCCGATGAGAAGTGCGGAACGTTCTGGAGCACGGGCGTCGGACTGAACCTGCACAACTACGAGGCAATCAGCGACCTGGGCTTCTTCGACCTGCTCAAGCTCCGCGGAAGCTACGGACAGACGGGCGCCGTCAACTTCGCCCCCTACCAGGCAGAGACCACCTATCAGATATTCACCGACGAATGGTACAAGACGGGCTATGGCGCCACGCTCTACGCCCTGGGCAACGAGGCATTGCGCTGGGAGACGACCAACACGCTTGACGTCGGCTTCGAGGTGAGCTTCCTGCGTCGGCTGTTCTACCTGAAGGCGAGCTACTATGTGAAGCGTACGACGGACATGGTGAACGACGTGACCATCCCCAGCCACACGGGCTTCACGACCTACAAGGACAATGTGGGCGAGGTGGAGAACCGCGGTTTCGAGCTGGACTTCCGTTCCGACATCTTCCGCAACCGCGACTGGTACGTCTCCATCTTCGCCAACCTGGCACACAACCGCAACAAGATTCTGAAGATTTCCGACAGCCTGCGCGACTACAACAAGCAGGTGCAGGACTACTACAGCGACCCCTTCAACCAGAGCTCACGCTCGCAGCCGCTGTTGCAGTACGTCGAGGGCGGTTCGATGAATTCCATCTGGGGCGTACGTTCGCTGGGCATCGACCCGGCATCGGGCAAGGAGCTGTTCCTGCGTCCTGACGGGACGGTGACGGACACCTGGCGTTCGGGCGACCAGGTCGTTATCGGCAACAAGGAGCCTGACGGTCAGGGAACCTTCGGCTTCAGCGCGTCGTGGAGGAACTTCTCGCTCTACACCACGTTCATGTACGAGTTCGGCGGACAGCGTTACAACCAGACGCTGGTCGACAAGGTCGAGGACGCCGACATCTATGACAGCAACGTCGACTACCGCGTGCTGACCGACCGCTGGCAGAAGCCCGGCGACGTGTCGAAGTTCCAGGCGTTGCAGGCAGGCGTGAACAACATTGCACAGACACAGCCTACGTCGCGCTTCGTGCAGGACTACAACTACCTGACGCTGAACTCACTCTCGCTGGAGTACACCTTCGACAACGAGCTGATAGCCCCCTGGGGACTGAGCATGCTCCGGCTGGAGTTGTCTGCCAACGACCTGTTCTATGCCTCCACCGTGAAGCAGGAGCGTGGCTTGAGCTACCCGTACTCGCGCTCCGTAAGTTTCGCCGTCAAGGCTTCCTTCTAACCCTTTAAACGTACGACAAATGAAGAAACTCTACATACTCTTATCCGCCGTCCTGCTCCTGGCGGGCAGCTCCTGTTCCGACTGGCTGGACGTGCGTCCGTCTGACACGCTGACGCAGGACGAGCTGTTTGCCGAGGGCGACGGCTACCGCGTGACCCTCAACGGTGTCTACCGTCAGATGTCGGAGACCTCGCTCTACGGTTCCGCCCTGACGTGGGGCTACCTGGATGCCGCCGCACAGATGTACTCGTCCTGGTATCTGGGTACGAACACCCTCTATGACAAGTTCGCCAGCTTCGAGTACACCGACTCCAAGGTGGAAGATGTCATCGACGGCATCTGGTCGAAGATGTACAACAGCATCGCCAACTGCAACAACCTGCTCGCACAGATAGAGGAGGCGCCCGCCTCCAAGTTCCGCGGAGGGGAGGAGGAGCGTCAGCTCATCAAGGGCGAGGCGCTGGCTCTGCGTGCCTTCCTCCACCTGGACATCCTGCGCCTGTTCGCTCCCGCTCCTGTCAAGGATGACGGGAAGGACTACATCCCCTATGTGGACACGTACCCCTGTACCTTCAAGGAGTACAGCTCCAACCGGGAGGTGCTCGACCGCATCATCGCCGACCTCCAGGCTGCCAAGGAGCTGGTGAAGCCCTTTGACACGGCGGAGGAACACGCCTACTGGATGACGACGAACGCCCGTATCGAGAACTTCGAAGGCTCGGGTGTGGGCAATCCCCCGTCGGACATCTTCTTCACCTACCGCGGCTACCGCATGAACTACTACGCCATCTGCGCCGCCCTGGCACGCGCCTACAACTACGCCGGTCCCTACGACGCGGAGAACTACAAGCGGGCGTTCGACGAGACGCAGCCCGTCATTGACGGAGCCTACGAAGGCAATTCCTACTTCACGTTCACCTATCCCTCGACGGGCAACACGCGGCTCTATCACGACGTCATCTTCTGCCTCTCCAACCAGAAGACCGTGACGAACTACAGCGACGCCACCGCCGACAACACGAAGTTCTACATCAACGACGCCTCCTACCTGTTCGACGACCAGTCGGACGTGCGCTATGCGGTCCTGCTGAACACGACGTCCTACAACGTGCTGTCGCTGAAGTACAGTGACGAGTCCAACAGCTACTGTGCCGACCTGCTCCCGGTGCTGCGCCTGAGCGAGATGTACTATATCCGTGCGGAGTATTACCACACCATCGGAGACAATGTGAAGGCTGCCGACGAGATTGATGTCGTCCGTGAAGGGCGCAACTGCTCGAAGGGCAAGTACAGCCAGGTCATTGCCAGCGACCCCGAAGGATGGTTCGGTCCCGAAATCGTCAAGGAGGCGAACCGCGAGTTCGTCGGCGAGGGCCAGCTTTTCTACTATTACAAGCGCCTGGGCATTGACCCGGACTACGTCTACGACGCCAACTTCGTATTCCCGTTGCCCGACAGCGAGAGTGCCATTTAACCAAACGATTCGAGAATGATTATGAAAAGACACCTGTTACTCAGTGCGCCTCTGTGTGCCGTGCTTGCGTTTGCTGCCTGCTCGGAGGCGGAGATACCCGTTTACGACGTCAGCTCCCACCGCCTCTACTTCACGGGCGAGAAGGAGCAGACCGTCACCTTCCAGTTCTATCCCGGGACGGACACCTACGAGGCGTGCTTCCCGATACAGCTCATCGGCCAGCAGCTGGATGCCGACCGCGAGGTGAGCGTCGAGGTGGTGGACACTGCCACCACGGCACTGCCCGATGAATACACGTTGCCCACTCCCGTGGTGTTCCGCAAGGGACTGTTCACCGACACGCTCAAGGTCCTGCTCAAGCGCAGCGCACGCATGGACGACGAGGAGGTCTCGCTCGCCCTGCGCATCGTGGCGAACGACCACTTTGCCGTCGGTTACCCCGACAGCCTGATGGTGAAGACCCACTTCAGCAACCTCCTGCGCAAGCCCGAGTGGTGGACCGAGGACATCACCAACGCCATCTTCGGCCCCTACAGCGATGCCAAGTACCACTACCTCATCGAGTCCACCGGCATTGCCGACTATTCGGGCTACTCGCTGACCGAGATGCGTAAGGTCCGCGATGCCTACCAGCAGGCACTGGATGCCCACCCCGAGTGGACGGAAGCGGACGGTTCGCCCATCGAACTGGCCGGATATTAATCCTTAAGTAAAGAGAAGAAAAAGCTATGAAACATAAACTAATCCTGTTATACCTCTGCGTGGCGGCAGTCCTTGCAGGCTGCTATGAGGACAAGGGGAACTATTCGTACACGGATATCCCCAAGTATGTCATCGACGAGTCGTCCTTCGGGGGCGGCAGTACCCTCAGTCTGGCACAGGGCGACACCCTGACCCTGTCGCCGGTCATCCTCAGCGAACAGGGAGACACCTTGCGGGACATCGCCAATGTGGAATATTCGTGGAGCATCGACTACGCACAGGTCGTGAGCCGTGAGCGCGACCTGACCTATGTCTGCGACTCGCTGATGAGCAACGTCCTGCTGGTCTTCGACATCCATGACCTGGTGAACGACCTGCACTATGCCCAGACCGTCTATGTCAGCGTCCGGGAGAAGTACAGCGGTGCGGGCTTCTACATCCTGGGCGAGAAGGACGGGCACACCTGCCTGAGCGCCATCCTCAGCTCTTCGTTCCTGGGAGACAAGGTCGACATTGCCAACAGCACCATCCGTACGGTCGTCGGTGTGTATCATGCCGAGAACGACGAGTACCTGCCGGACGACCCCATCCGCCTGCACGAGCACAACTGGTACGGCGGCGGTCCGCAGGTGATGGTCATCACGCCCACCGAGCTGGTCGACGTGGAGTCGTCGACCTTCGTGAAGGACATGACCGGTTCGGAGATGATCGACGGAGGCTGGCCTGCCGGCATGCGTGCCGCCAATGTGATGTACATGGGCTGGACCGACGTGCTGGAGGACGAGGAAGGACAAATCTACACCCGCATCAAGTCGACGAAGGAGCTGCCCAACTCGGAGTATTTCTATCCCGTGCCCTGCAAGTGTGAGGGCGAGGACGAACCGCTCACCGACACCCACATCATCGTCAGCAAGCTGGGCGGCAACTTCTGCCTGCTGCATGACGACAAGCACAAGCGCCTGCTCCACGTGTCGGACATCAAGTCGGACAGCAAGGGTGAGTACACGCTGGGACGCATCTCGGCACTCCGCCACTTCGAGGGACCTGCCGGCTTCGTGCCCCTCGACAACTACGAAGGCTACAACCTGGTGCACTGTGGCTACCACGACCAGTACCAGTACGGAGGCACGGGCTACAGCTATGTGTTCATCTTCGAGAAGGACGGACAGTACACCGTGCAGACCTGCCGCATCTGGCAGGACAACTACAACAGTTCGACCCTGATGGTGGACAACATGGCGGTGCTCTCGGCTTCGGAAGACGGTTCGCACGTCAACCTCATCGACGACATCATGAGCGCCGACAGCTACGTCTACACCTTGCCCTACACGACCCAGGCCTCCAACCCCGGTGCCTACACGTTCATCGCGAGCGGCAACGACCTGTACATGCTCGACCGCACGGCGAAGTCGGTGAAGAAGTACCTGTCATTCGACGCTCCGGTGACGGCGATGTGCGCCGAGTGGTTCAACAGCAACTACATGGGACTCGGACTGGCGAACGGCAAGTTCTACCTGCTGCCGATGCAGAACGCCAAGAACCTGGACGACAGTGCCAAGATACTCTGGGAGTCTCCGGATGACTTCGGCCGCATCGTGAGCGTGCGGACGAAGGAGGCCAACGGATGGGGAGTGGACCAGTTCTGATTCCTGTTTTCTATTTGATAATGTCGCTGCCTCCGTACAGGAGGAGCATGCGGGGAGGTGCGTCAAACGAACGCGCCTCCCTTTTTTATGCGTCGCCCCTTCCGTTGTCCGGACGTTCTCCCACAGACACGGTTGTCCGGCGGACGGGGCATGGATGACTGACTCACTGCACACCCGTGCTTAATCTGATACGCATAGGGACTTGACAGACCAAAGTATAATACTTAGGTGGTCTAAGTATCATACTTTGTTAGGCTAAGTATAATACTTTGGTCTGTCAAACCAATTAGTTTACCACGTCAAACACTTGTGTCTGCCCGATGAAAGACTTGTGTCTGTCCGGTCAAACACAAATGTCCGGAGGGTGTGTGTCCATGAAGTGCGCCTTCTGTACAGGCGGAAGCAAAGTATGGAGTGTAAATTTAACCCTTATCTTTCTTACAGTCGGAATGTAACAAAGCGGGAATGGTTGAGAAGTGTAAGAAAATACATCTCACAACGATTTTATGGTACAGACAACAAAAAAGGAGGAAAAGATTTTGCATTACAGATAAAATAACATACTTTTGTCCATCATTAACTAAAGAAAGACAGTTCCCTTCCTCTCTGGGAAGACTGGATGGGAGAGAAAGATGCAGAGAGGGAAATATATAGAGGTGGAGAAAAGCGAAGATATATGGAGACTAGAGAAGAATGCAGTGTGGAGAGAGAAGAAGACGGATGCAAATCATATACACACTATTGTCGTTTTTGCTATAGGCATAAACTCCATTATGATTGCCAGCATGTTCCTGAGAGAGGAAGGGAACTTTTTGATTGACAATGGACAACTCTGATAATTGACAATGATGACGAGATACGAAGGCACAAAGGCGCGTCCCTGGTGGTCTTCGTTTTTTTGTGCCTTCGCATCCCGCGGTGTGTCCTTACTCCTTGCCGTAACGCTCCTTGATGTCGTCGAAGATGCTGAACAGCTCGTCGACGGTCTCGGCGCGCAGCATGGCGATGCGTGTGTCGCGGAAGTTCGGCAAGCCCTTGAACAGGGGAGTGGCGGCGAGGTGACGCCGTATGTGCAGGATACCCCTTCGCTCGTCCAGTCGCGCCACGCTCTGGCGGACCTCTTCGCGCAGGACATCCATCTTCCAGTCGAACGACAGCGGGGGAAGCTCTTCACCGGTCTCCAGGAAGTGCTTCACCTCCTTGAATATCCACGGACGCCCGAAGCTGCCGCGTCCGATCATCACCGCGTCCACACCGTAACGCTCAAAACACTCCGCGGCACGTTGCGGGGTGGTGACGTCGCCGTTGCCGATGATGGGGATGTGCATCCGCGGGTTCTCCTTCACGGCTCCGATGAGGGTCCAGTCCGCCTCGCCGGTGTACATCTGTGCGCGTGTCCGTCCGTGGATGGTCAGCGCCTCGATGCCACAGTCCTGAAGCCGTTCCGCCAGGTCGACGATGATTTTGTGGTCGGCATCCCATCCCAGGCGGGTCTTCACGGTGACGGGAATCTTCACGGCATCGACCACCGCACGGGTAATCTCCAGCATCTTCGGGATGTTCTGCAGCATTCCTGCACCCGCGCCCTTGCCTGCTACCCGCTTCACGGGACAGCCGAAGTTGATGTCGAGGATGTCGGGGCGTGCCTCCTCCACGATGCGTGCCGCCTCGACCATGGCGTCGGTCTCCTTGCCATAAATCTGGATGGCGACGGGGCGTTCGTCGTCGCTGATGGTCAGCTTCTGCATGGTCTTGCTCACAGAGCGCACCAGTGCGTCGCTTGAAACAAATTCGGTGTATACCAGGTCCGCTCCGAAATGCTTGCACATCAGGCGGAAGGCTATGTCGGTCACGTCCTCCATCGGGGCGAGGACAATGGGATGTTCTCCCAGGTCGATGTTTCTAATCTTCATGTTGTCATACGGTTGAGGCTGCAAAGGTAGGAAAAATCGTTGGTTTCATGGACCATCGGTCGGGGACAATCTCTCCCTCGTGCCGTCTTGTCCGGAGAGGCTTTCACTTGACTGCCAGCATCAGTCCGACACCTCTTGCAGTCTTAAAAACAAAAGATACCTGACTCAAGTCTGTACGTTGGTCAACCGTGCCTTGACGGACAAAGACCCTCGACGTGCAGTCATGGTGGTCGACCGGTGCATGGTGCTGCCTTATCTGGAAGCATCCACCCTGCTCGAACAGCTGAAGCGTGAGAGATGGACCAGCCGGACGGACACTGCCTCACGCAGCATCCTGCAACGCGACGGATGGTCTGCAGGCGTCGTCGTCAGAGAACCTGACAGAGGACTGTGCCGGGTGGAGTATGACGGACTGGAGGGAAAGGGGCACCGGAAAGGAGCCTTTTCGGCTACACCATGCGCATCGATACGAAACGGCAGGCAGAGACCTACCGGTACCGGAAGGACTACCAGTCCTACATGGACCTGCTGGACAGCAAGGAGTATCGCAAGCTTTTCTACAGCCACAAGAAGGATGTCAGGGAACAGCTGATCGAGGTCATGGATGAGCTTTACGTCCTGGAACACGAATACCTGTCAACCGACGAAATGAAGGAGCGCACTTCCGCCCTCGGACACGGACAGCCCCCAATTCCTTATCCGGATGCCTCGGTGGTCTCTCCACTGAACGAACGGTTGCAGGAAATCATGGCGACGATGGAACCGGAGTAGTCTTGCTCCTTTGAAAAGAAACCCGCCATTGGAAAGTTTTTTCATAGATCTTGTTCAATCCTTCGTATCAGGGGATTATCGTCTGTATTTTGTTTGCTATAGATGTCCTACTTTTGCTTTTTCTTTTCATTGTCAAGCAGCATTGTCAGTTCTTCTTCCACCTGTTCTATGCTCGGCAATGCCGATTTTAGATTCTCCGGTACAGCTTTACTAAGTTGGTAGTCACTGATGCCGATAGGCTGGTCATAGCCTGTCAGCGTATACTGCGCTACAATCTCATCCTTGCCTTTGCATAGCAGCAGTCCGATCAATTTGCATTTTTAGGACATTACTGCTCCAGCCCATTTCCACGGATTGCTTCATATACCAATATTCCACACCCAACGGAAGCGAACTGTTGAGTATAATCACATGGCTTGCCCAATTGATTCTTGCGACGGGTGATGACATGAACAGTTTTTCCATGTCCTCAATCGGCATCTGGTAAACAGCGGCTACTGTCTGGGATACATCCTGAATTTGTGCAAGAGGTTCTTGCGCAATTGCAACTTCCTTGTTGCTAGATGATTGAATTTGCACAAGAGGCTCTTGCATAAATGGCACATTGTTCAGGCTTTGGATTGCATCTGTGATTTTCCGCACACTGGGATTTGTTAATTTCACATCGGTTTCTATGAAACTCTGTAATGTGCCCAATGGATATGAGCGTGCGAACTGACACATATAAGCCAAGTTCCTGATCGAATATCCTTTCTTTTCAGGATAATTGAACCGTATGGCCTGCGCCAGTTTCTTGATAACTTTGCTTCCCCAGCCTTGTCGGTTCTGGTGGTACAAAATGTAATTGCCCATTTTCCAGTAATGGAACAGCATCTGCGCATTGGCTGCACTGATGAGCCGGACTTGCGCCTGCTCTATTTCCGAGCCGATGGCATTGATGAAAGCCTCGAAACTTCTTTTTCTATATTGTTATCGTTGTTGCTCATTATTGTATATTCTGACAGTCACAAAGGTAAACTAAATTACAGGCATTCCATGAAACTAGGTGATTAAAATGCCACGTCATCGTGACTCACGCTGAATAATTGCTCCTATTTCAATCTTCCACCATCTCCCGCACCGACAGCTTTCCGCACTTTTGCCCATTGGTTTCCCCATTTGAGGACATAGCGCAGGCTGATGCCTATCTTGTGAGGGGAGTAATCGGAGTCATAGTTGTTCACAACGCCGGCTGTATGGATGCGTCCGGTCATTTCTGGGCTGTAACCATAGTCAATCGTTGCTGTCAGACGGTCCTTCAAGAACGATTTGCTCAGCGAAGCCGAGATGTTCAGTGTACGTCCCGTGTCCAGATGGATGCCTTCTGTTGGAGAAACATAAAACAGATTGGTGTTCAGGTTGAGTCCCCAGGGCAGGTTGTTCGTCGATGATAAGGTGATGTTCCAGTTTTTTGCCCGATGATTTTGTGACTGATAGGATGTCGTCACATACGTGCGGTTCACCGTGGCGTTGACCATCCACTTGGGCGAGATGAACTGTACGGCACTCAACCCGATGACCCAGAACTTGTCCTTTCCTCCATTCTCGTAGGTCGAATAGTAGATATCACGTCCTTCCTCCTTCGAATAGAGCAGCTGGAACAGGGGCGACTCGGCATACGTCACCGACAGGGAATAGTTGCCAAAGAGTGACAGGATGCCCGTCACTTCGTTGCCGCACATGGGCTTCAGGTAGGGGTTGCCCTTGGAGTAGCTGTATTCGTTGCTCCACGTCGTTCCCGGATTGAGCATGTTCATGAAGGGGAACTGGATCTTGCGGGCGTACGACAGGTTGATGTTGTGCCCTTTCATGGGATTGATGGTATAATTCAGACGCACGTTTGGGAAAAAATTGCGATAGTAACTCGTGTAGTTTGCTTCCGGTGCCAGCGTTGAGTTCGGCGAAATCCTGGTAAACTCATAGCGCAGTCCCAATGATGCGCTGAAGCTCTTGATCATGAAGTCATAGCTCCCGTACATGCCCAACGTCTGCTCCTTGTAGGTGTACACGTCGTCGTAGGTGCCATAAGGGGATTCCTTGCCATCTTCCATCAGGAGGTTGTCGGTGTGGCTGTCATTGTCCCAGTTGGAAAATGCCACTCCTGCCTTCAACTTGCCTTGCAACGCCTGGAAACGTTGTTCGAAATCCAACTTGGTATAAAGGGATGCATAGTCGCTGGAAGCGGCTTCCGTGCTGCTCCACAGGTCGGTATTCCCCTCCCGCCAACGTCTGCTGTCGTCCGAAGAATGTGAATCGGAGTAAGACCCTGCGAAGGCCAGTTCACCCGTTTTCCACGTATGCACATAGTCCATGGAGACGGAAGCCCGCCGACTGTCACTGTCCGACAATCCGAGGTTGTGTTCTTCTCCCGTTACCACATCGTTCTGCAAGTTTTGAATCCGGGCAGACGATTCATATTCGGATTTGTATCCGTGATAGCCGACTTCCAACGTCAGGATGTCATCGGGTGTAAGGTCGTAGCCCGCTCCCACGGTGTATGCCGGAGCCGGCTTTTGCCTCATGACGGAGCTTGACCATTCCTGCTTCCCTGCTCCGGAATCGGTAAACAAGGTCTTGCTTTCACTGTTGCCCTTATTCTTGTTTGCCACCATGGATGCCTCTCCGTAGACAGACCATTTGCCGCTGCGTTGCTGTACGATCAGCGATGGATTGCCGTAAGTCTGACTTTGCTTGTTGTAGCTTCCCGAAGCCCTCATGGACAGCATACCTCCGTCTTCAATCTTCGTCGTGATGATTTTCAGTACGGCGGTGCCGCCTATCGCCGCGCTCTCGTTTGCTCCGGCAGAAGTAATGACTTGAATTTCCTTCACATTCTTGCCGTGGTAGTTCTGGAGATAGTCCAGGAGGTCTTTTCCCGTGAGTTTGATTTCCCTGCGGTTGATGTACACCTTGCCCACCATCTTTCCGTAAATCTTCAGATTGTCTTTCTCCCTCATGGCACCGGGCAGGAAGAGGAGTATCCGGTCCAAATCCTGCTGCTTGAAAAGCGCGTTGTTTTCCACATTCAGCTTATACCCTTCCACATTGTACGTCAGGCTGCGTCCCACGACGGTAAATTCTTTCAATGCCGTGGCACTCTCCACCAGCCGGATGTCATTCACCGACATGGATTGGCGGGCTTCCACGTGTGACGTGAACGGCTGGTAGCCCAGGTAGGAGACACGCAGCTCGTAGGTGTCAGGCGACAACTGGACCGTGAACGTGCCTTTTGCATCCGTTACTGCTTTTATTACTGCGGTGGTATCCATCAGGTTCCGGAACACGACATTTGCACCCGGCAACACCTTGGCACCTTGGTCTATCACTCTCCCCGATACTTCCACTTGTCCGGGACTCTCTCTCAGCACCTGCGCCACCAGTGACAGCGGAAGCAGGATAAAAATCAGTAACGCCTTTCTCATAACGCTTTTTTTAGACAGATTGAATCAGGTCCTTTTCTCTCATCCACACATCGCTCTCTTTATTTATAGTACGTTTGAGAAAAATTTTCGGGCACCAGTATGGTGCTTTTTCTTTACTTGTGAAACATTATTTAACGGATTGTCGAGAGAGGGTGATTGGCTTTTGCTTTCGCTTTTAAACCGCTTCATGGATTTGGATTAGCGCCACAACGGTTCTTCAAGCCAATCTTGCGGAATGCCGATTGCTTTATAATCGACATTCGGATATTGTTCCAGTAATGCTTGGAAATGCTGCTTCATGTCGTTGTTGGGTGATATGATGTCAATAAACCACTTGATGATGCAGATTTAATCTGTAGTAACCTATATTGCGAATGTATCGGCATACACGTTCCTTGTTATCGAAAATAAGACCTCTTTTTTCACTTATGACATACATACACAACATTCCAAAAGATTATCTTCAATAAATGTATATCTAATAAGAGCTATAGATAGATATACAAACCAAACTTAATAAACTGATATACATATAGATATTAGGTATACATTCTTGGCGATAAGATGTATATCTGAGATTTATGAGACTAAAGATGCTATACCCTACCTTTGCTGCTGTCCTTAATCATTTGAAGTAGCTACCAAAGAATTAAGCACCATTCTAAAATTCAAATCTAACAATTCTAAAAATTAGTATGATGAACAAGTTATTGAAAACAATAGGAGCTTGCCTATTTTTGGCTTCTATAGTGATGGAAAGCTTGAAACATATGCCTGTTCACTATAAAAACAGTGACACGTACTATCTTAAAATAAAGTAACAATGATTCTTTGTAAGAAATATATTCGTATGTTCTTACAAAGAATCAATAAACCTACCAGACTTATGAAACGAACCAGACTACTCTTCGGGCTGTGTTGCCTGCTGGCAATCTGCTCCCTGCCGCTCAAGGCACAAGACAACAGGAACATGTACCTCCGTTGGGGCATCATGGCCGGACTCAACGGCTACAACGCCCATACGCTGAACCTCTCCGATGACCGCGGACGCTACGGCTTCAACCTCGCCGCACGTGCCGAGCTCTCCTTCACCGACGCACCGAGCCGGATGTACCTCGATGCCGAATTGGGACTGTCGGACCTCGCATGGAAGTTCGATGAATCGGGTGGGGAACCCCGCCGCGTCACTTCCCGCAACTATTACCTCCATCTGCCCCTGCACATCGGCTACCATGGGGACATCGAGCGGGTGTGTGCCATCTTTGCCGACTTCGGTCCCTACTTCTCATACGGACTGTTCGGTGAGAGTGTTTACCGTGCCCCGGCGGAGCATACCCGGATACAATGGAGCTCTTTCGACGAGACGGACCGCTGCGACTGGGGACTGGGTGTGCGGCTGGGAGTCGAGGTGCTCGACCACTTCCGCCTCGGTGCCGCCTATGACTATGGGGTGAGGGTGATCACATGCTATTATAGCGAGATGCATAACGGCAACCTGACGCTCTTCGTGGGCTATACCTTCTGACCGTGCGTCGGCGGGCAACTCCCGTCCGGATATAAAAACAGGTTGCAACGGAATGCCTGTGGAACCAGCCTGTGGCATTGCGTTGCAACCTGATGATTATCTCAGTGAGGGCCGGACGGTCATTCCACAGCCTCGCCCTTCAGCGTTGCCGATGTGCTCTCGGTGATGCGCACCTGCACGAAGTCGCCGATGCGGTGGTTGCCGCGGTCGAAGACCACGACCTTGTTCTGCTCGGTACGGCCGAAGAGCTGCTCCCGCGAACGCTTCGACACGCCCTCGACCAGCACCTCATAGGTCTGCCCGATGCAGCGTCGGTTGCTCTCGGCGGACAGACGGGTCTGCAGGGCGATGATTTCGTTGAGGCGGCGTATCTTCACATCCTCGGGCACGTCGTCGGGCAAGTGCTTGGCGGCATAGGTGCCCGGACGCTCGGAATACTTGAACATGAAGGCGGAGTCGTAGGCACACTCCTCCATGAGCGAGAGCGATTCGCGGTGGTCCTCCTCGGTCTCCGAGTGGTAGCCGCAGAAGATATCGGTGCTCAGTCCGCAGTCGGGGATGATGCGGCGGATGGCGGCCACGCGGTCGAGGTACCACTCACGGGTATACTTGCGGTTCATCAGCTTGAGGATGCGGTTGCTGCCGCTCTGTACGGGCAGGTGGATGTGCTTGCAGACGTTGGGCACCTCGGCGATGACGTGCAGTGTCTCGTCGCTCATGTCCTTGGGATGCGACGTGGTGAAGCGGATGCGCACGCCCGGTGCCGACTCTGCCACCCGGCGGAGCAGCATGGGGAAGGTCACCGTCTCCCCTTCGCGCTCGAAGCGGTAGGAGTTGACGTTCTGTCCCAGCAGCGTGATTTCCTTGTAGCCTTTCGCCGTGAGGTCCGCCACCTCGGCGAGGATGCTCTCCACGTCGCGGCTGCGTTCCCGTCCGCGGGTATAGGGCACGATGCAGTAGTGGCAGAAGTTGTTGCAGCCGCGCATGATGCTGACGAAGCCCGAGATGTGCGTGCCGCAGATGCGCGAGGGAATCACCTCGCGGTAGGTCTCCGTGGTCGAGAGCTCCACGTTGATGGCCTTCTCGCCAGCTTCGGCGGACGCCACGAGGTCAGGCAGCGTCAGGTAGGCATCCGGACCTGCCACGAGGTCCACGTGGTGGTTCTCGATGAGGTTGTCCTTCACCCTTTCCGCCATGCAGCCCAGGACGCCGATGATGAGTCCGTGCTTCTTCTTGCTGCGCAGCGCGTGCAGCGCCTCCAGCCGGTTGATGATTTTCTGCTCCGCATTGTCGCGCACGGAGCAGGTGTTGAGGAATACGGCGTCGGCATCTTCCAGCCGGTCGCACACCTGGTAGCCTGCCATTTGCATGACGGATGCCACCACTTCGCTGTCTGCCACATTCATTTGGCAGCCGTAGGTCTCGATGAACAGGTTCTTGTTCGCAGCAGCGGATTTTAAGTCCGCCCCTTGTTCTTGTGTCATAAGATGGTTGGATTAAAATGTTACGGACGGTCCGTCCCGGCTGTTGCGCCGGGCAGCCATTCCGCCGCAAAGATAGTGACTCTGTGCCAATCTGCCTTCCGATGTGCCGGGTTTCCGGTGGAAATATCCTCGTTTGCTTACGGTTCGGCTGCCGGACGGAGGCGGAAAAGAAGGAATTGTCAGCTGCAGAAGCTTCAAAGAAGTTATTTGACATTGCCCAATTATTAATTAACATTAAAAAGCAGCGGAATTCGTGTAGAATATTTGATGGATTGATGACTATTTCGCACCTTTGGGGAGTGAAAAAACATTAGATTTTTTCATAGTTAAGGTTTAGGTTAAAGATTAAAGGAGCAGGAAACTGTGAAGTTTCCTGCTCTTTGCTTTTCTGACGGTTGCATCGGTGCATCCGCCGTTTTCCCGACGCCTGCGGGCGTCCTCGTCTCTTAAGAAATATCTTGTCATATCCATTCCAACGAACAAACGATGCTCCTTGCTTCACGTGCTTTCCGGCTGTCCGTCGACAGACGGTTTATCAGCGTATCCGCCACGTGCCGGTAGGTCTTCATGTAGACACCCATCTTCTCGCCGAGGTCGAGCATCTGGAAGAGCAGTCCTTCGATTTCCGACTCATGGCCGCGTGCAAGGTCCTTCTGCATGGATGCCGTGGTGTTCGGGTCGAGCTTGTCGATGATGCGCAGGTTGGCAGCCGGCAGGTTGTCGGGCAGGTCGATGCCCAGGCGGCGTCCCGTCTCGGCACTCTCTCCCGTCAGTTGGGCGAAGACCAGGCGCGGCTCTCCCGGATGCTGCAACGCACCCATGGGCACGCCGAAGCAGGCGCCCGTGCAAGCCATGGCGGAGATGAAGGTCCACTTGATGAACGTGTCGCGGTCGATGTTGTCGGACACGTCGACCTTGATGCCGCAGCTGCGCAGCTCGTCGGCAATGTCGTCCAGCAGGGCGGTGTCCGCCGTCTGTCCCGGGCGTACGCCGTAGACGATGCGGAACGTCTTGCCCGTCTGTACCACTACGCCCGGACGTTCGACATAGCCCACGATGTAGATGCAGCCGTCGAGCACACAGCTCCCTTTGGGGGCAAGCGAGGCGATGCGGGCTCCTGTCCCGTAGACGTTGAGGATGGGGATGACCACCGTGCGGGGTGTGGCGACGCGCTTCAGCAGGTCTCCGATGGAGTCCATGGAGTAGCCTTTCACACAGACGAAGACCACGTCGGGCACCTCCCGGTACTCGTCGGCGGTGCATGCCTTCACGGGGATGACACGGTCGCCCTTCAGTCCCGAGCGCAGGTGGAGTCCCTCGCGACGGATGGTTTCCAGGTGTTCGCCCCGGGCGATGCAGGTCACGTCCTTGCCGCCCAAGGCGAGGAATCCGGCGATGCTTCCTCCCACGCCGCCGGTACCGATAATCAGGTATTTTCTCATATTATTCACTGGTTTTATGGAGCCTCGTGCTGCCTTTTCCCGATGGGGAGGGGTCACGGAGCCGGTTGCCGTTCTGCACGGTCCGGCAGGTCCGTCTTCCCGGGGTGGGCAGGCTGAGGCCCGGTGGTTGATTGGTTTTCAATAAGGATTGCGATGCGTCCGGCATATGCCTCTTTGATGCGGCGGACGAAGGCCTCCCATGCCGCCCGTTCGGAGGCAGGATAGACCCCCTTGCGCAGCAGCAGGCGTTGGCGGATGCGGAGGCGTCCGTCCGAGAGGCTTACCACCGACGAGAGCGAGCCGAACGCGTGCGACCCGGAGACCTCGGGCGGCAGTGCCTCGCAGCGGCTTCCGGCAGGCAGCACCACGTCCAGCGTGTCGCTGTAGGATGCGCTCTCCGTCAGCTCCCAGCTTCCGTCGGGCAAAGTCCGTGTCCGGGACAGGCGGTCGGCGCGGCGGAAGGGGTTCAGCGTCAGGAACAGCCGGGGCGACACCGGGCGTGCATAGCGTGCCGAGAGGCGGTAGCCGATGGTGAGCGAGGGCAGCGGGCCGTCGTCTTCCGTCCGGCTGACGCTGTCGATGCGCACCAGCGTGCAAGCGAGTCCCTCCGTCAGGCGGTGTGCCAGCTCGGTGGGCTTCAGGTCCTTCAGCGGAAGGGCTTCCTCGTAGAAGCGCAGGCGGTTGTGCAAGCTGACTCGTCCCGACGCCATCCCGTCGCTGCCGACCTGGAGGCGGGCACGGACCGACTGTTCCTGTTGCTCCGCGTCGTAGTCGGGCAGACGCACCATCCGTCCGCCTTCCGGTGTGACCAGCAGGGCGTCGTGACCAGCGATGAGGCGGTGGCGGTAGCCGAAGGGCAGGCGTGCGGCGGTGCACTCCAGCCACAGGGTGTCGGTGGGGCAGGGCACGCCCAGGACCACGTGGTCCATCTGCCCGATGCCGGGATAGTCGTCGATGCGTGCCTTCCGGGTGCTGATGACGGTGTAGACCGACGGGACGCCTGCCTCGGCAAGCAGTGCCTTCAGGTAGTTGGTCAGCGCCTTGCAGTCGCCGAACTTGGTGCGGCAGACCTGCTCTGCGGTCATGGGCTGCCATCCGCCGATGCCGAGCTGGATGCTCACATAGCGGGTGTGCTCCGCCAGGTAGTCATAGAGGGCATGCGCCTTCGCTTCCGGGGTGGAGAGTCCGTCGGTGAGGCGGTGCACCGTGGCAGCCTCGTCGGCGGTCAGGCGGTCGCGTCCCTCGGTGAGGCGGTAGAGCCACTGGCCGAAGTGCTCCCAGGTGTCCTGCTGTCCCTCGTAGCCCTCGCAGACGAAGTCGGCGGGTTGCGCCTGCACCGTCGGGGGCTCCCACGCGGTGTCTTCCCGGGGGACGGCAGCAGGCAGGTCGTCCGCCTGCCAGCGGTAGGTGCGTGTGCCGGCACCTGCGTCCGCGGTCTCTTCGGGATGGGCGGCAAGGCCCCGGCTGCGGTACAGGAGGCGGACGGAGGCTGGCAGCGTCAGGGTGTATGAGGCGTGCTCCACTGCCTGGCGTATGTCGTCCTGCGGACGGAAATCGGGGTAGCGCAGCAGTCCGTTGTCGTAGGTGCACGTCCACTCATAGCGGACGGTGAAGGGGAAGGAGCCGCGCGGGCCTTCGTAGTAGTGGAGGCGGTCGTCGGAGGCAAGTCCGTCGTTGAGCGTCGCCTCGCGCAGGTCGGAACGTCGCAGGCGTGCGAGCTGCTTCCCGCCGGCGTCGCGAACGGTGCCCTTGAAGTCCTTCAGGTGGATGAAACGGCTGCTGACGACGGCAAACCGTGCGGCGTCTGCCCCGTAGGGGGAGTGCACGGTGACGCTCCGCACGAAGTGGGCTTCTCCCCGGTGGGCGTCCAGCTGACGGAACTCCACGCGGTAGTCGTGTACGACGGAGGCGGGACTCGGACCATTATATATAGGTGTATCCGTGCGGGGGACCTTCCCGTCCGGGCAGAAGCCGGTGAGGGGTTCGCCGGGGGCGTCGGCTGAGAGCGGAAGAACGCACGGCAGCAGGAGCAGCAGGAGGGCGAGGCGGAGCACCGGGCAGGCAAGGGGACGGGCGGACGGGGCTTGCGGGGTGTGTAGCCGGTGCTTCCGGCAGGAGGGGCGTGCCATGCTAGCTGTCCCCCCTGGCGGCAGTGTCGCTGACGGAAACCGGGGCGCCGTCCTTTCCGCCCGTCCGTTTCAGCGTCAGCAGTGTCTGTGCCGACTCGATGAAGACATCCCACAGCTCGCGCAGCTCTCCGTAGTAGCGGGCGGGGATGATGGATTGGTTCACTTTCAGTTCGAGCATCACCTGCAGTCCGTCGGGGCGGCGGTCGAGGAGACAGCTCACCGACGCCATGCGGTCATGGGTGTGCATCCGCATCGGCTTGGGGAGGCTCTCGGGTTCGTAGCCTTCCGGCAACCGGTAGAAGCCGAAGAAGCGGCGGGTGAACTTCGCGGGGAACTCCACGGGGAAGGTGCGCTTCTCAGCCAGGAAGGGGTTCGCAGGCAGCTGGTCGAGCAGGAAGGGGTACAGGTAGATGATGCCGCCGCCTGCCCGGAGGTCCTTGCTGACGTCCATCTGCTCGCGGTAGGCGTCCGTGACGGACTCCTTGTAGGTGTGGAACGTCAGTCCGTAGCGTTCCGCCTCCTTCTTCACATGCTCCACGGAGTCCGGTTCGGCGGTTCGGCGGTGCAGGGCGTCGAGTGTCTCCAGTCCGGTGTAGGAGGTCGAGAGCTTGCCCGTCAGCGTACCGCCATCGGTGATGCTGCCCTCGAACATGAGGGCGGTGGTGTGTGTGCCGATGTCCGCCAGGCTGATGAGCCGCTGACCGTCGAGGGGTGTGTAGCAGATGCCCAGGTTCACCATCAGGTGTCCCGGGAGGAGGTTCAGCATGGGCCACTCCAGGGAGCAGTCGGTGCAGTAAACCGCTCCCTGCTCGTCGAGCAGCCCCACGACGAAGGTCGTCAGCCGGGAGAGGGAAGGTTCGCTTCCGGTGAGGTCGCCCGCACGCTTGTCCCTCACGAGGATGGGGGTGCAGCGGATGCCGGCGTCGCGGAGCATGGCGAGGTAGATGAAGTTGAGGGCGGCGTTGTTGCCCTGCTGCCTGTCGAGGCACTTGCGCGGGCTGTCGTCGGTGGCGATGCTGTAGTGCCCGTCCCAGTGGATGTGCTCATGGAGCAGCCGGTGCAGGCGGAGTGCCTTCTCCGTGGCAGGCATGTCGGCAGGCAGGGCAAGTGCCTCCTGCTCGTCGCGCAGGGGGTTGCGCATGTTCACGTAGTTCCCGAAGCCGGAGAAGTCCTTCAGCTCGGTGCAGACACCCTCCCAGCTGGAACCCTGGAATGCCGATATGCCCAGCCGCGGGTCCAGTCCACGGATTTCGAAGGAGACGGTGCCGCGGTAGTTCTCGGCACACCAGACCAGGGGCTCGTCCTTCAGGGGCGGGACGTCGGTGCTGGTGAACGTGTAGCGGTTGTTCTGCATCTGGTTCAGGTGGCCGTCATACGCCTGCATGATGAATTCGCTGTTGATTTTCTTGTGGTCGCGCTGCATGGGGATGCTGCCCTTGCCGGTGATGTTGAACTGGAAGACCTCGGGGATGTCGACCTGGTAACGGGCGAAGCAGACGGGGATGTCCTCCTGCACCTGCCAGTCTTCCAGGTGGACGGGGTTGTTCGACGTGCGCCGGTACTTGTACTCAATGATGGTGCCGGGCTTGACGTCCGGGATGGAGAAGCGGTAGCGGCGGTAGTTCCCGGTGACCTGTTCCTCGAAGATGTACTTCCGGTCAAGGGGTGTCTCGACCACCTTCCCGTCGACGAGGTTGTATGCCGACGCGCCGATGGCGGATATCTGTTCCTGGGTGGCGCCCATGCGTTCGCTGCGGTAGTAGAGTATGTCTACGTCGGCATACCTGGTCCCTTCGGGGCGCAGTACCTGCAGGCGGAACTTGAACTCGGACTCCACACGGATTCTTCCGTCGTTTTCCTGACGGTAGTAGGTGTACCCCTCCTTGTTCAGGAACACGGCGCCGGTGGTGCTGTCCGTCGGATGATAGAGGGAGAACTCCTTCTTTCCCACCTTCCCATACTTCATCTCCTTGTGCTGTGCAAAGAGGCTTCCTCCGCAGAGGCAGAGGATGAGGCTTGCCAGTATGCAGACTCTTGGTGCTTTCATGATTTTCTCTCCGGTTTAGGATTTCGTACTGTTTCGTGCTGACAAAGCTAACGTATTCATTCAAGTTTTCCTAATTCCGAGTGAGAAAAAAGGAGAACCGGGATGCAATTACTCCCAGTTGTTCCCTGCGCATCGCCTTGCCGGCGTCTTGCTCGTCTCCCTCCGGCGAGAAGCTCATCTCCTTCTGACGGGAAGCGCATCTCGCTGGTACCGTCTTGCGCATGACGAAACGGGGAGATGCGCAAGGCGAAAACAGGGCTTGCGCGAAGAGAGACAGCACGTTACGCAAAAGGCAGGCGGGGAGATGCGCAAGAGGGTCGTGCCGTCAAGCGCATGAGCACAAAAAAAACGCCCGATGCTGTCAGTCAGCATCGGGCGTTTCCCGTCAGTGGAGAGGCTTAAATGCCTTCATCCGTATCACCTTCTTTGCCGGACTCTTCCGGTGTCTCCTTCTCCCCCTCCTCGACAACATTGTTGCTCTGCAACACCTTGTCGAGCCAGACGAAATCGGCTTTCTGGAGGGCGGTTTTCAGCTCGTTTCCGGGTTGGAACTTGATGTTCACGCGCTTGATGTTGCGCGCGGTCAGCTCTTTCTTTTCACCAGAACCGGCGGTCGACAACGTGATGTTGAAGGTGCCCCAATCGCCCAGGCGGACGCTCTTCCCGTCGAGGAGCAGGCGCAGCATTACCTTGCGCAGCTGACGGAGTGCCATGGCGGCTTCCATCGGGTTGAGGGTGACCTCGTCGGCAATCAGCTGTGCCACCTCGTCTTCGGTCACCATCTTGGTGGTAGACTGTATGGGATACCACTTCCGTGTTCCCTTGACGTCCTTGGGATTCACTCGTTGAATAGCTCTCACTAGAATACTCATAATGCGTTACGTTTTGATAGTTAGACATGCGTTCGGCTTCCGTTGTGCCCGGCTTGTCGGCGGGCAGGTCCGGGGTCCTGTCTGCGGTGGATGTTGTGACGGGGCGGCGCGTTGCAGGGACCCGGGTTTGCCTGTCGGCTTGCCACCGGTCTGCGGCGACCGGAGCTTGCGGAAGCTGGAACAGGGATTTGTCTCTTCCGTTTCCCGGAAGGGATGCACGAAGATAGGTGTTTTCCGGATTGAAAAATCGGGTGTAAAATGTTTAACTAAAGTTAGAAAATCAGGACCTTGAAAAACAGGCAACTGCTTGCGCCAACGTGTGAACGCAAAATGGTGTTTTTGATTTTAAGTTTTCAGAAACAGGGGGATACGTGGTCACCGTGTGGGGCGGAGTGTCCGTCCTGCAGGCTTCGGCAGAACACACGGAAGGTCTCCCGGAGTGCTGCGGCGTCGGTGGGTGGATAGAGGAAATGGGTGGTGTGGGGGAGGACGAGCGTCCGCAGGAACTCAGGGGCGACACGGCGGCGGAAACAGCGGAGGCTGCGGCGGGCATCGACCAGCTCGTCGCGTGCTCCCTGAACGGCAAGGAGGGGGACACGGACGGAAGGCAGCTCCCGGCGTACGTCTGCCATCAGGGTGAAGAGGTCGCGCAGGCGGGGCAGCCAGCGGACGTAGCCGGGGGTGGGACCCGGGGCGACATTGAGGGCATGAAGGATGGCAAGCCGCTCGTCGCTGGCGTCCGCCCGTCCGTAACGCACACCGAGGAGGTCGCGGACAGCGCGTGGCGACACCCACACGTGGAGCGGACAGCCGACGCAGACAATGCCTGCGATGCCGTCGGGACGGCGCGCCCACGTCCGCAGGGCAAGCAGCCCGCCCATGGAGTGCCCCACGAGGATGAGGCGGGGATAACGGAGGCGGTACTCGTCCGTCAGTGAATGGACGAAGGCTTCCCACTCTTCCCGCCCCGAGCGGGCGAACGTCCCGGCACTGCCGCCATGCCCCGGGAGGACGGTTGCCGCGGCGTCGAAGCCCAGGTCGTTTGCCCAGGCTGCCGGACGGCGGAACTGGTCGGGTCCCTCCGTGATGCCGTGGAGGAAGAGCACGGCCGTGTCACTCCGCCGGTCTGCATACGGAAGGACGAAGGGCTGTTGGGGGATGAACTTCATGGCTTCCTGTTTTCCGAGATGAACAACAGCTTGTCGCCGGCGTGCAGCTCCATCTGTCCGTTGGGGATGAGGAACTCGTCGCCGCGCTTGACGAGCATGACGAGGGTGCCGCGGGGGATGTTCATGTCCGCCAGGCGGTTTCCCCGGGCGAGCATGTCGGGGGTGAGCGTGAGGTCGCGCAGCTGGGTGTCAATCTCCTCGGGCAGCTCGACGCCGAACTCGTTGCCCTCCTTCTCTTCGGGGAGGTCGAGGTGGAGCAGGCGGGCGGCGCGTGCGATGGTCATGCCTTGCACGACAAGGGAGACGAGGGTGATGAAGAAGACGATGTTGAAGAGCTGTTGCGAGCCCTCAATGCGGGCGATGACGGGGTAGGTGGCGAAGATGATGGGGACGGCTCCGCGCAGCCCGACCCAGGAGACGAACCACTTGGCGCGTGCGGGCAGCCGACGGAAGGGCAGGAGGCAGAGGAAGACACTGACGGGACGTGCCACGACAATCATGAACACGCCGATGAGCAGTGCCACGGCAGCCACGTCGACCATCTCCAGCGGGTTGACGAGCAGTCCGAGGGCGAGGAACATGATAATCTGGAAGAGCCACGTCAGTCCGTTCATGAAGGTGTTGATTTCCTTACGGTTTGCCAGGCGTGCGTTGCCGACGGTGACGCCGGTGATGTAGACGGCGAGGTAGCCGTTGCCGTGGAGCAGGTCGGTGATGGTGAAGGTGAAGAAGACGAGGCTGAGCAGGAGGATGGGGTAGAGGGACCCGTTGGAGAGGCTGATGCGGTTGATGATCCACACGGCGAAGCGTCCGAGTGCAAAGCCGATGATGGCGCCGAAGAAGAACTGGATGGCAAGGTCCTTGAGGATGACCGCCCAGCTCATGCCGTCGGAGGTGATGACCTGGATGAGGACGATGGTGAGCATGTATGCCATGGGGTCGTTGCTTCCGCTTTCCAGTTCGAGCATGGGGCGCAGGTTGTGCTTGAGGTTCATGCGCTGCGAGCGCAGGAGGTTGAACACCGACGCGGAGTCGGTCGACGACATGGTGGCGGCAAGCAGGAGGGAGGTGGTCAGCGGAAGGGAGATGTTGGTGCTGTCCCACCCGGATATGTAGCAGATGAAAAGTCCTGTGAGGAGGGTGGTGACGAGCACGCCGACGGTGGAGAGCAGAATGCCCTGGGTGAGCACGGGGCGTATCTCGGTGAACTTGGTATCCATTCCTCCGGTGAAGAGGATGATGCTGAGCGCCATCATGCCGATGAACTGTGCGTCTGTGGCGCTGTGGAACTGGAGCCCGAGCCCGTCGCTCCCGAAGAGCATGCCGACGAGCAGGAAGAGGAGCAGCGTGGGTATGCCGAAGCGATAGCCCGTCTTGCTGATGAGTATGCTGCAGAAGATGAGCACGGAGCCGAGCAGCAGGATGTTTTCTGCGGTGAATATCATAGGCGGGAGTGGTTTGTGGGCGTAAAGATAGGAAAAAACGGGGGAATGTGAGGAAGGGGGGAGTGGGTAATTGTTCCCTTGCCGGGAGCAATCATGCCACGTCCCCCCCTTCTATGGACTTACCGTAGACGGTGTGTGTGCCTTAGTCTACATCCAGTGTCTCTTCGTCCTGCCAGTCGATGGTGCCCGGACGGGTGTTCTGGTCTGTCCATCCCTTGGTTTGTCCCAGCCAGGGATTGTTGTCGAGCACGGTCTTTGAGAGCCCGTTGATGTAATAGTTGGCTTGCCAATGAATGTGTGCTGCCTTGTTGTTGGCATCTTTGTCTGCCGGGCTGGTGGGGTCGCCGAACTCAAAGTGAGTTTCATAGAAATCAGCCAACCGGGAGAGCTGCATCTGGAAGTCGGGGCTGTCCGGGTCGGCGTAAATCCCCTTGCGCTCTTCCTCCAGCGCATCCGCATCTCCATAGGCATAGGAGCCTGCTTTCAGGTCGAGGTACTTGGATGTGCGGTCGCAGCCGTTCAGGGGTTTTACTCCCAGGGCCTGGCAGGTGTTCACGTCGCTCAGCTTCAGTTCGCTGCCTTGCCCTCCGTCATACAGCAGCCACCGCCAGATGTCCCAGAAGCGTTTGCCTTCATAGGCGAGCTCGATGCGCCGTTCGTAGAGGCATGACTCCAGGGCGGAATGGCGGTCCTTGACTGTCTCGTCCAGTCCGTAGCAGGAGCTTCCCTCGGGGATGCCTACCCGCTTGCGCAGGATGGCTATCGTCTCCTTGCACTTCTGCAGGTCGCCTGTCGCCGCATAGCATTCGGCGAGGTTCAGGACGAGCTCTGCATACCGGTATTCATAGAGGTCGATGCCCGATGCCTCGTAGGAGCCGTCGCTGGGAGTCTGGATGTTGCTCATCTTGCGCACGAATGCCGGACTTGCCACCTGGTTCCCGTCGCTGTAGGCGAAGCTGTTGGTCTTGGCATCCTGCGTGCGCCAGCGATAGTTCCACGCCACGTGCTCCTTGTTCTCGGCATATCCCCATTTCATTCCCGAAAAGGCGAAGGTCTGGTAGAAACGCGGGTCCCTGTTCTCCACGAAGCGCAGGTTGCCGTTCGCAATCCGGTCCTTAGCCTTCGGACGCGTGCCATCCGCCATGGGGAACTCGTCAATCAGTTCCATGGGGACGGCCTTGCCTCCGCCTCCCTGTTGCGAGGTCAGGCGGACGCGGCTCTCCCACCGGTTGGTTTCGGCTCCGTCAGCGCTGAAGTCGGTGGTCAGGAGCTTGACGAAGATGGCTTCTTTCCGGGCATTGGCGTTGACCAGGTTGTCGTCATTGCCCAAGACGCTGCCCCATTCCGTGGCACTGGCGACTCCGCCTTCCCCAGCTTCCGCCAGGGCGTTTTGTGCAGCGGTCAACGCTTTTTTCCATCGCGTGTCGGTGGGGTCGTCCCAGTGCTTGTTGAAGATGGGGCTGGCATAGAACAGCAGTACCCGGCTCTTGTACGCCAATGCGGTGAGCCGCGTGGGGCGTCCGGCATCGTTCCCGTTCCAGGAGGCAGGCAGATAGCCGGCAGCCTCGTTGAGGTCCTTCACAATCTGTGAGACGCATTGGGTCACCGAGGCACGCGGAAGCCCGTTGTCCGTAGCCTCGGCATTGATGACCTCGGTGACAATGGGCACGGGTCCATAGATGCGTATCAGGTCAAACAGCTGGACGGCTCTCAGGAACAGGGCTTGTCCTTTGGCTCTTTGCTTGGTTTCCTTGGACACGGTGGCATTGTCGATGTCGCGGAGCAGGATGTTGCAGTTACGGATGCGTGTGTAGGCGTTGTTCCTGACGCTGCTGCCCAGGCGGTCGCCGAAATATCCGCTGAGCATGGGGTCTTCGTATTTGCCGGAGCTGACCTCCCACGACTTGATGTCGTCGATGGTGCTGTATGAGCTGTTGGGGTCTATCTTGGTTCCGGTGTGGATGCCCCATTCCTCGTCGGTCATATAGGTCCAGTCCGTACTGCCCCAGGCGCCGATAAGTTCCTGGACCGGTGAATTGTAGGTGTTGTAGTAATTGGAATACAGACCTGCCAGGTACCAGGTCACCTTCGTCTCGGAGTTGAAGTCATCGTAGGCTCCGTAGTTGTTCATGTCAAGAAATGAGTCGCTGCATGCAGAGAGGGAAAGTCCGACGGCGACTGCACCCACATATACTAGTTTTCTTTTCTTCATAGGTTTTCGAATTTAGAATGTTACATTGACTCCCAGTGACCAGGTGCGCAGGGTCGGATACTCGACCGTAGACATGTCGTACATGTTGCGGTAGTGGTCGGGGTAGGGGTTATAGAGGTCCCAGAGGTTGTTCCCGGTCAGGTTCAGACGGACGGACGACATTTTCAGCGGTTCGGTCCATGCCCGTGGCAGGGTATAGGCCAGGGAGATGTTTCTCACGTAGCAACGGAACGTGCTGATTTGCCAGAAGTCGGATGGTGAAATGACAGCACCGTTGATGAGGTTCTCGGTTCCGATGTTGGGGTATTTGCCGTCCGGGTTGTTCCTTTCGTCATACATGTCTTTCCAGAATGAGTCCGGAGCGTAAAGCATCTCCGTGTTGCTGCTTCTCATGCTGAACACGTCCGTCAGCCGGTTTCCTCCCCATGAGATGCCCAGGTTGGCACGGACGGTAAGTCCCTTCCAGCCGGCACCCAGCCGCAGGCTGCTGTTGTGCACCTTGCTGTTTTTTGCCAGGCGTACGTAGTCCTGTTCTTTCTGGATTTTACCGTTGGGCCCCTGCTGGACGCCGTTCATCATTTCTCCGCCACGGTCCTGGTAGGCCAGCATGCCCAGTTTCATGCCGTCCTTGCTGGTCACGTTGAAGTATTGCGGATTGCCGTCTGCGGCGTGCGACTCCAGGTAGGACCAATAGTTGTCTATGTCGTCCTGCGTACGGAGGACACCGTCGCCACCCGAGGTGCGTTTCCAGACTTTGAATCCCCACACCGGCAAGTAGGTCGACATGCCTTCCTCCCATGCCGTGGACGAAGGATATTGGTTGTAGCGCAAGTCGGGCACCCACCGGCGCACCTTGCTCCCGTTGAGGGCGAAGTCGGTGCCGATGCTGTAGTTCACTTCTCCTATCCGGTCCCGCCATTCCAGGGTGATTTCTCCACCATAGGTGTCCACGCGTCCGAAGTTCTCCTCGGCATAAGAGCCGCCCGCATAGATGGGGATGCCGGGCTGGCTGGCCATGAACTGGTTGAGGATGTCGTCATTGATGTCGTAGTACACATCCAGCGTGGCACTCAGCCGTCCATCCAGGAAGCGCATGTCGAATCCCAGGTTGAACTTGTCGGAAGTATCCCATTTCATGTTCCGGTTGGGAGAGTTCTGGGGCGTGAGGCTGGTGGAGGGCAGACCTCCGTTGGGACCGAACTGCATACCCTTCAAGTCCATGCGGTACTGTTCCTTCCATTTCCACATCTTGATGTTGTCCCGTCCTGTCCGGCCCCACGAGGCACGTATCTTCAGGTATTCGAACCAGGGCAGGTGCTCCTTCCAGAACCCTTCCTCGGAGATAACCCATCCGGCAGAGACACCGGGGAAGAAGCCCCAGTAGTTCTCGGGTGCAAACTTGGTCGATGCGTCGGAACGGAACAGGAACTGGAGCATGTACCGGTCATCATAGCTGTAGTTGATGCGTCCCAGGTAAGACAGTGAGCCGGATTCCCCTTTGGTCGTCACGCTGACGTCATTCCGCAGGGCAGGGTCTCCGTCCTTGTTGGTGACGGAAGGGCCTCCCACGCCAAGGAAGGTGTCGGATATGTCTTCAGCCAGTTTGTCATAGACCAGCTTGCGGGAGCTGTTTTCCGCTTCATACCGCTCGATGGAGAACATGGCCCCGATGGTATGTTTCCCGAATGTGCGGTCATAGTTCACATAGACGTTCATCTGACGGCTTTGTGCTTCGTTGTCAGCAAAGGCCAGCTGGCTCTCTTGCGTGAAGGTCGTGGGCGTGAATGCCGTCTCGGGCATCGTGTACACCAGGTGGCGTCCGTCGCCTTGCCTGGTGCTCAGGTAGGCCAACTTGTAAGGGAAGCTTGCCTGTTCGCTGACGTCATTGGAGTGGGAGGCGGAGTAAGTGGCACGCAAGGTCAGTCCCTTGACAAACGGGACTTCATAGGTCAACGAAATGTCGGCGCTCCAGCTGTTGGACTTGTTGGTGCTGTATGAGCCGCTGTCAATCATGGAGAAGTAGTTCCATGAGGAAATGCTCTTCCGGTCGAACCTGGGATTGTTGAAGATGTTGGCAATGGGGCTGAGCCAGTGCTCTTCCGTGTTGCCGTCTTCGTCCGTGAGGCTGATGCTCCACGGCATGATGTCAGGGATGTGATGCAGCACATTGTAGTCCGACTTGCTGGACAGCGAAGCGCCGCCGTAAGCATTGAACCGCGCCCCTTTCGTGTAAATCTGGTTGGTTTTTCCCTCATTGCCGGCAATGGTGGCTGCCAGCTTGATGTCATTCGTCAGCTTGATGTCGACACCTGCGCGATAGGTGTAGCGTTGGTAGTCCTGACTGCCCAGGTTGGCCCCCTGGTCGAGGTAAGTGGCTCCTGCATAATAGGTGGCACGGTCGTTGCCACCGCTGACATTCAGCGTGTGGGTCTGCTGGAAAGCTGCCTTCCAGTCCGCCTTCTCCAGCCAGTCGTAGTGCAGGTTGTCCATCTCGGCTATTTCCACGTCGCTGTACAGGTTGTCCAGGTCATCATAGTTGCTGGCCTTGCCTGACCCGATGGCAAAGGCATTGGCCCAACGTCCGTAGTCCGAGCCTCGCAGCACCTTGGAGTGCCCGACGGCATCGTTCAGGGCAAATTTACCGGAATAGCTGATGCGGGGCACGCCGGACTTGCCCCGTTTGGTCGTCACCAGGATGGCGCCATTGGCAGCGCGTGAGCCGTAAATGGCAGCACTCGCGTCGCGCAGTACGGTGATGCTCTCCACTTCGGATGGGTCCAGCATATTGAACTGCTCCATGCTGGGCTGTCCGTTGGTGCCCAGCTGGATGACATCATCGATAATGATGAGCGGTGTGGAGTTCCCGCCATCCTTTGATATACCGGTGAAGGTGCGGTTCTGCCGGATGTAGACGTCATTGGCATTGGTTCCCGGACGGCTTGAGCCCAGGTCCACAGACAGTCCGTTGATTTGTCCTTGCAAGGCTTCAGCCAGGTTGGTTACAGGGAGGTCCTCCAGCTCTTTGGCGGAGATGGTTGCGACAGAACCGGTCACATTCTTCAGCTTTTGCGTGCCGTAGCCTATTTTGACGACTTCGTCCAGCTGGTGCGCATCTTCCTGCAGGACGATTTGCAGGACATTTCCCTCAGGTTTGAGTGTCTGGCTGATGTAACCGATATAGGTAATGGTTATTTTTTTGCCTTCAGGCACATTCAGGCTGAATTTGCCGTCCAGGTCGGAGATGGCTCCACTCTGTGTGTCCTGTATCTTGATGCTGGCGCCGATTACGGGTTCTCCGTTTTCATCGAGTATGGTACCAGTGATTTTCCGTTGTTGGGCGTGAACAGAAACAGCCAGTGCCGTGCAGAACAGCAACAAGCCGGTTCTTTTCCCAAATGAAGGTTTGGTAAACTTCATATGATATATGATTTGTTGGTTTATGAAATGAGGATAGGCGCTTTACAAGACTCTCCATTTGCTGTCTCCGGTAGAGGAGCAGCCGGGGAACGTGTTGTTCAGCTTGAAGTTGCTGTCAGCAGGAGCCTGGAACAGGGTGTTTGTATCCATGTTGGCTCCGCTCAGCCCGAGATTTCCTTTGGTCGACACCTGGTCGCTGGTCTTGTAGCTGTTTATCGGGCTGAAGGGATGGTTCCCCGTATAGTCGTCTTGTGCCCCTGAACCGATTTGGTTGAACAGCGGTTGTTTGCCATTGAGCTTCATGGAGGCGCCAAATACGCAGTTCTCGATTTGTACCGGTATGTTATAGGCTACTCTGAAAAGGAACGAGCCGTCGGCGGGTGTGTAACAGAATGTGCAGTTGGTCAGGGAGACTCCCTCTGTACTGCTTTCCGCATTGCGCAGGTCTGCAATGCCGCAACTGTTGGTGACCGTACAATCGTCCATGGACACTGAAGTCACTACGCCGTGTTTGCCGTCGGTTGACACGATTCCCTGGTTCCCTATCGCATTCAAGGAACACCCCTTGAAGGTGATTGTACCAAAATTGCCGGCATGCGCCTTTGAACGGACAACCGCACGGAAGTTCTCGATATGACACTCCGTGAACAGGATGGAGTTGACCTGATAGCTGGACGCTTCCGGACAAATCACCTGCTTGCCGCTCATACCGGTATCGGTGACCTTGTCGAGGGCTTTTGAAGCCTGCAGATTCATGCGCTTGAAGCTGATTCGGTCCACATTCATGCCTTCGGCTACGCGGAATGCATTGTCAAAACGAAATGTTGCGTATTCGCCTAATGTTTGCGGGGTAATGAAATGGACGGACCGGGTCAGCTCTACGACCGTGCCCCGGTTGACAACATAGCTTTTCCCTTCCGGAAGTATGAATGTACTTCCTTCCGGAAGTTCTGCCCAATTCACACTCGTGTTGAAATAGTCTTCGTCATAGGGCACTTCGCGCAGGTCTATCAGGTTGGAACCGTATTCAGCCCTTAAATCTTCGGCTTCTGTCGTGGCAAGCAACACGCGTCCACGATAGTTGTCCAGACTGACGTCTCCGGCATAGGCGGCGATTTTGTAAGTGGTGGCAGGGGATAATCCGGAAAGTATCTTCTGACCGGAGGCATATTCGTCGTCCGTGACTTGAAAGGTCAAAGGCTTGTCTGTCTCATTCCCCAGGCTGTCAATGGCGACAGCAGAGAGTGTGCTGATGGAAAACCGGTCACTGGGTGTCCAGGACACGAGCGCCTGTGTGTCGATGCTTCGCGTGGAACCAAAGATGGATGGATAGATGAGGGTGATCGGGTCGGTCTCCCAATAGGCTGATTCTACATTGTTGTTGAGGCTCTTCACTTTTACCTGATAACTTTCATCCCAGTCGAGGTCCAGGGCCAGTGCGGTATCACTCGTTGTGAAGCTTTGGTATAATTCGTTTGCCCCGTCGGTCACTCTGTAGATGTCTACCTGATACTGGGTGGCTCCTTGGACGGCTTTCCATGAAAGCTTCACATGGTTCATCTCCGTGACCATCGTCGTGACGGGACGAAGCAGTACAGTGGGTGTTGCTTCGTTGTCGGAGCAGCCGACGACGGCCGTCAATCCGGTGCTTAGCAATACTCCAAGCACCATTTGTTTGGCAGTTTTCATAGTGTTAGAAAAATTAATACTGTAACGTTTTGTTAGAATTCTCCTTCAAGATGCGTCTCAAAAGTAGGCTTAAAATGCCCTAGGGAAGGGTAATTTTGAGCCTTATTAGTGTACAAATGTTGCAGAAAGGCGCTTCATGCAGCTCTTAGTGTACAAATTGGTTGCGTGGAAGATGGATATTGAGCCGGCACGAGTTTTAACAGGAAGTAAATACTCGTGCCGGCATCGTTGTCTTTCTATCGAAAAAGATTAACAGTTACTATCTGTTGAAGCGGTGTTCCAGATGTTCACCCACGAGCGAATTCAGGTAAACCTCCAAGGCTGTATATCCGGTTTTCGTCAGGGTATTCTGGTCGTCAGGATTGGACGGGTCGAGACCAACCTTTTTCTCCCAGTCGTCATCCATGCCGTCTTTGTCATTGTCTCTTACAGGTTTTCCCGCAGCGTAGGAAGGCAATCCTTCCGCATCTTCCGGCGTGTTGATGATGCCATTGTCTCCATAAGTGGATATTCCCTTTGTGACTTCCTTGATGATGCGTGTGTCAATCTTATCGCGCGGGAAGGCTCCAGCTCCTGCTAACACACTTTCATAAGCCTGTTCGGCAGTCTCATACTTCCCATTCAGGGTATAAGTTTGCCAATCAAACCAATAGACCTGTCTGTTCTCCTGTCCGGTGGGTTGGATGAAGCTCTGCTGCAGTGTCTCGTCCAAGGTGTACAGATAGTCGCTCTCAGCATATACGCCTTTTGCGTTGTCGTTCGTCACTTCGGAATTGCCTTCCATGATGTTGCCGTTGAAGTACCACTTCGTAGCTCCGCGTGCAGGGGCTGTTTGAGGTTCACGGGCTCCACTCTGCCGGAAGAATTTCAAGTCGCTGACAGAGGCTTTGGTCCGCGGTCCCGGCTTGTAATAGTTGTTCACGAAGTTGCCTTGATACCCATAATAGGCAGGGTCTTGTGATTCATTCTCTGCGCCGTAAGTTGCCATCTTGCTGCCCCAGTTGTAGTTTACATTGTTTATATACTCCAGGTACACGACGAGGTCTTGTCCGGGGTCTTTGCCTCGTGCTCCGTTTAATAAAGGTGTACGGCTGTTGTTGTTGGCGAACAAGTTGTGGTGATAGGTGGCTGAGGTACCTCCAAAGACACCTCCATATCCGCGTTTCCCTTTGACATGGGTAGACTGGTACAGTCCTTCGGCAAAAATGCAGTATTGTACAGTGGAGAAGTGCGTGTCGATAAAGTCGGCGTTCTCTTCTACTGCCCAGCAGAATGAACAGTGGTCTACGATGAAGTTGTCGGCGTTTTCGATTCGCAGGGGAGCTATTTTCCCTGTGATGGGAGTCCCGTCGGCTTTTTTATCACCGCCCCGGAAGTGCAGGTGCCGGATGATGAAGTTCCTGGAGCCTCCGAAATTCAACTCGTTCTTGGTGATACAGATGCCGTCTCCCGGTGCAGTCTGCCCGGCGATGGTGAAGTTCTCTGCCTTGCAACGCAGGTCGGACTTCAGCTCAATCGTTCCTCCTACGCTGAATACGACTGTGAAATCTTTCGGGTATTGTTTGAGTGCCCAGCGCAGCGAGCCTTCACCATCATCATTGGTATTCGTGACGATGACGACTTGTCCTCCCCGGCCTCCGGTTGCGTTTTTGCCAAACCCTTCGGCAGTAGGGAAGGCTTTCAGTTCTTCAACTTTCTTATATTCTCCGTCGGACTCATAGAATGCGTCGTTCCCGTCAGGGTCAATGCAAGCACCCAAAAGCAGTGTAAGGCTGCCTAATGCAGCCAATTGCATCATTCTTTTCATGTTAATCAAATTTAGTCGATCATGTTTTATTTGGGATAGGGGTATGAAGGAAACGCTGACACCCTATGGTATCATGCAACGGTGCATCATGATAAAGTGGTAGCGCCCCTCCGGACGCATCTTGAAGGATGGTGCAAAGAAATAGAAAAGAAATGGGACTTCCTAATGTTTCTTATCCTTTTTATAAGGAATCTGCCTGCCGCCAGAAACCAGCAAGCCCCTGCGTCTCGTGGAGAGAGGCAGGGGCTCGAAGTTCGTTTGCGCCGTAAGCAATGCGGGATTACTTACGCAAGTTCAGAGCTTTCAGGATGGCGCGGTAACGCTCGATGTCGCGATCCTTGAGGTAGTTCAACAATGCGCGGCGTTTGCCGACGAGAGTAGTCAAAGCTCTTTCTGTGCTATGATCTTTACGGTTGCGCTTCATGTGCTCCGTCAAGTGGGAAATACGGTATGAGAACAATGCTATCTGCGCTTCAGGTGAGCCAGTATCAGTGTTAGACTTTCCGTATTGTCCAAAGATCTCTTGTTTCTTTGCAGCGTCTAAGTACATAATGAGTTAGTTTAAAATTGATTTGCGGGCGCAAAGATAGACAATATTCCTCAATGCGCAATGCCTATTCAAAGATTTTCTTGTAACTTTGCGCCCGAAAATTTAAGGTAATAGTATGCAGAATATAAGAAACATCGCAATCATTGCGCACGTCGACCACGGGAAGACGACGCTCGTCGACAAGATGATGTTGGCGGGGCACCTCTTCCGCAATGATCAGACAAACGGCGTGCTTGTATTGGATAACAACGACTTGGAACGCGAACGAGGGATAACGATTCTTTCGAAGAATGTATCAATCAACTACAAAGATACCAAAATCAACATCATCGACACTCCGGGACACGCCGACTTCGGCGGAGAGGTGGAGCGTGTGCTCAACATGGCGGACGGCTGCATCCTGCTCGTCGACGCCTTCGAGGGACCCATGCCGCAGACCCGGTTCGTCCTCCAGAAGGCACTGCAAATCGGACTGAAGCCCATCGTCGTGGTGAACAAGGTCGACAAGCCCAACTGCCGCCCCGAGGAGGTCTACGAGATGGTGTTCGACCTCATGTTCTCACTCAATGCCACCGAAGACCAGCTCGACTTCCCCGTCCTCTACGGTTCGGCAAAGAACAACTGGATGGGCGAGGACTGGCGCAAGCCTACCGACAGTATCACCCCGCTGCTCGACGCCATCATCAAGTATATCCCTGCCCCCAAACAGCTGGAGGGTACTCCCCAGATGCTCATCACTTCACTCGACTTCTCATCCTATACCGGACGTATCGCCGTGGGCCGCGTGCACCGCGGGACGCTCACCGAGGGCATGAACATCACCCTGGCACGCCGTGACGGGACGCTCGTGAAGTCGAAAATCAAGGAGCTGCATACCTTCGAGGGACTCGGACGCAAGAAAGTCCAGTCCGTCTCTTCGGGCGACATCTGCGCCGTCGTCGGTCTGGAAGGATTCGAAATCGGCGACACCATCTGCGACTTCGACAACCCGGAACCGCTGCCGCCCATTGCCATCGACGAGCCGACCATGAGCATGCTCTTCACCATCAACGACTCGCCTTTCTTCGGACGGGAAGGGAAGTTCGTCACTTCACGCCACATCCAGGACCGCCTCACCCGCGAGCTCGACAAGAACCTTGCCCTCCGCGTCCGCAAGACCGAGAACGAGGACGGCAAGTGGATTGTCTCCGGACGAGGCGTGCTGCACCTCTCCGTCCTCATCGAGACCATGCGTCGCGAAGGCTATGAACTTCAGGTGGGACAGCCGCAGGTCATCTACAAGGAGATTGACGGCAAGAAGTGTGAGCCCATCGAGGAGCTGACCATCAACGTCCCCGAGGAATACTCCAGCAAGATGATCGATATGGTCACCCGACGCAAGGGCGAGCTGACCTCGATGCAGACCATCGGCGACCGGGTCGACATCGAGTTCGACATCCCCTCGCGCGGCATCATCGGACTGCGTACGAACGTCCTCACGGCATCTGCCGGCGAAGCCATCATGGCGCACCGCTTCAAGGAGTACCAACCCTACAAGGGCGATATCGAACGTCGCACCAACGGTTCCATGATTGCCATGGAGACGGGTACCGCCTTCGCCTACGCCATCGACAAGCTTCAGGACCGCGGACGCTTCTTCATCTACCCGCAGGAGGAGGTCTATGCCGGACAGGTCGTGGGCGAGCACGTGCATGAGAACGACCTCGTCATCAACGTCACCAAGTCGAAGAAGCTCACCAACATGCGTGCGTCGGGCTCTGACGACAAGGCGCGCATCATCCCGCCCGTCATCTTCTCGCTCGAGGAGGCCCTCGAATACATCAAGGAGGACGAGTACGTGGAGGTGACGCCCAAGAGCATGCGCATGCGCAAGGTCATCCTCGACGAGACCGAGCGCAAGCGTGCCAACAAAGTGTAAGGCTGTACAAGCAAACATTCTTTAATAGTTCTCGGAAGCGCGGACAGCGCCGGGGTGCTCAGGGCATCCGGTGCATCCGCGCTTCTTCTTTTATCCCTGCCACACTGACAGCCCAATTGTTAATAAATGAGTAGCCGTGTCGTCATAACGGCTGATTTTGCTTATATTTGTCAACCGTGCTTCTGCGGAAGCCTTCAAGTCTCCGGCTCATGGGAGCCGAAACCATAAACCTAAACACTCGTACACTTATGAAGTTTTTTCCTAACCTGCAACCAACCTTCACGCGACGTGTCGCCTATCCGGGGCTGGCAGTCCTCGTCGGGCTGTCCGTCATCTGCGCACTGTTCCCCAGGCAGACCAATGCCTGCCTTGCATCCATCCAGACGCTCATCTACGACAAGCTGAGCTGGGCTTACACCCTGATGATATCGTTCTTCTTCATCTTCCTCTGCGTGCTGGCGTTCAGCAAGATCGGCGCCATCCGTCTGGGAGCGGACAGCTCCCGTCCGCAGTACAGCTTCTTCTCGTGGATAGCCATGCTCTTTGCCGCCGGGATGGGTATCGGACTGATGTACTTCGGTGTGGCGGAGCCCATGTCCCACTACGTCAACCCTGCCTTGCCCGACACGCTCAATCCTGCCAAGGAGGCGCAGCTCGCCACGTTCTTCCACTGGGGCATCCATGCCTGGTCCATCTTCGGACTCATGGGGCTGATTCTCGCCTACTTCTCCTTCCGCTACAAACTTCCGCTTGCCATCCGCAGCGGACTCTACCCCCTCCTGCGCAACCGCATCAATGGACGGGTGGGCGATGTGGTCGACATCTTCGCCCAGGTCAGCACCTTCTTCGGCATCGCGACCTCGCTCGGCTTCGGTGTCGTGCAGCTCAACGCCGGACTGGTGCACCTGGGCATCCTCCGCGAGTCCAGCTTCCTCTTCCAGGCGCTCATCATCGTGGTGGTCAGCTCCATGGCGATTGCGTCAGCTGTCGCCGGGGTCAACAAGGGCGTCAAGCGGCTGAGCGAAATCAACCTGACGATGGCAATCGTACTGATGCTCTTCGTCCTCCTGCTCGGGCCGACCGCCTTCCTGATGAATGCCTTCAGCGAGGGCATCGGCTACTACATCAACCAGTTCGCCAACCTCACCTTCAAGACCTTCGCCTTCGAGAAGGACGGAGTCGGGTGGTTCACCGGGTGGACCGTCATGTACTGGGCGTGGTGGATCAGCTGGGCACCGTTCGTCGGGCTGTTCATTGCCCGCATCTCCAAGGGACGCACCATCCGCGAGTACATCCTGGCGGTGCTGCTCGTCCCCTCGTTCTTCATCTTCCTGTGGATGACGGTCTTCGGCAACAGTGCCATCTACATTGACCGCAACGTGGTGCACGGCGCCCTCTCGGCGCTCGCCGGCAACCCCGACGTGCTGCTCTTCAAGTTCCTCGAGCAGTTCCCCCTCGCCACGCCCCTGTGCGTGCTCACGCTGATGATGATTGCCGTCTTCTTCGTCACCTCCGCCGACTCGGGCATCCTGGTGATGAACAGCATCTCGTCGAACAACCGTCCCAATGCGCCCAAGTGGCAGAACGCCTTCTGGGGCATCCTGCTCGCCACCATCACGATGGCGCTCCTCTATGCCGGCGGCCTGCAGTCGCTCCAGACGATGACGCTCATCTCCGCCCTCCCGTTCGGCGTCATCATGGTGCTCCTCTGCCTGTGCCTGCTGCGTGCCCTGCGCACCGACAGGCTCTACCACAGCTCCAAGCGGCCCTATGGCAGCGCGACCTGGGACGGCAGCCACTGGCACGAAAGGCTCGACCAGATTCTTACCTTCTCGCAGAAGCGGGACATCAAGCGCTTCTTCGCCGAGAAGGTGCAGCCTGCCTTCGAGGAGCTGCGCGACGAGCTGAGCCGCAAGGGCATCGACGCGCACATCCTCACGGGGCAGAACGGCAAGCTCTCCATCGAGCTGCAAATCCCCTTCGAGAAGGTGTGGAACTTCCGTTACGGCGTGACCACCGAGGTGCAGAGCATCTCCGACTACATCATCGGCGAGGACAACACCCCCGACGTGGACTCCAACAAGCAGTATCTCCCGGTGACCTACTACACGGACGGCAGGATGGGATACGACATCCAGTATTTGAATAAGGAGGAAATCATCGCCGACGTCCTCCGCGAGTACGAACGCTACATCCGTGTCGTAGCGGACGAACAGAAGGCGATGATGTTTGTCGACAAGAAGCGATACAATGGGTAATTGACAATTGACAATGGATAATTGACAATGAACGTTCGGCGTGCTTGTCGTCCTGCCGGAAGACGACGATGCGCCGAACAGTCTGTCTGGACGGTCTGCTTGGGAAGGAATCACTGCTTGTCAATTGTCAACTGTCAATTGTCAATTGTTAGAACGGGAACAGCAGCGGGAGCACGAAGACCATCACGATGCCCATGATGACTTGTAACGGAAGGCCCACCTTGATGTAGTCCATGAAGGTATACTGTCCGGCAGGCATCACCAACGCGTTGGGCGGCGTGGAGAACGGAGAGGCAAAGCACATGCTGGCGCCCAGGGTCACTGCGAAGAGGTAGGGCACGGGGCTCACGCCGAGAGCCTCCGCACTGTGGAGCGCGATGGGTGCCAGCAGGACGGCCGTGGCGGTGTTGCTGATGAACATCGTCATCAGCGAGGTCGTGAAGTAGATGCCCGCCATGAGCGCCATGGGACCGTAGCTGCCCAGTCCGCTCACCAGCGTGCTGGAGATGTAGTCGCTCGCCCCGGTCTTCTCCAGTGCCAGCGACATGGGCAGCATGGCGGCAATGAGCACGATGCTCTCCCAGTTGATGGTCTTGTAGGCAGCCTCCACGTTGCGGAAACACCCCGTGAGCACCATCAGGAGGGCGGCAATCATCACCGCCGTCACCGGCTCCACGGGGATGAAGTCGAACACCATCATGGCGACCATGAGTACCATGATGGCTGCCGCCACGGGCGCCTTGTAGTCGAGCGTCACACGGGCCGCCTCGGCAAGCGGCTGACCCAGCACCACCCAGTCGGCATCCTCGCGTTCCAGGCGGGCGATGTTCTCCCACGTACCCTGCACGAGCAGCACGTCGCCCCCGTGGATGGCCTCGCGCCCCAGGTCGTTGAGCAGGTACTCCTTCTTGCGGCGGATGCCCAGCACGTTCACGTTGAACTTGTCGCGGAAGCCCGCCTCCTTGACCTGACGGTTCACGATGTGCGCCGTCGGCATGACCAGAATCTCGGCGATGCCGATGTCGTAGAAGTCGAGCACGTTCGACGTGCTTGCCGCCTCCTCCGTCGTGTGCCCGTCGATGAGGGCGAGGCGGTAGTCGTCAGCCAGCAGCTTCACCTGGTCGAAGTCCCCCTTCACATAGAGGATGTCGCCTCCCTGCAACGCCGTCTCCGGGTCGGCGAGCTTCTGCGTGATGGTCTTCAGGAAGCGGTGCTGCGAGATGTCGCCGCGCCGCACCTCGAGGATGTCCAGCCCGTAGCGCCGGCGGATGTTCAGGTCGACGATGGTGCGCCCTTCCGCCTCAGAGCCTCCCGGCACCTGCAGACGGAAGAGGTTGCTCGACAGCCCGTATTCGCGCACGAGCTGGGAGAGCGACTTGCCCGAGCGGTGACGGTCGCCGCGCTTCTGTCCGCGCTTGGCGAGCACCCACTTGCTCAGCGGGAGGAGCACCAGCAGACCCACGGCGAGGCAGACCAGGCCGACGGGGAGGAAGGAGAAGAACGACAGCGGCTCATAGCCCGCCGCCGTCAGGGTGTTCTGGATGACGAGGTTGGGCGGCGTACCGATGAGCGTCATCATGCCGCCCATGCTGCTGGCGAAAGCCAGGGGCATCAGCAGACGGCTGGAGTTGACGCCCGCGCCCGCCGCCATGCTCACCACGATGGGCAGCATCAGGGCGACCGTACCCGTGTTGCTGACGAAGGCGCCGATGGCTGCCGTCACGAGCATGATGAGCACGAAGAGGCGCAGCTCGCTCTCGCCGGCAAGCTTCAGGATACGCGCGCTTATCATCTTCGCCAGTCCGGTCTGGAGGATGGCGCCGCCCACGACGAACAGTCCCACCATCATGATGACCACGTTGTTGGAAAAGCCCGAGAGCGCCTCGTCGGGGGTGAGGATGTGGAATAGCAGCAGTGCCACCAGCGCACAGAGCGCGACGATGTCCGAGCGGACCTTGCCGTTGACGAAGAACACGGCGGAGAGGAGCAGGATGAGGAGTGTTATCAGCATAAGTCAGTCTAGTTTGAAGCGACGGGAGGAGCGGGGTGCGGAACGTCCGCCGGTGCCTCCCCGTCAGGATGATACAAAAAGAGAAAGGAGCCGGGCAAGATAGTTTGTCCGGCTCCTTTCAGCCTATTCATGAAATGAGGGTGTGCACGTCTGCGACGGCACGGCGGGGCTTACTGGCGTGCGCCATATTGCCCGTCGAGGTAGCAGAGGGCCGTGTCGCCCATCTTGCGGATGCGGTCGACGATGTTCTGCACGGTAGCCTCCTCTTCCACTTGTTCGCGGACGAAGCTCCAGAGGAAGTCCTCCGTCGGTTTGTCATTTTCCGCCTTGGCGATGTCGAGCAGCGAGTTGATTTGCTCCGACACGTGGCACTCATGTTCGTACACATGCTCGAACACTTCCAGCGGGCTTCCCCATCCGGTGGGGACCACGTCGACCTTGTCTACCGTCACTTTGCCACCACGCTTGATGACATAGTCAGCCATGCTGTAGGCGTGTGCCAATTCCTCATCAGACTGTTTCTTCATCCAGTGTGCAAAGCCGTCGAAGCCTTCCATCTTGAGGTAGAAGGACATTGACATGTAGAGATTGGCAGACCACATCTCTGCCGTTACTTGCTCATTGATGGCTTTTTGCATTTTCTCACTAATCATAGCTGTAATATATTTAGTTGGTGAATAATACGTTCGTACACATCCGGGGCAGCAAAAAGCGTACCGCACGGGGTCGCGCTGACAAATCGTCACTTCAGCAGGCGCCAGGCGAAGCCGTCCTTCGTGTCCTTCACCTCGAAGCCCAGGGCGGTGAGCTCGTTGCGGATGCGGTCGCTCGTCGCCCAGTCCTTGTTCGCCTTGGCGGTCATGCGCTGCTGGAGCAGCATGTCGACCGCCTTGCCGAAAGCTTCCTCGCGGGCTGCTCCCGTGCCCTGTTCGCGCTTCATGCCGAGGAGGTCGAACAGGAAGAGGTCGAAGACCGCCTTCAGCTCTTCCAGGTCGGTGGCAGAGAGGGTTGCCTTTTTGTCATAGGCGGTGTTGATCGCCTTGCAGGCGTCGAAGAGGTGTGCGATAACGATGGGAGAGTTGAAGTCGTCGTTCATGGCGTCGTAGCACTTCTGCCGGAGGCCGGACACGTCCACGCTCGACGTGGCGGACGGCTGGATGTGGCAGAGGTTGTCATACGCCTCCATGAGCCGCTGCATCCCCTTCTCGGCAGCCTGGAGAGCCTCGTTGCTGAAGTCCACCGTGCTGCGGTAGTGTGCCTGGAGGATGAAGAAGCGGATGGTCATCGGGCTGTACGACTGCGAGAGCAGCGGGTGCGTCCCGTTGAAGAACTGGTCGAGGGTGATGAAGTTGCCGAGACTCTTGCCCATCTTCGTCCCGTTGATGGTAATCATGTTGTTGTGCATCCAGTAGTGCACCATGTCGTCGCCCTGCGATGCCACGCTCTGTGCAATCTCGCACTCATGGTGGGGGAAGACGAGGTCCATGCCGCCGCCGTGGATGTCGAAGTGGGCGCCGAGGTACTTCCGTCCCATGGCGGTGCACTCGCAGTGCCATCCCGGGAAGCCGTCGCTCCAGGGGCTGGGCCAGCGCATGATGTGCTCCGGCTGCGCGCTCTTCCACAGGGCGAAGTCGGCGGGATTGTGCTTCTCCTGCTGGCCGTCCAGCTCGCGGGTGGTGTTGAGCACGTCGTCGAGGTTGCGCCCCGAGAGCTTGCCGTAGTGGTGGTCCTTGTTATACTTTGCCACGTCGAAGTAGACCGAGCCCTGGCTCTCGTAGGCATAGCCGTTGGCAAGGATTTCCTTGACGAGCTGTATCTGCTCGATGATGTGTCCCGATGCGAGGGGCTCGATGCTCGGCGGGAGGACGTTCAGCTCCTCCATCGCCTTGTGGTAGCGGTTGGCATAGAACTGTGCCACTTCCATCGGCTCGAGCTGCTCCAGCCGTGCCTTCTTGGCAATCTTGTCCTCACCCTCGTCGGCGTCGTGCTCCAGGTGTCCCACGTCGGTGATGTTGCGGACGTAGCGCACCTTGTACCCCAGGTGTTGCAGGTAGCGGAAGACGAGGTCGAACGTGATGGCAGGGCGCGCATGCCCCAGGTGGGCGTCACCGTAGACGGTGGGACCACAGACGTACATGCCCACATGAGGAGCATGCAGGGGAATGAACTCCTCCTTCTTGCGGGACAATGTATTGTAGATGTACAGTTTTTGTTCCATAGATGGTTGTGTTTAGTTGAGTAGCTACAAAGATAGGCTTAAATTGACAATTGACAAACTTTCCGGGGCAATTGTCATTGTCCATTGTCAATTGTTAATTGTCCATTGTCAATTGTAGAGACCAGCTTGTAGAGCTTGTCGCTGGGGCGTATCTTCTCAGGCACCTTGAAGGAGACGTGCACCCCCTTTTCCACATGGTCCACCGAGCGGAGGTCTACGCGCGGGTCCTCCAGCTTCAGGAAGAGCGCTCCCGTGGTGGGGCCCGTGATGAGCAGGTCGTCCCCGACGTGAAGGTCCGACGCCTCCGTCAGGAACTCCGCCACGCCGAGCTGCGAGAAGTACTTCATGCCGCGGCCCACGTAGACCTTCTTCTGCGTCGCCTCCGAGCCGTAGCGGCGGCTCCACTCGCCCAGGCGTTGCCCCAGGTAGTAGCCGTCCCAGAAGCCGCGGTTGAAGACCGTCTTGAGGCGTTCCTCCCACGCAGCCACCTTCTCGGGCGTGAACGTCCCGTCGAGGCAGGCGGCGATGGCCTGCTTGTAGCACTCGGCGACGATGCGGACGTATTCGGGGCCGCGTGCCCGTCCCTCGATTTTGAACACACGGACGCCCGCCTCGATCATGCGGTCCATGAAGTGGATGGTCTTCAGGTCCTTGGGCGACATGATGTACTTGTTCTCCACATCCAGCTCGATGTTGCTGTCCCGGTCGCGCACGGTGTAGGCGCGTCGGCATATCTGCGTGCACGCGCCGCGGTTGGCGGACGAGTTCAGCTCGTGCAGGCTGAGGTAGCACTTGCCGGAGACTGCCATGCAGAGCGCGCCGTGGCAGAACATCTCGATGCGCACCTGCTGTCCGCCGGGTCCGCAGATGTTCTCCTCGACGATGTGGCGGTGAATCTCCCGCACCTGCTCCAGGTTCAGCTCCCGGGCGAGGACCACGACGTCGGCAAAACGCGCGTAGAAGCGCAGCGCCTCGATGTTGGATATGTTGAGCTGCGTCGACAGGTGCACCTCCTGACCGATGCGGTTGCAGTAGTCCATCACCGCCACGTCGGCAGCGATGACGGCGGAGATGCCTGCCTCGTGAGCCGCGTCGCAGATGCGTCGCATGAGTTCCAGGTCCTCGTCGTAGATGATGGTATTGACGGTAAGGTAGCTCTTCATGCCGTGCGCGTCGCAGGTGGCGGCAATCTCCTTCAGGTCGTCCACGGTGAAGGTGTTGGCGGAGTGTGCCCGCATGTTAAGGTTCTCGATGCCGAAGTAGATGGAATCGGCTTTTGCCTGTATGGCGGCGGCAAGGGACTCGCGCGAGCCCACCGGTGCCATAATCTCGAAGTCGTTTATGGAATAGGTTGTCATGATGTTGGGTCTCAATTTGGTTACCGGGTGCAAAGGTAACGATTTTCGGTTGAACCGTTGTGTTGCGGACGGGAGGTGCGGTTGTGTCGTTTTGTCAAAACGTCAAATGAATCGCCCGAGAAGGGGCTTCGTTGCGCCCAAATACGGATTGGTGACCGGGAAGGCCCTTCTCGGGCGATTCGCGAAATGCAGGTTGACAGCTTTTTCGCAGATTCCCTTTCCTCCTGCACGATTTTTCTCTTTCTGCGTTCTCTTCAGTCAGTCTTTTCACACGGACGGACGCAATTTCACACATCGGGAATCATGCCCCTTCGGGCTCTGAAAAGTGGAAACAGATGACTGTTTTCGTACGGACGAACGACCACGACGGTGCGGACACGTCGGTACGGTGGTGCGGACGCGTCCGTACGAAGCGAGTCACAGGTGCTTTCGACGGTGAAAATGGGTTCGGCGGATGCTTTTTTCGCGTTAGAAAAGGTATATTTGTGTGAACGGACGTTACTTTTGGTGCATTCTGACGTCAGTCTCTTAAAATATTTAACGCGCGATTTTCTGGAAGGGAGAAATTTGCGAAAGTACGCGTCAGCTGAAAACGCCGAATCGGGAAAATGTGATGTTAAAACCGGAGGAACGTTGTCATTGTGACAAACGGATTTTGCGGGAAGGGTCCTCACATCGGACGGATGTTGTCACTTGTCAACTATCAATTGTTAACAGGAGGGGCGTAATGGGGCTCCAAAACATGTTTTACAGCAGGGAATACCAGTTTTTCCATCATTTGTGTCAGTTTTTACACCGTCGGAACGGAGGTCCGGGCTTTCTTTGCGAGCAATCTAAACATGAAAAATATGAACTACCGAGGAAACACACACAAGAGCGTCTCCCGTCACACGGGTGGATGTCTTTCGAAAAACACACTGTTTGCCTGTAGCCTCTCGTTGGGCATGATGATGGCGCCGCAGCTGCTTCTGGCGGCGGACGTGAATGCCGCAACCGATGTCCAGGCTGCCGTCACTCAACAGAACAGGTCGGTCACCGGACGGGTGGTCGACGAGAAGGGGGAACCGCTCATCGGCGTATCCATCCAGGTGAAGGGTACGAAGCTGGGAACGGTGACCGACTTCGACGGTAATTTCAAACTCAACGCACCTGCGGACGCCACACTCGTCATCTCCTACGTGGGCTTCCGTACGCAGGAAATCGAACTGAAAGGGCGCTCCGACTGCCAGGTCAGCATGGTCCCCGATGACCAGCTGCTCGACGAGGTGGTCGTGGTGGGCTATGGTGTGGTGAAGAAGTCCGACCTGACAGGCTCCGTCGGGAGCGTGAAGTCGGACGTGATTTCGGCACGCGGCTCGACGTCGGTCATGGAGAGTCTCCAGGGACAGGTCGCCGGTGTGAACATCACCCAGTCTTCGAGCCGCGCGGGCGACGGGTTCAGCATCCAGATTCGTGGTAAGAGCTCGCTCAACGACGCGGAGCCGCTCTACGTCATCGACGGGGTGGTATGCGACAACATGGACTTCCTCAACCCGATGGACATCGAGAAGGTAGACGTCCTCAAGGATGCCTCCTCGACGGCTATCTACGGTTCACGCGCCACGAACGGTGTGCTGATGATTACGACCAAGAAGGGCGCACCCGAGGAGTCGCGCGCGACCGTCAGCTATGACGGATACTACGGCGTGAAGAACACGACGAACATGCCGGACTTCATGGACGGTGACCAGTTCCTCAACTGGCGTTTCTACCGCTACTTCGAGTCGTCGATGGACAGCAGCACGGGTCTGACGACATGGAACATGACGAACGCCAACTACCAGAACTTCTGGGGCGGGGGCAGCGAGGTCGTCAAGGACATGTACCGCAACAAGCGTTACACCGACTGGGTGGACCTGGTGACACGCACCGGCTCGCAACAGAACCACTTCGTCAACATCACCGGCAACGCGCGCGACATCAGCTATCGCGTCGGCCTCGGCTACCAGGACGAGGAGGGCGTGCTCTATGACGGCTACAGCCGCTGGAACCTGAAGGGAGCCGTCGACCATAAAATCTCCGACAAGGTGTCGGCAGGATTTTCCACCAACATGGCAACGTCGCTCAAAGAGAGCGGCAGCAACTACGCCGTCCTCTCGGGCTTCCGCATGACACCGACGATGCCGGCGTACTACTGGGAGGGGGAGAATGCCGGCGAGCTCATCGTCCAGCCGGGCAAGGATGCCGCCATCTATCCCAACGGCGGCGGACCGACCTCGAACATCAACCCGCTGGTCGACCGCGAGAATTCCAAGGACAACACACGCTCCTATGACATCATGGCGAACCTCTACCTGCAGTACAGCCCCATCAAGGAGGTCATCCTGAAGACGACCTTCTCGCCCATGTACACGAAGAGCGAGCGGGGCACGTTCTACAATGGCAACACGCAGTACCGCTCGGGCAAGACGAACATGGCGGAGAAGTACAACGACCAGGTGTTCTCCTACACATGGGACACGCAGGCGAACTTCATCAAGTCGTTCGGCGACCACAACGTGAACGTGCTGGGTCTGTTCAGTGTCTACGACCAGCGGATGGAAGGCGACTACATGGGTGTGGTCGACATGCCATTCGACGTCGACTGGCACAACCTCGGCTCGGGAACGGTGCAGAGCCAGTCGAGCTACTATGAGCGCATCACGATGTTGTCTTACGTGGCGCGCGTCAACTACGACTACAAGGGCAAGTACATGGTGACCGTATCCTCGCGCTGGGATGGCAGCTCGAAGTTCAGCGAAGGGAACCGCTGGGGTATGTTCCCCTCGGCAGCCGTCGCCTGGCGTATGTCCGAAGAGAAGTTCATGGAGCCGGTACGCGGCTGGCTGAGCAACCTGAAGCTCCGTGCCAGCTTCGGCGTGACGGGTAACAACGCGGGCGTAGGTCCCTACGACACGCAGGCGCTCGCCAACGTGAAGTACTACTACAACTTCGGCGGCACGGTAGCCAACGGCTTCGGCTACACGATGATCAACCCCGACCTGACGTGGGAACGGACAACGGAGTTCAACGTCGGCGTGGACTTCGGCTTCCTGGACAACCGCATCAACGGTTCGGTGGACCTGTACAACAAGAACTCCAGCGACCTGCTGATGGAGATGCAGACGCCGCTCGAACTGGGCTCCTACTCGGGCGCCGTGGTGAGCAACGTCGGCAAGGTGAACAACAAGGGTATCGAGGTACAGCTGAACACGAACAATGTCCGCACGAAGGACTGGAACTGGACGACGTCGTTCTCCTTTGCCCGCAACATCAACAGCATCCGGGAGCTGAACGGAGGCAAAGAGGACCTCGTGGGCAACAAGTGGTTCATCGGCAGCCCCATCGACGTGGTCTACGGCTACAAGTACATGGGCGTCTGTACGCGTGAAGAGGCACAGGCCATGGCGCAGGACCCGAACATAAAGACCAAGTTCTATGAGGGCGAGATGAAGATTTACGACAAGACCGGCGACGGCGTCATCGACGCGGACGACAAGATGATTCTCGGCCATTGCGCACCGACGTGGACGGGAAGCTTCGTCTCGAACCTGACCTACAAGAACTGGGACCTGAGCCTGAACATCTACACGAGCCAGGGAGGCACGGTCTACTCTCCGTTCATGGGCGAGTTCACCGACTACTCGCAGCGCGGCATGCAGCGCCTGAACATCGACTACTATATCCCCGAAGGCGTACCGACGCTTGCCGAGGACGGCTCGATATCGACCACGACCTCGACGCACTACGGCAGCTGGCCCTTCCCGACGAACGGCGGCAACGGCAAGGGCGGCGGCTCCTACTGGCTGTCCGGTGCCAGCGAAGACCGCTCGCAGTACTTCGTGGACAACTCGTACGTGAAGATAAAGAACATCACCCTGGGCTACACCTTCCCGACGTCGTGGCTCAAGAAGCTGCACATCTCCCACCTGCGTCTGTACGCCAACGTGGTCAATCCCGTGGTGTGGACGGACTACAAGGGCTTCGACCCTGAGTGGGCGGACGCACAGGTCGGCGACGGTACCGGCGGTGTGAGCGCCACGAGCTGGCAGTTTGGTATTAACTTAAAATTCTAATGCAATCATGAAACACCTATACATTTTCGCACTTGCGGCCTCCCTGGCGTTTACCGCCTGCTCGGACTTTCTGGAGCAAGACAACAAATCGAACGTCCCCACCGAGGAGTTCTACAACACGGCGAACGGCTTCGCCAGCCTCACGAACAGCGCCTACTCCTCGCTCCGCACCATTTACAGCGCACAGCCCCAGCTCTTCGTGGCGGGCACGGACCTCTATGCCGACGGCAAGAGCCAGGGCGTGGTCATGGGACAGTACACCTTCACGACCGATGAAGGCATCATCAAGGACTTCTACGACCGTTGCTACAAGGGCATCCAGCTCGCCAACAGCGTCATCGCGTACGGCGAGACGACCGAGGACAACGCCCAGCGCCTGCAATACATCGACGAGGCGCGTTACCTACGGGCATGGTGGTACTTCCAGCTCGTGCAGCAGTTCGGTCCGGTGGCGTTGAACACCGAGATGTTCGAGTCCGCCGTGATGAGCCACGAGCGCACCGACCTCGCCACGGTCTACCAGTTCATCATTGACGAGTTTACCTACCTGGCGTCCGCAGACTCGCATCTGCTGGAGCGCGCCTCTTCCGGCGTCGGCCGTGCCAATAAGCGGGCAGCCGCCTTCTATGCCGCCAAGGCATACCTGACACGTGGCTGGCTCGACGGCACCGACTACGAGGCACAGGAGGCATCCATCGCCCAGGCAACGGACTTCGACAACGCCGTGACCTATGCCCGGCAAGCCATCAACGGGGAGCTTCCCGCGCTCTCCATCGAGGAGGCGTTCGACGTCAATAACGAAGAGAACGACGAACTGTTCTGGAGCGTGCAGTACAGCAGCTCCGCCGTAGAGAACCCCGTTGACGACGGGTCCTACCAGCAGTCTCAGTTCGGCGCCTACCAGGGTGGCTCCGAGAAGCCGCGCAACAAGGCGATTGACGGTAACTTCGCGCCCTCCCTCCGTCTCCAGCAGATGTACACGCGCGGAGACGGCCGACTGGAGCAGACCTTCATGCTGGAGTTCCACGAGGCATACTTCGACTGGTACACCAACCCGACGTCGAAGATACTCTACTACTATGCTCCCGCCTGGGCGACCGACGAGGACATCGCCGCCTGGCGTGCCGACGACCCGAACGGCATCAAGACCGAGACCATAGTCAGCAAGACCGTCGCAGAGGGCGGCATCGCACCGTCCAACGGTCAGCCGGCTTCTTACAAGGACCGGCGGACGCAGGACTTCGGCAACGCCGCCATCAAGAAGTTTGACGACTACACCGAGACCTCCATTGCCAACCGGAGCACCACGTGCAGCATGCACGACGTGGTCCTGGCACGCCTGGGCGAAGCGTACCTGATCGCCGCTGAGGCTTACTACAAGAAGGGCGACATGCAGCAGGCTGCCGAGATGATCAACAACCTGCGTCAGCGTCCCGGCACCATCAAGAGCGGCTACGAGACAGCCATGCACGTCGATGCTGCCGACATTACCATCGACTTCATCCTCGACGAGCGCGCCCGCGAGCTGGCAGGCGAGTACGTCCGCTGGACCGACCTGAAGCGCACGCACAAGCTCATCGAGTACGTCACCGAGTACAACGAGGACGGTGTCGAGCTCAGTGCGCTGACGGGACCCGACGGCAAGTACAAGATTCTGCGCCCCATCCCGCAGGCCGCCATCGACCTCAACCAGGCTCACGTGGAGCAGAACCCCGGCTATTAAGCCTCCCGCCTGGCAGACTGAACATGCAGTAGACAAGCTCTCTCCTGCCTCCTCCATTCTCCTCGGGGAGAGTGGGGGAGGCTTCTGCTGTCTCTGTGATCCCATTACTCCTTATTCCTGACTTTTATGCTGAAACAACTCCTCTCTCTCTTTCTGGGCATGACGGCGCTGTCCGTCCCCCTTGCCGCCCAACAGACGTCGCCCGACACTTGGGGCGACCAGGGCAATGGCACATACATCAACCCCATCCTCAACGCCGACTACTCCGACCCCGACGTCATCCGTGTGGGCGAGAAGTACTACATGGTCGCGTCCGACTTCCACTTCCTGGGCATGCAGGTGCTCGTCTCGGACGACATGGTCAACTGGCGCCTCCTCTCCCAGGTATACAGCCGCTTCGACTTCCCGGGCTGGGACACGAACGAACGCTATGCCGGCGGCTCGTGGGCACCTGCCATCCGCTACCACGACGGGAAGTTCTGGATTTTCTTCTGCACACCCGACGAGGGACTCTTCATGACCAACGCCACCGACCCCGCCGGACCGTGGAGCCCCCTGACGAACGTCTGCCACGTGCCCAAGTGGGAAGACCCGTGCCCCTTCTGGGACGATGACGGACAGGCGTACCTCGGACGCAGCATCCACGGCGCAGGCCCCATCATCATCCACCGCATGAGCCCCGACGGCACCCGCCTGCTCGACGAGGGACGGACCGTCTACCGCGGACCGGTGGCGGAGGGCACGAAAATTCACAAGCGCAACGGGTACTACTACCTCAGCATCCCCGAAGGGGGCGTCTCCAAGGGGTGGCAGACCGTCCTGCGCTCGAAGAGCATCTACGGCCCCTATGAGAAGCGCGTGGTGCTCGAACGCGGCACGACCGACATCAACGGACCGCACCAGGGAGCGATGGTCGACACGCCGGAGGGCGAATGGTACTTCTTCCACTTCCAGCAGTACAACCCGCTGGGACGCGTCGTCCACCTGCAACCCATGCACTGGGAGGATGACTGGCCCGTGGTCGGCGTGGACATCGACCGCAATGGTGTCGGCGAACCGGTCGCATCGTGGACCAAGCCGCGGGGAACGCGTGACGTGCCCGTCGAGGTGCCCCGCACCGATGACGACTTTAGCGGACCGTCGCTCGGATTGCAGTGGCAGTTCAACCACAACCCCGTGGACGATGCCTGGTCGCTGACCGAACGTCCCGGCACGCTCACCCTCCACGCCCTGCAGGCAGACGACTTCCGCCGGGCACGCAACACGCTCACCCAGAAGACCATGGGTTATCGCGGCACGGCGACCGTGCGCATGGACTTTGACGACCTGGCGGACGGACAGCGTTGCGGCATCGCCTGCATCGGCAAGGCGAACAGCCTGCTGGGCATCCGCCGCGACGGAGCGGACACCCGCCTCTACCTCGAACACGGGGGCACGGAGGCTGCCTCCTTCCCCGTCAGCGGGACGACCGTCTACCTCCGTCTGCAGGCGGACGCACGGGCGAACCGCTACACCTTGCTGTACAGTACCGACAACCGCAACTTCACCGCCGCGGGCGACGCCTTCACGATGGAGTTCGGCAACTGGAAAGGGGTGCGCGTGGGGTTGTACTGCTACAACGTGCGGCAGGCAGCAGGCAGCGTCTCCTTTGACGACTTCACCTACCGCCACGACGGGCCGGCACGCCGTCAGCCGATGACACCGCAGGAGGCCATCGTCAGCCGCATCGCCACCACCTCCTTCCCCGACCGTACCTTCACCGTCCGCCTGCCTGAAAAGGCTGACGAGAGCCTCCGGGTCATCCAGCAGGCCATCGACTCCTGTTCGTGGCTCGGCGGAGGGACCGTCCGTGTCACGGCCGGACACTACCCCCTCAACGGACCGCTGCGCCTGAAGAGCGACGTCAACCTCCACCTCGACGAGGGCGCCTACCTGCAGTTCAGCGGACGGGCGGACGACTTCCTCCCCGTGGTGCTGACCCGCTGGGAAGGCACGGAGATGTACGGACACTCCCCCATGATTTATGCCTACCATGCCAACAACATTGCCATCACGGGCAGCGGCACCATCGACGCCCAGGGCGGCAAGGAGTTCGCCGCATGGAGCCGGATTGAGGCACCGGACCGCGACCGCCTGCGGGAGATGGGCGACAAGCTCGTGCCCGTCCAGGAACGCGTCTTCGGCAAGGGCACCGTCCTGCGTCCGTCGTGCATCCAGCCCCTGGGCTGCTCGCGTGTGCTCATCGAGGGCGTGACTATCAAGGACTCCCCCTTCTGGACCATCCACCCGGTGCTCTGTGACAATGTCATCGTCCGCGGGGTGACCATCGACAGCCACTTCCCCAACAACGACGGCTGCGACCCGGAGGGAACGTCGAACGTGCTCATCGAGCGTTGCACCTTCCGCACCGGCGACGATGCCATCGCCATCAAGTCAGGACGCGATACCGACGGCCGCTCCATCGGACGTCCCTCGCGGAACATCGTCATCCGCGACTGCATCTTCCACTCCGAGTGCAACGGGCTGTGCATCGGCAGCGAGATGTCCGGCGGTGCCTCCGATGTCTATATGAGCAACATCGAGATAGGCACGGTCAAGAACGCCCTCTACTTCAAGTCCAACCGCGACCGGGGCGGCTACATCCGCCGCGTCTTTGTCGACAGCATCACGGTGGAGCGCGCCAAGGGCGCCATACTCCGCTTTGAGACCAACTACTTCGGCTTCCGCGGAGGGAACTACCAGGCACTCTATGAGGACTTCCACATCAGCCACGTCCAGGCTGGGAAGGCGGACCACTACGCCGTGTTCATGGACGGTAACGAGGTGTACCCGATACGCAACGTCCGCATCCACGACTTCCACGTCGGCGAGGCCCCGCACGCCCACTACCTGAAGAACACCGAGGGCGTCCGCTTCACCTCGTCGTCGGTCAACGGCACCCCGCTGCCCGAACAACCGGAGGAAAGCCCTGAACGGGTCACGCTGGAGGTCTACTGACCACGTTTCAATTGACAATTGACAAGGAACAATTGACAATGTCCCTTCGGCGTGGGCATGAATCCGTCTTGTGGACACGTCCCCCACACCGAAGGGCAATTGTCCATTGTGCATTGTCAATTGTCAATTATCTTTGCACCGCATTTCCACGAGATAACACCTATGAAGACAGCTTACACCAACAAAGAGATTCTGAAGATAGCCTATCCCTGCCTGATCAGCCTGGTCATGGAACAGCTCATCGGGATGACCGACACCGCGTTCCTGGGTCGGGTCGGCGAAGTCGAACTGGGCGCATCGGCGATTGCCAGCGTCTACTACCTCGTCATCTTCATGATGGGCTTCGGCTTCAGTGCGGGCGCACAAATCATCATGGCACGCCGCAACGGCGAGCAGAACTACCGGGAGGTCGGTGCCATCTTTTACCACGGACTCTACTTCCTCCTCGCCTTTGCCGTGCTCGCCTTCGGGCTGACCAAGGCGCTTTCGCCCCTGCTGCTGGAGCGCATCATCGACGACCCCGACATCTGTGCGGCAGCCGAGAGCTACATCGACTGGCGTATCTTCGGCTTCTTCTTCTCCTTCGCCGCGGCGATGTTCCGCGCATTCTACATCGGCACCACCCAGACGAAGACCCTGACGCTGAACTCCGTCGTCATGGTCCTGTCGAACGTGGTGTTCAATTACATCCTCGTCTTCGGCAAGCTGGGCTTCCCCGCCCTGGGCATCGCCGGAGCCGCCATCGGCTCGTCGCTCTGCGAGCTGGTGTCGCTGGTCTTCTTCATCGTCTACACCACGCGGCGCATCGACTGTGCCAAGTACGGCCTTGCCCACCGCGTGCGTTTCCGGATGCGCACGCTGCGGAGCATCTTCACCGTCTCGTTCTGGACCATGATACAGAGCTTCCTGACGCTGTCCACGTGGTTCCTCTTCTTCCTCTTCGTCGAGCACCTGGGCAAGGAGCCGCTTGCCGTGTCGAACGTCGTGCGCAGCGTGTCAGGATTCTTCTACATGATTGTCGCCGCCTTCGCCGCCACGTGCGGGTCGCTGGTGAGCAACCTCATCGGTGCCGGCAAGACCGACGCCGTCCTGCCCACCATCCGCCAGCACATCCGCCTGTGCTACCTCTTCGTGCTCGGGCTGGGTGTCCTCGTGGCAGTCTTTCCCACCGCGGTCATCAGCATCTACACCAACATCCCCGAGCTCCAGGCGGCGACTGTCCCCTCGCTGCTCGTCCTGTGCACGGCATACGTCTTCCACGTCCCCGGCATCATCTATTTCCAGTCCATCTCCGGTACGGGCAACACGCGGATGGCGTTCCTGCTGGAGGTCGTCGTCCAGGTGGTCTATGTCGCCTACTGTGTGGTCATCATCAACTGGCTGCGCGCGGACGTCGCCGTCTGCTGGACGACCGAGCACATCTACGGACTGGCACTGCTCGTCTTCTGCTCCATCTACATCCACCGCGGCGGATGGCGGGGCAAGGCGGTCTGACCCCCTCTGTGCCGGGCGGACGGCACCTGCCTTCCGACGCGATTGTCAATTTGTCAAAATGTCAAACGAATCGCCCGAGAAGGGCTTTCCTTGCACCGAAATACGAGTTGGTGACCGGGAAGGCCCTTCTCGGGCGATTCGTGTTTTTCACATTGACGGGGTTTCTGTTGTTTTCCTTTCCTTCTGTCCGCTGTTCCTTCTCCTTCGTTCCCTTTCGTCAGTCTTTTCACACGGACGGACGCAAAATCACACATCGGGAATCGTGCCCCTGCGGGCTCTAAAAAGTGGAGACAGGTGGCTGTTTTCGTACGGACGAACGACTACGAGCGTGCGGACACGTCCGTACGACGGTAGTCGTTCGTCCGTACGAAGCCAATCACCGGTGCTTTCGAGCGTGAAAAGGAGGGCGAAGGATGCTTTTTCTGCGTTAGAAACGGTATAATTATGTGAATATAGGTTTATTTTTATGCGTTTTGACGGACGTCTCTTAAAATATTTAACGCGTATTTTTCTAATTGGGACGATTTTGCGAAAATGCGCGTTACCTGAAAACGGCAAATCGGGAAAATGTGATGTTAAAACCGGACTTTCAATTGACAATTGACAATTGATAATTGACAGTGGACAATTATCGCCTTGTAGACACATCCCCCACGCCGCACGGCAATTGTCCATTGTCCATTGTCAATTGTCAATTGTGTTATGTCGCCCCTACATTCGCCGCCTGATGGGCACGTCCGCCGGAGGCTATTCTACCTTATATATGTTCATGTCGTCCTGGAAATCATGCAGGAGGTCAAAGAGGTCATGTTCGCCCGCCTTGCGCGCCTTGATGACCATCGTCACCTGGTAGGTCGCGGCGTTCTCGTGGTTGACCTGCTCCATCTGGTAGGAAGCGATGATGAAGTCGTGCTCCAGCAGGCGCTCGCGGACGGCATTGACCACCTCGCGCTTCGTCGTGGAGAACTCCATGTAGGAGCTGCGCATGCCGATGCTCTTGAACAGATAGCTGAGCAGCTCCAGTCCCATAAGTGTCAGGACGGCAGCCGATATACCGAGCCAGTACATCCCCGCTCCGATGGTCATGCCGATGCCCGACGTGACCCATATGCCGGCAGCGGTCGTCAGACCTCTCACTATCTGCTTCTGGAAGATGATAGTGCCGGCTCCGATAAAACCGATGCCGGTGACAACCTGCGAGGCGATGCGGCTCGGGTCCAGGTTCACACCGGGGTGGTCGACCACCGCCATGAAGCCATATTGCGACAGAATCATGAGCAGGGCACTGCCCAGCGACACGAGGAAGTGCGTCCGGTAACCCGCCTCCTTGGCACGGTATTCGCGGTCCAGCCCGATGAGCGCACCGAGCACCCCGGCGAGAAACAAACGGAAGATGAATTCAAGAGTCATGTTCATACTGTGGAAGTTAAGTGTGGGTCCTTGTCAATTGTCCATCGCTCCGAACCGGATGACCGTTCCGCCATCGCTGCCGGCATGGCGGCGCAGGAGGTCCTGCAGGTAGGCACCAGCCTCCTCCAGTCCTTCCCGTCCGCTGTAACCGTTGATGATGGCCAGCAGACGGGTGGTGCCGAGGGTCAGCTTGGTGCGTTCGTGGTCGCTCGTCGGTGTGCCGATGCCCCCGAGCGCGTCGCGGTAGACGGGCAGCCCCTCGATGTTGAGCGTGCCGCGCCCGATGCCCTCATAGGGTTCTCCCGGACGGCCGATGCCCAGGGTGAGCGTGTCCCCCTCAATCTTGTCGGCGTCAAATCCCCCGATGGAGTAACCACTGGCAATGGAGACCACGTTGATGAGGTCGACCAGCGTGTCTATCTGGTAGAGCGGACTGCCCTTGAGGATGCGTCGGCAGAGGGCTTCCGATGACGGACGGTAGCGGCTGGGGTCCTTGCCGCACCGCTTGTATGCCTCGCGCGTCGCCTGGATGGGGCGCATCGTCTTGATGGAGTCGGTGGTGTAGCGGGCACGGTAGTCCGCGGTGAAACGTTCGATTTCCTCCCAAAGTGGCTCGCAGTAGGCACTGTTCTGCACCCGGGCGAGCACGGCCAGCCCGCAGAAGTCGGGGCAGGCGTTCCTGATTTCGTCGGATAAGAGTATGCGCATGGATGTGTCGATATGCTGTTTTGCAAGCAAAATTAGCCATTTTGAGACAGATTCGTAGCATAAAGGCGGTTCTAAATGAACAAGAAGGCAACGAATTTGGCGTTCGTCCTGAATTTTTCCTCATGCAAGGGAGACGGAATAGAAAAGATGCACTATTTTTGCAGGGAGTTATATATGACAAGGATAAGCATGAAGACTGACTCGCAGTTCTTGATTGACATAGACCGTATCTTGGAAGCTAAGGCAGGGGCGAAAGCAAAGTATGTACCCCGCTTCGTGGTGTCCTACCTGAAGCGCATCGTCCATCAGGACGAAATCAACGGGTTCCTGCGCAGTGTGGAAGGGAAAGTCGGCGTAGACTTTCTGGAAGAAGGGATGAAGTTCCTCGACACGAAGCTGGACGTGCACGGGCTGGAGAACCTGCCCGACGACGGACGGCTCTGCACGTTCGTGAGCAATCATCCCCTGGGCGGACAGGACGGCGTGGCGCTGGGCTACCTGCTCGGCAAGCATTACGACGGGCGCATCAAATACCTGGTCAACGACCTGCTGATGAACCTCAAGGGCCTTGCCCCCCTCTTCATCCCCATCAACAAGACAGGCTCGCAGGCCAAGGACTTCCCGCTCATGGTGGAAGCCGGCTTCAACTCGGACTGTCATATCATCATGTTCCCTGCCGGGCTTTGCTCCCGTCGGCACAACGGTGTCATCCGGGACCTGGAGTGGAAGAAGACCTTCATCGTGAAGAGCGTGCAACATCGGCGCGACATTGTCCCCATACACTTCGAGGGGCGCAACTCCGACTTCTTCTACAACCTGGCGAACGTATGCAAGGCGTTGGGCATCAAGTTCAACATCGCCATGCTCTATCTCGCCGACGAGATGTTCAAGAACCGCCACAAGACCTTCCGCGTCACCATCGGCAAGCCCATCCCCTGGCAGACATTTGACAAGAGCCGGACACCGGCACAGTGGGCGGCGTACGTGAAAGAGTCGGTCTATAAGTTGTAAACCAGCATAAAGCAAATAAAAATCTATGGAAGAAATCATCGCACCGATACCCAAGGAAGTACTGAAGTCGGAGCTGACCGAAGACAAGCGTCTTCGTTTTACGAACAAGAGCAACAACGAAATCTACATAGTGACGTACCAGGACTCGCCGAACGTGCTGCGCGAGATCGGACGTCTGCGCGAAATCGCCTTCCGGGCTGCCGGCGGCGGGACGGGACTGCCCTACGACCTCGACGAGTATGACACGATGGAGAACCCCTACAAGCAGCTCGTCGTGTGGAATCCGGAAGCGGAAGAGATTCTCGGCGGTTACCGTTACCTGCGCGGCACGGACGTGCAGTTCGACGAGAACGGACAGCCGAAGCTGGCGACCGCCCACCTGTTCCACTTCTCCGACCGCTTCCTGACGGACTTCCTGCCCACGACCATCGAGCTGGGACGTTCGTTCGTCACCCTCGAATACCAGTCGACCCGCGCAGGCTCGAAGGGGCTGTTCGCCCTCGACAACCTGTGGGACGGCCTGGGAGCACTCACCGTGGTCATGCCCGAGGTGAAGTATTTCTTCGGAAAGATGACCATGTATCCTTCGTACAACCGCTTCGGACGGGACATGATCCTCTACTTCCTCAACAAGCACTTCGAGGACAAGGACAACCTCATCACACCGTTGAAGCCCCTCCAGCTGGAGACGGACCCGGAGCTGCTGAAGACTATCTTCTGTAAGGAAACGTTCAAGGAGGACTACAAGATACTGAACACCGAGGTGCGCAAGCTGGGCTACAACATTCCCCCGCTGGTGAATGCCTACATGGGGCTGTCGCCGACGATGCGCATGTTCGGCACTGCCATCAATTACGGCTTCGGCGACGTCGAGGAGACCGGCATCCTGATTGCCGTCGACGAGATTCTGGAGGAGAAGCGCATCCGCCACATCGAGTCCTTCGTCAAGCAGCACCCCGAAGCCCTGAAAATCACTTCCGGCGCCAACCGGGTCATCTACGAGTCCAAGCAGTAGGCGCCGGCAGTTCCTGCCCGCCTCACACCGCCGGGAGGCTGTTGCCGTTTATCTTGCGGTAGAGGTCCAGCGCGTAGATGTCCGTCATGCCCGACAGGTAGTCGAGCACCGCCTGGATGCGCCCGTAGAGCGTGGGTGCATGCACGTCGTACTGGTCGGACACGCGGTTGATGAGCAGCTGCGAGTAAGCCTTCTCGGGCGACATGACCGCGTCGATGAGCAGGTCGAGCAGGGTCATGATGACCTTGAAACCGGCGAGCTCGATGTCCACCACGTCCTTCGAACGGTAGATGCTGGCGTATGCCTTGCGCGAACATGCCTCGTACGCCGCGTGCACCTCGGGGCTGATGTGGTCGATGAGGCTCCCCTTGAACGTCCCTGCCAACAGCTCCTCCTCGTGCTCGACAAAGGCACGGGTACACTCCTTCACCAAGACTCCGATGACCGACGAACGCAGGTAGGCGACCTGCTCGTTCACGTCCTGCACCATGCGGCAGACCTCGGCAATGTGCGTCCGCTTCTCCTCACCGAAGAAGCCGAGGAACAGTTGCCGTATCTCCTCCGTACCCACCAGTTTCAACTTGTGGGCATCCTCCATGTCCATCACCTGATAGCAGATGTCGTCCGCCGCTTCCACCAGGTAGACCAGAGGATGGCGCACGTAGCGGAGGGGCGCACCCTCACGGCTCAGGCGCACCATGCCCAGTTCGTCGGCGATGCGGCGGAAGTCCTCTGCCTCACTGACGAAAAAGCCGAACTTGGGCTTATGCAGTGCCAGCGACGAGGCGTAGGGATACTTGACGATCGAAGCCAGGGTCGTGTAGGTCATCACAAAGCCGCCCCTGCGACGCCCGATGAACTGGTGGGTCAGCAGGCGGAAAGCATTGGCATTGCCTTCGAAGTGAATCAGGTCCTGCCACTCCTCCTCCGAGAGGTGTTCGCGCAGACGCAGTCCGTTGCCTTCCGAGAAATACGTCCCGATGGCACGCTCGCCCGAGTGCCCGAAAGGCGGATTGCCCAGGTCATGCGCCAGGCAGGCCGCCGAGACGATGGCGCCGATTTCCGTCAGGTGGGTGTCAGCCAGCTCGGGATGCAGCGCCAGCAGCTGCTTGGCGGAGTCATTGCCCAGCGAGCGTCCCACACAGGAGACTTCCAGGCTGTGCGTCAGCCGGTTGTGGACGAAGATGCTGCCCGGCAGGGGAAAGACCTGTGTCTTGTTCTGCAAGCGCCGGAAGGGAGCTGAGAAAATGAGGCGGTCATAGTCCCGCTGGAACTCCGTGCGGTCGTCCTTCTTGCGGGCATGAAGTTCCTCCAGGCCGAAGCGTTTGTTCGATAAGAGTTGGTTCCAGTTCATAGCGGAGTGTCACGTTAGTACGGATGCAAAGTTACAATACGCTTAAATAATTGAAAATCTTTTCCGCTATGTTTTTCGAATTACGTACTTTCGCAGGACAGAACACGTACTGACAGATTATGAACGTAGAAATCATCAATAAATCCAGACATCCCCTGCCGGCATACGCCACGCCGCTGTCCGCCGGCATGGACCTCCGAGCCAACCTCGACCAGCCCATCGTCCTGAAACCCCTCCAACGCTGCCTCGTCCCCACGGGACTGTACATCGCCCTGCCCGCAGGCTATGAAGCACAGGTACGTCCCCGCAGCGGGCTTGCCATCAAGAAGGGCATCGGCGTGCTCAACGCTCCCGGCACCATCGACGCCGACTACCGCGGGGAGATTTGCGTCATCCTCGTCAACCTCTCGCCGGACGACTTCGTAATCGAGGACGGCGAACGCATCGCCCAGCTCGTCGTGGCACGCCATGAGCAGGTCACCTGGAACGAAGTCGACACGCTCGACGACACCGAACGCGGCGCCGGTGGCTTCGGTCACACCGGCAAGCACTAAAGACCCTCAACCTCCACTCCGACTACCGACAATGAAACGAACCCCCACCCTCCTACTCCGACGTCTGGTGCTGTGCTGCGCCTGGCTCAGCCTGCTCGCGCTGGCTGCCTCCTGCGGCTCGTCGGCACGCGCCACCCGTCAGCCGGACATCGCCACGGCCACCGTCACCGAGAAAGCCTTGACCGAGGACGAACAGCGCAAGTTCGAATACTTCCTCATCGAGGCCTCACGGCTCAAGCAGTCCGGCGACTATGACGCCGCCCTGGAGATGTATGAGCACTGCCTCAGCATCGACCCGACGTCCGGCGCCGTCCTCTATGAGATGGCCTACTTCTACACGATGCTCAACCAGGCGGACAAGGCGCAGGACTGCTTCGAGCGCGCCGTCGCCGTCAACCCCGACAACTTCTGGTACAAACAGACGCTGGCGGCGTTCTACCAGCGTGCCGGGCAGCCGGACAAGGCAATCGCCGTCTATGAGTCCATGGCGGCACAGTTCCCCCAACGCAGCGAACCGCTCCTGGCGCTCGTGAGCCTCTACGGCGAGAAGCAGGACAACCCGAACGTCATCCGCACCCTCGACCGCCTGGAGGTCAAGGAGGGAAAGTCCGAGCAGTTCAGCATGGAGAAGTTCCGCATCTACCTGCAGATGGACAGCACCGCACACGCCTTCAACGAGATAGAGAAGCTCGTGAAGGAATACCCCAACGACACACGCTATAAGCTCATACTCGGAGGCGTCTACCTGGACAACGACCGGATGGACGACGCCTATGCCACCTTCCGCGGCGTACTGGACGAAGAGCCGGACAACCCCCAGGCTCAGCTCGCCGTGGCAAGCTACTACCAGCGTCAGGGCAACGACTCGCTCTACAACGCCTGCCTCGACCGCGCCCTGCTCAACGAGAAGCTCGACACGCCCACCCGGCTCGACATCATGCGCCAGCTCATCATCGACAGCGAACAGACGGGCAACGGCGACACGACCCGCATCATGGACATGTTCCGACGCATCCTCCCGCTCGAACGTGAGAGCGCGGACCTGAGCATGCTCTGCGCCCAGTACATGATTACGAAGCAAATGCCCGACGACCGCATCAAGCCCGTGCTCTATCACATCCTGGAAATAGAGCCGGACAATACCGTCGCACGCCTCCAGCTGCTGAGCTATGCCGTCAAGAAGGACGACTACAACGACGCCATCGCCATCTGCCGCCCGGCACTGGAGTACAACCCCGAAGTCATCGAGTTCTACTACTACCTCGGGCTCTCCTACTACCAGGTGGACCGCACCGACGAGGCGCTCGCCACCTTCAGCAAAGGCGTCGAGCAGGCCACTGAGAAAAGTGACAAGGAACTCATCTCCAACTTCTACCAGCTCATGGGGGACATCTACCACGAGAAGCAGAACAACCAGCTGGCATACGCCGCCTACGACTCCTCGCTCGTCTACAACCCCGAGAACATCGGTACGCTCAACAACTACGCCTACTACCTCTCCCTCGAAAGGAAAGACCTCGACCGGGCGGAAGAGATGAGCTACAAGACCGTCAAGGCGGAACCGCAGAACGCCACCTACCTAGACACCTACGCCTGGATCCTCTTCGAGAAGGGCCGCTATGCCGAGGCGAAGCTCTACATCGACGATGCCATCAAGAACGAACAGTCGCCCGGAGCTGCCGTCTGGGAACACTGCGGCGACATCTACTACATGACCGGCGATACCGAGAAGGCGCTGGAGTTCTGGCGGAAGGCGCTGGAGATGGAAGACAACGAGTCCAAGACACTTGAACGTAAGATCAAACTGAAGAAATACATAGCCGAATGAAAGCGTGGAAACAGATTACCCTGTGCTGCCTCGTCGCAGCTGCCGGACTGCTCACCGGATGTAAGTCGTCCCGTGGTGTGACGGGCAAAAGTTCGTCCGTAGGAAGCCTCAACCGGACGGAACGCGTGGAACGGGTCCTCGCACAGGTCCCGCAAACCGAGTGCATCAACGCCAAGATGCGCTTCTCCCTGCAACTGGGGGAGAAGGACTTCTCCATCGGGGGCAACTTCCGCATGAAGAAGGACGACGTCATCCAGCTCTCGCTCGTGGGCTTCGGCATCATCGAGGGCGGGCGCATCGAGTTCACCCGGGACTCCGTCCTGCTGGTCGACCGCCTGCACCACCAGTATATCTCCGTGGCATACAACGATGTTGCCTTCCTGCGGGAGTCCCAAGTGGACTTTTACACACTCCAGGCACTCTTCTGGAACGAGCTCATCCTGCCGGGACTGCAGCACGTCACCCCTGCCGAGGCACGCCACTTTGACGTCAGCCGGGAGGGCGACAGCGTGGTGCTCACCGGCGACGGGAACCGCAGGCTGGCATACCGCTTCTTCACCTCCCTCGTGACGGGACTGCTGGAGCGCACCGAGATCAGCTCACGCTCCGACTACCGCCTGGACTGGACCTACGGCGACTTCGTGGACCTGGAAGGCGCGAAGTATCCTGCCCAAATGCGCATCGAGCTTTTCGGGCTGCGCACGTCGGCGGTGATGACGCTCTCGCTCAACCGCATCGGCACCGACAGCGGATGGGCGACACGGACACAGGTGTCGAAACGCTACGAACGGGTCGACCCTGCCAAGCTCATCGACCGGCTGATGAAGATGTAAGCCTCCGTCCGCGGTGGACTCCCGACCGACGGACCGACGGAACCCCTTCCGCCTGACACATACTTTAACCCAACGAACGTAAAACCTGCCCTATGAACAGACTGTGGATTTGCCTGATAGCCTTATGCCTGACCCTTCCCCTTGCAGCACAGACCAACCGGAAGATTCAGGAGTTGCAGGAACGCCGTGGCGCCCTGCAGAAGGAAATTGCCGCATCGGAACAAATGCTGCTCTCCACGCAGAAGGACGTGCGCAGCCAGCTCAACGACCTCAAGGTGCTGGGCGGGCAGATAGACATGCGCCGCAAACTCATCGCCTCCATCGTCGACGACATGAAAGCGCTCGACAGCGAGTTGGTCACGCTCCGCGGACAGCTGGGCTACTTGCAACGCCAGCTGGACGACCGGCGGGAGAAGTACGCCACGTCCGTGAAATACCGCCACAAGAACCGCAGCATGGAGGAGAAGCTCATGTTCATCTTCTCCGCCGAGGAGCTGTCGCAGATTTACCGACGCCTGCGCTACGTCCGCGAGTACGGGGACTTCCAGCGCCGGCAAGCCGAAGAAATCGTCCGCAAGCAACAGGAAATACAGGCGAAGCAGGCGGAACTGACCCAGGTGCGCAACGAGAAGAGCAACCTGCTGGGCTTGCAGTCCGCTGAACAGGACAAGCTGGAGAAACAGGAGCAGGCACAGCGCACCCTCGTGGCAAGCCTGCAGAAGAAACAGAAGGGACTGCAAAACGAACTGGCGCAGAAGCGCCGCCAGGCGGAACGGCTGAACGCACAGATTGACCGCCTCATCGAGGCAGAGATTGCCGCCGCCAAGAAGCGTGCCGAGGAGGAGGCACGCCGACGGGCTGCCGCCGCAAAGAAACGTCCGTCCTCCTCCACCGGGACGACGAAGGAGACCTCGAAAGCAGCTCCCATGGAAGCCTACAAGACCGACAGCGGCGACCGCCGCCTCTCTGCCACCTTCGAACGCAACAAGGGCATCCTGCCCGTCCCCATCACCGGGGGCTACCTCGTCGTGGAGCATTACGGAAGGCAGAACCTGCCCGGGCTTACCCACGTGACGCTCGACAACAAGGGCATCGACATCAAGGGCCGTCCGGGAGCACAGGCGCGTGCCATCTTCGACGGGGAGGTGTCGGCGGTGTTCCAGTACAACGGCATGACGAACGTGCTGGTGCGCCACGGGAGCTACATCTCCGTCTACTGCAACCTCAAGTCGACTCACGTCAGACGCGGACAGCAGGTGAAGACCCGTGACACGCTGGGCGAAGTGGCTGCCGACCCCTCGGGCAACCTGGTCCTGCACTTCCAACTCCGTAAGGAGACGGCACGGCTCAACCCGGAGGCGTGGCTGAAGCTCTAGGCGCCACCGGAACTGTGCCCCATCATCCAGAAAAGGTCCACACGTCAAACAAACATTACAAATTTACAGCTCGAAAAGAACCGCTTCATTCCTCGCTTCGTACGGACCTGTCCGCAGCGTCGTACGGACGCGTCCGTACGAGCGTAGTGACCCATCCGTACGAGCGTGCGGACGCGTCCGTATGAAGTTAAAAAACCTTTAGTGAAATCATACCTGTAAATCAACACCTTACGACGATTCTATCCGAACGGACGGATGAGAAAAAAACGAGTTCTCCGTCCGTTCGTCCGTTTTGAAAAAATCCAACAAGATGAAGGGACGGCACATGCCTTCCGCCCGTCCGCCTGCCCCTGCTTGCACTCGCTGACGGGACGGGAACACGCACCGCAGCGTCCTTGCCGCGCGCCGTTCGTCCGGCGTCCGTCGAAAACGGCGGACGGACGCGGCGTTTTTCAACACTGTGTTGATAACTAAATAGGCTCTTTTTCGCACAAAGAGCATGCGCAGTACACGATTATTGAGTACCTTTACACCCAAATTCGCCGTCAGGGGCGACAACGATGCAACAACTTAAACATCAGAGACTCACTATGAGCGAAGGACCAGTCTACCATATCCCCGTCCTGCTGCATCCCAGCGTGGACGGCATGAACATACAGCCCGGAGGAATCTATGTCGACGTGACCTTCGGCGGCGGCGGACACTCGCGCGAGATACTGCGCCGCATGGACGACACCGCCCGCCTCTACAGCTTCGACCAGGATGAGGACGCGGAAAAGAACATCGTCGACGACCCGCGGTTCACGTTCGTGCGGAGCAACTTCCGCTACCTCCACAACTTCCTGCGCTACTACCACCACGAACAGGTGGATGCCATCCTTGCCGACCTGGGCGTGTCGTCCCACCACTTCGACGACAGCGAAAGGGGCTTCTCGTTCCGCTTCGAGGGCAAGCTCGACATGCGCATGAACAAGCGGTCGGGACTGACGGCCGCCGACGTGGTGAACACCTACAGCGAGGAGCGTCTGGCAGACCTGTTCTACCTGTACGGGGAACTGAAGAACAGCCGCAAGCTTGCCGCCACGCTGGTCAAGGCGCGTGCGTCGGCACCGCTGACGACCATCGAGGAGTTTCTCGCCGTCGTGAAGCCGCTCTTCGGACGCGAACGTGAGAAGAAAGAGCTTGCCAAGGTGTTCCAGGCACTGCGCATCGAGGTGAACCAGGAAATGGAGGCGCTCAAGGAGATGCTCGCCGCCGCGGTCAGGGTGCTCAAGCCGGGCGGACGCCTGGTGGTCATCACCTACCACTCGCTGGAGGACCGCCTCGTGAAGAACCTCATGAAGACGGGCAACACCGAGGGGCGCGTGGTGAAGGATTTCTTCGGACGGGTGGAAACTCCCTTCCGCCTGGTCACGAACAAAGTCATCGTCCCCGATGAAGCCGAGCAGCAACGCAACCCCCGCTCGCGGAGCGCCAAGCTGCGCATCGCCGAACGGACGGCAACAGACACGGAACAACAGGCAACCGAAAACGATTAATCACTATGGAAGAAGAAGACAAGACTACCGCAATACCCGCTCCCGAGCAGCCGGAGGAGAAGCACCAGCCGTCAGCTGAAGACGGCGAGGAGAAGCTCTCGTTCAAAAGCTTCTTGGGCGGCGACATCCTGACCCATAAGTTCCTGCGCCGGCAGTTCTGGCTGCTGGTGATGCTCGTGGTATACGGCATCCTCTACATCGGGAACCGCTATGCCTGCCAGCAGCAAATCATCGCCATCGACCGGATGAAGAAGGAACTGACCAACATGAAGTACAACGCGCTCACCCGCTCGTCTGAACTGACGGAGAAAAGCCGGCAGTCGAAAATCGAGGAGTACGTCTCCAAGGAGAAGAGCACCCTCCAGACATCGACCAACCCACCCTACCTAATCAAGTAAGCCTATGGCGAAGCATAAGAACATACTCACACGCTACCTCGCCCTCATCGTCCTGATGGTGGTCGTGGGCATCTCCATCATCGTGAAGGCGGGCGTCATCATGTTCGGGGAGAGGGACTACTGGCACACCGTGGCGGAACGGTACGTCTCGGAGAATGTGCCGGTGAAGGCCACACGCGGCAACATCCTCTCTGCCGACGGCCAGCTCATGGCGAGCAGCCTGCCGGAATACAAGATTTACATGGACTTCAAGGCAGGAGGCAAGGAGAAAGACTCCCTCCTGATGGCACACCTCGACGAGATATGCAAGGGGATGCACCGGATACTCCCCGACCGCAGCGTGGCGGAGTTCAAGGCGACCTTCAAGAAGGGACGCAAACTGGGCGCACGACACTACCCGCTCTACCCCTACCGCATCTCGTTCACCCAGTTCCAGGAAATCAAGCAGCTGCCCGTCCTGGAACGTTCCAAGAACAAGAGCGGCCTCATCGGCGAGCCGTTCAACCAGCGCAAGAAGCCCTTCGGCTCGCTGGCACGACGGACGCTGGGCGAGATGTTCCCCTCGAAAGACTCTGCCATCAGCGGACTGGAGCTGTCGTTCGACTCGCTCCTGCGCGGTACGCCGGGCATCGCCCACCGGCAGAAGGTGATGGGCGCGAACGGAGTGCTCATCGTCGACCGCCGGCCGGTGGACGGGTGCGACATCATCAGCACCATCGACGTGGACATGCAGGACATCGCCGAGAAGGCGCTCATGGACAAGCTGAAGGAAATCAATGCCGACTGGGGGACGGCAGTCCTGATGGAAGTCGCCACGGGCGACGTGAAGGCTATCGTGAACCTGACCAAGACCGGCGACAGCCTCTACTATGAGAAGGACAACTGGGCTGTGGGCAGCATGATGGAGCCGGGCTCCACCTTCAAGACCGCCTCCATCATGGTGGCGATGGAGGACGGATACATCACCCCCGACTATGAAGTGGACACGGGCAACGGCATCCGCATGATGTACCGCCGCCCCATGCGCGACCACAACTGGCACCGCGGTGGCTACGGCAAAATCAATGTGAGCCGCATCCTCGAGGTGTCGTCCAACGTGGGTGTGTCGTCCATCATCGACCAGTTCTACCACGACGACCCGCAACGCTTCGTCAACGGACTGAAGCGCATGAGCCTCGACAAGCCCCTGCACCTCCAGGTGCCGGGAGAAGGCACGCCCTACATCAAGGGACCCAAGGAACGGAAGAACTTCTCGCTGACGTCGTTGCCATGGATGAGCATCGGCTACGAGACCATGATTCCGCCCATCAACATACTGACGTTCTATAACGCCATCGCCAACAACGGGACGATGGTGCGCCCGCGCTTCGTCACCGCCGCCATGCAGGGAGACGAGGTGGTGGAGGAGTACCCGGTGGAAGTCATCAACCCGAAAATCTGCTCCGACACGACCCTGACGCAGATACGCACCATCCTGCGGCGCGTGGTGAGCCAAGGCCTTGCCAAGCCCGCCGGCAGCAAGCAGTTCAGCGTGTCGGGCAAGACGGGCACGGCGCAGGTGTCGCAAGGCGCGTCGGGCTACAAGTCGGGCACGGTGAAGTATCTCGTAAGCTTCTGCGGCTTCTTCCCGTCCGAGCACCCGAAGTACAGCATGATTGTCTCCATCCGCATTCCTCATGGTCCCGCTTCGGGCGGACTGATGGCGGGCAGCGTGTTCAGCCGCATAGCCGAACGCGTGTACGCCAAGGACCTGACGCTGCGGCTGGAGGATGCCATCGATTCCACTTCGGTGGTCGTCCCCACGGTGAAGGACGGCGACCTGGCTGAGACGGAGACGGTGCTGCAGGCTCTCCAAGTGAAGACCCGCCGTGCACCCGGCGTGGGCGACAGCCCGTGGGCTACGTTCCACAGCGACTCCGTGGCGGTCAGCCTGAAACCGCTTGCCTTCCGCAAGGGGCTGGTTCCCGACGTACGCGGCATGGGTGCGAAAGACGCCGTCTATGCGCTCGAACAGTCCGGGCTGCGTGTCCGGATGGAAGGCGTGGGACACGTCTACTACCAGAGCATCCTGCCCGGAAGCCGTGTATCAAAGGGCGCGGCGGTAGTGATACGATTACGCAATTAACTGATTATAACCACCCGGAGCCTCCACCGGAGGTTCCCAAACCTGAACTGTTATGAAACTGGAAAGACTGCTTGAACACATCAAGATAAACAACCTGAGCGGCGACCCGCAGTGCGACATCACGGGCGTGAACATCGACTCGCGCCGCATTGCCGGGGGACACCTATTCATTGCCCTCCGCGGTACACAGACGGACGGACATGCCTACATCGGCAAGGCCATCGAGTTGGGAGCACGTGCCATCCTCTGCGAGACCCTGCCCGACACGCTCGCCGAGGGCGTGACCTACATCGTGGTGGACAGTACCGAAGACGTCGTGGGACAGGTCGCTACCACCTTCTACGGCGACCCGACCTCGAAAGTGGAACTGGTGGGAGTGACCGGCACCAACGGCAAGACGACCATCGCTACCTTATTATATAAGATGTTCCGGCACTTCGGCTACAAGGTGGGACTCCTCTCCACCGTGTGCAACTACATTGACGACGAGGCTATCCCGACCGACCACACCACGCCGGACCCCATCACGCTCAACGCCCTGCTCGGACGCATGGCCGACGAGGGGTGCAAGTACGTCTTCATGGAAGTCAGCTCGCACTCCGTCGCCCAGAAGCGTATCGGAGGACTCCGCTTTGCCGGGGGCATCTTCACGAACCTGACACGCGACCATCTGGACTATCACAAGACATTCGAGAACTACCTCAAGGCGAAGAAGGCCTTCTTCGACGGACTGCCCAAGAGCGCCTTCGCACTGACCAACGCCGACGACCGCAACGGCATGGTCATGGTGCAGAACACCCGTGCCCGCGTGGCGACCTACTCGCTCCGCAGCCTGTGCGACTTCCAGGGCAAAGTGCTGGAGGACGGTTTCGAAGGCATGCTGATGGACATCAACGGCACGGAGGTCAACGTGCAGTTCATCGGCCGTTTCAATGCGTCCAACCTGCTGGCGGTCTACGGAGCCGCCGTCCTGTTGGGCAAGAAGCCCGAAGACGTGCTGGTGGCACTGAGCCTGCTCCGCCCCGTCGCCGGACGGTTTGACGCCCAGCGTTCGCCGGACGGGTACACCGCCATCGTCGACTACGCCCACACCCCCGATGCCCTGGAGAATGTGCTCAATGCCATCCACGAGGTGCTCCGCGGTCAGGGTCACGTCATCACCGTGGTGGGAGCCGGCGGCAACCGCGACAAGGGCAAACGTCCGCTGATGGCACAGGAGGCTGCCCGCCAGAGCGACCGCCTCATCATCACGTCCGACAACCCCCGCTTCGAGGAGCCGCAAGCCATCATCGACGACATGCTCGCCGGACTGACCGCAGAGGACAAGCGGAAGACCCTCTCCATCGTCGACCGTCGCGAAGCCATCCGCACTGCCTGCCTGCTCGCCCAACCGGGCGATGTCATCCTGGTGGCAGGCAAGGGACACGAGGACTATCAGGAGATAAAAGGCGTGAAACACCACTTCGACGACCGCGAAATCATCCGCGACCTATTTGCTAACCACTAACCAACGACAGACGAATGCTCTACTATCTCTTCAAATACCTTGAGGGACTCGACTTCCCCGGAGCGCGCATGTTCGGCTACGTGTCGTTCCGCTCGCTCATCGCCATCATCCTGGCGTTGCTCATCTCCTCCATCTTCGGGCAGTACTTCATCACCCTGCTGAAGCGCAAGCAGATTTCCGAGGAACAACGCGATGCCAGCATCGACCCCTTCAATACCGGCAAGGTGGGCGTGCCCACCATGGGCGGCATCATCATCATCGTCGCCATACTCATCCCCTGCCTGCTGCTGGGGAGGCTGGACAACATCTACATGGTGCTGATGCTCATCACCACGGTGTGGCTGGGCACACTGGGCTTCCTCGATGACTACATCAAGACCTTCAAGCACGACAAGGAGGGACTGCACGGGAAGTTCAAAATCATCGGACAGGTCGGACTGGGACTCATCGTCGGTCTGACACTCTATCTCAGCCCCGACGTGGTGATACGCAAGAACATCGAGCACCGCCAGGTGAACAACACCGTCGCCATCGTCCATGAGAGCCAGGCGGAGAAGTCTACCCAGACCACCATCCCCTTCTTCAAGAACAACAACCTGGACTATGCTGACCTCGTGGGCTTCATGGGCGAGCACAAGGAGGCCGCGGGCTGGGTGCTCTTCGTCCTCGTCACCATCTTCGTGGTCACCGCGGTCTCGAACGGCGCGAACCTCAACGACGGCATGGACGGCATGGCTGCGGGCAACTCCGCCATCATCGGCGTGACACTCGGCATCCTCGCCTACGTCTCCAGCCACATCGAGTACGCCAGCTACCTGAACATCATGTATATCCCGGGAAGCGAGGAGCTGGTCATCTTCATCTGCGCCTTCATCGGTGCCCTCATCGGCTTCCTGTGGTACAATGCCTACCCGGCACAGATATTCATGGGCGACACGGGCAGCCTCACCATCGGCGGCCTCATCGCCGTGTTCGCCATCATCATCCACAAGGAGCTGCTCATCCCTATCCTGTGCGGCGTGTTCCTCGTGGAGAATCTCTCGGTCATCCTTCAGGTGCGCTACTACAAGAGTGGGAAAAAGAAGGGCGTAAAGCAGCGTCTGTTCAAACGGACGCCCATCCACGACCACTTCCGCACCACCCTGGCGCAGCTCGACCCGAATTGCAGCTATGTATTCACCAAGCCTGCCAACGCCTTCCATGAATCGAAAATCACCGTCCGCTTCTGGATTGTGACCATCGTGCTGGCGGCAATCACTATAATCACACTTAAAATCAGATGACAATGAAACGTATTGTTGTTTTAGGAGCCGGCGAGAGCGGAGCCGGCGCAGCTGTCCTTGCCAAGGTCAAAGGCTTTGACGTGTTCGTGTCGGACCTGTCGGCCATCAAAGATAAGTACAAGCAGATGCTCGACAGCAGAGGCATCGCCTGGGAGGAGGGCCATCACACGGAATCGCTCATCCTCAATGCCGACGAGGTCATCAAGAGCCCCGGCATCCCCAACGACGCCCCCATGGTGCTCCGCGTGAAGGAGAAGGGCATCCCCGTCATCTCTGAGATAGAGTTTGCCGGGCGCTACACCCACGCCAAGATGATCTGTATCACGGGCAGCAACGGGAAGACCACCACGACCTCGCTCATCTATCACATCTTCCGCAGCGCAGGGCTGAACGTCGGTCTGGCAGGAAACATCGGGCAGAGCCTCGCCCTGCAGGTCGCCGAGAAGGACTATGACTACTACATCATCGAGCTGAGCAGCTTCCAGCTCGACAACATGTACAACTTCCGGGCAAACATCGCCGTGCTGATGAACATCACGCCCGACCACCTCGACCGCTACGACCACAACATGCAGAACTACATCGACGCCAAGTTCCGCATCATACAGAACCAGACGCAGGACGACGCCTTCATCTTCTGGAACGACGACCCCATCATCCGCCGCGAACTGAAGAAGTACGGTATCCAGGCAAAACTCTGCCCGTTCTCCGAGCTGAAGGAGCAGGGTGTCATCGCCTACACCGAGGACAACAAGCTCTATTTCACCGAGCCCATCGCCTTCAACATGGAGGAGGAGGAACTGGCCCTCACCGGTACCCACAACCTGTACAACTCCATGGCAGCAGGCATCTCCGCCAACCTCGCAGGCATCCGCAAGGAGACCATCCGCGAAGCCCTCAGCGACTTCAAGGGGGTACCTCACCGCCTGGAGAAAGCCGGCACGGTCGACGGCGTGGAATACATCAACGACTCCAAAGCCACCAACGTCAACTCCTGCTGGTACGCCCTGCAAAGCATGACCACACCCACCGTGCTCATCCTTGGCGGCAAGGACAAGGGCAACGACTACAACGAGATCAAGGACCTCGTGGCACAGAAGTGCCGTGCCCTCGTCTACATGGGACTGCACAACGAGAAGCTGCACGACTTCTTCGACCCCATGGGATTGCCCGTAGCCGATGTCCGCAGCATGGCGGATGCCATCGACGCCGCCCGCCGCATGGCACAACCCGGCGACACCGTCCTGCTCAGCCCCTGCTGCGCCAGCTTCGACCTCTTCAAGAGCTACGAAGACCGCGGCGACCAGTTCAAGGCATGCGTCCGGGCCCTCCGGTCCTAACCTCTAACCCTCAGGCTTATGGAACTTCTCAAAAACCTCTTCAAAGGTGACAAGGTCGTGTGGGCAGTGTTCCTGCTCCTCTGCCTCACCTCCGTCCTCGAAGTGTTCAGCGCGAGCAGTACGCTGGCCTTCCAGACGGGAAACTACACGTCACAGATTATCCGCCACACCGGATTCCTTGTTGGCGGTGCGGCCCTGGCTATCGGCGTGCAGTTCATCCCCCTGCGTGTGTTCAAGCTCGCCCCGCTGTTGCTGCTCTTTACGTGGATTTGCCTCATCCTGATGCAATGCGGACTGGGTGTGGAAAAGAACGATGGCATACGCTGGTTCAAAATCTTCGGTGTGCCTTTCCAACCCTCCGAGCTGGCAAAGATGGGACTCATCATCACGGTCGCCATCATCCTCTCGCATTTCCAGGAAGAGAAGGGTTCCTCCCGCACCGCCTTCAAGTGGATACTCGGTTGCACCATCCCCACCCTCCTGCTCATTGCCCCCGACAACCTCTCGACGGCACTCATCCTGGGCGGCATCATCTTCCTGATGATGTTCATCGGACGCGTACCTTTCCGTCAGCTGGGCGCCCTGCTGGGAATCATCGTCCTTGCCGGCGGACTCTTCGCCACCTTCCTGCTCGTCACACCGACTGACACGCTGAAGAAAGTCCCCTTGCTGGAGCGACGCGGCCCCACGTGGAAGAACCGCCTCCTGGACTTCAGCGACAAGCATCAGGAGACAGTTCCTCCCGAGAAATACGACATCCAGGCGAACTACCAGGTGGGACACGCCCACATTGCCATCGCCTCGGGCAACGTCATCGGACTGGGTCCCGGCAACTCGAAGACCCGCGACAACCTGCCCCAGGCATACTCCGACTTCATCTTCGCCATCATCCTTGAGGAACTGGGTATCCTGCCCGCCGCAGGCATCATCTTCCTCTACGTGATCCTGCTCATCCGCACGGCGAAGATTGCCAACAAGTGTAACAGGGACTTCCCGGCACTGATGGCCATCGGCGTGGCATTACTCATCGTCATGCAGGCCTTTGTCAACATGATGGTCGCCGTCGGTCTGTTCCCCGTGACGGGACAACCGCTGCCCCTCATCAGCCGGGGTGGTACATCGACGCTCATCAACTGCGTCTACATCGGCATCATCCTGAGCGTAAGCCGCTACAACAACATTCAGGCTGACAAGCAACAGGCACTCGCAGAAGGCGACATCGCCAAAGCCGAACGCCTTGAAGAGCTGGGTAGCGGACTCGACACCGAGACACGCCAGGGAGGACTCCTGTAAGCCTCTACATCCGACGCCGGAGAGGTCGTATGCCAACGTTCCTTCATCTTTCAGGAACGAACGGACACATCCGCCCTCTCCGGGCGTACAGCCTCCTGCATTCCGACAGGAATCCGGCTGCATCCGCGCGTCCCTATTCTTTATAAACTGTTCCCTATCCTCCCCTTCCTTTTCCCTTCTCCCCCTTTTTCACACCCGACACAAAATTATCTCGTTGTTTACCACACCGCTATATTGATTTATTCGTACTTTTGTGGAACAATCCCCAAAACGACCATTCAAATGGAAGAAGAACTGAGAATCATCATAAGCGGCGGTGGTACCGGAGGACACATCTTCCCCGCAGTCTCCATCGCCAATGCCCTCAAAGCCAAACGTCCCGACGCACACATCCTCTTCGTGGGCGCACTGGGACGCATGGAGATGCAACGTGTCCCGGCGGCAGGCTACGACATCGTCGGACTGCCCGTGTGCGGATTCGACCGCAAACACCTGTGGCGCAACATTGCCGTACTCTGGAAACTTGCCAAAAGTCAGCTGAAGGCACGGCATATCATCAAGGAGTTCCGTCCGCAGGTAGCAGTGGGTGTAGGCGGCTATGCCAGCGGTCCCACCCTGAAAGTCGCAGGGATGATGGGCATCCCCACCCTGATTCAGGAACAGAACTCATACGCCGGCGTCACCAACAAGCTGCTGGCCCAAAAGGCGGAGAAAATCTGCGTTGCCTATGAAGGGATGGAACGTTTCTTCCCCGCCGGGAAGATTATCATGACGGGCAACCCCGTCCGCCAGGACCTGCTCGACCGGCAGACCGACCGCAACGAGGCCATTCGTTCCTTCGGACTCGACCCGGAAAAGAAGACCATCCTCATCATCGGCGGGAGCCTCGGCGCACGCACCATCAACCAGTGCGTACTCTCCCACCTGGACCTCATCCGCTCTTCGGGTGTCCAGTTCATCTGGCAGACCGGCAAAATCTACATCGATGATGCTCGCCGCCGCGTGGCGGAAGCCAGAGAGCTCCCGATGCTCCACGTCACGGACTTCATCAGCCGCATGGACCTCGCCTACAGCGCAGCCGACCTGGTCATCTCGCGTGCCGGAGCCGGCTCCATCTCGGAGTTCTGCCTGCTGCACAAGCCCGTGGTACTGGTGCCCTCGCCCAACGTGGCGGAAGACCATCAGACGAAGAACGCCCTTGCCCTGGTCGACAAGGGAGCGGCACTCTACGTGAAAGACAGTGAAGCGCAGGAGAAGATGCTCGCCACCGCCATCGATGCCGTGAACGATGCCCCCCGCCTGCGCACCCTGAGTGAAAACATTGCCAAGCTTGCCTTCTACAACTCGGCGGACCGCATCGCCGACGAAGTACTGGCACTGGCAGCAAACTACCGGAACAATCATGAACGTTGATACCATACGCTCGGTCTACTTCATCGGAGCTGGCGGCATCGGCATGAGCGCCCTCGAACGCTACTTCCTGTCGAAAGGCAAGGTGGTGGCAGGCTATGACCGTACACCGAGCGAACTGACCGAGCAACTGATGCGCGAAGGCGCATTGCTCCATTTCGAAGAGAACACCGACCTCATCCCCGAAGCATGCAAGGACCCTACCACGACGCTGGTGGTCTACACACCCGCCATTCCGCCGACACACCGAGAACTGACCTACTTCAGGGAACACGGTTTCGAACTGCACAAGCGTGCCCAGGTGCTGGGAGTCATCACCCGTTCCGACCGCGGACTTTGCGTGGCAGGCACACACGGGAAGACCACCACATCGACCATGGCGGCGCACCTGCTCTACGGGTCCCATGTCGGTTGCACCGCCTTCCTTGGCGGCATCTCACAGAACTACGGAACCAACCTGCTGCTCTCCACCAGGAGCGACCTCGTGGTCATTGAGGCCGACGAGTTCGACCGCTCCTTCCATCACCTGACGCCCTATATGGCGGTCATTACGGCGACCGACCCCGACCACCTCGATGTGTACGGGACGAAGGAGGCATACCTGGAGAGCTTCCGTCACTTCACCACCCTCATCCGTCCTGACGGCTGCCTGATCATCCACGAGGGACTGGAGATGCATCCCGACGTAGCCGAGGGGGTGACCGTCTACACCTATTCGCGTGAACACGGCGACTTCCATGCCGAGAACATCCGTATCGGAGGCGGAGACATCACGTTCGACTTCGTGTCTCCCCGCGGCACCGTGCGCGACATCAGCCTGGGAGTCCCCGTAAGCATCAACATCGACAACAGCATCGCTGCCATGGCACTGGCACAACTCAACGGAGCCACCGACGAGGAACTCCGCAACGGCATGGCAAGCTACCGCGGCGTGGAACGTCGGTTCGACTTCAAGATACGCACCCCCGATCGTGCCTTCCTGACCGACTACGCACACCACCCTGCCGAACTGCGGCAGAGCGCGCTGTCCATCCGCGAACTGTATAAAGGCAAGAAGCTCACGGCGCTCTTCCAGCCGCACCTCTACACCCGGACACGCGACTTCTATGCCGACTTCGCCGAGAGCCTCTCACTCTTTGACGAGGTCATCCTGACGGACATCTATCCGGCACGGGAAGCCCCCATCGAAGGCGTAACAAGCCGGCTCATCTACGACCGCCTTGCCCCGGGAGTGGAGAAGACCCTCTGTCAGAAGGAGGAAGTGCCCGCCATCATCCGTACCAAACGTCCGGAAGTACTGGTACTGCTCGGTGCCGGCGACCTGGACCGCTATGTTCCCCAACTCTGTGACATCCTGAACGAACCATGCTGAAGAAAATCCTCATCCTGACCGTCGTCCTGCTCCTGCTCGCCTACCTGGCAGTGGCAATGACCCGCCTGAACCGGCAGCCTGCCGATGCCGTGTGCACCGACCTGGCCGTGACCGTCGACGCTGACGGACAAGAGGGAGACTTCATCACCCCTGCCGACATCAAGCACCTCCTGCAGAAAGACGGGCTGTACCCCAAGGGCAAAAAGCTTGACTCCATACGTTGCCGCGACATCGAGGCCTGTCTGGACAAAAGCCCCTTCATCAAGGAAGCGGAATGCTTCAAGAGCCCCACGGGACAGGTCTGCGTGAAAATCAGCCAGCGCATTCCCGTGTTCCGCATCATAGCAGACAACGGCGAACAATACTACCTCGACAGCTACGGGACCGTCATCCCCCGCTCGGGCTATGCCGCCCACCTGCCGGTCGTGACGGGACACGTGACGCAGAAGAATGCCGCCTCCCTGCTCGTCGAACTGGGCAGATGCCTCCAGAACGACCCGTTCTGGAACAGCCAGGTCGAGCAGGTCAACGTCACACCGGACGGCGAACTGGAGATAGTCCCACGCGTAGGAGACCACATTGTCTTCCTCGGCAAGCCACGGGACATCGAAGGCAAGCTGGCACGCCTGCGCACCTTCTACGAAAAGGCATTGAACAAAGTGGGATGGAACAAGTACGCCCGCATCAGCCTAGAGTTTAACAACCAGATTATTTGCACCAAGAACCGATAACGAAACCAAGAAGTAAGTATATGACAGCAGTGAAAGATTTCATCGTAGCCATCGAGCTGGGCTCGTCGAAGCTCACGGGAATGGCCGGAAAAAGAAACAGCGACGGAAGCATCCAGATATTTGCCTACGCTCGCGAAGAAGCCTCTGCCTTTATCCGCAAAGGCATCATCTACAACATCAACAAGACCGTACTGGGGCTTACTTCAATCATCAACAAGCTGGAAGAACAGCTGGAAGCCGAGATAGCCAAGGTGTATGTGGGCATCGGCGGACAGTCGCTCCACTCGGAAAAGAACTTCGTGGTGGAACATCTGCCCCGTGAGACCGCCATCACACCGGACATCGTCAACCAGCTCATCGCCAACAACCGGCAGACGCGTTATCCCGACCGCGACATCCTCGACGTCATTCCACAGGAATACAAGGTGAAGAACACCAACCACCTCGACCCGGTGGGCATCATCAGCAACGAGATTGAGGGACACTTCCTCAACATCGTCGCACGCACCTCGGTGAAACGCAACATCATCACCTGCTTCGAACAGGCAGGCATCGAGATTGCAGGCTTCTTCATCTCACCGCTGGTACTCGCCGACGCCGTCCTGCAGGAGAACGAGATGCGGCTGGGCTGCGCCCTCATCGACTGCGGAGCCGACACCACGACCGTAGCCATCTACAAACAGGGACTGCTGCGCCACCTCGCCGTCATCCCCCTGGGAGGAAACAACATCACCAAGGACATCTGTTCACTGCAAATCGAGGAAGAGGATGCTGAAATGCTGAAATGCACCTACGGCTCCGGCTTCACGCTCCCCGACGAGAACAGCGACGACGACAAATACCCCATCAACGAGAGCCGCAACATCCAGGCGAAGCTCCTCAACGAGATTGTGGGCGCACGCACCGAAGAGATTGTCGCCAACGTACGCAACCAGATTATGCTGGCGGGATACAGCGACAAGCTGACCGCCGGATATGTCCTGACCGGCGGAGGCGCCAACCTGCGCAACCTCCAAGGCGCCTTCATGCAGAAAGGAAAATACATCAAGATACGCATTGCAGGCACGGTGAACATGCCCATCAAGGCCACCGAGCAGGAACTCTATGCCAAGAACGGACGCCTGAACACCCTCTTCGCCCTCGTGGCTGCCGGCAAGGAGAACTGCTACCGACCGGAACCCGTAGCCCCGGCAACCGATCTCATCGAACAGATGCAGCAGAAGGAGCACGAGGAACAGGAACGCGAAGCAGCCAGACGTGAAGCCGAAGAGCGCGAACGCAAGGAACGCGAAGCCGCAGCCAAAGCCGCCGCTGCCGAAGAGGAGGCACGCAAGCGTAAGGCTGCCGAAGAGGCACGCGTCAAAGCCAACACCGCGGCGCTGGCTGAAGTGAAGTCGGCTGCCGACAACATCGTCCTCACCCAGGAAAAACTCAACGAAGCCCTGAAAGAGGTCAAGAAGGCACAAGAGGAGAAAGACTCGAAAGCTGCCCACAAGGCAAACATCTCCGCCATCGCCCGACTGAAGGAAATCCAGGGACTGCGCGACAACGCCTCCACCGTCATGGATACCATCACCGACGAAGCCTACCTCAGCGAGGCACGCGTCGTGTTTGCAGACATCGAAGCCGCCACCGAGGCTGCCGAACGTGTCAAGGAGAAAGCCGGGGAGATTGCCGAAAAAGTGAAGCGGGAGAACAGCTTCTTCGGCAAGCTGCTCGGACTGGGAGACATCATCATGAACGACTAAGAAACAACATCACCTCACACACCTATAAACAACTACTGATATGCCAAACGACGATAAACTGGTGTCGTTCCTCTCACTGGACGACAAATCGACAAGTATCATCAAAGTCATCGGTGTGGGCGGCGGCGGTGGCAATGCCGTCAACCACATGTACAACGAGGGCATCGAGGGAGTGACCTTTGCACTCTGCAACACCGACAACCAGGCACTGGCACGGTCGCCCATCCCCGTGAAGCTCCAGCTCGGACCCACCATCACCAAGGGTCTGGGTGCAGGCAACTGCCCGCCCAAGGCCAAGGAAGCTGCCGAAGAAAGCATCGAGGACATCCGCCGGTTGCTCAGCGACGGCACACAGATGGTGTTCATCACCGCCGGTATGGGTGGCGGAACAGGTACCGGAGCCGCTCCCGTCGTGGCACGTGTGGCAAAGGAGATGGGCATCCTGACCATCGGTATCGTCACCATCCCCTTCCTCTTTGAAGGGCGTGACAAGATACTCCAGGCCATCGACGGCGTGGATGCCATCAAGGAGAATGTCGACGCGCTGATGATCATCAACAACGAACGGCTGCGCTCCATCTATGCCGACCTAACCTTCGTCAACGCATTTACGAAAGCCGACGACACCCTCTCCATCGCTGCCCGGAGCATCGTGGAAATCATCACCATCGAGGGTACGATGAACCTCGACTTCGCCGACGTCAGCACGACCCTGCGCAACGGCGGTGTAGCCATCATCAGTACCGGTCTCGGCGAAGGGGATGCCCGCGTGGAAAACGCCATCAAGGACGCCCTCCACTCGCCCCTGCTCAACAACACGGACATCGTCAATGCCCAACGGGTGCTCATCAACCTCTCCTTCAGCGAAGAGTCAAACTTCATGATGGACGAGGTCAACGCCATCCACGAGTTCATGCAGAACCTCAACTCCAACGTGAAGGTCATCTGGGGATACGCTATCGACAACTCACTGGGCAACAGCGTCAAGATTACCCTGTTGGCATCGGGCTTCGACGTGAAGAACTTCACCGGCGACGAAGTGGACGCCCTGGTCGACCAGGACCGCATCGAGAAGGAACAGACGGAGACAACCCGCATCGAGGACATCTACGGACGGGGTTCCGTCACGACCAAGGGACATGTGAAGAAGCACCACATCTACCTCTTCACCCCCGAGACACTCGACGACGACAACATCATCTTCAACCTCGAAGAATCGCCGACCTATACGCGCGACAAAGCCGCCCTCAAACGCATCGCCGCCCAACAGCCCGAGAAGGCAGAACAGGCAACGCCGTCGGCTGCTTCCGCGCAACAGGGAGGAACCATCTCGTTCTGAACCGTAGCGGACACACCGGCTGTGCGTCCGCTACTCAACCATAAAATAACGGACGGGCAGACCGCCCGCCCCTCACACAAACTTAAAAACTACTAATCTATGAGTCTGTTTGATCAAATAAGCAACGACATCAAGGAGGCCATGAAGGCCAAAGACAAGGTACGTCTGGAGACCTTGCGCAACGTGAAGAAAGTATTTCTGGAGGCAAAGACCGCTCCGGGTGCAAATGATACACTGACGGACGACAACGCCCTGAAACTCATCCAGAAACTGGTGAAACAAGGCAAAGATTCCGCTGAAATCTACAAGGGACAGGGACGTGCAGACCTCGCTGAAGGCGAATTGGCACAAGTCAGCGTCCTCGAAGCCTACCTCCCGAAGCAGATGAGTGAAGCCGAACTGGAGGCTGCCCTGAAAGCCATCATCGCCGAAGTGGGCGCCACCAGCGCCAAGGACATGGGCAAGGTGATGGGCACCGCCACCAAGCGTCTTTCCGGACAGGCTGAGGGACGTGCCATCTCTGCCAAGGTCAAGGAGTTGCTGGGATAAGCCCCGTCAGCTGACCTGCAACATCCGGAGGTGTGACCTCCCCCACACGCAGAGGCACGGAAGCACAGGACCGGGATGGACAGAATGCGTCCTCCCGCCTCTCTTGTGCTTTCGTGCCTCTGTCTTTGTTTTCATCAGCCGACGGGGACGACCGTCTGCTGACACTTTGTCAAACGAAGCCCTCCACACGCCCCTTCCTCGCACCAAAACACAGTTTCGTGGATTCCGAGGCCCTTCTCAGGCGATTCGCAAAATACACATGGATGCAGATTCTACCCGTTCCGTTTCACAACGAACAGCACAGCCGGGAGTGTCGCGTCCTTTTTCTATCGGACGCCCGGTCTTACCTATCCGTTTAATAGCTTCCGATTTGTTGACACCTTCCACCTTCTGGAAAACGAAACTCCGGATTATTCCCTTTCATCGCCCGAACATTTGACTTTCGCCGGTCAAACAATATTGTTTGAGAAGTGAAACTATATTGTTTGACTCGTCAAACACAAGTGTTTGACACGCGAAACAATATAGTTTGGGCGTTAAAACGTAAGGATTTCGAAATTCAGATGTATAGTTTTCTAAAAACAGAGGCTTTTTCATCCCTTTTCATTCACATTCCTTTGCAATCACGTGCTAGTTCATCGGATTTTAGGAAAACACGCGTTAGCTGGGAACGGCATTTCCGGAAAAACTGTCACCCAATCCGGCTATTCGCCTTCCTTCTGACAAACACCACCAGCCGACTCCCCTATATATAAATAGGTAGGAAGCCGGAAGGTTGTGCCCGTCGGCGTCAGAGAAACAGCTCGCGCAACACATCGAGCGACTTCAGCTCAGGCATGTCAGGGAGGTGAAGCCTATAGTAATTCAGAATGATTTCCACGCAACGGTTGCGCTCCGTGCGGCTCATCTCAAAGAGGTGCATCGTCTCATAGTTCATACGCATCAGTTTGCTCAGCTGCGCAGCCTCATCGGGGCGTACGAAGTCGGTGTGTAAAGGCTGACGGTCCACGAAGCACGCAGCCCGCAGGTCGAAACAGTCACCCGGACGGTAATCGTCCAGGTTCGGATAAAGCCCGACAAAACGTGAAAGACGCATGAGAAAGACCAGGTGAAAGTTGGCGGACGCGCCCTCACAGGCATCCAGCCATTGCACGGAGTGGAACAGGTAGGCAAACAACGGGACGTTCTCCTGCTCCTCGCGCAAGGCATGTCCCAGGAATTCCGCCAGGAACAGTGCAATAGCAGATTTATAAGGATCGTAAGGCAGGGAGCGGAACAGATACGCCGGGCGCACCTCCCGGAGATGTTGCAAGTTCAGCCGCGGACGATAGTCCGACTCATACTCCAGCATCGACAGCGGCTGGAAGAACACGCTGCGCAGTCCGCTCTTCCTGCTGTGCGGCAAACGCACAAGGTAAGCCACCCGCCCCCATTGCTCGGTAAACAGGTCTGCAATGACCGACGTATCGTTGTATTTTACAGTGCGAAGCACCATACCGGTTGCCTTCTGAAACATGCCTTTATCATTCTAAGGTTCAATCTTCAGACGCAAAAATAACGCATTTCCTCCACTCACCCTACAACCCTGCGGAAGACGCCTGTCGTTTAACCTTTATTTGCAACACTTTCACCGCGTTTATTATCAATAAGATAAGCATATAGAGGCTATCAAGGTTTAAAAAATATCCAAACTTTTTCGCAAAAAGGTTTGGTCATGTCGGAAAAACCCTCTACATTTGCATCCGCAAACGAGAAACAACACTTCTCGAGGCAGTAAAGCGAAAGCTTACTCAGTCAGGAAGGCCCGTTCGTCTATCGGTTAGGACGCAAGATTTTCATTCTTGAAAGGGGGGTTCGATTCCCCCACGGGCTACTTAAAGTAAACGAATTAAAGAACAAGTAAAACAGATTAGTCGAGATGGCAAATCATAAATCATCAATCAAAAGAATCAGACAAGCAGAGAAAAGAAGACTGCACAACAGATATTATGGCAAGACCATGAGAAATGCTGTGAGAAAGCTTCGCGCGTTGACTGACAAGGCTGAAGCGATTGCACTGTATCCTTCAGTACAGAAGATGTTGGACAAGGCTGCCAAGACCAACTTGATCCACAAGAACAAAGCTTCAAACTTGAAGTCTAAGTTGTCTGCATACATTAACGGACTTGCTTAATAAAAGCATATAACTTGTCAAAACCAAATAGATAAGGTTGAGTCTTCACCGACTCGACCTTTCTTTGTTTGTAGGCATCCCGTCTCCTCCGGGGATACACAGACAGGCATGAGTCCGGACGGACACCGGCTCCATCTATCCGGTTACATGGATACTAATTCTTTCGGCTACCGCCACAATCTGCTGCGTTACGAAACCAGCAAGCCATAAAAATCTCCCATTGCGCAGATAGGTTGCATAGCAGGATTATACTTTGCGGTCGAAATAGAAGTGCGATGAGGCAAAGTCTTGCATAATCCATTGATTTGAGTAACTTTGCTTTCGTCTTCGGGCAAACATTATCCATTCAAACAATGCTGAAACAGACAACCAACATATCCGCAATCACTTGGTGCCATGGCTTTCACAGTCATAGCGAGAGTTGCTTTACATTTGCGTTTAGCAACCATCGACGCTATGCTGATGGACCGAGCCGACGACATTGTAGATATACGGGTTGATACTCTGACAATCGACAACAAGGAATATAAGTCGGGAAGTCCACAACGCTTTCTGACTTTTTTTGTGCCCTGCCCGGGCTCGACTCCTTGTTGTGGCATGGCACTCCAAAACCAAAATTCAATATGGACAACGATTTTTACCACAGCCATGCCAGTAAACAAAAACGCACTTATAAGATACAAGACCCTCAACAGATGCTTGAGGAACAAATACAGACGGTGGACTCTCGATGACCTTGTCGAGGCTTGCTCCGACGCTCTCTACGAGATGGAGGGCATCACGCGGGGCGTTTCTGTCAGAACCGTTCAGGCAGACCTGCAAGTGATGCGGTCGGACAAACTCGGCTACAATGCTCCGATTGAAGTCTACGATAACAAATACTACAGATATTCTGATCCCGACTATTCCATCTCCGATTCACCCATCGATGACGAGATGTACGAGCTTGTCACTGAAACGGTAGACAAACTGAAAGCATGCGACACGTCCGCCATCCCTTCTGAACTCACCATCTTACTCTCGAAGGTGAAGGACAAACTGGCGCTCCTCTTATAAACCAAAGGCTTCAGCTTGATGAGAATCATCTTGCCGAAGCCTTTGTCATTTGGAGATGAGGGTGAAAGACCGGGCTCGAACCGGTGACCTCCAGATCCACAATCTGGCGTTCTGACCAACTGAACTACTGACACCATGTAATTGGCGGGAGCAGAAGGATTCGAACCCTCGACTTTCGGTTTTGGAGACCGACGTTCTACCGGCTGAACTATACTCCCCTATAGTTAAGTGGACACTCGTGGAGTCGAACCACGTTCTCAGGATTTTCAGTCCTGCGCATACACCAAGTCTGCCAAGTGTCCATGGCTAGTGATGAGGGTGGGAATCGAACCCACAACCTGATGCTTCGTAGACAACCGCTCTGATCCAATTGAGCTACCTCACCATTTTTGCGGAAGCAGCAGGATTCGAACCTGCGGAACCTTTAAAGGGTTCGGTGCGTTAGCAGTGCACTGGTTTCGACCGCTCACCCATGCTTCCTTTCGTTTGACAATGCAAAAGTAGAAGGCCGACCTGCAGCCTATCTGCGTAACCTGGACTTTCTTCAAAAAAAAAATCCTTTTTTCTATCAACAACCATTCCTCCGTGCCAACTTAATGGCGTAACTTTACACCACTATTTTTATCCTATTACCCATTGATCCTACGTGAATCATGAAGAAACTCACAATGCGATGTCCGACAGACTGTCCCTAATTCAGAGCAACCATTTTTCTAGTCAGTTTGTTTTCTTGACTCCGTTTACTTCCCATATTTTTACTACATTTGCCTAGCTTATACTGAGAGTCGCTATGAAACAAACACACAACCGATACCGGTCGGCTACATGGACCGCCCTGCTCCTTCTGCTCATATCCATCACGAAAATACACGCACAACCCCTCTGCCGGATTCAGCACTATTCGGTCAATGACGGATTATCACAGAGTTTCGTCCAACGAATGGTACAATCTGACGACGGACTGCTGTGGTTCGGTACATGGGACGGACTGAACTGCTACGACGGATATTCCTTCACGACCTATAACATGGTGTCACCCGGAGGCACGGCACTCAGCACCAACAGACTGACGGACATACAAATCGGGGCTGACGGAGACTTGTGGTGCTCCACCTACGATGCACGGCTCTTTCTATTCCGGAGAAAAGAACAGACTTTTGTGGACGTGTTGGCTCCCATCGAAAAGCGGCTAAAGAAACAGATGGCAGTGGAAAACACCTATGTGCTGCCCAAGGGAATAGTCTGGTTCCTCTGTCAGGACGGACGCCTCTTCCGGCTTGATACGCAGAAGTTCAGGAACGGAAGCGAAGGCATCGTCGAACATCCCATGAAAGGCAAACGGATTTACCGCATCCATCAGGATGCCGACGGCAACGAATGGTTGCTCACGGATCAGGGTATCGAAATCGTAGGTAACCGGTCCATCAATGCCCCCGACCTCATCTTCCGGCATATCAAGGAGCGCAACGGATACACCTATTTGGTCTCTGAAGGCGGCGAACTGTTCGTCTTCCGTCAGCAAAAAGGCGACTTCGAACGGCTTGCAACTCCGGGAAGCTCCGAACCCGTCACCTCCCTGAAGAATCTCGGACGCGATATCCTCCTCTTACAAACACCTCATTCACTGACTTTCTATGCCTGTAAAAGCGGTACGGCATCGACCTTCCACACGGCAGATGTCGGACGGGCGGAAAGCACCATCAACCAAGTCCATACAGACAAGAAGGGAATCTGCTGGATACTGCTCAATCCGCATGAGATGCTCCGTCTGAACCCACAGACGGGAGACAGCCGTCTCTATGCACTTCCACCGTCCACATTCCGTAACCGTGCCCGTCAGAGCCGCAGCCTGGTGTTCAACGACCCGCACGGCATGCTATGGGTCATCCCCGAGCACGAAGCGCTCTGCTACTACGATGCCGGCACGGACTGCTTCCGTACCTACCTGCGCAACCCGGAAGACCCTTCATCCTCCTATGTGCCTTTCATCCGCTACAGCCTGCTTGACCGGCAAGGCAACCTGTGGTATGCACCCTATACGGGGTTGGAGAAGGTCTCTTTCCTCCCCCACTTCTTCACCCTGCACACGCTGGAGAAGGAGATGGACATCCGTAGCTTCCTGAACGACCGTCAGGGGAACCTGTGGGTCGGTTCGCAGAATGGCACCCTGCGGATTTACCAGCATGGGGACAAACGACCGCTCTATGTCACACCGCAAGGCAAGCTCACCACACAGCCTTCTGCCTTCCCCGGAGGAGCATACGCTCTGCTTCAGGCACGCAACGGCGACATCTGGCTGGGAACGAAGGAAGCAGGGCTTTACCGACTGCGACCTTCAGGAGCCCGGCATTTCACCGTCAGTCACTACACTCCAGAGCCAGGCAATCCCTACAGCCTGAGTGCCAACAGCGTGTACGCCCTGTGTGAAGACAGCCGGGGGCGCATCTGGGTTGGTACTTTCGGCGGAGGGCTGAACCTGGTTCAGGAGCATACTGACGGACGGGTACAATTCATCCATCGGGGCAATGTATTGAAAGGCTTTCCCCTGAAGGATGCCCGCATCCGCTGTCTGAAAGAGTCGCCCGACAGCATCCTGCTGGTAGGAACAACCGACGGACTGATTGCCTGCCGCACGTCCTTCCGCCATCCGGAGGACATCATCTTCCGGCATCACCGGCACATCGGGGGCGACCGGACCTCACTCAACAGCAACGACATCATGGATGTCTTCATTCCTTCCAGCTCGGGGACAGACAGGCAGGAAGCCTGCATCCTCAGCTTCACGGGCGGACTGAACTTCGCCTGCACAGACTCGCTCATGCAGACACGGACGACCTTCCGCCACTTCACGACACAAGACGGGCTTCTGTCCAACCTGGTGCATGCCATGACGGACGACGGCAAAGGGCACTACTGGGTAGTGGCCGAGAACGGACTCACCCAACTCGACCCGCAAACAGGACTGACCGTGAACTACCGCAGCGACCGCTTCGGGAACGAACTGAAGTTTGCCGAAACCGTTCCCCTGCTCCGGGGTGACACCCTGTTGCTGGGCACCAACCTCGGCGTGCTCTCGCTCCGCCTCAACGAACTTCCGCAAGACACTTACACGCCCGCCATTGTCCTGACCGAGATGCGTGTGCAGGGACAACCGCTCCACCGCGATGCCAACCGCATCGACGTCCTCACGCTCTCCCCGGAACAGCGCAACATCTCCTTCCGTTTCGCTGCCGTCGACTTCGTTAACTCTTCCACCATCCAATACGCCTACCGGCTGAGGGGACTGGAAGAACAGTGGAATGAGGTCGGGAACACACGCTCCGCCAGCTACATGAATCTCCCGGCTGGAGAGTATACCCTGGAGATACGTTCCACCAACAGCAACGGGGTGTGGATGGACAACACACGCAGCCTGCGCCTTGTCGTGGAACCGAAGTTCACTGAGACGGCGTGGGCGTGGGCGCTCTACGTCCTGCTCTTCCTGCTTCTCGTCGGCACTGTCGGCTATGTGCTCTTCTACATCTACCGCTTGCGCCACCGCATTGACATGGAACAGCAACTCGCCGACATCAAGCTCCGTTTCTTCACCGATATCTCTCACGAGCTGCGGACGCCCCTTACCCTCATCGCCGGTCCTGTCGAGGAAGTCCTCCAGAGTCGGGAGCTCTCGGACAAGGACCGCGAACACCTCTCACTCGTCCGCACCAACACCCGGCGGATGCTGCGCATGATGAACCAGATTCTCGACTTCCGCAAACTGCAGAACCGCAAGATGAAGCTCATCGTCGAGGAAGCCGACCTCATCGCACTGCTCAGGCAGGTGATGCTCCACTTCCGCGCCATGGCGGAAGCCAAGCACATCGCCTTCACCCTCTCCTCGCCGGTGGACAGCCTCACGATGTGGCTCGATACGGACAAGGTGGAAAAGGTCTTCTTCAACCTCCTCTCCAATGCCTTCAAGTACACACCGGACGGGAAGTCCGTCAGCATCGAAGTGTCCCTTTCCGACCGTACCGTGAGCATCGCGGTGGCAGACCGGGGCATCGGCATTGACGAACAGCACCGCAAGATGCTCTTCCACCGCTTCGAGAACTTCACGCACAGCGACATGATGCATCCCTCCTCGGGCATCGGACTCTCCATGGCACGGGAGATGGTCGGCCTGCACCACGGGCACATCGATGTGGAAAGCCAGGTCGGCGAGGGAAGCCGCTTCACTGTCACCCTCCCGCTCAGCCGCTCCGCTTATGAACACGATGAACACACGGAGTTCATTCTCCACGACGGCACGGCTTCCGCCTCTCCGCAGGACAGCGACAGGGGGAACCGGGAAGCGGAAGACAACGGAGACGACGAACGACTGACCCTCCTCGTGGTGGAGGACAACGACGAGCTGCGCCTCTTCCTGCGCAACATCCTCTCTGCCGACTACCGCGTCATCGAGGCTACGGACGGGAAACAGGGACTGGAACTCGCCTGCGAACACATCCCCGACCTCCTCATCACCGACGTGATGATGCCCGTCATGGACGGACTGGAGATGGTCAGCCGGATAAAAGCGGACCGCACCGTCTGTCACATCCCCATCATCATCCTCTCCGCCAAGTCCTCCCTCGACGACCGCATCGTCGGACTGGAACGGGGCATCGACGACTACATCACCAAGCCTTTCAGCGCCACGTACCTCAAGACGCGCATCCGCACACTCATCCGCCGACGGCAGGAGTTGCAGGAGTTCTACCGGGCACGCTTCCAGCCTCACCCCGAGGAGACAGCTGCCCCGGCAGATGCAGAGTCCGCTCCGACCGCCTACGAACCCAAGCGCCCACAGCTGGAGTCACTCGACGACCGCTTCATGGAGCAGGTCATGGAGTGCATCGAGCAGAACATGGACAACCAGGACTTCGAAATCGAGACCCTGGCGGAACACCTCTTCATGAGCCGCACCGTGTTCTACCGCAAGCTCAAGTCCATCACCGGGATGACGCCCGTCGCCTTCGTCGGCGAGATGCGCATCAAGCGTGCCCTCCAACTCATGGAGAACGACGGACTGACCATCTCGCAGGTCGCCTACATGACAGGATTCAACTCGCCGAAGTACTTCAGCAAGGTCTTCAAGAAGGCCGTCGGATGCACACCCAGCGAGTATAAAGAGCAGAAAAAGGGGGACGACGAATAATTTCCCCTTTTTCACCAATAACTACCCCTCCAAAACGGATGAATGACGTAACTTTACACCGACATTTTTACCTCATTACTCATTTATCCTACGTGAATCATGAAGAAACTTGCAATGCTATGTCTGGCTGGCTGCCTGTCAGGAATGACTCAGGCACAGACTGCCACCGGACCGCTCCCCTATCAGAACAGTGAACTCTCCCCGGACCAACGCGCCGAGGACCTGCTGGGAAGGCTCACCCTCGAGGAGAAAGTACTCCTGATGCAAAACAACTCAAAGGCCATCCCACGGCTGGGCATCAAGCCCTATGAATGGTGGAACGAAGCCCTCCACGGAGTCGCCCGTGCGGGACTTGCCACCGTCTTCCCCCAGTCCATCGGCATGGCAGCCTCGTTTGACGACGACTTATTATATAAGGTATTCGATGCCGTGTCCGACGAGGCACGCGCCAAGAACCGCATGGCAAACGAGCGAGGTTCCTACCGGCGCTACCAGGGACTCACCTTTTGGACGCCCAACGTGAACATCTTCCGCGACCCGCGCTGGGGACGCGGACAGGAGACCTACGGTGAAGACCCTTACCTGAGCGGACGCATGGGCGTCGCCGTCGTCCGTGGCATTCAGGGACCGAACGACACGAAGTGGAACAAGGCGCACGCCTGTGCCAAGCACTTTGCCGTACACTCGGGTCCGGAGTGGTGCCGCCACAGCTTCAATGCCGAGAACATCCCCTTCCGTGAACTCTGGGAGACCTATCTGCCCGCCTTCAAGGACCTCGTGCAGAAGGCACGCGTCAAGGAGGTCATGTGTGCCTACAACCGCTTCGAGGGAGACCCCTGCTGCGGCAGCGACCGCCTGCTCCACCAAATCCTGCGCAATGAGTGGGGGTACGACGGCATCGTGGTGACCGACTGTGGCGCCGTGTCCGACTTCTGGCAGAAGGGCAAGCACCATGTCTACCCCGACGCCGGACATGCCTCGGCTGCCGCTGTCGCCAACGGGACCGACCTGGAGTGCGGGAGCAACTTCGAGTCACTCGTCGACGCCGTCCGTCAGGGACTCGTACCCGAAGAGAAAATCAACAACTCCGTCCGCCGGCTGCTGAAGGCACGCTTCGAGCTGGGCGAAATGGAACCGGAGCATCCCTTTGCCGACATCCCCGACTCCATCGTCGACTGTCAGGCACACCGCGACCTGGCCCTGCGGATGGCACACGAAACGATGGTCCTGCTCCAGAACCGCGGCAACGTGCTTCCGCTAAAGAAGAATGCCACCGTGGCCCTCGTCGGCCCGAACGCCAACGACTCGGTGATGCAGTGGGCGAACTACAACGGCACGCCCTCACACACCGTGACCCTCCTGCAGGCACTGCGCAAACGTCTGCCCGAGCACAAGGTCATCTACGAACCGCTCTGCGGGCACACCGAGGGCTGCGTCTGGAACAGCCTCTTCACGGACTGCTCGATGGACGGCAAGCCGGGATTCGCCGCCACCTACTGGAACAACCGGGAGGCACAGGGTGAGGTCGCAGCCACCGACCAGGTCGAGACGCCTTTCCACTACAGCGGAGAGGGTGCCACCGCCTTTGCCGCCGGGGTCAACCTGAAGGACTTCACCGGACGCTACGTCAGCATCTTCCGCCCCGACCACTCGGGCACCGCGCAATTCCGCCTCTCGACCAACGGGCGGGTGAAATTCTTCATCGACGGACAGGAAGTCTGCGAACAGTACAACCTGAAGAACCCCGCCAACGTACACGCCTTCCCCTTCGAGGCGGGCAAGAAATACCGCATCGAGCTTGCCTTCGAGCAGGTGAAGGACAACCCGTTCCTGAACTTTGACCTCATTGAGGAGCAGGCTCCCGACATGAAGGCGCTCATCAAGCGGCTGAAAAAGGCGGACGTCATCATCTTCGCCGGCGGCATCTCTCCCCTGCTGGAAGGGGAAGCCATGAGCGTGTCTGCCGAAGGCTTCAAAGGCGGAGACCGCACGAGCATCGAGCTGCCGAAAATCCAGCGCGACATGATTGCCTCCCTCAAGCAGGCAGGCAAGAAGCTCGTCATGGTCAACTTCTCCGGCTCTGCCATGGCGCTGAAGGCCGAAGCCGCCCACTGTGATGCCATCCTCCAGGCGTGGTATCCGGGACAGGAAGGCGGAACGGCGGTTGCCGACGTACTCTTCGGCGACTACAACCCCGCCGGCCGTCTGCCTGTCACGTTCTACGCCGACGACACACAGCTGCCCGACTTCCTCGACTACTCGATGCGCGGACGCACCTACCGCTACTTCACCGGACGCCCGCTCTTCGCCTTCGGACACGGACTGAGCTACACCACCTTCTCCTATGGCGAGGCGAAGGCGGACAAGCAGGAGCTGGCATACGGCGACACCCTGCGCGTGACTATCCCCGTGACGAACACCGGCAAGCGCGACGGCGACGAGGTGGTACAGGTCTATCTGCGCCGTCCGGGTGACAGCGAAGGCCCGCTGAAGGCACTCCGCGGCTTCCGTCGGGTGAACATTGCCCGGGGCGAGACGCGCGAGGTGGTCATCGAACTGCCGTACGAGAACTTCCAGTGGTTCGACACGCAGACCAACTCGATGCACCCGATGGAAGGCGCCTATGAAGTGCTCTACGGCGGAAGTTCCGAAGAGGCCGCACTGAAGAGCCTTCCGGTGAGCATCCGCTGAGCCTGCTGCTGACAACGGTTATGAACGATTTGAGTTTAAAGGAACGAAGGGGATAAGCTTGAGCACTTATCTCCTCGTTCTTTTGTTTGGAGACACGGATGACAATCACGCTGTTTTTTGACACTTCCGCCCTCCAGGCATACCAACGACACAGCTTTCCGCTTATCTTTGCAGGACAACCAATCTGAAAAACACGAGCACTATGAAGAACAACTCCAAGCGGCGCATCCCGTACCTTCTCCTGACGGGACTTCTCTGCCTGTGCGGCAGTGGGACCTGCGCCGGTCCTCAAACAGCAGAAGACCTTCCAGACGAGACACGCCTTCCCGCCTTTCCGGGTGCCGAGGGCTTCGGACGTTACGCCGTCGGCGGACGAGGCGGACAGGTGTACCACGTCACCACACTGGCCGACGGCGACCAGCCCGGAACCTTGCGACACGCCGTCGAACAGACGGGAGCGCGCACCGTGGTCTTCGATGTCGCCGGGACCATCCGGCTAGACCGTCCGCTACGCATCCGGCACGACAGCCTGACTGTCGCCGGACAGAGCGCACCGGGCGACGGCATCTGCATTGCCCGCCACGCGGTGAACATCGACGCCAACGAGGTGGTCATCCGCTACGTACGCTTCCGTGTGGGCAACGAGGGTGGCGGTGAACCCGACGGACTGGGCGGCTGCGACCACCGCAACATCATCGTCGACCACTGCACCGTCAGCTGGTCTGTCGACGAGACCTGCTCGGTCTATGGCAACACCGACGCCACCGTGCAGTGGTGCCTCATCTCCGAGAGCCTCCGCACGGCAGGACACAAGAAGGGGCGTCACGGCTACGGCGGTATCGTGGGCGGAAACCGCATGTCGTTCCACCACAATCTCATGGCACACCACGAGAGCCGCGTGCCCCGTCTGGGTCCGCGTCCCGGCACACAGGACCGCGAATACGTGGACATGCGCAACAATGTGTTCTACAACTGGGCGGGCAACGGATGCTACGGCGGCGAGGCCATGCGAGTGAACATTGTCAACAACTACTACAAGCCGGGACCTGCCACGCCGGACCGGGGCAGCATCGCTTACCGCATCTTCGCTCCCAACATCCGCACGACGGCGTACTGCCACCGTCCGGATGGCAGCCCCAACAGCTGGGCTCCGATGGAGCATGTCTGGGGAAAGTTCTACATCGACGGCAACGTCATGGAGGGCCATGCCGACGTCACTGCCGACAACTGGACACGGGGCGTCTACGAACAGGTACGTCCCGAGTCGAACGACGGACTGTGGAACGACACCGTGCGCGACTCCATCCGTCTGCATGAACCACTGCCCTGTGGCGAAGTGACGACCCACAGCGCCGAGGAGGCGTACCGCCTGGTACTTGCACACGCCGGCTGCTCGAAGGTACGCGACACGCTTGACCTCCGCATCGTCGAGGAGACACGTACGGGCACCGCCTCGTGCATCGGCTCGGTGACTCCCGGTGCCGGACAGGCTCCCGGACTCATCGACCTCCCCGCAGATGCCGGCGGCTATCCCGAACTGACTGCCACTGCCGATGAAACGGAAGCGTTGAAGGACAGCGACGGCGACGGCATGCCCGATGCCTGGGAGAAGGCTCACCGCCTGAACCCTACCGATGCTGCTGACGGACGCGCCTGCACCCTGAGCAGCGAAGGCTACACCAACCTGGAAGTCTATCTGAACGGACTGGTGGAGAAGTAGGGATAAGGGGCTGCGGGATTCCCGGCAAAGGAACGCCGCAACGTCCCTGTGTGCTTCGGAAGAGATTTTTTTGGCACCAAGTTGCGGCGATATCGCAACTTTTCCGTTACTTTATCCGTCTAATAGAAAGAACCAATCAATAAAAGGAGGAGAAGGACTATGAAGAATCTCTATCGGATGCTCGTCGGACTGATGGCACTCACGGTATTGAGCAGCGCCAGCGGCTGCCGCGCATTCAGCAACCAGACAAGTCAGGAAGTGCCCAGTGAGGCTAAAGCAAAGAAGAACTACTATGTCGCACCGTTCGAAGCCATCGAGGTGAACGGTGTAGTCAACGTCTCGTTCTCGCAGAGTGACAAGACCGACGTGGAAGTCACAGGACCGGAGAACTACCTGCCCTTTGTGGTCATCGAGTCGCACGACGGAGTCCTGAAGGTCAACACCAAGAGCATCGGCAACAAGCGTGCCGGGAAAGGACTGGAAATCAAGATTGCCGCTCCGACACTGAACCACCTGTCGAACCGTGGTGTGGGCGATTTCAAGACGACCTCACCCCTGAAGGCCGACCGCCTCGTCATCGAGAACTCCGGCGTGGGCAGCGTACGCCTGTCGGGGCTCGACTGCCACAGTGTGGAAGTGGAGAACTCCGGTGTCGGCGACCTTCGGCTCTCCGGCAAGACCGACAAGGCAAGCTATGAGTCGAGCGGCGTCGGCGACGTACATGCCAAGGAGCTCAAGGCCAAAGACGTCAACCTCAACCACAGCGGCGTAGGCGACATCACCTGCTCCGCCTCCAGGACCATCCGCATCCGTGCCAAGGGCGTGGGCAACGTGAAGTACTACGGCAACCCACAAGTGCTCAGCCTCTCGAAGTCGAGCGTCGGGGCGGTTATCGGGAAGTAGCCCGGCTAGTCCGTATCAATAACAGGAGGGTGTATCGCGATGAGTGATGCACCCTCTTTGTGTATCCATGCTTTGTGACACATCCTCCGGGCATTCGCGTTTAGTCGGGTAAGCACAAGCCTTCAATCGGGTAAGCACAGGTGCTTGACATACCTAAGTATCATACTTAGCCTACCAAAGTATTATACTTAGGCTACCAAAGTATTATACTTTGACTACCTAAGTATTATACTTTGGTCCATCAAACTACTATGTTTGCCAAGTCAAACACTTGTGTTTAGTGAGTCAAACCAATGTGTTTGCCCGGTCAAACACTTATGTTCCATCCGTCGGACGATTGTGTTTGCCGGGACAAAGTCCGGAGAAGGGAAGGAGCATCAGGCACCGTCAGATGAAAAAAAGGGTGCACCGTGTGTAACGATGCACCCTCCTTTTATCTGATAGTCAACTGATGCTTAAGCGTCGATGTTCGCGTAGGTGGCATTGCTCTCGATGAACTCGCGGCGCGGACCTACGTCGTCCCCCATGAGCATGGAGAAGATGTAGTCTGCCTCGGCGGCGTTCTCGATGTGCACCTGCTTGAGGAGACGGCGTTCGGGGTCCATGGTTGTCTCCCACAACTGTTCCGGGTTCATCTCACCCAAACCTTTGTAGCGTTGCGTATGGATACCGCTCTCGCTGCCACCGCCGTACTTCTCGATGAAGCGCAGACGGTCCTCCTCGGTGTAGCAATACTCCTTGACCTTGCCCTTGGTGCAGAGGTAGAGGGGCGGCGTGGCGATGTAGAGATACCCTTCCTGGATGAGCTGCGGCATGTAGCGGTAGAAGAGCGTCATGATGAGTGTGTCGATGTGGGAACCATCGACATCGGCATCGGTCATGATGATGATTTTGTGGTAGCGCAGCTTCTCGATGTTGGCCTCCTTGCTATCTTCGCCCACACCGAAGCGGACGCCGAGTGCCTGGATGATGTTGTTCACCTCGTCGCTCTCGAATGCCTTGTGCCACATTGCCTTCTCCACGTTCAGGATCTTACCGCGCAGCGGAAGGATTGCCTGGAAGGCACGGCTGCGTCCCTGCTTGGCGGAACCGCCTGCCGAGTCACCCTCGACCAGGAAAAGCTCACAGCGTGCAGGGTCCTTGTCGGAACAGTCCGCCAACTTGCCGGGGAGTCCGCCTCCGGTCATGGGGCTCTTGCGTTGCACGGACTCGCGTGCCTTGCGGGCAGCGATACGTGCCGTAGCAGCCAGCACCACCTTGTCGACAATCATCTTCGCCTCCTTGGGGTGCTCTTCGAGGTAGTAGGTCAGTGCTTCGCCCACAGCCTGGTTGACGGCACCGCTCACCTCGTTGTTGCCCAACTTCGTCTTGGTCTGTCCTTCGAACTGCGGCTCGGCAACCTTGACGGAGATGACGGCAATCAGTCCCTCGCGGAAGTCCTCTCCGGAAATCTCCACCTTCGCCTTCTCCAGCGCCTTGCTGTCCTCGGCATACTTCTTCAGCACACGTGTGAGTGCCATGCGGAAGCCCGCCTCGTGCGTACCGCCTTCGATGGTGTTGATATTGTTCACGTACGAATGGAGGTTCTCACGGAAGCCTGTGTTGTACATGATGGCGCACTCGATGGGGATGCCTTGCTTCTCGGTGTTGAGATAGATGACATCGTCGATGAGCGGCGTATTGTTGGAGTTGAGGAAACGGACGAACTCCTTCACACCCTCCTCGGAGTGGAAACGTTCGCTCTTGAAGTTGCCTGCCTCATCCTTCTCCCGGCGGTCGGTCAGCGTGATGGTGATGCCGGCGTTGAGGTAGGCAAGCTCGCGCATACGTGCCTGGAGGATGTTATATTTATAGGTGGTGGTCACGAAGATGGAAGCGTCGGGCCAGAAGGTCTGTCGTGTACCTGTATCGTCGGGGTCGCACGTACCCACTTCCTTGACAGGGTAGAGCGGCTTGCCGCAGGAGTATTCCTGCTGGTAAATCTTTCCGCCTCGGCGTACCTGCGAAATCATGCGTGTGGACAGGGCGTTCACACACGACACGCCCACACCGTGCAGACCACCCGACACCTTGTAGGAGCCTTTATCGAACTTACCGCCCGCGTGGAGCACGGTCATCACGACTTCGAGAGCCGACTTGTGCTCTTTCTCATGCATGTCGACGGGGATTCCGCGTCCGTTGTCCTGGACGGTGATGGAGTTGTCTTCGTTGATGATTACTTCGATGTGGTTACAAAAGCCTGCCAATGCCTCGTCGATGGAGTTGTCCACGACTTCGTAGACCAAGTGGTGCAGACCTTTCTCGCTTATGTCGCCAATATACATGGCGGGGCGCTTACGCACGGCCTCCAGTCCCTCAAGGACCTGGATGTTGCTGGCCGAATATTCCGCTCCGCTGTGATTAGTGATTTGTTCTTCTGCCATAGAGATTAATGTCCAATAAATAACGGACAAATTTACGAATAATTCTCGGGATGACCATATAAAGTATGGGAAATTCGCCCCTTGGAGCCGACAGGAAGTTACCCAGGAGCGACTATCGCTTGTCAATCGTCCAGATACCCCTGCTTCTTCAGCTCCACGGCTGCCTCCTCAAGTTCGTGGTACCAGTCCTCCCCGAACTTGCGGATGAGGGGCTCGCGCAGGAAGCGGTACACCGGGACGCCTTTCTTCCGTCCCAGCTCCACGGCGGCACGGCAGACGTCCCAGCGGTGGTAGTTGACCGCCTTGTAGGGACCGTAGTCGCCGATGCGGATGGGGTAGAGATGGCAGGAGATGGGTTTGTAGAAGCTGATGCGTCCTTCGCGGTACGCCTTCTCCAGGGCACAGTAGCAACAGCCCGACTCGTCGTAGCAGGTGAACACACAGTCCTTGCCGTTCACGATGGAGGTCACCAGGTCGCCTTCCTCATCGACATAGACCACGCCCTGGCGGTCGATGACGGCACGTGCTTCGGGTGAGAGGTCGTCCCACACGGCGGGCAGGGAGGCTTCGAGTGCCTCCACTTCACCGGTCTCCACGGGAGCGCCGGCATCGCCTTCGATGCAGCAGGCACCCTTGCAGGCGCCCAGGTCACAGAGGAACTTCTCACGGAACACATCGAGGCTCACGATTACATCGTCTATCTGTATCATTTCTTCGGATTCTTCGGGTGACAGGGATGCACAGCCACGGATGCAAACGGCGCGGATGGCACGGATTCTTCCTTCCCGCCCAAGTGAAGGGGAACAAGGAATCCGCGTCATCCGCGCCGACTGTATGCAGGGGAACGGGCACGGGGCCCGTCCTCCGCGCATCCCTACAGGACGGGATGAATTACTTGATAAGGTCGCGACCGGTCATCTCCTTCGGCTGGGGCATGCCCATGATGTGCAGGATGGACGGTGCCACGTCGGCGAGTACGCCGTTCTCCACGCGGGCGTCCTTGCGCTCCGTCACATAGACGAAGGGGACGGGGTTGAGCGAGTGGGCGGTGTTCGGGGTGCCGTCCTCGTTGAGGGCATGGTCGGCGTTGCCGTGGTCGGCGATGATGATGACTTCATAGTCGTTTGCCTTGGCTGCCTCGACGGTGTCGCGCACGCAGTTGTCGATGGCGACGACTGCCTTCTCGATGGCCTCATACACGCCGGTATGTCCCACCATGTCGCCGTTGGCGTAGTTCACCACGATGAAGTCGTACTTCTGTTCGCCGATGGCTGCCACCAGCTTGTCCTTCACTTCGTAGGCACTCATCTCGGGCTTGAGGTCATAGGTGGCTACCTTCGGCGACGGCACGAGGATGCGGTCTTCCCCTTTGTAGGGTTCTTCGCGTCCGCCGTTGAAGAAGAAGGTCACGTGGGCATACTTCTCGGTCTCGGCGATGTGCAGCTGCGTCTTGCCGTTGTTCGAGAGATACTCGCCCAGCGTGTTCTGCACGTTCTCCTTGTCAAAGAGGATATGGACGCCCTTGAACGAAGCGTCGTAGGGGGTCATGCAGTAGTATTGCAGGCCGGGGATGGTGTGCATGCCTTCCTCGGGCATGTCCTGCTGGGTGAGCACGATGGTCAGCTCCTTGGCACGGTCGTTGCGGTAGTTGAAGAAAATCACGGCGTCGCCTTCCTTGATGGTGCCGTCGAAGGTGCTGTTCACGATGGGCTTCACGAACTCGTCGGTCACACCTTCGTCATAGGATTCCTGCATTGCCTGCACCATGTCGGCGGCCTGCTTTCCGGTTCCGCTGACGAGCATGTCGTAGGCTTCCTTCACACGTGCCCAACGCTTGTCGCGGTCCATGGCATAGAAACGTCCCACGATGGAGGCTATGCGTCCGGCTGAAGCCTGGCAGTGTGCGGTGAGCTGTTCGATGAAGCCCTTGCCGCTCTTCGGGTCGGTGTCACGACCGTCCATGAAGCAGTGGATGAAGGTGTGCTCCTCCAGCCCGTACTCCTTGGCGATGTCGCAGAGCTTGAACAGGTGGTCGAGTGAGCTGTGTACGCCGCCGTTGGAGGTCAGTCCCATGAAGTGGATGTTCTTGCCGTGCTCCTTGGCGTAGGTAAAGGCAGCCACTACCTGCGGGTTCTGCAGGATGCTGCCGTCGGCACAGGCACGGTTGATTTTCACAAGGTCCTGATAGACGATGCGTCCGGCACCGATGTTCAGGTGGCCCACCTCGGAGTTGCCCATCTGTCCGTCGGGCAAGCCTACGTTCTCGCCGCTCGCCTGGAGCTGGGAGTGCGGATAGGTTGCCAGGAGCGAGTCCCAATAGGGAGTCGGGGTGTTGAAGATCACGTCGTCTTTCCGGTGGTCGCCGCAGCCCCATCCGTCGAGAATCATCAAAAGCGCTTTTTTAGCCATAATCATATCTGTTTTAGAGTTATTCTGTATTGACGCCGCAAAGTTACGCAAAATAGGCGCATCGGCGTGCATGTCTTAACGTGCATTAGCGAAAAAGCACGTCCGTCAGCCGATAGGTAAACATCGGAGGGTAATAAAAAAGCCGCCGGATGGATTAGGAAAGCGAATCCGAAGGATAGAAAACAGCCGGACGGACGAAAGTTCCGATTTTTGCACCCGAATATAATCGGGACGGAACATGTGAGGGAGTACCCTCCGCAGAGGCGTTCCGTCCGCCTAATCAAACAACACTATGCACATCAGAATCAGACTTATCACTTATGGATGGATGCTCCTGTGTCTGCTGGCGACAGCTTGCACAAGCATCGGTTTCGAACTGCCACAGGGTCCGCAGGGACCGGACGGCAAGTCCGCTTATGACCTCTGGAAAGAGGAGGTGGAAGCGGGACAGCCAAACCTGTCTTCGAGACCGGACAGACCGAGAAGGGCGATGAGCTGATGTTCCACGGCACCGGCGTCCGTGTAGACCCCTGGACCGACGAGCTGGTGGTGACACTGACACAAAGCGGCTATGGCGTGAACTATGCCTACAACTGGGTGTGCGTGCTCGATGCCGACGGCAAGGAGGTGCTCCGTCTGCCGCTCAAGGGCGACAACGGGCTGGGCTCGGAGTGGAGCACCGTGAACAAGCAGGAGAACTGGGACGACAAGTACTTCTGGTTCCCGGCACTGCCCGTGTTCGAGGATGCCTGCAAGCCGGAGTTCACCGCCGACAACATGGGACTGACGGCAGGCCACAGCGGAGAGTTCGACCTGAACGACTACGTGAAGGATGACGACAACATGCCGCTCGACATGCAGTTCAGCGTGCAGACCCCGGCGGACTTCCCCGCCAAGCTGACCGTGGACGGTCACCGCCTGAAGGTGGAAGCGGGGAGCCGGAAGGGCACCTTCACGTTCACGCTCGTAGTCCTCTCGAACGGCGTCCGTGCCGAGAAGGAGATGAAGCTGAACGTCGGCTGATGCCACTCCCCACACCACAACGGGGAAACAGATAAACAAAGAACGGGCGTGTGTCTGTGTGCATGAAAGCACTACGACACACGCCCGTTCCGGCATTACCGGACCACCCGGAGGAATAAGCTCCGTCCGGTGTCCGTCAAAGTATCTCGTCGATGCGGTCGGCAGTGGGACGTGCCACGACTGCCTTGTCGCCCTTGATGACGATGGGACGTTCGATGAGGCGGGGATTCTCCACCATCACGCGAATCAGCTCGTCCTCGCTCAGCTTCAGCCCGGCGAAGCGTTCCTTCCAGAGCGCCTCTCCTGTGCGGACAATGCTCTTGGCAGGTACTCCCAGCTTGCGCAGGACGTCGCGCAGTTGTTCCTCGGTGACACTCCCGTCGAGGTAGTTCACCACATTCAGTTCTTCACCCTTCTCCTTGAGATAGGTCATGGCAGCACAGCTCTTGCTGCACCGCGGATTGTGAAAAATGGTAATCATAGTGCGTCTAGGTTTTATGAGTGAAACGTCAGCGGCAAAGATACGCATAAGTCGGCAAACTGCCACACTCCCACCTCATTTGACCAGGTATTTCTCCATGCCGGGCGAATACTCGGTGCGGTAGGCACCCGTGCTGTCGGCGTAGATGAAGAAGTACTCCAGCTCGGGATGCCGTGCCTGGAGCGCCTTGGCTCCCTCCCGTCCCAACGCCATGCATGCCGTGGCATAGGCGTCGGCTACGATGCAGTCCCGCGCGATGATGGTCGCACTCAGGATGTCGCCCCCAGCGGGATATCCGGTCTTGGGATTGATGGTGTGGGCGTACTTCTTGCCGTCCTTGATGTAGAAGTTACGGTAGTCGCCCGAGGTGGCAAGGCCTACGCGCTCGCCCAGCTCGATGACCTGCTCGATGTCCGTATTCAGCTGCGTGGAGTCGTCGACGGGACGGTTGATGCCGATGTGCCAGGGCAGTCCCTTGGCATTCCTTCCCTTGGCGGTCATTTCGCCGCCGATGTCCACGAGATAGTCTTCGACACCGAGGCTGTCGAGGCGTGCGGCAATCAGGTCGCAGATGCACCCGTCGCCCACCGCGGAGAAGTTGAGCAGGAGGCGCGGGTCGTCCTTCACCACCCGGTTGCCTTCCAGGCGCACCTTCTCATAGCCCACGAAGGTCTTCAGGCTGTCAATCATCGCAGGCGTGACCTCCCCCATGTTCTTGAAGCCGAAGCCCCAGGCATTGATGAGCGGGGCGCAGGTGATGTCGAACATGCCGTCGGTCTGCCGCGACACCTCCTCCGCCACCCGGAAGGCGTGGATGAAGATGGAGTCGACCTCCATGTTGCGGTTGGTGTTGACGGCACTGACGATCGAGAGCGAGTCGAAGGGGTTGAGCGAATGGTAGAAACGGCTGATTTCACCCCGTATCTCGTCGTCCAGCGTACGGTCGTAGTTGTAGGTGATGCGATAGTAAGTGTGGGTGTGTCCTTCGGTGACACGGTACTGCCGCGGCGGTGTGCAGGCACATACGGCTATCAGCAGCAGAAGGGATGCAAGTAGTTTCATTGGAACGATTCTGATTGGGTTCAATAACAGCGGTCGGCGGCAATTCTTCCGCTTATCCGTGGTAAAGGTAGGCAGATTCTGAGACGCAGGCAAACGGACGGCGGAATATTGCGCCTCAACGGGCGGATTCCTGCACTTCCTGACGCAGGAAAGCCGTGATGTCGCCGCCGTCGGGGACACCCAGCTTCTTGCGGACATCCGTCTTGCACTTGTGGACGGAGAAGACGCTCTGCATCCACACCCCGGCTATCTCGTCGGTACGGAAGCCGGCTGCCAACAGGCAACAGAGCTGCACCTCCTTCTCCGTGAGCGAAGGGTGAAGACGGACGAGCTACGTGTAGCACCCGTCGAAGAGGAAGTCGATGTGGCGGTAGAACAGGTCCCAACGGGCAAACGGGGCATCGGTACCCTCCGATGGGGCAGAACGGTCGGACGCCTGCTTCGTCTCCTGCCCCTTCTCCTGACGGAGACTCCGCCGCGCCATCAGTTCCCTGAAGAGCTGCAAGTCGCAACGGACCAGTTCCTTCATCTCCTCGCTTGCCGTCTCGAAGCGTTCCCGTTCACCGACGCTTTGCCGAAGCGACGCATGGCGGTGCAGAGACGGTAATAGTCGATGAGTGCCTAGTCGGACACACCGGGGACACGGCAGGCTGCCGCGAGATCGCAGTGACGGCGCGCCGTTTCAAGGCTGTCCATACGGAAGGCACAGGTGGCGAGCATCGTGTGACAGCGGAACAGGTGGAGGGTGTGGCGTTCGGTAGCCAGCGACGTGCGGAAGTCGGTAGCTGCATCCCCGAAGCGTCCGAGACGGAAGTTCGCCATGCCCAGCAACCGATGGACGCCGGCATGGCGCAAGTGGTGTTCCGAGGTCTCACGGGCAAGCGGAAGGAGCAGACGGAGTGCCGCCCCGGGCTGTCCGGTGTAAAGCTCGCTACGTGCCAGGAGCATCCGTGTGTGTGGGTCCAGCTCGACCTCGGGAACGGAGGCGATGTATCCTTTCGCGGTCTCCTGATAGCGGGCAAAACGGACGAGGTCTCCCTCGCGACGGTACATGTCGCCCAGGTAGCTGTAGAGGTAGAAGAGCCATACGGGGTCATTGACCGCCTCCGCCAAATCTATGGAGCGCTGGATGATGTCCAACTCGCCCCGCAAGTCATTGTTGCGCCGGTGGATGTCGGCGAGCAGGTAGAGCGTCTCGAGCTGTTGCTGTGCCTTGCGGGCGGAACGGAAGATGGCAAGGCACTGTTCCAGCCGTTCCCTGTCGGGCACTGTTCCATAGACGGTATAGACCTGTGCCAGCGTGCGGACGAGAAAATCGGTAGCCGAGGCTTCATCGGTGATGGGATGGTCGGCAAGGGAGTCCTTTGTCATGCGGACGAGCAACAGTTCGGGATTGTTTTCGAGGATGAGCACCTTGTCATCGAAGGCGGGATCGTCCTTGAACGGACGTCGGTCACAGCCGATTCCCACAAAGAGGAGTGCGACTAGCAGGGAGAGCGGGAAAAGAGTCTGTTTCATGGCGCAAGGTTTAGGAGTTTCTGCCACAAAAGAAACCAAAAGTCACGGGATTGGCAAGGAACGGGATGTTAAAAGTAAAAGCCGGACATTGTTTTCGGCAACCCGACCCCTCCACATCCAATTTCTAGTAGAGCATATTCAGATCGTAACCGAACACGGTCCTTTCGCCCTCCATCACGCAGGAAAAAGCTTCTTTATAAGGGGGCCATCTCCAATCTATCTGTTCCTCTTGAACGGTTTATTGTCCTTCACATAAGCACCCTCACACAGAATTGGAGCGCCATAGTCTTCTTCAGAATAACAATCCTTGAAGATTGTCTGTATATCCGTATGCGGGTCAAACAGCTGGTTGACATCCCATTGCGCAGCATCCGACCATATTCTCCTACTGACCGTCGACCGACGGAAAACCTCTTGCTGCTCAAGAGTCAGGTCCTTCCCTTCCAACCTGTTTCTCCAAGCATCCTGCAAAGAGCTGAAACCAGCTTCACTCTCCACCATCAACAAGGCGGCTCTTCCATACGTCAAGGAACGCACATAGACCGGATTCTTCCCGGTCTGCCCTTTCATCGCTTCCCAGAAAGAGACGTTATCGGGAATATCCATAGTCACCTTGAAACGACGCGACAGGACCAGTACCAACATCCGGCTTTTCACGACCCGTATGTTTTTCGTCCCTTCTGGAGAGTTGTATTCCGAATAAAAGACTTCCACAGGTCCCCCAAGGCTGTCTGTCCTGACAAAGTCCTTGTATTCTTCCGAATGAATCAGGCTCTTCAAATATCTCCAATAGTTCATGGACTGACGGCCATTCGAAATACAATGTCCGACGTATGGTTGGGGGAAATCCGTCCGTAAAGTGAGGGACATCTCCGGATAGGGAATATTGTTTTCAAAGCCAGCTCCGAAATCAGCCTCCGGAAAAACATCCCCCACCCAAACCCTATCGGGCCAGTCTGCCATAAAGACCGAAGCAGAATCAGCTCCTTCTCCACAGAGTCCATTTACGAGGAAAGAATATTCCCATTCCTTGTCAGATTTCACTTCCGGACGTACCTGGACATCGTCCCGTTGTCTGTCAGGCAGCTGTTCCCAATTTGGTTCATCTGAACATGCCCCGGTGAGTATCGCCATCCCAGGCAGCATCATCGCATAAACAAAGTTCCTTAATCTCCTAAAAAGAATCGTCTTCTTCATTACATTCTCATGGTTTGTTGTTCAGGCAAAGTTAAGACGGACAAACCGAAAAATCGGTTGGTAAGGGCAAATAAATACTTTGTAATGCGAATTTTTATTTCTCTGATTATAAGAACAATACGCAAAATCTACTTTGTAAAGCCAGAAAATCACTTTGTAAAGCCAAAAACGATGATGTACAAGGGTGCTTTTTACGGCAAAAAACACCCTTCAAATGCATCTGGAGAGATGTAGTTCATTATACCTTCAGACAACTCAACGGTATGACTTTTACTCCATCCGGTCGAGTATACGCCATCCTGCCTCCCGTCAAGACGATTAAGAGGTCGGGCTCACGTAATGGAACTTGTTTTTCCCCTTTATTGTATTCTCGGACCAGACGCTTGATTTCAAGAAGATGTTCAGCCCCTTCTTCGATTTCTCGACTACCCAGCTTGCATTCAATCAAAGCATATCTTCCATCCTCCAAATGCAATACGAGATCCGCTTCCAGACCATACCGATCACGATAATAAGAAATGTTACTATTAAAATCAGCCGTATATGCTTTCAGATCACGGATACACATCTGTTCAAAAATAAATCCAAAAGTCTTGAGCTGTGTTTCCAAGGCTTCTGCATGTATCCCCATTGAAGCCACGGCAATGGAAGGATCAGTAAAACACCGCTTGGGTGCACTGCGCAATGCTGTTTTACTCCGAATAGCAGGACACCAGGCATCGATATCCTGAATGACGAATAATTTCTCCAAAGCTACTATATAGTCATCCAATGTATTAATCGAAATATCTATATCGCCAGCCGCCGTAACATCTGACAAGATATTGGTCTTTTTTGCCAACGTACTGATATTTCTGGCATACGAGCGCATGATTTGCCGTGCAATCTTAGGGTTCCGCTGTTTTTTATCGACTGCGGATATATCATTTTCACAAATGCTATTTACATAATCCTTTGCTACCAACATACCAGTCTTGGAATCCATTCGCAACGTAGCCGGCCATCCTCCACGGCAAGCCGCACGAATCAGTCCCGGAATATCCAGTTTACCGGAAGCTCCGTCAATGTCATAATCGGGATTGTCAAACAACTCGTGTATAGACACTGCTCCAGAAGATTCCAATGACTCCCATAAACTCATAGGATACATTCTCATCCGCGTGATACGTCCCGTACCGGTATGACGGATTTGTGTCTTGTCCACTGTATTGCTCCCCGTCAGAATATATTGTCCCGGCATTCCATTGGCATTATCCACTGCAGTGCGCACGGCATCCCACAAGACCGGTGCATCCTGCCATTCATCAATCAACCTGGGCTTCTCGCCTTTCAATAGAAGAGAAGGTTTAGTGGCTGCTGTTGTCAAGTATTCATCTGCCATATCCGGGTCTTGCAATTTAATAACGCTCCTGGCATGTTGTTCTGCCGTCGTGGTTTTGCCTGTCCATTTAGGACCTTCAATCAATACTGCTCCAAAAGCTTCCAACCGTTCCTGTAGCATTTTGTCTGCCACTCTATACAAATAATCCATATTCCCTTATTTTACAGTACAAAAGTATATATTTTTATCTATACATCCAAGGTCACTTGGTGTTTTTGTGGCATTTCACTTGGTGTTTTTGTGGCATTTCACTTGGTGTTTTTGCGCCATTTCACTTGGTGTTTTTGCGGTAATGCGTCAAACAACACTGAATTCACCAGCTCTGATAACACGAGGTCACTATAAGGATTGAGAAGAAAATCAATCGGCATTCCCTTGTTGGACCGGACATTTGTGTGTGGCAGTCGTTTGTTGGACGTTGCATTGGACCGGTCGGGTCGCCCGGTCCAATGCAACGTCCAACAACCAATCAACAACCATTCAAACCATGTTCAACAACCGTTCAAACGCATTTCGAACGATTCATTGTCCACCACCATGTATAAATGCAGGGCAAACAATCAGGATTGGACCGGACACGTTTGACAAAATGTCAAATGAAGGGCTCTACAGGGGCAATGCTTACGCCAAAGGACGAGTGAGCGCGCAAAGAAAGGATTCTGGAGCGTTTTGCAAAATACACATTGATGCAGATAGGGGGATTTTCCTGTTATTTGGATACGGAAGATATGGAGGGAGCAGCTTCATGCATAGGGGATACACTCAACCGCACTCTTTTTAATAGTTTCAAAATGAGTCTCCCGTTCCACCTTCTGGAAGACGAAACTCGGAATTCAAGCACTTCGCTTTCCGAATATTTGACTTCGACACCTCAAACAATATTGTTTGGAGGCGGAAACTATATTGTTTCATGTCTCAAACAATATAGTTTGGCTCGCGAAACAATATGGTTGCGGGCACGTTTTATCAATATTCCGGAAACGAAATGTATAGTTTTCTAAAATCAAAGGCTGATTCCGCAATTTTCAGTAACATCTGTTTGCAGTTGGCTTCTGGTTTGAGCGGAATTGGGAAAGTACGCGTTAGCGCAAAAGTGATTTTTGAGGAACTTTGTCAAGCATTTACCGGGCATTGGTTGCATGCTGATACAGGGACCGAGCGTACATAAAAAATAATGCGTGCACGGCATCACTGCCCCACACGCATTGTACTTTTCACCCACATTTTTGGAATGTAAAGGAAAGATGCCGGACGAGCCGGCTCCTAACTAGATAGAAATATAAGCCTAATGTTATAACTGATCCTTGGTTGTATATGTTTGAATAAGTCTTTCTCTTATTCTTCCGTTTTGACGATGCAAAGGTAGTGAGCGGCAGGGGGTCCGGCTGTGTAGATTTGCATTTTCTTGTGGGTAGATTTGGGTCAAATGCCCGAAATCCACTTTGCATAGCGGTCGAGGACGCGTTGCGGGGCATTGGTGTACCACGCATAGCCGCCGCGGCGTTCCTTTTCAATCTCGGCAAGGGTGGCATGTTTCACCCCGCCGCGTCCGCAGAAGAAGGGCTTGCCGGTTTCGAGGTCATAGAAACGTGCCCAAAGGACATTGCCCGGGGCGGAGACGACCCGTGCGTCGCCCTTGGGACTGCCGTCCGGAACGCGTTCCACCCGGATGTCCTTCACGGCATGGGCTTCAAACCACGCCACGGCTCCCTTGACAGCGGCGACAATCTCGGGTGAAGGGTCGGGAATGGACATGAGCAGCGCCACGATGGAGGCAGACTCGGCACCGCTGAACGAAGCCAGTTCGTAGGCACGTGCAGGAGCCGGGGCAAAGGTATGCTCGTCGTGCTGGGCACACCAGACCGTCGGCTTGCCGTCGACACGAATCTGGGTCTTGAGGATGCAGCCGATGCCTTTGTCAAAGGAGGCGCGTGCCTGTGCCCGGGTGGCATCGTCGAGCTTCAGGGCGTCATAGGGGCTGCGTCCGTCGGCAATGTCGCGCAGCTGACGGAGGACGTTGACCATAGCATCGTCATTATAGGTAATGTGTGAGGCGTAGTTCACCGCTGTCCGTTCGGGGTAGAACTGGGGCCAGCCCCCGTTGTCATACTGTGCCTCAAAGAGGTAGTGGAGTCCGCGGAGGAAGCCGTCGCGGTAACGGTCCTCGCCGCCATGGGCATAGACCCGTGCCAGGAAGCGCATCTCGGTGGTAGTGGCACCGTTGTCGATGGTCGAACCGACGCCCGTGCGGTTCACCTTGGCAAGCTCTTCGGCGGAGAGCAGGTGGTGGTAGGGGATGTTCTTCTGCCAGCCTCCGCTCTCCATCTGGCGTGCAAGGAGCTGGTCGGCAATGGCGCGTGCCTGCTGACTGCCATACCACTCGTCGGGCATGCGGTCGGCTACTTTCTTCCAGGAGAATTTCAGGATGTCGGGACTGTCTTGTGCCTGCACGGGCAGCAGCCAGGCGAACAGGCAACAGAGGAGGGAAAGGATTTGTGTTTTCATATACGTCGGTTGTTAAGTATCCAAAGTTATTTGCATTTACAAAAATACATTAATATCGCAGGCAAAATGGGGTATTTTTGTGTTTTTTATGTGTAGATTTGTGGACAAACACATCTAAAGACACCGACGAGGCTGTGCCTGCACAGCGCGGTACTCATCCTGCGGGAGCAGGGGATGCGGGTGAAGCCGGCTTAGTTGTTTCCAAGTTGCCGACGGCAGGTATCCGCGTCCCGTTTCCGCCGGAATGGGTCCGGCACGGCTTCCCGACAACCACTCATCCCCATGAGACGACTGTTAACCTTCCTGCTCCTGACCTTGTCCGTCCTTGCCGGCACGATGCCTGCCGGTGCACAAGGTTCCTACGTCCCCACCCTCTATGATACGACCAACGGACTGCCTCAGCAGACCATCAACGCCACCATCCAGGACAAGCAGGGCTACCTGTGGTTCGGCACCTCGAACGGGTTCAGCCGCTTCGACGGGGCGCACTTCACCAACTACCGTCTGGAGGACAGCGACAGCATCGGGATTGCCAACAACCTCATCACCTCGCTGCGGGAGGACAGCCGCCGCTACATCTGGCTCACCAACGACAACCGGACGACCGTCCGCTTCAATCCCTACACGCGCCGGTTCTTCCCCCTGCCCGACTCGCTGGGGACGGTCAAGAGCCTCCAGCTCCTGCCCAACGGCGACATCTGGCTCCACCTGGACAACGGACGGCTGGTGCGTGCACGCTACGGCGAGGGCGAGCAGCTCGACTATGAGACGGTGCTCGACTATCCGCAGGGCGACGACACGGACATCGTCATGGTCTCGAACGACCGCGAACACCACGTCTGGATTCTCTCCCGACGGGAGTTCCTCGACTATGACGAGCAGACGGGCAAACTCACCCGCCATCCCCTGGGGACGAACGACCGCTACTACAGCATGCGCAAGCGACTCAACCTGTTCCAGATTGGCAGCGACCACGGCAAAGTCTACATCTACCGCAACAGGGAGCGGCAACACTCGCTCATCCGTCTCGCCACGACGGACAACATCGTCCGCATCAAGGCATACACCGACACGAAGTCGCTCTACATGACCGGGAGCGACGGCTTCTTCCTCCACGACCTGGAGTCGGGGCGGGCACTCCACTACTCCGCCTCACAGCCTGCCCCGCGACGGTTGGAGAGCAACCACATCGGCGACTGCTACGTCGACCAGGACAAGAACATCTGGGTGACCTACCTCGACAACTCGTTCATCACCTGCCTGGAGCCGGACAAGGAGAGCCTGCGCCGCTTCCGTCTGCTGGACCGCCACCGCCGCACCATCGACACCCGCAACAAAATCTCCATCTTCGAGGACCGCAACCAGCGCATCTGGTTCTATGCGCCCGACAAGGCGCTCAACTACTATGACATGGAGAACCACGAGCTGTTCCCCCTCATCCTGCCTGCCACCCAGGGCATGCCCGACTTCACCGAGCCGTCCTCCCTCTATGTCGACAAGCAGCGCAACCTCTGGCTGGGCAGGACGAACAAGGGCGTGCTGAAGCTCACCTTCAAGAGCAACCACTTCGACCTGCTCTCGCCCGACCCCACCGACCTCTACAGCAACGCCAACCGTACGCGCGGACTCTGTGCCGACAGCCGGGGCAACCTGTGGATGGGGGCACAGGACAGCACCATTCATCTCTTCGACGCACGCACACGCCGCTTCCTGGGCTACTTCTCCGCACGGGGGACCGTCACGCCGCAGCGGAGTCCCGTGGGACGTGCCAACGCCATCCTGGAGGACCGGGAAGGGAACATCTGGATAGGCACCGACGGGAGCGGCCTCTTCAAGGCAACCCCACTCGCCGGAGGGCGTTACCGAGTGGAGCGGTTTGTCCACCGGACGGACGACCCGGCATCGCTCAGCGACAACCGCGTGACCTTCCTGCTGGAGGACAGCAACGGACGCATCTGGGTCGGCACGGCAGGGAACGGACTCAACGCCGTCGGACGCGGAGCGGAGGGGCAGACCGTCTTCTTCCATCCGGGACACCGGCTGACGCACTATCCTGCCGCTTTCCGCCAGATACGCTGCCTGTGCGAAGACGGACGGGGACGCATCTGGATTGCCACGACACAGGGGCTGCTGCGCTTCCGTCCCGAACAGAACGCGCCCGAGTCGGTCGTCTTTGAGGACCTGCATACGCTGGCGGCAAAACGGGGAGCCTTCAACACCAACTCCGTCTTCTTCATCTACCGTGCCGGAGACGACACGCTCTACCTAGCCACCTTCGGCAAAGGGCTCTTCCGCCTCTCCCCCGACGGGACTCTCGCAAACTACACCACGCGCGACGGGCTGCCCTCCGACGTGCTCTACACGATGCAGGAGGACGGCAACGGCTGCCTGTGGCTCGCCACGGAGGGCGGACTGTGCAAGTTTGACCCGCAAGCACGGACGTTCGACACCTTCGACGACCGCTTCTTCCCCTCTCCCCTGACCTTCTCGGACAACGACGCTGCCGACGACGGGCACGGCGGGCTCATCTTTGCCACCGACCGCGGACTGCTCGCCTTCCGTCCGGGTGACATCGAGAAGGACACGTTCAAGCCCAACATCGTGCTGACCGCCTTCTCGGCAAACGACAGTCCCGTGACCGATGCCAACGGACAGCCCTACACCTTCGGCAACGACCGGACGGTGACGCTCAGCCACGACCGCAACTCGTTCAACCTCCTCTTCCGGGCACTCGACATGAACTTCCCCGACCGACTGCAATACGCCTACAAGCTCGACGGCTTCGACGACTGGCACTATGTGGGCAACGAGCCGAAGGCGGTCTACACGAACATCCCGCCGGGCGACTACACCTTCCGCGTGCGCTCCACCAACAGCGACGGACGCTGGATGGACAACGAGAGCTGCCTCCACATCCGTGTGCTGCCCTCGTTCTGGGGCTCGCCGGGAGGCATCGCGCTCGCCATCGTCCTCTTCCTTGCCGCGACGACGGGAGCCGGCGCCATCGTGCTGGGACACTACAAGCTGAAGCAGCGCATGCTCCTCGAGCAGAAGCTCGCCAAGGTGAAGACCGACTTCTTCACGAACATCGTCCACGAGATGCGTACGCCGTTTACCCTCGTCGTGTCGCCGTTGGAGAACGTTCTCGAACAGCCGGAGCTCTCGCCCCAAGTGCGCCAGAACCTGGAAATCATGCAGAAGAACACCCGCCGCAGCATCCGCCTCATCAACCAGATACTCGACTTCCAGAAGGTGACCAGCGGCAAGATGCACCTGACGGTACGCCGCGTGGAGCTGCGTGCCTTCTTCGAACAGCTCCTGCGCTCGTTCGCCGGACTTGCCGAGAGCGAGGACACCCGGCTCGAGCTGCAGATGGAGGCTCCCTCGCTCACGGTCTGGGCGGACGCCGACAAGCTGGAAAGCGTCTTCTTCAACCTCCTTTCGAACGCCTTCAAGTACTCCCCGCGCGGGAAACGCATCACGGTCGCCGTCGAGGAGCACGGGGAACGCATCACCGTCCGTGTCATCGACCAGGGCTACGGCATCCCCGAGGAACGGCAACCCCACCTCTTCGACCGCTTCGAGAGCTTCGTACAGCGGCAGGCGTCCCGTGTGCCGGCAACAGGCATCGGACTGTCGCTCATCAAGGAGCTGGTCGAGCTGCACCACGGACACATCAGCGTGACCAGCAGCGTGAACAACGGCTCGACCTTCACCGTGGAGCTGCCCAAGGGCAGGGACCACTTCGGCCCCGACACGGAGTTCATCCTCGAGGACGGCGATGACACCGACGAACCGGCAGTCCCCGCTTCCGACACGTCCGGAGAAGACGCCGACGCCACCCGTCCGCTCCTGCTCATCGTCGAGGACAATGCCGAACTGCGCGGCTTCCTCGAGTCCACCTTCTCGACCGGCTACCGCACCCTGACGGCAGCCAACGGCGAGGAGGGCTTCCTCTGTGCGGTGAGCCACAACCCGGACCTCGTCATCAGCGACATCCACATGCCGGTGCTCAGCGGGACGGAGATGTTCAAGATGCTCCGCCGCAATCCCGCCACCAGCCACATCCCGGTCATCCTGCTGACCAACGAGTCGAGCGCCGAGGGCGAAGTGGAGAGCCTCAACCTGGGCGTGGAAGCATACGTCCCGAAGCCGTTCAGCTCGAAGGTGCTCCGGGCACAGGCGGACAACATCGTCCGTAGCAGACGCCGCCTGCAGGAACTGTACCGCTCGCAGTTCATCTATCCCGAGACGGACGCCACCCCCGGCGACACCGCTTCCGACAGTGCACTGCCCCCGGCCGAACAGGCATTCATCGACCGGATGACCGAACACATCGGCTCGCACCTCGGCTCGCCCGAGCTGAACGTGGAGAGCCTGGCGCGCGAGATGGGCGTCAGCCGCTCGGTGCTGTTCAAGAAGACAAAGGCGCTCACAGGATTGTCGCCCGTAGAGCTGATACGCGACCTGCGCTTCCGCAAAGCCGCCGAACTGCTGGAGACGGGCAGCCAGACGATGACTGAGATAGCCTTCCTCACCGGCTTCTACGACTCACACTACTTCAGCAAGTGCTTCAAGCAGGTCTACGGCATGTCCCCGTCGGAGTACCGGAAGATGAAGAACGAGGAAGCACGCTCCTGATACTCACGGGGTGCGGGAGAGACACGATACAAGCCCGGCATAGACCGACCAAAGTATTATACTTTGGCAGCCTAAGTATTATACTTAGGGGGTCTAAGTATTATACTTTGGTCCATCTATCCCCGGCTTGTTGCCTGCTTGTCCCCGGCTTGGACGAGCCTCAGGGCACATGCACAAAGAGAGGGTGTACCAAGGATGAGCGTCGGCTCACCTTGATACACCCTTTTTCAATCGTTTAGCCGTGTTCCGCCGGGTGGCGGAAGCAGCGTGTTATTTCCCTTCCAGACTCTGGAGGAGCTGTCCCATCATCATGATGGTCGACGGCTTCAGACCGGGGAGAATCGAACGGATGTACTTGGCTCCTTCTGCCAGCAGCGCCTTGTCAGTCGTGGCAGCGGGGAAGAGACGGGAGAAGTTGAGCAACACGAGGTTGAAGTCGTTCTCGTTCATCTCGGGCTGCTTCTCCTTCAGCAAGGCAAAGTAGGCAGCCTTGTCGCCCTGGGCATAGCACTCGATGAGGGCGAAGAGCGGAGCATACGGATAGGTCTTGTCCAGTCCGCAGTCGATGATGGACTGCTTCAGGGCACCGTAGGCGGCAGCGTCATACTTCCCTTCGGCAAACTGGAAGCCGGAGAGGTAGCTCACCAGTCCGGCGTGATAGAGCTTCTGGGCATGCTCCTCGGCACGGGCACGGACGGCGGGGTCGAACTCGCTGCGGTGTGCCACGAGGAAGTCTGCCTTCGGGTCATCGAGGCGGATGGTGTAGCGCGAGAAGAGGAAGAAGTTCTCGGGAGCGAGCCGCTGTACGTCCGTCAGCGAGTCAAAGTAGGCGTTGACGATGCGGAAGCCTTCCTCCTCCTTGCCTTCCTCCATGAAGTGGAAGGCATAGGCATTGACCAGCTCGGGGGTACGTTCGCCGGCATCGTAGCGCTTCTTCATGGCTTCGGGTGAAAGCTCGGGGTTGAGCTCGCTCTCAATCTTCGAGATGAAGTTGTCGGCGGTCATGGAGCCCTTGATGTCGAGCTTCACCTTCTTGTCCGTGTCGAGCACGAGGAAGGTCGGGTATGCCTTCACCTGGTAGGTGGCGGCGTCCGCCTTGCCCTCCTTCTCGGCATTGAGCTTGATGCAGACGAAACGGGCGTTGAAGTAGTCGCCCACCTTCTTCTGCGGGAAGACGGTGTTCGCCATCACGCGGCAGGGGCCGCACCAGTCGGTGTAGAAGTCGACGAACACGAGCTTGTTTTCCTTCTTTGCCTGCTCCACTGCCTGGTCGAGCGTGAGCGGGCGGAAGTTGGTCTGTGCCAAGCCGGGGATGGCCAGCAAGGCAGTAAAGAGAGTGATGAATAGTTTTTTCATTGTTGTTGAGTTGTTATCAATAATATCCTGATTCGTCGGCAAGGTCACCGGCACTCTTCCACTGGATGCCCTTCACGGTGGAGTTGATTTCCCATACCATGTCCTCATCCTCCTCAAACGGGATGTCGTTCGGGTCGGACGGGATGGTGAACCAGCTGAGGGTGCTCTTGCCGTCGCCTGCGGAGACAGCGATGTAGAACTTGTTGCGGGCGGTGGTCGACTCGGCATCGCGGTCGAGGAGGATGATTTCGCTGCCGTAGTCCTTCAGCAGGCGGCCGATGTTACGCTCCAGGTCGTACCCGTAGAGCTTCGAACCCACGGCATAGACCATCTCGGTCTCGTCGTCGGAGAAGGCATAGTGGCTCGCCTGTGCAAAGTCGGTAGCCACGCTCTGGTCAATCTCCGTGCTGAACCACTGGGAGGGGGAAGTGGTGCTCGACGGCTTGAACGAATAGGCGTACCACTTGTTCTGGTCGTCGGTCAGGACCACATACGAGTAGCCGGCGTTGCCGTTCTGTCCGAAGACGAGGCGGCGGTTGTCGGGATACTTGCTCTGGTCCCACTCGAAGGCTGCGCTTGCGCTCGCCTGGAGCTTCCGGCAGTAGGTCGCACTCGTCGGGTTGTTGCTGTTCGGACCGACGAAGGCCTGGCTGTCCATGTCATAGAAGATGGCGTTGAGAAAGAGCGACGACATGTAGGCTCCGTTAACCACGAAAGCCAGCCGGTAGGGCGTGAACAGTTCGGTGCTCGTGTTGCTGTAGCGGTTGATGGGGTTACCGAAAATCTGGTCGTTCGACATCATCGAGGTGACGTAGATGGCGTCGTCGGTGATGTATCCGCGCTTGGAGTCACCCCGGCAACCGTAGCTGGCGTCATAGCGGGGGAACATGTCGATGACACGCATCGGGCGCTTCACGTCGAAGGTGGTCAGCATCTTCGAGTCAAGCGTGTTGTCCTCCAGCAGCTCGAAGTAGGAGCCGTTGGTCAGCGAGTACGACTGGTCGGCGGCGGTCAGCCACAGGTTCTGGTATTCGCCGTAGCGCGTCTGTCCGATGAAGACGAGCGACTCGGGCTCTCTGATGTTGGGGTCGGTGAAGACGTCCTCCAGCAGGATGGTGTCTTCCTCCATCGTGGTAATCATGTCCATCTTGACCGTGCCGTCGGTGTTCTCGCCGAGCACGAGGTAACCCGTCGTCATCTGGGAGAGGACGGCGAGCGAGCTTCGCTGGATGGTCTTCAGCCCCGTCTCCAGGTCGGTCACCTCCAGATAGAGCGTGTAGCTGCCCGGCAGCAGGGAACCGTCGGCAACGTAGTCGAATTCGCGTTCCTCACTCAGGTCTATCGTCTCGGACGCCATGCTCGACAGGTTGGTGATAATCTTCACATACCAGTGGTAAGCGTAGCGCGAGGGCTCGTTGGTCTCCGCCATCGTTCCGGTGACATCGGCAGAGATGTGTACGGGGTCACCCGCGAGATAGGCTACGTAGCCGTCTTTGTTACTCAGTGTAATCTCCACCTCGTTGATGGGCGAAAGGGTGTAGCTGCCCTTGTCGTCGACACACGAGGCAAGGCTGGCAGCGGCTGCCAGCAAGCAGGGATAAATATAGTTCTTCATAATCGTTTCTTAGTTAATCAAGGACAACATCGCCCGGCATGGAGCTTTCCTCCCAAGGCACATTGCTAAACCACATGAGCGTCCCGTCGGCGTCCGTGATGGGGTTCCCGGCACGGAACTGCTCCACGAGGTAGTTCGAGACAATCTCGTTGATGATGTTCTGCATGATGAAAGGCACGGTCACCAGTGCGCTGAAATCGTCGTAGGTCACGTCGGGGTAAAGGCGGAGAATCAGCTCCATCTTCTCACGCGAGAACTCTCCGAAGTTCAACGGCCAGATGGTCGGCTGGGTCATGATGTCGGAGATGAAGATGTTGTGCACGCGGGGGTCGGGGTTGTTGTAGAAGTCCGTCATGCCCTCGGTGTAGCGTCCCGGAATCTCCGTGATGTAGGTGAACGGCAGGTCGAAGTACTCGTTGGGCACGAGCGTCAGCTGCAGCTGTACCGTCTCCTCTGCCACGCGGTCGGAGCGCAGGATGGTCACGTTGACAAGGCCCGAGGTCTCCCCCGCCCTGATGACACACTGCTCGGAGAGGTCCTTGTATTCCTGGTCAGCCACAGCCGTCGTGCTGTCGGCAACCACAGCCACATTGAACACACGGTCGTAGTCGCGTGCCTCGCCCACGGCATTCACCTTCAGACTCAGCGTCGTGTCGGTGGCACCTTCGGGCATGGAAACGAAGCGCACCCAGGTGTAGAGCTGGTGTGCCCACATGTCCGGATTGGTGAAGTGGGGCACGTTGGTGTACTGCACGTCAAAGTAAAGCCCGTCTTTTCCCTCATAGGCAGGCATGTCCTTCTCACACGCCGCGAACGAAGCCAATCCCAACAGGCAGCAAAGTGTATAAATCAGTTTCTTCATATTCGTCGTTCTTAATGGTTAGTTACGCAAGTCTTCTTCGTCGCTCGGCAGCGGTATGACATAGCTGTCCACGCTCATGGAAGCGGAACCGCTCGCTGACGTTCCGGAGATAATCGAGGTCATGCCCAGTCGCTTGTAGTAGAAGAACAGCTGTCCTTCGCCCACGACCTCACGGGCAAATTCGCGGGTGATGAGCTCCTGCTTGTTGTCGGGAGTCACGTCGAGGGAGACGGCACCGCGCACGTTGCGCACCGTGTTGATGAGCGTGGCAGCCTCGGTGATGTCGTCCGTACATTCGGCAGCGATGAGGTACATCTCGCTCTTGCGGATGAGCGGGGTCATGTAGCGGTAGGTCAGTGTGTCACCGCTCTCCGAGCTGACGCTGAAGTCCTGGAACTTCACGAGGCAGATGGCGTTGTCGCCCGAGGTCTCTCCCTCCTGGAAGCTCCACATGCGGCGGCGGATGTCGTTGGTATCGTCGTAGAACGAGGCGAGCTTCGAGTCGCTGCCGGTCTCCGACGAGCCGACGAAGCAGAGGCGGTTGTTGGCGTTCACCGACGCGCTGAAGTAGTTGTCATAGAGGTTGTCGCGGCTCATGTTGTAGAGGCTGAACATCACCTCGTCAGAGAACACATAGTCGGGACGGGAGTTCTCGATGGTCTCCTGAACGGTGGTGCGGTCCATCCACGGGAAGACGTTGAGCTGCTCGGTCTCGCTCTTGGCGATGACCTCGTTCTTGGCAATGTCGTATGCCGTCGCCTTGTCCCCCTTCCACAGGTAGGCACGTGCCCGGAGCGCCTGCACGGCGTAGTAGTTCAGACGGAGCTGGCGGTAGGACCAGTCGTAGCTGTCCAGTCCGTCGTCGCTCAACACGCCGTCCTTCACACCTTCGGTCAGGACGGGGTCGCACTCCTTCAACAGCTCGGCGGCTGCATCGAGGTCGCGGATAACCCGGTTGAGGAACTCTTCGGCTGAAATCAGGGGCTGTACGGTGCGGCGGCTGTCCTCCTGATAGGGCAGGCACTCCTGCGAAGCCGTCGCGTCGGAATAGATGGGTCCGTAGAAGCGCAGCAGGTCAAAGTGCATCATGCCGCGCAGGGCGAGCGCCTCACCCTTCACCAACGGATAGTAGCGGTCCAGGATGGCGGCATCCGGCTCGTCGCACTTCTCCAGCAGGAGGTTTACGTTGGCGATGAGCGAGTACATGTTGCTCCACAGGGAGTTCGACGCATTGTCGAAGTTGTTGTCGGTGTAGTTGTAGCCGCTCCAGTAATAGTAGTTGTGCTGGTTGATGACGTTGGGCACGTTGTAGTACTGCGCCATGATGTCGATGCCGACCATGCCCAGCGTACCGCCGTAGAGCGACGAGTTGTTGAGCGACGAGTAGACACCGTTGAGCGCGGTGAGGAAGCCTTCGTTCGTGGAAAAGAGGGTGGTCTCCAGGATGCTGTCTTCCATGTCCACCTCAAGCCAGTCGGAGCAGGACGAAGTCGACACGGACAGGGTGCCAGCCACGAACAGACATTTGATGATATTCTTGTAGTTCATATTGATTCACTGGTTTTAGGGGTTAAAAGCTAAGGCCCAACGACATCATCACCGAGCGCTGGAAGGGGTAGTCCAGACCGCGCTCTTCCTTGATGGTCGACAGGTAGAAGAGGTCGTTCATCGACAGGCGGACGTTGAAGGAAGAGGCACCGATAGTCTTCAGCCAGGGAGCCGTCTGGTTCTCATAGCCGAAGGAGAGCGTGGTGAGCTTCAGCGTGTTCTCGTCCTCGATGAAGCGGCTCGTCATGTGCGACTCCGAGAGGTCGTCGATGCGCTTGAACTTGGCATGGTCGCCGGGCTTCTGCCAACGGTCGTAGTAGGCACGCTTGTCCTGGTTGTACATCAGGTCAGACTCGGAGATGTTCTCCACCTTGTCAAACAGCGTCTGGCGGAAGGCCTGTCCGCCGTAGCGGTAGGAGAAGATGAGGTTCATCGAGAAGCCCTTCCAGTATGCCGAGGTGCCGAAGGTGCCTTCCACGTCGGGCGTGGTGTCACCGCAGACAACCTCGTCGGCAGTGTCCCACTCGAAGGTGTAGCTTCCGTCTTTCTTGATGAAGACTTCGTTACCGGTCATCGGGTCGATGCCTGCCGAACGTACCGCCCACAACGCCGTGGGGCTGGCGCCATCGTAGTAACGGCGGAGGGTGTACGCCTCTTCGTCACGGCCCTGTTCGTTGAGGTACTCCAGGTAGTTGCCCATGTCGTCGTAGCTGGTCTTCACGTGGTTCATGTTGGCAGTGAGGCTCCAGTTGTAGTCGTTGCCACGGAGCACGAAGTAGGTTGCCTGCCAGGTGAAGCCCTCGTTGTGCATCGTTCCGATGTTCATCGGGCTGGTCGTCGTACCGGTCGAGGGAGGCAGGGAGATGGAGAGCAGCAACGGATCAGTCGTCTTCGTGAAGTAGTCGAAGGTGAAGCGCAGGCGGTCGTCCATGAAAGCCAGGTCGATACCGATGTTCTGGTCGAGCGTACGCTGCCATTCGAGGTCCTTGTTACCCCACTGGCTGACGAGTGCGGCAAGACCGAAGGGGTTCTGGAACGCCGTGTAATAGTTGTAGACCGTGTTGGCACGCTTGGCGTCGAGGTTGCTGTTACCGGGGTTACCGAGTGAGTAGCGGAGCTTCATGTAGCTGATTACGTCCGAGTCGGCAAGGAACTTCTCGTTGTGCACGTTCCATCCCAGACCGAAGGACCAGGTGGTCGAGAAGGGGTTGTTGATGCCGAACACCGAAGCACCGTCGGTACGGAGGTTCAAGTCGACGAGGTAGCGCATGTCGTAGCCGTAGTTCAAGTTGAAGTAGTAGCTTGCCGTGCGCGACTTCACCACTGTGGAGCTGGGCTTGCCACCGTCGGGGTAACCCATCGAGAAGTTCGGGTTGGAATACTGGTCGGACATGTAGCCCAGGGCGGAGAAGGCCTCCGCGTCGGAGTTGGACTCGGTGAACTGCATACCGCCGATCAGGTTGAGCATGTGGTTGCCGAAGGTGCGTCCGTAGGTCAGGTCGAGGGTACCGTCATAGGACGTGTCGCGCGAGCTGTTCTTCGCATACGTTCCGCGCTCCAGACGGTCGGTCTCGGCGAACATTGTCTCTTCGGGCGAATGGAAGACAGTCGACTCGTTCTGCGCGATGGTCACACCGAAGCGGCCACGCAGGCGCAGTTCTTCCAGGATGCGCCACTCGACCTGGAAGTTGTTGTTCAGCGAGAAGGTATTCGTCCGGTTGTAGCTCTTCTGGTTGAAGTCCCACAAGGGGTTGTAGGCGTACTCATAGCCGCTCAGGGTTGACGTACGCTCGAAGTACTTGGTGATCTCACCGTTCTCGTTGTATTTCGAATAGTAGGGGTTGGCGTTGACGAAGTTGCGGAATGCCACCGGCTCGGTGTCGCTCGTGTTGTAGTTGAGGTTCGTATTGTTCGAGAACGAGAGGCGGTCCACACGGTAGGTCAGGCGGATGTTTCCGTTGAGCGCATCCTTGCCCGAACCCTTCATGACACCCTGCGTGTTGCTGTAGTTCACGCCCACACCGTAGAGGAAGGCAGAGTCACCGCCATCGACGTAGATGTTGTGCGTCTGGGTGAAGGCAGTGCGCAGCGGCTCATTGAGCCAGTAGGAGTCGAGTCCCTGCTCGACCAGCTTGAGGCGGTTGTAGTAAATCTGGCGCTGGTCCTCGTCGATGATTTCCCCGTTCGCATCGAGGTTGTAGTCACCCGAGGCATAGCGTCCGGCAAGCTTCTCGTAGGCGAGCTTCTCGCGTGCGTTCATCATGTTATAGTCCGTCAGGTCCGCCCATGCCACCTGGTAGTTGCCGCTGTAGGAGAAGCGCAGCTTGCCCGGCTCGGGCTTCACCGTCTCGACTACCACAACGCCGTTGGCTGCCTTCGAACCGTAGATGGCGGTGGAGGCGGCATCCTTCAGGATGGTGATGCTTGCCACGCGGTCGATGTTGAGGTTGGTGATGGTCGTCAGGTCGCTCTCGAAACCGTCGAGGATGAAGAGCGGCTGGTTGGGGTCATATTCGTAGTCCGACTCCAGGTCGGTCAGGTTCGTCGTACCGCGGATGCTGATGTCCAGCGTGGCGTTCGGGTCCGCACCGCGGAGGTTGTTGTCCGTGATGACGAACGCCGGGTCGAGTGCCTGGAGGCTCTGGAGCACGTTCAGGTTTCCGACTTGCTTGAGTTCCTTGTTCGTGTAGGTCGCCATGGAGCCGGTGAAGCTCTCGGCATTACGGGTGTAGATACCCGTCACGACGGCTTCCTTCAGGTTGACCGCGTCCGACTCCAGGCGGACGGTGATGTCCTTGGTAATGCCCTTCACACGCACGGTCTGCGTCTTCATGCCGATGTAGGAGAACACGAGGTTGTGTACGCTCTCGGGGACAGAGATTTCAAAACGTCCGTTGACGTCGGTAGTCACGCCCGTGCCTTTGCTGTGGGGGAGCGTCACGCTGACGCCCGGCAACGGGGCATCGGTGTCGTCGATGACTACGCCCCTGTAAATGACTTTCTTCTCCGGTGTCTGGCTCTCCGTTGTCTGTTGTTTACCTCCTCCCACGGGAGTCTGCGCCATCGCGGGAAGCGCTGAAGCCACCAACAAGGCCATGGCGAGGCAACCGGGCTTCACGGCATGCGACCAATGTTGGGAGAAGAAGCTTCGTGATGAATGAGTTGTTAAGGCGAACTTTTTCATGCTAGTCTTCATTTGTTATTTTAGTTAGACCGATGTAGGCTCAAGCTTTCATACGGCCCTTGTGTTTGTGCGTGTGTCTGTGTTGGGCAGGAAGCGGAAGACTCTCTCGGAACCGGCTCGGGGAATATCCGTAGAAACGTATCTGCGGACCGGTAAAAAGATATTCCTTCTTTATAAACTGTTTTTATATCTATTTCTACATAAATAATATACAGTTTATATTCATTAATCTTCTAGCGGCGACAAAGATAGCGATTCAATAATAAAAAACAATAGTTTACTTTATATTTCAAAATAAACTTACTCATAAAAGTTAGAAACTACAACCATTTGTCATCCCGGGTGAGCAAAAGTGACACTACCGCCGCAGCCGTCGTCCGCCGGGCACAAATAAAGCGGGTGGCATCCCCGGATACGGAATACCGTACCAGGGTGCCACCCGCGTCTTATTCTAAGAGATCTAGCTAAGTCGGGAAATGCGCTTAATAGGCGTGGTCATCGTTCTTCAGCTCCTCGCGCGTGATGGGCTTGCGCTCCAGGGCACGCCAGGCATAGAAGATATACGCCAGCACGAAGGGGATGAGGATGGACACGTACGCCATCACTTCCAGCGTGAAGGGGCTGGAGCAGCTGTTGGCGATGGTGAGCGAGCTTTGCAGGTCTGCCACTGAGGGATAGTAGGCAGTGTTGTTATAGCCTGCACAGAGCAACAGGGCGGTCACCGTGAGCACCGTTCCGATGCCGGCGAACCAGATACTCTGACGGGGCGTCCGTGAGAACACGCCCTTGACGATGCCCCACAGCACCAGCACCACTCCCACGAGGAACACCGCCAGCACGGCAGGCATAGCGAGGAAGTTGTTCAGGTACTTCAGCGGCTCCATGTAGACTTCCTGGGTCGTGGGGTCCACGGCGAAGCCTGCGCTGACGAGTGTCCGGATGACGAAAGCCAGGAAGAACACCAGGAAGGCGAGCGCGTCGCCGAACAGACGGCGGCGGCAACGGGCGATGACGGTGTCGTCGGCAATGCGGTTGAGGAAGTAGAGTCCGCCAAGGACACGCGAGAGGTAGTAGACGGCGATGCCGAGCACCCAGTTCCAGATGTTGAACAGGATGTCGATGCCATGCCATCCGTTCGCCCAACGGCTGATGACGGGCATGGAGAGGTCGCTCATGTTGCCCTTGTCGACGATGAAGTTCGAGCCCGTGAAAAAGGTAGCGACGGCGGCACCGAGCAACAACGGGCCCAGGATGCCGTTGAGCACGAGGAAGCACTGGTAGGTCTTCTTGCCGAGCAGGTTGCCCAGGCTCGCCTGGAACTCATAGGACACCGCCTGGAGCACGAAGCTGAACAGGATAATCATCCACGCCCAGTAGGCACCGCCGAAGCTGGTGCTATAGAACAGGGGGAAGGAGGCGAAGAAGGCGCCGCCGAAAGTGACCAGCGTGGTGAAAGTGAACTCCCACTTGCGGCCCGTGGCATTGATGAGCAATGCACGCTCTTCATCGGTTTTGCCCAACTGGAATATCAGGGAGTTGCCGCCCTGGACAAAGAGCAGGAACACCAGCAGTCCGCCCAACAGGGAGATGAGGAACCACCAATAATGTTGAAGTAAGCTATATGTTTCCATTGATATTGTTTGATTGGACAACCGGGCACCGGCGGCAGGTCCTGCGGGGACCACCTAGGTGCCGGAGCCGGCTGAACGGTTTGTAGATATGTGTGTGAATACTCAGTCTTCCATGCCCTCCGGACCCTTGCGGATGATGCGCAGCGAGATGCCGATGCCGGCTATCAGCAGGATGGTGAACACGGCGAGGAAGAGGAAGAAGGTGGTCTGCACGGAGTAGGTCGGCACCGACGAGATGGCGGCATTCACCGGCAGAAGGTCCTGAATCGCCCAAGGCTGGCGTCCGGTCTCTGCCACAATCCAGCCTGCCTGACCGGCGAGATGGCCCAGGATGATGGTGAAGAGGGCAATCCACTGCATCCAGCGCATGGAGGCAAGACGGTTCTTATAGGCGAGGAAGAACACCACGGCAAAGAACAGGATGAAGTAGCATCCCAGCCCCACCATGACACGGAAGGCGTAGAAGTTGAGGGGCACGTTGGGCACCAGCTCGGCAGGCTCGTTGATGTAGCCGTAGCCCAGGTATTTCACATTGCTCTGCAGACGGGGCAGGATGGAGTCTGCCGCCTGCTGGTCGCCGTTCTGCTTGGCAGTGCGGTAGGCGTCGAGTGCGCTGAGCGCTTCGCGTCCGGCAGCCATCTTCTCGGCAGCCGAGAGAGCCACCGTCCCGTCCGGCTGGGTGTATCCGCCGGCGATGACCTCGTTGATGCCGGGGACATAGCCGTCCAGGCTGCGGGTGGAGAGGAAGGACAGCGCGTAGGGTATCTTGATTTCGAAGAGGAAGGGTTCTTTGCCGTCGTCGTAACGCTCCTTCGCGGGATTGAGCAGACCGATGGCAGTGAGTCCCTGCTCCGTGCCGCCATTGTAGAGTCCCTCGATGGCAGCCAGCTTCATGGGCTGCTTCTGTGCCACGTGATAGCCCGAGGTGTCGCCCGTGAAAGCAACCACCAGTGCGGAGAAGAGTCCGAAGGCGGAAGCAATCTTGATGCTCGACAGCGCCATGCGCTCGTGACGCTTCTTCAGCAGGAACCAGCAGGAGATGCCGACCACAAACACGGCACCGAGCACCCAGCCGCTCAACACGGTGTGGCAGAACTTGACCACAGCCACGTCAGAGAACGCCACTTCCCAGAAACTGCCTGCGGACTGCATCTCGTTGCGCATCGTGTCGGGATTGAACGTCATGCCCACCGGGTTCTGCATCCATGAGTTTGCCACCAGAATCCACCAGGCGGAGATGGCGGCACCGGCACCGGTCAGCCATGTCGAGACAAGGTGGAGACGTTTGCTCACGCGTCCCCATCCGAAGAACATGATGGCGACGAAGGTGGCTTCGAGGAAGAAGGCGAGGATGCCCTCGATGGCAAGCGGCGCTCCGAAGATATCGCCCACAAACCAGGAGTAGTTGCTCCAGTTGGTTCCGAACTCAAACTCCAGAATCAGTCCCGTAGCGACACCGATGACGAAATTGATGCCGAAGAGTTTCATCCAGAACTTGGTCGTGTGTTTCCAGAACTCATTGCCCGTTCTGACATAGAGTGTTTCCATGATGCCCATCAGCAATGCCAGCCCCAGTGTGAGTGGCACGAACAGCCAGTGGTACATCGCCGTCAGGGCGAACTGCGCCCGTGACCAGTCGATCAGAGAAGTGTTGATTTGTTCTAACATGCTTAATGAAAGATTAGGTTAAACTTATTGTTGGAACAAAAATAAGTATTAATATGTAACTGCTCCAAGAATCCGGGAAAAATTTATGCTCCTGAGGCAAAATAATTCTGTCGCATTGACATTTCAGCGAAAAGAGAGGGGAAAAAGCGGATGATTCCGTGCAGGTAAATGACGGGAAGGGGGAATCCGGTTTTGTAAAAACGGAGAGGGCACGCCGGCAGTCAGAGGTCGAGCGAGAGCTGGGCGTCGCCCAGGAGGTTGAAGGTGCGGCGGTGGTAGGGGGAGGGTCCGTACTGACGGATGGCGGCACGGTGTGCCTTGGTGGGGTAGCCCTTGTTGCGGTCCCAGGCATACACGGGGTACTGCTCGTGGAGACGGTTCATGTAGTCATCGCGGTAGGTCTTGGCAAGGATGGATGCCGCGGCGATGGACATGTACTTCCCGTCGCCCTTCACCACCGTGGTGTGGGGCGTGTCGCCGTAGGGCATGAAGCGGTTGCCGTCGATGAGCAGGTGCTGGGGACGGACGGACAGCCCGTCGAGTGCGCGGTGCATGGCGAGAAAGGAGGCACGGAGGATGTTCAGTTCGTCGATTTCCTCGGGCGACACCACGCCCACTGCCCACGCCACGGCTTCGCGCTCGATGACTTCGCGCAGGGCATAACGCCGGTGCTCGGTGAGCTGCTTGGAGTCATTGAGCCACTCGTTCTCGAAGTCCGCCGGCAGAATCACTGCCGCCGCATAGACCGCACCCGCCAGACATCCGCGTCCGGCTTCGTCGCAGCCTGCTTCGACCAGGTCTCTATTATAATAAGGTAATAGCATAGGCAGGAAAGAGACTTTTTTAATTGACAATGGACAATGGACAATTGACAATTACGCCTTGCACGAGCAGGACACAGGAAATCCACCCGCAGGGCAATTGTCAATTGTCAATTGTCAATTATCAATTGTCAGAAGCTGTATCCCAAACGGATGAAGAAGCCGTTGAGCTTGCTGTCCACATCCTTGATGCAGTTGGTCAGACCGAACTCATAGCCCAGCTTAAGGGAGAACTCACGGTAGTTCGCCTTCGCGCCCACATCGATGCCGAGGTTCACGGTGTTCGTGCTCTCGGCATCATCGTCGAGCACCATGAGGGCGAGTGTCGGACCGGCAAGCAAGCCCACCTTGCCTTCTCCGTAGTCGGCGAAGTTCCAGATAGCGTCGGCGTTCACTTCAATGAAACCCGGGTCCCAGCCGTCACAGCCCTTGGTCGTGAAGGCAACGCCTGCCGACCAGTCGAACATGTCGGTCATCGGGGCGGTATAGTCCATTCCGAAGTTAAGAAATTTCATCTCTGAGTCAGGGTTTACACCTGACGTGTTGATGTTGGCATAGTTCATACCATACCAAACCGTAAAGTTCTGTGCGTTGGCGCAGACAGCCATCACGCAAAGACAAAGCGTCAAAAATAACTTTTTCATAATCATTTTGTTTTAAAGGGTTAATAATCATGACTGTGCGGAGCTTCCGTGCCGGGAGCACATCCATCCGTCAGCCACTTGCCTTCCGACACACGTGCCGGATGAAATCAAAAATAAGTATTTTTATACGCTTACGGACATGCAATCAGTTAATATTGGTTAAGCCGGCCCTTCCGTAGGGCAACCGGGGCACACCGGAGACAGCCCTCCAAAGGGGCGAAGGCACGGCATTTGCCAAGAAAAGTCGTAATTTTGCAGCCTCATCGACACACTTCAGACAAGACCATCATGTTCACAGTCATCGGATGCATGCTGGCAGGCATGATTGCAGGCAGCCTGCTCAGCCGACGCCGGGTGCCGGGCATACAGGGCACCGTCAACCTGCTCATCTGGCTCCTGCTCTTCCTCCTCGGGTGGGAGGCAGGCAGCAACCGTCAGCTCATCGACGCCCTCCCCCGGCTGGGAGGCGAGGCACTGCTCCTCTCCACGGCAGCTACTCTGGGCAGCGCGGCGGCGGCAGCCCTGCTCCTGCACTACGTCCGCCGGAAGGGAAGAAAGGAGGGGCACGGCTCATGAAAGGCAGTCTCCTCATCATCGGGTTCTTCGTCCTGGGCATCGTCGTCGGGCGCAGCACGGGCCTGCCGACGGCATGGTCGCTTGCCGACGTCAGCTTCACCGCGCTCTGCCTGCTCATGGCAGCGGTGGGCTTCAGCATCGGGCACGACCCTTCCGCCCTCTCCCGCTTCCGCCGGCTCAACCCCCGCCTCGCCCTGCTCCCGCTCTGCACCATCGGCGGCACCCTGACGGCATGCGCCCTGGCGAGCCTCCTCACACCCCACTCCGTGGCGGAAGGCATGGCGGTGGGCGCGGGCTTCGGCTACTACTCCCTTTCGGGCATACTCATCACGGGCAGCAAAGGGGCTGAACTGGGCACGGTCGCCCTGCTGTCAAACATCATCCGTGAGCTGCTCACCCTGCTGGGCGCGCCCCTGCTGGCACGTTGGTTCGGAAGCCTTGCCCCCATTGCGGCAGGCGGGGCGACGACGGCGGACACGACCCTGCCCGTCATCACCCGCACGTGTGGCGACGAACTGGCGGTGGTCTCCATCTACCACGGCATGGTGGTCGACTTCAGCGTCCCCTTCCTCGTGACCTTCTTCTGCTCGCTGGGCTGACGCCGAAAAAGCCTTACAAATTTTCTTCCAGCGGAAGCCACCTGCGGTGCGGACCTGTCGCCACGTTCGTACGGACGCGTCCGCAGCACCGTACGGACGTGTCCGCACGCTCGTACCGACGCGTCCGTACGAAGCTCGGAACAGGTCGCTTGTAACCTATTGACAGTCAGACGTCTGCAAAACGCCCTTTCCGGAGCGGAAAGCGTGCAAGGGATTTTCCGATTTTTCAACAGACGGGCACTGCCGTACCCGCAAAAAAGAGAGGCACGGAGACACCGGGGAAACAGGGTTCAAGCCCTGTCCTCAGTGTCTTCGTGCCTCTATGCTTGTCCGGCGGACGCACGGTTGCGCTCCGACGGGGGTACTGTCAGAACATGTGCCGCACGCGCTCGATGCCGGCGACGAGGGTGTCGACCTCCTCCTTCGTGTTGTAGAAGCTGAAGGAGGCGCGGACCGTCCCCTCGATGCCCAGCCGTTGCATCAGCGGCTGCGCACAGTGGTGCCCGGTGCGGACGGCGACGCCGAGACGGTCGAGCAACGTGCCGAGGTCGAAGTGGTGGATGTTGCCGACGAGGAAGGAGATGACGCTCCCCTTGTGAGGGGCTTCGCCGAAGATGCGCATGCCCTCGATGGAGCGCAGCCGTTCCGTGGCATAGCGCGTCAGTTCCTGCTCGTAGGCATCAATCTGGTCCATGCCCAGGGCGGACACATAGTCGAGCGCCCGTGCCAGAGCGTGCGTGCCGATGTAGTCGGGCGTACCTGCCTCGAACTTGTAGGGCAGCTCGTTGAACGTCGTCCGCTCAAAGCTGACATGCTGTATCATCTCCCCTCCTCCCTGGTAGGGCGGCAGCCGGTCGAGCCACTCCTCCTTGCCGTAGAGCACGCCCACGCCCGTCGGGCCGTAGACCTTGTGCCCGCTGAAGGCATAGAAGTCCGCGTCGAGCGCCTGCACGTCGACCGCCATGTGCGGCACCGCCTGCGCCCCGTCGACGAGTACGGGCACGCCGCGGGCATGTGCCGTGGCTATCATCTCGCGCACGGGATTGACCGTCCCCAGAACGTTCGACACGTGGGTGACGCACACCAGACGGGTGCGCTCGTTGAAGAGCGCGGCATACTCGTCGGTCAGGAGCTCGCCGCGGTCGGTCATGGGGATGACGCGGATGACGATGCCCCGGCGGTCGCGCAGGAGCTGCCAGGGGACGATGTCGCTGTGGTGCTCCATGACGGAGACGATGACCTCGTCGCCCTCGCGGAGGAAGGCTTCACCGAACGACGAAGCCAGGAGGTTGATGCTCTCGGTGGTTCCGCGTGTGAAGACAATCTCGCTCGTGGAGCGGGCGTTGATGAACTTGCGGACGGTCTCGCGTGCCCCTTCGTGCAGCTCGGTCGCCTGCTGGGAGAGGAAGTGGACGCCGCGGTGCACGTTGGCATTGACCGAGTAGTACTCCTCGGCAATGGCATCGACCACGCAGCGTGGTTTCTGCGTGGTGGCGCCGTTGTCGAAATAGACGAGCGGCTTGCCGTAGACCGTACGGCTGAGGATGGGGAAGTCTTCCCGTATCTTTTGTATATCCATAGTGTAGTCGGTGTTTAAGCGGGGTCTCACTTGCACATGGCGCACCCCTGGCACTTGTTGAGCTCGCCGCGGAAGCGTTTCTCCACGAGCAGGTGCAGGCGGTCCTTGAGTGCGTCGAGACGTATCTCGTCGATGACCTCATTGACGAAGGCAAACATGAGCAGCAGGCGTGCCTCCCGCTCGGCGATGCCCCGCTGACGCATGTAGAAGAGGGCGTTGTCGTCGAGCTGGCCCACGGTAGCCCCGTGGCTGCACTTCACGTCGTCGGCGTAAATCTCCAGCTGCGGCTGGGTGTACATGCGTGCCTCGCGGGTGGCGCAGAGGTTCCGGTTGGTCTGCTGCGAGGAGGTGCGCTGTGCGCCTTCACGGACGAGCACCTTGCCGGCAAACGCCCCGACGGCACTGTCGTCGAGCACATACTTGTAGAGCTCGGTGCTGGTGCAGTCGCTCACCCGGTGGTCGATGAAGGTGTTGTTGTCCACTTGCTGCTGTTTGTCGCCAATCGCCATGCCGAGCATCTTCACCTCGGCACCCCTTCCGTCGAGCGCCACCTCGGTGGTGTTGCGGGTGATGCCGTTGTGGAGGGTCATCCCGTTGAGCAGGACGTTGCTGCCTGCCGCCTGATGGACATAGAGATTGCTGAAGCGCACGGTGTTGTTGTGGGTCTCCTCCAGCTCATAGAAGTCGAAGACGGCATTCTCGCCGACGAAGACCTCCACCACCTGGGTGGCAAGGAACTTCACACGGTCCATGGCATGGTCGCACGCCAGCAGACGCGCCTGTGCGCCTTCTTCCAGGATGATGAGCACCCGCCGGTTGACCATGAAGTCGACGTTGGAACGGAGCATGTTGATGAGTTGGATAGGTCGCTCCACGACCACCCCCTTGGGCACATAGAGCACGAAGCCGTCCTGTGCGAGCATGGTGTTGAGGGCGGTCACGGCGTCGCGTGCGGTGTCGGCGAGGCGTCCGTAGTGTGCCTCCGCCAGCTCCGGGTGCAGGGTGGAGAACTCCTTGAGGCTGCCTGCCCACACGCCGGCGGGGAGGGTTGCCTTCGGCAGGTCACGGCTGTCGAAGCCGTCGTTGAGCATGAAGTAGAGCGAGGTACTCATGTTCGGCACGTCGCACTTGAACACTTCGCTGGAGTCGACGGGTATGTCGAGGCGGTTCAGGTTCAAGCCATAGTCCGGCTCGAAGAGCTTCGCCACGTCGGTGTACTTGTACTTCTCCACTTTCCGCGTGGGGAATCCCAGGCTCCGGAAGTCGGCGAACGCCTTGGCGCGGGGCTTGTTCATCACCTCCGAGCTGTGGCGTGCGATCATCGCTTCGCACTGGGTGTACAGGTCGATGTATTGTTGTTCTGCTTTCATTGTCTTGATAGGGTTTATGTATGATTCTTCAGCTACGGCTGACGCGGACGGCGGCTGTGCGTCTGCCGGTCAGCCGTTCCCGGTCAGCGGTCGGCAGTGTCCGCTTCCGCCTTGATCCAGTCGTAGCCCCGCTCTTCGAGTTCAAGCGCAAGCTCGGGTCCGGCGGTCTTGACGATGCGTCCCTTGTAGAGCACGTGGACGATGTCCGGCTTGATGTAGTCCAGCAGACGCTGGTAGTGGGTGATGACGATGCAGCTCGTCTCCGGTGTCTTGAGCTTGTTGACGCCCTCGGCTACGATTCGCAGCGCGTCGATGTCGAGTCCCGAGTCCGTCTCGTCGAGGATGCTCAGCTTCGGCTCCAGCATCGCCATCTGGAAGATTTCGTTACGCTTCTTCTCGCCGCCGGAGAAGCCTTCGTTCACCGAACGGTTCGCGAGCTTGTTGTCCAGCTCGACCACGGCACGCTTCTCGCGCATGAGTTTGAGGAACTCGCTTGCACTGAGGGGTTCCTGCCCCATGTACTTCCGTTTCTCATTGACTGCCGCACGCATGAAGTTGACCATGCTCACGCCGGGAATCTCCACGGGATACTGGAACGAAAGGAACAGCCCTTCGTGGCTTCGGTCTTCGGGACTGAGCGCGAGGAGGTCCTTCCCGTTGAACGTCACCGAGCCTTTGGTCACCTCGTAGGCGGGATGTCCCACGAGGACGTTGCTCAGCGTACTCTTACCCGAGCCGTTAGGGCCCATGATGGCGTGCACCTCTCCGGTCTTCACGGTGAGGTTGATGCCTTTCAATATCTCTTTGCCATTGATGGTGGCATGCAAATCTTTTATTTCAAGCATATCTGTCTGAGGTTATTATGTGATTCATTCGTTTAGGTTCATTCGTCGCCGGGAGGCAGCCAGCAGGCGGCGGCGTCCGCGTTCAGCCGACGCTGCCTTCGAGCGAGACTGCCAGCAGCTTCTGTGCCTCGACGGCAAACTCCATCGGGAGCTTGTTGATGACCTCCTTGGCGTATCCATTCACGATGAGTCCCACGGCGTCCTCCGTCGGGATGCCGCGCTGGGTGCAGTAGAAGAGCTGGTCTTCTGATATCTTCGACGTGGTGGCTTCGTGCTCCACGACAGCTGTCTCGTTGTGGATGTCCATGTAGGGGAAGGTGTGTGCTCCGCACTTGTCGCCCAGCAGCAGGGAGTCGCACTGGCTGTAGTTGCGCGCCCCGTCCGCCTTGGCAGCCACACGGACCAGTCCGCGGTAGGAGTTCTGGCTGCGTCCGGCAGAGATACCCTTGCTGATGATGGTGCTCCGGGTGTTCCGCCCGAGGTGTATCATCTTCGTGCCGGTGTCCGCCTGCTGGAAGTTATTCGTCACGGCCACGGAGTAGAACTCCGCCTGCGAGTTGTCGCCCGTCAGGATGCAGCTGGGGTACTTCCACGTGATGGCTGAGCCCGTCTCCACCTGTGTCCAGGACAGTTTGCTGTCCACGCCCTTGCAGTTGCCCCGCTTGGTCACGAAGTTATAGACTCCGCCCTTGCCCTCGGTATCGCCGGGGTACCAGTTCTGCACGGTGCTGTACTTCACCTCGGCGCGGTCCATCACCACAATTTCCACGATGGCGGCATGGAGCTGGTTCTCGTCGCGCATGGGGGCGGTACATCCCTCAAGGTAGGACACGTAGCTGTCGTCGTCCGCCACGATGAGCGTACGTTCGAACTGCCCCGTGTTGGCGGCATTGATACGGAAGTAGGTGGATAGTTCCATCGGGCAGCGTACGCCCTTGGGGATGTAGACAAATGAGCCGTCGCTGAACACGGCGGAATTGAGGGCGGCGAAGAAGTTGTCGCGGTAGGGCACCACGGAGCCGAGGTACTTCTTCACCAGGTCAGGATGTTCGCGCACTGCCTCGCTGATGGAGCAGAAGATGATGCCCTTCTCGATGAGCGCGTCCTTATAGGTGGTCTTCACCGACACGGAGTCCATCACGGCGTCGACCGCCACTCCGCTGAGCGCCATCTGTTCCTCCAGGGGGATGCCCAGCTTGTTGAACGTCTTTATCAACTCGGGGTCGACCTCGTCCATGCTCTTGGGTCCGTCTTTCCTGGTCTTCGGGGCAGCGTAGTATGAGATAGCCTGGTAGTCAATCTCGGGAATATCCAGATGTGCCCACCGGGGCATCTCCATCGTCTGCCAGTGACGGAACGCATTCAGGCGGAACTCCAGCAGCCAGTCAGGCTCCCCCTTCTTCTCGGAGATGAGCCTTATGACCTCCTCGTTGAGTCCCCGCTCGATGATGTCGGTGTGGACATCCGTCGTGAAGCCGTACTTGTACTTCTCGGCAGCCAGTTCCTTCACCAGCTTGTTCGGTTCGTCTTGCATAATTCTTACTTGATTAATTGTTCTGTAACTTGTTTGATAGCCGGGAAGAAGAGCCCGGCCGTTTCTCCCACAGGATGGTAGAATACCGACTGTTCCTTCACTTCGGGGGTGAGCATCTTCTCGTCAGGATCGATGTACTCCACCACCTTGATGAGCACACCAAGGAACAAGAGGTGGAGCACCATGCCGGTCACCGCGCCCAGCATCCGGTTGACGATGCCCAGATGGGCAGCCTCCAACGCCCGGGTCAGTGCAGCCCCTGCCAGCATGAGCAGTGCGGGGATGACCGCCCAGATGATGATGAACGAGATGATTTGCGCCACACTGACGGATGTCCCGATGTGAGGCGCCAGCTGTTCGCCGACAGCGGCATACAGCGCACGCGCCACCAGCAGTCCGGCTATCAGGCCTACCAGTCCGCATGCCTGCTTGATGAAGCCTTTGGCGAGTCCCGACACCAGTCCGATGCCCAGCACCACCACTATGAATATGTCAATCGTTTCCATTCCTTTATAACAACAATGTGCCAATCACACAAACCGGAAGGGCGGTCTGGCAATTGGCACATTTCATATGATTGTCACTGCCCACAGGGGTCAGCCGTGTTTCGTTTGCTTTCTTATTCCACAGGTCAGAGTGTCTGCTTCACCTCGATTTCCTGGTAGGACTCGATGATGTCGCCCACCTTGATGTCGTTGTAGTTCATCAGGCTGATACCGCACTCGAAGTTGACCGGCACCTCCTTCACGTCGTCCTTGAAACGCTTCAGGGCGTTGATGGCTCCGGTGTAGATGACGATACCGTCGCGGATGAGACGTGCCTTGTCGGTACGTTTCACCTTGCCTTCGCGTACCCATGCTCCGGCTACGGTGCCGACCTTGGTAATCTTGAACACCTCGCGCACTTCGATGGTAGCGGTGATTTCCTCCTTGACCTCGGGTGCCAGCATGCCTTCCATCGCCGCCTTCACATCCTCGATGGCATCATAGATGATGGAGTAGAGACGGATGTCGACTCCCTCCTGCTCCGCCTGCTTGCGGGCAGCCATTGAGGGACGAACCTGGAAGCCGATGATGATGGCGTCTGAGGCAGCGGCAAGGCTGACGTCCGATTCCGAAATCTGGCCCACCGCCTTGTGGATGACGTTCACCTGAATCTGCTCGGTGGAGAGCTTGATGAGCGAGTCGCTCAACGCCTCGATGGAGCCGTCGACGTCGCCCTTGACGATGACGTTCAACTCGTGGAAATCGCCCAGTGCCAAGCGGCGTCCCACTTCGTCGAGCGTAAGCATCTTCTGTGTGCGGAGTCCCTGCTCGCGCTGGAGTTGCTCACGCTTGCTGGCAATCTCGCGCGCCTCCTGCTCGGTCTCGATGACGTGGAAGGTGTCTCCGGCTGTCGGGGCACCGTTCAGTCCGAGGATGAGTGCAGGCTCGGAGGGACCTGCCTGCTGGATGCGCTGGTTGCGTTCGTTGAACATCGCCTTCACCTTACCATAGTTGGTTCCGGCAAGCACGATGTCGCCCACCTTGAGCGTACCGTTCGCCACGAGCACCGTTGCCACGTAACCCCGTCCCTTGTCGAGCGTCGACTCGATGATGGAACCGGTAGCCCGGCGGTTGGGGTTCGCCTTGAGTTCGAGCAGTTCGGCCTCGAGCAGCACCTTTTCGAGCAGCTCGTGCACGCCGATGCCCTTCTTGGCGGAGATGTCCTGCGACTGGTACTTTCCGCCCCACTCCTCCACGAGGAAGTTCATGTTGGCAAGTTCCTCCTTGATTTTGTCCGGGTTGGCGGCGGGTTTATCTATCTTGTTGATGGCAAAGACGATGGGCACACCGGCAGCCATAGCATGGTTGATGGCCTCCTTGGTCTGCGGCATGACGTTGTCGTCGGCAGCCACGATGATGATGGCGATGTCGGTCACCTTGGCACCACGTGCACGCATGGCCGTAAATGCCTCGTGACCCGGAGTGTCGAGGAAGGTGATGCGGCGTCCGTCCTCCAACTTCACGTTGTAGGCACCGATGTGCTGCGTGATGCCGCCTGCCTCGCCTGCGATGACATTCGACTTGCGGATGTAGTCGAGCAACGATGTCTTTCCGTGGTCGACGTGACCCATGACGGTGACAATCGGCGCACGCGGCTGGAGGTCTTCGGCACGGTCTTCCTCCTCGACCACCGCCTGTGCCACTTCAGCACTGACATACTCGGTCTGGAAGCCGAACTCCTCTGCCACCAGGTTGATGGTTTCCGCGTCGAGACGCTGGTTGATGGACACCATGATGCCCACACTCATACACGTGCCGATGACCTGCGTCACAGGGACGTTCATCATGTTGGCAAGCTCGTTGGCAGTCACGAACTCAGTGAGCTTGAGCACCTTGCTCTCTGCTCTTTCCTGGTCCTCCAGTTCCTGCTGACGGTTGATGGCGTTCTCGCGCTTCTCCTTGCGGTATTTGGATGTCTTGTTCTTTCCCTTGCTTGTGAGTCGTGCCAGGGTCTCTTTCACCTGTTTTGCCACATCTTCGTCGCTCACTTCAGGTTTGGCGAACGATGACGATTTGCGGTTGCGGTCCTTGCCACGGCGGTCACGGTCTTTCGACTTCTCACCTCCGCCGCCTTTTCCGCTGCGTCCTTCACCACGCGAAGACTGGTCGACGGCGTTGATGTCGACCTTCTCCTTGTTGATGCGGCTGCGCTTCTTCTTCCGCTTGCCATCCTCGTCGGAGTCGTTCTTGTCCGCACGGCTCGACTTGTCGTCGGTCTTGCGTATCTCCTTGATGATGGCGTCCTTCATCTGCTTCTTCTGTTCCTGACGCTGCTTTTCCTTTTCCTCGCGCTCTTTGCGCCGTTCCTCTTTCGACTTTTTCCGCGGACGGGTCGATTGGTTCAACGCGTCGAGGTCGATCTGCCCCACCACGTTGATTTTCGAGACGAACTCAGTAGGGCGTATCTTGAACACACCGTCGTCTTCTTGTCCGCCTTTCTTTTCTTCTACTTTCTCAGCCACCTGGGTATCTGCTTTTTCGGTTTTGACGGGAGCCGGTTTGTCGGCAGCAGAGGCTGCTTCCGGGCGTACGGGCTTGGCGGCTTTCGCTTCGTCCTTGGGCTCGGCAGTCCCAGCGGCTTTCTCCGGAGCAGGCTGTTGGGCAACCTTCTTCTCCTCGGTCTTTTCGGTTATGTTTTTCTCTACAGTCTTCTCGACGACGGGTTGTGCCGGCTTCTTGCGTCGGTTGAGGGCATCGAGGTCGATTTTCCCCACGGGCTTGAATTTCGGGCGCACGTCCTCGGGCACGACGGTCTTGACCACCTCATCCTCTTTGGCTTTCCGTTCGGGCTCTTTCTTGGGCTCGTCGAAACCGTCGATGGAGATGGAGGCACCGCGTCCACGTTCCTTGCTTTGTCGTTCCTGGCTGAATTTCTCAGACTCGATGCGCAGCTTCTTGTCCTTGCGGAACTCCTGTACGAGGAGTTCGTACTGCTCTTTCGTAATCTGCGTATTCGGGGTGGCCTCCACCTCGAATCCTTTCTTCTGGAGGAATTCGACAACCGTCGTCAGTCCTACGTTTAAATCTCTTGTTACTTTATTTAGTCTTATAGTCATACGTTTTTAGTTTGTAAGTTCGTCAAGTTTCTCAAGTCGATGAGTTGTTTCCTGTCTGCCTTTGCCCGGGCGATGTCCTGAGCCCGCATCCTCCAACTCATTCCATGAAAAAAGAACCAAAGGACTCAACCGGCCCGGGACGACTTACTCTTCAAATTCGGCCTTTAATATTCTCAATACTTCGTCGACCGTGTCTTCCTCCAGGTCGGCTTTCTCGATGAGCATCTCGCGCGGAGCGTTGAGCACGCCCTTGGCAGTGTCGATGCCGATGCCCTTGATGGCGTCGATGACCCACTCGTCGATTTCATCGCGGAACTCATCCAGGTAGATGTCTTCCTCGTCGGCTGCACCGTCGAGCTCGCGATAAACGTCGATGGTGTACTCCGTCAGCATGCTGGCAAGCTTGATGTTCATGCCGCCCTTTCCGATGGCGAGGGAGACCTCCTCGGGTTTGAGGAACACCTCGGCACGCTTGTTCTCCTCGTCGAGACGGATGGAAGAGACGACGGCGGGGCTCAGCGCACGCTGGATGAAGAGCGAGATGTTGGCGGTGTAGTTGATGACGTCGATGTTCTCGTTGCGCAGCTCACGCACGATGCCGTGGATGCGGGAACCTTTCACACCCACACAGGCGCCGACCGGGTCGATGCGCTCGTCGTAAGATTCGACGGCAATCTTGGCGCGTTCACCGGGGATGCGTGCGATGCGTTTGATGGTGATGAGTCCGTCGTTGATTTCGGGGACTTCCATCTCGAACAGCCGTTGCAGGAAGACGGGCGACGTGCGGCTCAAGATGATTTTCGGGTTGTTGTTGGTATTGTCCACCCGTGCCACGACGGCGCGTACGGTCTCGCCCTTGCGATAGAAGTCGCTGGGGATCTGTTCGGTCTTGGGCAGCAGGAGTTCGTTGCCCTCATCGTCGAGCAGCAGCATCTCTTTCTTCCATATCTGATAGACCTCGGCGCTGACGACCTGGCCCACCTTTTCAATATACTTGTTATACAGGCTATCCTTCTCCAGCTCCAGGATCTTCGATGCAAGTGTCTGGCGCAGGTTCAGGATGGCACGCCGTCCGAACTTGGCAAAGATGACCTCGTCGGTCACTTCCTCGCCAATCTCATAGGAAGCGTCGATCTTGCGTGCCTCAGTGAGGGAGATTTGCATATTCGGGTTCGTCAGGTCCTCGTCTGCCACGACCTCGCGGTTGCGCCAGATTTCGAAGTCCCCCTTGTCGGGGTTCACGATCACGTCGTAGTTCTCATCCGTCCCGAACATCTTGGCAATCACGCTGCGGAAGCTTTCCTCCAGGACGCTGACCATCGTGGTTCGGTCGATGTTCTTCAACTCTTTAAATTCCGAAAATGTATCAATCAAGCTGACTGTTTCCTCTTTCTTAGCCATAATATAGCGTTATTTAAAACTTATTAGGTATTTGGTATATTTTACTTCCGGGTAGGTGAACGTCATGTCTTCCTCCACCGTTTTGGCGCGTTTCTGTCCTTCCAGCTTCACGCGTTTCGGGACACAGACCACGAAATGTTCCTCGTCGGCTTCCTTGAGCACACCGCAGTGTTTCTCTCCGGCGAGTGTGAGCACCTCGACATCCATCCCGATGTGGTTGATGTATTGCTGCAGCACCTTGAAGGGTTGCCCGATACCGGCGGAACCCACTTCGAGTTCAAAGTCTTCTTCTTCACGATTGAGCCTTGACTCGATGAAACGGCTCAGCTGCACGCAGTCTTCGATCCACACACCCTCGGCATGGTCAATTTCAACAACGATTTTGTCATCCGGGCTGACGTTCACATCGACCAGGAAATAGTCTTTTCCGTCGAGCCACTCTTCCACGATGTTACGGACAAGGTTTTTGTCTATCATTCAGTTCACTGTTTGTTTTTAATTCAGCTATCGCCAACCCGGGGCATCCCCGGCAGGTCCCTGCGACGAGTTGTTCCGGCAGCCCCGTTCTTCCACGGAGCAATCGTCTCCACTCACCGCCTTCCTGTCAACCGACGCGTCGGGCATCTGCGAAACTTCAGTTTTTAAAATAAAAAAGGAGCTTTTATCAAGCCCCTCACGTTTCATCTTAATTCGGATGCAAAGATAGAGAAATTGTGCAGCGTTTCCAAAGGTTTACGGAATATTATTTGTAATTTATCCACTTTTTCACAAAGTGCATGACGGAAAGGTGACAGAAACGGGCATTCCCGGCATCCGGACACACACCATCCGGATGTCGGGAACGTCTCTATACTACCGGGAGATTATCTTCCTTACAGACGTACTTGCCCTTTCCCCTCCCTAGCAACAAGTAGAGTAGTACTCCGAGGAGATTCAGCCCTACAATGACGACAGCCCATATCCATTTTGCTATCGAGCTCCATGTCTTATCTTGCAGGAGCTGAACGATGGCGTAGAGAACAAAAGCTGCATCTATAACCAGCAATAGCCAATTAAGCCAACCCCAAAAATAGAGCTGGACATCAGGTGTCATTAAATCCATATTGTCTTATTTTAAAGTGGTGGATATTCGACTTGTTTGCTCACACAACTGCTGTATGCATTCTTTTTCGCGGATAAATATAAGCACATTCTACCTGTTATACAAGTTTCAGGACTATGTTATACAACATATATAATACAAATTGTCAATGCAATACACATACTTAAACGCCTTATATGACATCATTTTTCCCGACTTGCAGTCAGCCACATGCAGACACCACACCGCCTTAGCAGCAGGCAGAACAAGACACACGAAGATAAGGCTACCGTCATTTCAGGTAGTAAGGCTTATGGCGAGGACAATATACAGAGTTTTCTGTCGCCCGTTCATTGCAATCAGGATATATGCATTTATAATCTCCTGTTATCAGCTCAAGTATCGTCGAGCATGACGAAAGCAAGCATAAGCTTAGAAGCAAAAAAATAATATATTTCTTTTTCATACGGACTCTTTTGAATAACCGTTACGCATTTTTGGACGAAAATAAGACAAACCGCACAGCGCGACAAGACCAACCTAGTAGAACGACGTGTTTTTCACGCTCATTAACATCCATCATCTTCCAGCAACACGTCGCTTCCGCTCTGACACTTTCATGCTATTTTAGGTTAAATTCTTGACAAAATCAGCCAATATCCACTTTCTTCCTAACTCACATTTTTAAAAAATCGGGTATTCCAGCGAGAAACACTAAATCTGCTTAACATTTACATTCTACAATCCGTATTCATTTTTATTAAATTGAATGTACAAATGATATTTTAACTCTCAAACAATATTGTTTGACTCGTCAAACACTTGTGTTTGGAATGCGAAACAATATTGTTTGGGTCATCAAACAATATTGTTTCGTCCATCAAAGATTTGTGTTTTACACTTCAAATACATTATTTCGTAGAATTAAACAGTCTTTTATTCTCTTTTACTCCTAGTTTATGGACGCGGCAGCTATTTTTCCAAGTGTGATTTAGAAAGGGAATATGTCTGTCATCATTCCTTCTGATCAGATTTAGAACCATAAGAATACTTTTTGCCATGCAAATGTGCCGTGATGCATCGTTGTGCATTTCGCGAATGGGCTGAAAATCCAAAAAAATCCACCAATCCGCATTGAGATGCAAAGGAAGACCCTTCTCAAGCGATTCATTTGACATTTTGACACTTTGACAGAATGCCCTACTTTCTTCTACAAGAACCTACACAGGAATGACAGCAAGGAACCGGCTGTACATGACCCGACGCATAATGCAATTTCCCAATCGTCCCTTGCGCACTAGACAGTCCAAGGAACCATTCAGGTTAAGCCTATGGAAAGGAGGACAGAGAAACGGCATTCCCCGACATACTTGCATACCGTCCGGGCATCGAAAACATCTCTATCCATATCGGTGAAAAGAGACGATAACCAAGGAGGAAAAAAAATGAAAACAGGTGCCCTATTTCGTACGGACGAACGACTACGACCGTGCGGATGGGTCGGTACGGTGGGTGGTGCGGACGCGTCCGCTGAAAACAAGGAACCGGGAAACGGGTGGCAAAAAGAAAAAGCCCCATCCGGACTTTCCCCGAAGGGAAGGGACTGCGGATGGGGCGGATTTCTTCCGTCAACGGACGGCAACCGACGGGACTGCCTGGAGAACGGGAAGGACCGGGAGACAAGCGTCAACCGAAGCCTGTCAACGGTTCATCGCTACGGCTGTCGCCGCCGGTGAAAGTATCTTCTTGTATTCTGCGGGCGAGGCAAGTATCTCGCAGGCACGGCGCACGTCGCTGTCATCCTTGAGCTGCTGAATGATGGTGCCCCGCTGGTAATAGTAGCGCTGGACAATCTCGTCGGCAATGAGCATCTTGATGTCCTCGGCGAAGTGGTCGAGGTCACGGTCGAGGTTGTGCGTGAGCTTCTTCTCCAGCGCGGCAAATTCCGCCTGTGCGTCCTCGGTGTAGCCTTCGAGGGTGGCAATCTCCTTGAGCGCCTTGAACGCCTTCTCACTGCCGCGGTCGTACTCGAAGCCTGCCTTCTTCACGAATGCCTTGAAGGCGGCATAGTCAGCGTCAGTGATTTCAAACTCCTCGGGAGCGGCGATGGTGGGGTGCTTCAGGCAGAAGTCGGTGGCGTAGTCGAAAAGGACGTCGTCGTTCGCCAGGTAGAAAAGCATCGTGGGGAGACTGTCGCCCTTGACCGTGACGTCGGGGGTCACGCCTCCGCCGTCACGCACCAGCCGTCCGCCTGCCGTGTGGAAGACATGGGTCAGGCTGTCGGGGATGCGCTCCGGACGTCCGTCTGCCGCCCGCTGACTGTAGTTGATAGCCTGCACGCAACGTCCGCTGGGGATGTAGTATTTCGAGGTGGTCACCTTGAGGCTGCCACCGTACGGGAGGTCGCGGATGACCTGCACCAGCCCCTTGCCGAAGGTGCGTTCGCCGATGATGACGGCGCGGTCGAGGTCCTGCAGCGAACCTGCCACAATCTCAGAAGCCGACGCAGAGTTGCCGTTGACCAGGACAGCGATGGGCATGTCGAGGTCAAGGGGTTCGCGCCCCGTCTTGCTCACCGACGACGCCTGCTTGAGCTTGCCCTTGGTCGAGACGACCTCGGTCCCCTTGGGGATGAACATGCTCAGGATGTCGACCGCCTCGTTCATCAGTCCGCCGGGATTGCCGCGGAGGTCAAGCACGAGCGAGGTCATGCCCTGGTCCTTCAGCTCGATAAAGGCGCGGCGCACGTCGCGGGCACAGCCTTCGAAGAAGCTGCTCAGGACGATGTATCCCGTCCGGCTGCCGGCAAGGAAGCCGTAATAGGGGACGGCGGGCGTCTGGACGTTCTCACGGGTTATCTTCACCGTTTGCGGGGCGTCCACGCCGGGGCGTCCGTACTTGAGCATGAAGCTGGTACCGGGTTCGCCGCGCAGGAGGTTGCTCACAGCCTCGGTGGACTTGCCCGTCAGGTCCTCTCCGTCGATTTCAAGGAGGACATCGCCCGGCTTCAGTCCAGCCTTCTGTGCCGCCATGCCTTCATACGGAGCATCGATGACGACGTGGTTCTTCTTCTTGTGGAAGCGGATGATGGAGCCGATGCCGGCGAACTTGCCGGTAGTCATCATCTTCAGTTCCTCGTTCTTGCTCTCAGGATAGTAGACGGTGTAGGGGTCCAGTTGGGCGAGCATGTAGTTGATGCCGTCCTCGACAGACTTCCCCGGGTCGACGGTGTCGACGTAGCAGAGGTCCAGTTCGCGGAAGACGGAGTTGAAGATGTCGAGGTTTTTGGTAATCTCGAAGTTGCGCGTATCACGCTTAAAACTGAAGAAGGTGCCTACGAGCACGAGCAGCCCGCAGACCACCAGCAGTTTCTTGTGCGTCAGTTTCATGTTTGAATGGTTTTAATGGATAGTTGACAAGTCGCTACAAATGTAGGGCGGAAGGGGGCTATTCCGACAAGATGGCTTCAATATTTAACTTTATTTCGTTCCACTCCTCTTCGGACAGCTTCGTGCCGACCACGCGGATAATGCCGCCCGACAGTTCCGACCCGATGCGCCCGCAGGTCAGCAGGGGGAGCCGGCGGACGTAGCCGTAGAGAAATCCGGCAGCGAAGTAGTCGCCGGCAGCATTGGTGTCCACCACCTCGGGCACTTCCTTTGCCGGGACGTGTACCTGCTCTTCGCCCCGACGGATGTAGGCGCCGCGCGGCCCGACCTTGACAACGGCAACCTCGCAACGGCGTGCCAGGTCGTCGAGGGCTTCCTGCTCCGGCAGGCAGGTGAAGGCACGCGCCTCATCCTCGTTGGCAAACAGGATGTCAACATAGCGGTCCACGAGCAAGCGGAGGAAGTCGCGGTCCGCCTCGACGATGTTGTAACTTGCCATATCGAGGCAGATTTTCATCCCTGCGGCGTGTCCCAGCTCCATGGCTCGCTGCACGAAGGCGTGGTTCTGCACCAGGTAACCTTCGACGAAGAGGATGTCATAACCCCGGAAGGTTTCTTCCGACAGGTCGTCGGGCGTCATGGCTCCGGCAGCTCCCAGGTAGGTGCCGAAGGTGCGTTGTCCGTCGGGGCTGATGAAGGTGGACGCCACACCCGTAGGCAGGTCGCCGTCCTTCAGGCGTACATCGACGCCTGCCTCGCGGAAACTCTGCCTGAAGAAGTCGCCGAAGCTGTCGCGTCCAACCATCCCGACCACTCCGGGCCTCATGCCCAGGTGTGCCATTGCCATCACCGAGTTGCAGACGGCCCCTCCGGTGGTGAACTTCCGTGTGGTGTGAGCAAAGATGCGGTTGATGCGTTCCAGTGTTTCCGCCCCGACGGGCTGCATGCCCCCTTTGGGCAATCCGATTTCGTGGAGCAGGTCATCGCTCCCGATGGTTGCCAACGCATCGACCAGTGCGTTGCCTATTCCGATTATTTTATCCATAGATGAAAATTTTTTGGCAAAGATATTGCATATTCCAATAATAGCCATTACCTTTGCACCGCAATTCGAAAGAAAAGCCTGCTTCAGTAGCTCAGTTGGTTAGAGCACCTGACTGTTAATCAGGGGGTCGTTGGTTCAAGCCCATCTTGAAGCGCACAAAGGTCTGCATGACGCAGACCTTTTTTGTTTTCCATCCGTCCTGTCGGGTGCCGGAGTCCGGGACTGGCATACGGATACAGCAAAGGGAGCACCCTCCGCCTCATCGGCAGGAGAATGCTCCCTTCCTTTATATATAGGTATGTACCTTATCTGTCTTCGCGACGCGGACGACGTTCGGGACGCGGACGTGCCGGACGCTCAGCGTATCCTTCAGGCTTCGGCATGAGCACCTTGTGCGAGAGCTTGAATTTGCCCGTCTTCTGGTCGATGTCAAGCAACTTCACGTCGATTTCGTCACCCTCTTTCAAGCCCGTCTCTTCCACGGTGTCCAGGCGACGCCAATCCATCTCGGAGATGTGGAGCAAGCCATCCTTGCCGGGGAGGAACTCAACAAATGCACCATAAGGCATGATGGAGCGTACCTTGCCCTTGTAGACTTCTCCCACCTCGGGGATTGCCACGATGGCCTTGATTTTTGCCAACGCACTGTCGATGCAAGCCTTGTTGGTACCTGCAATCTCGATGCGACCCACACCGTCGACCTCGTCGATGTTGATGGTAGCTCCGGTCTCCTCCTGCATGCCCTGGATAATCTTTCCGCCCGGGCCAATGACAGCACCGATGAACTCTTTCGGGATAATCATGGTCTCGATGCGCGGAGCGTGCGGCTTCAAGTCGGGACGCGGCTCGGCGATGCAGTCGGTCAGTTTGTCAAGGATGTACATGCGACCTTCCTTAGCCTGGTTGAGCGCACGTTCCAGGATGTCGAACGAGAGGCCGTCGACCTTGATATCCATCTGTGTGGCAGTGATACCATCCCGTGTTCCCGTCACCTTGAAGTCCATGTCGCCCAAGTGGTCCTCATCACCGAGGATGTCGGAGAGGACGGCATACTTGTCTTCGCCGGGGTTCTTAATAAGCCCCATGGCAATACCCGACACGGGCTTCTTGATGGGCACACCCGCATCCATCAGCGCCAGTGTTCCGGCACATACCGTTGCCATCGACGACGAACCGTTCGATTCGAGGATGTCGGATACCACACGGATGCAGTAAGGATAGTCTTGGGGAATCATGCTCTTGAGCGCACGCCATGCCAGGTGACCGTGACCGATTTCACGACGGCCGACGCCACGCTGTGCCTTGGCTTCACCGGTAGAGAAGGGAGGAAAATTGTAGTGGAGCAGGAAACGCTCGCGGCCCTGATTGAGCACATCGTCGATGATTTTCTCATCGGACTTGGTACCCAGGGTGACGGTGCTCAGCGACTGAGTCTCGCCACGGGTAAAGATGGACGAACCGTGAGGACCGGGCAGCGGGCTGACTTCACACCAGATGGGGCGGATCTCGTTGGTCTTACGTCCGTCGAGACGCTTGCCTTCATCGAGGATGCAGCGGCGCATGGCCTCTTTCTCCACGTCGTGATAGTAGCGGTCGATGAGGGGAGCCTTCTCTTCAAGCTCTTCCTCGGTGTATTGTGCCTTGAACTCTTCGCAGATGGCATCGAAGGCGTCCTGGCGGGCATGCTTGTTGGCATTGCCACTGGCAGCCACGGCATAAGCCTTTTCGTAGCAGGCATCGTGCACAGCCTTGCGGAGGTCTTCGTCGTTCTCTTCGTGGCAATATTCGCGCTTCACAGTCGTGCCGACTTCCTCCATCAGCTCCATCTGTGCCTTACAGTGGCTCTTGATGGCCTCGTGAGCCACACGCATGGCCTCGAGCAGGTCTGCTTCCGAGACTTCCTTCATCTCGCCTTCGACCATCATGATGTTGTCGTAGGTGGCAGCCACCATGATGTCCATGTCGGCATTCTCAAGTTGCTGGAAAGTGGGGTCGATCACAAACTGTCCGTCGATGCGAGCCACGCGGACTTCGGAAATGGGGCCTCCGAACGGTATATCCGAAACAGCAAGCGCTGCAGAGGCAGCCAGACCAGCCAAAGCGTCGGGCATGTCCACACCGTCTGCCGAGAAGAGTATGATGTTCACGTATACCTCAGCGTGGTAGTTGTCGGGGAAGAGGGGGCGCAAGGCGCGGTCCACCAGACGACAGGTGAGAATCTCATAGTCGGAAGCCTTTCCTTCGCGGCGGGTGAAGCCTCCGGGGAAACGGCCGAATGCCGAATACTTCTCTTTGTACTCTACCTGAAGAGGCATGAAATCTGTACCGGGAACTGCATCCTTTGCTGCACAAACAGTCGCCAACAACATCGTATTTCCCATGCGGAGCATTACCGCACCGTCGGCCTGCTTTGCAAGCTTTCCCGTTTCGAGCGTGATGGTTCTTCCATCAGGCAGCTCGATAGTCTTAACAATTGGGTTAATCATATAACGTTTTTAAATCTGTATGTAAGTCGTCTCATGAAGCTCCTCCTCCGGACAGAGTCCGTCACCGACAGGCCTGTACCACAGTAACGGCTTGTCTGTACGAGCGTGGTGACCAGTCCGTACGACGGTGCCGACGCGTCGGCAGCAAAACGTGAGGAAAAGCCTCCGCCCATCGGCGAATGCCCGTCCGCCGACAACCGACGGAAAGAAGGGAGTTTATAAATTGCCGCAAAGATACGCATTATTCTAATTATGTGTTATATATTTGCAGCGGCAAATTACTTAAAGATATGAAAAACAAAAGCATTCTTCCATTGCTCTGTCTGCTGGCCGTTCTGTCTGCCTGCGAACAGGAGCCGCACTTCACCATAACGGGACAAATCACGGGAGCCGACGACAAGACGCTCTACCTGGAGGAGGCGGGCATCTCCGCCATCACGCCTATCGACTCTGTGGAGCTGGGCAAACAGGGGACATTTACCCTCAAGGGACGCCGGCCGCAGTATCCCGAGTTTTACCGCCTGCGCGTGGAAGGGAACATCATCAACCTTGCCGTAGACTCCACCGAGACCATCCGCGTGGAAGCCGACCTGAAGGACATGCCCACGGGATACACCATCGAAGGCGAGACAAACCGGAAAATCAAGGAACTTGCCGTGAAGCAAATCACGCTCCAGGCAGACATCGACCGTCTCTACAACGGACGTACGCTGGCCCCCTACCAGATACAGGATAGCATCGAGGCAATGGTGACACGGTATAAAAACGACGTGAAAGCCAACTACATCTTCAGCGCACCCAATACGCTTTATGCCTACTTTGCCCTCTTCCAACGGGTGAACAATACGCTCATCCTTGACCCGCTGGGCAATGCCGACGACGTGCGCTGCTTCGGCGCCGTGGCAACCAGCTTCGAACAGCTCTACCCCCACTCCATCCGCACGACCAACCTGCGCAACCTGGCACTGCGGGGCATGCGCTCGACACGTGCACCCCGGCGGAAGGAAATCGCACTTCCGTCTGATAAAATCAATGAGGCAGGAGTCATCGACATCGCCCTCAAGGACCAGAACGGACACGAGCGTCGCCTGACCGACCTCAAGGGGAAGGTGGTCATGCTCGACTTCACCATCTACGGCAACGAGGAGTCGCCGGCACGCAACATGATGCTCCGCGAGCTCTATGACAAGTACAAGGGCAGCGGCTTCGAAATCTTCCAGGTATCACTCGACGAGAACGAACATTACTGGAAGACGGCGGCCGACAACCTGCCGTGGATTTGCGTACGCGACCCGCGCGGCGCCTACTCCACCTACCTCCAGCTCTACAACGTCGGACGTCTGCCGACCTACTACCTCGTCAACCGCGCCAACGAGCTGAGCGCGCGTCAGGAAAACGTGAAAGACCTGGAGGCGGAAATCAGAAAGCAGCTGGGCAATTGAGCCGCCGCACGACAGCCATTGCAGCCCCACATACTGTCACATCGTTGTCACCCGTCGGTTGCCAATCGGACAAAATATGTTACATAGCATACTTGCAGGCTTGCCACGTATCAAATAAAAGCTTACCTTTGCCAACGTCATTTACGAAACTATGGATACAATGAAGAGTTCCGGCATGCACAATGCCGGGATTCTTTTTTATTTTGCCCGCTTATTCAATACAAACTTAAAAATAGGAGGAATCAGAAATGGCTTACATGTCAGAAGAAGGCTACAAGAACCTCGTAGCAGAATTGAAAGAGCTGGAGACCGTCCAGCGTCCGAAAATCTCGGCGGCCATCGCCGAAGCACGCGACAAAGGCGACCTCTCGGAGAACGCCGAATATGATGCAGCCAAGGAGGCACAGGGCTTGCTGGAGATGAAAATCAACCAGCTGAAAGCCATCATCAGCGACGCCAAAATCATCGACACGTCGAAGCTGAAGACCGACTCGGTGCAAATCCTGAGCCGCGTCGAGCTCAAGAACGTGAAGAACGGCATGAAGATGGCATACACCATCGTGTCAGAGAGCGAAGCCAACCTGAAGGAAGGCAAAATCTCGGTCAACACCCCAATTGCACAGGGACTGCTCGGCAAGAAGGTGGGCGACGTCGCCGAAATCACCATTCCGCAAGGGAAAATCAGTCTGGAAATACTCAACATTTCATTCTAGGACACAGAAAGCCGTCGCGGTGGGCACTTGCCTGCCGGGCGGCTTTCTTCGTTTCCGCCCAGATGAACATGCAATACAAACCTTAAAACACAAGAGATTTATGGCAAGCATCTTCAGCAAGATTGTAGCTGGCGAGATACCGAGCTACAAAGTGGCAGAGAACGACCGCTTCTATGCCTTTCTGGACATCAATCCGCTGGTGAAGGGCCACACGCTGGTCATCCCCAAACGTGAAGTGGACTACATTTTCGACCTGACAGACGACGAGCTGGCAGGCATCCACCTTTTTGCCAGACAGGTGGCGCTCGCCATCCAACGCGCCTTCCCCTGCCGCAAGGTGGGCGAGGCGGTCATCGGACTGGAAGTGCCGCATGCACACATCCACCTTATCCCCATGCAAAAGGAGACGGACATGCTCTTCTCCAACCCGAAACTGACGTTCACTCCCGACGAGTTCACAGCCATTGCCGACGCCATCCGCCACGAGTGGGAGGCGGCAGACAAGTAACCTTCTTCCTCATCCACATAACATGCAGACGGGGCGGTGTCACGCAGACATCGCCCCGTTTGTGTTTCTTGTCAGGCGTCAGGCAGACGCCCCCCGTCAGAGGTACTCCTCCCCCATCTTCACCTGCACATCGTTGCGGAACTGACGGATGGCAGCCGCATCGTCGCGCCGGCAGATGATAAGCACCCCATGTTCCTCGACGACCATGTATCCCTCCAGGTCCTTGAGCACGACCACATGCCCGTCGGGGACTGAAACGAGGTTGTCGCGGCAGTCGTAGAGCAGCGCACGCGTGTCGAGCACCACATTCTGTTCGTGGTCCTTGGGCACCATCTCGTAGAGTGTCGACCAGCTGCCGATGTCGCGCCATCCAAAATCGCCGATGAGCACATCCACGCATTCCGAACGCTCCAGGACACCGTATTCCAGCGACATGTTGGGCAGCGTGGCATAGAACCGGTTGACGTACGGCTGCTCGTTGGCTAGAAAAGCTTCGGCAGGCAGTTTCCCGTCAATCAGTTCGGCAACTTCCGGCACAAGGTCGGGGTCGGGCACAATCCGCAGCATCGTACGCAGGAAGACATTGGCATTCCACAGGAACAGGCCGGAGTTCCAATAGAACTCACCGCTCTCGACAAAGAAGCGGGCGAATTCCATCTCCGGCTTCTCGGTGAAGCTCTTCACCCGGTAGATATCCCGTGCCAGGCGTTCGTCGACCTGGATATAACCGAAGTTCGTGTCAGGCCGATCGGCATGGATACCTACGGTAAGCAAACGGTCGGCATGCGCCACATAGTCCAGTCCCCGTCCGATGGCCTCGGCAAAACGCTCCTCATCCAGGATGCACTGGTCCGTCGGGGTGACCACCATGCAGGCGTCGGGATTGAGTGCATGCAGGTGGCATGCAGCCCACGTCACGGCAGGCGCCGTGTTGCGATAAGTCGGTTCACAAAGCACGTTGGCAGCGGTGATTCCGGGCAACTGCTCCATCACCAAGTCGCGATAGTCGGCATTGGTCACCACAAATATATGATCTTTTGGAATAAAGCGGACGAACCTTTCGTAGGTCGTCTGTAGGAGGGTGCGCCCCGTCCCGAGGATATCGAGGAATTGCTTGGGGAGTTTTTTGTTGCTTCTCGGCCAGAAACGGCTACCGATGCCACCGGCCATAATCACACAATAGTTGTTGTTGAGTTCCTCCGTCATAGCTCTCAAATTTTAAGATTCAAAGTCTGTGAACAAAGATAGGCCGATTCACATCTCCTGACAAAGTATTTCTGCAAAACATCATTAAGACTCCCCTTAATTTTAATAAACAACAGAAGGCAACCCTCCTATCACCGATGTTGCAAAACAGCTCTCCAGCATGCCTTTTCTTCATCTTTTTTACAAAAAACAGCCTGCAATGTTTGCAGAATTGAAAATTAGCACTACCTTTGCAACGCATTTGAAAAACGATGCCCAGATGGCGGAATCGGTAGACGCGCTGGTCTCAAACACCAGTGGAGTAAAATCCATCCCGGTTCGACCCCGGGTCTGGGTACGATAAAACCCTTGTAAATCGCTGATTTACAAGGGTTTTTAATTTTACGGAGCGTACTAAAAGTGTACTAAGTAACTGAAACTTAGGAAAGTGTACTTTTCGAGTAAAACAAAGATATAGATTTATATTTAATTAACCCTTATTCTCTTCGTACATTCTTTTTATCTGCCTTTTCTTGCCTGATTGACTGCCGAATACACTAACTTTGTAGCAGAGAACCACTTATTATTTTACCACGATGGAAGATTTGGAGATAAAGAAACGCTTTGAGATTGTACAACGAGTAATGAATCTTTGCATCTCATCGCTCTACACCTTTTATGAAGAAAGCATCATTCGGAAAAAGTCTGTGTTGGAATTTTCCCGATTGAAGTCTATGCTCCAAGATGAATCCATCCGTATCACCGATGAACTCTCGCAACTGTATCTTACCTATCCGATTATTGCCTGTGTGCAACAATACTATCATGAAAAGGAATTTTTATGGGAAAGCACATTCTATGAATCATTGGATAAGGAACAAAAATCGAAGTGGCTCTCATACTCTCCCCTTTATTTCCAACTCTCAACATTTACTACCAATCACACAGCATACGACAAGGAACTTCCCTACTTCTCCATTGTCGTTCGTGCCATCGTGCTGGAAAGGTATTCCCATTTTCTATGCCAACAGATTGAAAGCTGTTTGCTGAAAGTACATCCCATTCTGCAAGATGACGAATCTACAGTGATTACCGAAGAAGTTGAAACTTACCGTCCAAAAAAGAAAACAGTGGTGGGAACATCCAATCCGTTTCATCATACACTTGAAGCATGGCAGATAAAGCTGCTGACGGAATGTGTGAACCGTTCCCGAATGTTTACCACAATTTTGACACCTGAAATTCTCACCGACTTCTTTGAAGGAAAGCTGGAAGGCGTTCTTATATCCAACAACAATCGCTTGTTGGCTTATTTCATGTCGCAACTCGCTTACCGGGAATACATCACCGGTGAATGGCAGGCTGTCATAGCCTACAACCGTTTGGTATTAGGTAAAGCCAAGAAAGCGCCCTTGTCCCGTACTGACCTCTCATCAGCCAACGACAGTGCGAAACCTTCACCGAAAGGAAGCGAAATCATTGACAAACACATCAAAGAATTGAAGAAACATTGACCAAAGGTTGAGAGGTCAAACATTGCTCAACTCCCATTCTTTCATTCATCTCTAATTTTGCCCTCGTTATAACACAAACGAGGGTGCGCACCTTCCATTGTTTCACCTCAAAAACCAATTGAAAAATGGAAAAGACCTTAGAGATGCGAGTGGAAGAACTCGAACGAACTTTGTTTCAAACCAAGAATGTATTGAGCTTTGAAGAAGCCAGTGCATTTCTCAATCTGTCGAAAAGCTATCTCTATAAGCTGACGGCAGGTAATCTTATTCCTCATTATAAACCGCAGGGGAAAATGCTCTACTTCGAGAGGACTGAACTGGAAGCATGGTTACGTCAAAATCCCGTGAAGACAAAGGAGCAAATCAAGCAAGAAGCCCAAGCCTATACAATGAATCATCCCTTAAAGAAATAGGCTATGGAGTATTACGACAGAACAGAAGAAATCACCAAAGAGAATGCCATTGTCATTTGGCAGGCTTCGAGGTTGAGTATCCAAATGAAATGCGAAAAGGCTCCTGAAATCCTCAAAGCAAACGGAGCGGTTGTGGGTACGTTGGGAAATTTCAGTGCGTCTATTGGTAAAGCCAAGAGCAAGAAAACATTTAACGTATCGGCAATCGTCGCAGCAGCCTTGAAGAATGGCACAGTCTTGATGTATGCAGCCGCACTTCCGGAAGAAAAGCGCAAGATTCTCTATGTGGATACCGAGCAAAGTCCTTACCATTGCTTAAAAGTAATGGAGCGCATTTTGCTCATGGCTGAACTTCCACCCGATAAGGATTGTGAGCGTCTTGAATTTCTGGCTTTGAGAAAATACACACCCAAGGAACGTATTGCTGCCGTTGAACAGGCTATCTATAACACGCCCGATTTGGGCTTGGTGGTCATTGACGGGATACGGGATATGGTGTACGACATCAACAGTCCGAGCGAATCTACCCGAATCATTTCCAAACTGATGCAATGGACGGATGACAGACAAATTCACATCCATACCATTCTGCATCAGAATAAAGGGGATGAGAATGCGAGAGGACATATCGGAACGGAATTGAGCAACAAAGCGGAAACGGTATTGTTAGTTGAAAAGGATGCAAAGATGCCGGACATCAGTACGGTAAAAGCGGCACATATCCGGGCAATGGATTTTGCGCCTTTTGCCTTTCGTATCAACGAGCAGGCATTACCCGAACTCATCAGCGACTATCAACTCTTGGAGAAAGAGTGTGGCAATACCAAAAGAGAGAAGTTTGACCCATACAAAGACATCTCCGAACAACAGCACCGCATCGCTCTTGAAGCAGCTTTTACCCTGCAAGAGGAATATGGCTATCAGCAACTCACCAAAGCATTGCAGGATGCCTATTCTTCAGTCGGGGTGCAGTTGAGTGCCAACAAGACGGTAAGTCTGATAACCATGCTCAAAAACAAGCGGATGATTGTACAGGAGAATGGAAGGAAATATCGCTTTGCTCCCGACTTTCACTATTGAGCCACCACTTCACTTTACTTACAGGGGTGTATATATAAGGTGCAGAGTGAAGTGGTTGGTTTCATCCCCCAATCACTTTACTTTAAGACCGTACTCTCTATATATACGGCTGTAAAGCAAAGTAAATACAGACCGTTGCCTATTTGTAAACAGGCACGGGTGAAAAGAAAATAATCATTCATCGTAAACACAATTCACAATGACCATACAAGAAGCCAAACAAATCAAACTTGCAGACTATTTGCACAGTCTGGGATATTCTCCCGTAAAACAGCAGGGCGTCAACCTGTGGTATAAATCTCCGTTCAGGGAAGAGAACGACCCTTCTTTCAAGGTAAACACCGAACGTGAGCAATGGTACGACTTCGGGCTTGGGAAGGGTGGTAACATCATTGCATTGGCTGCACACCTTTATACAACGGACAGTGTTCCGCATATTCTCAAACGCATAGAGGAACAGACTCCGCACGTTCGCCCCGTATCTTTCTCTTTTCGCGAGCAATCTTATTCCGAACCAAGTTTCCAACAGCTTGACATCGTAGAGCTGTCTTCTCCTGCCCTGCTTGCTTATTTACAGGAAAGGGGTATCAATACGGCACTGGCGAAAAGAGAATGCCGTGAAGCCCATTTCACCAACAATGGCAAACGGTATTTCGCCATTGCCTTTCCGAACCTGTCGGGAGGGTATGAAATCCGCAACCGATATTTCAAGGGTTGCATCGCCCCAAAGGAAATCTCCCACATCAGACAACAGGGAGAAGTGAGAAGAACCTGCTACGTGTTCGAGGGATTTATGGACTATCTCTCCTTCCTGACATTGAGAATGAAAAGCTGTCCGAACAATCCGGAGTTGGACGGACAGGACTACATAGTGTTGAACTCCGTATCGAATGTAAGCAAGGCTCTCCGTCCCTTGGGAAGCTATGAACGCATTCATTGTTTTTTGGATAATGACTATGCAGGGATGGAAGCCGTCCGTCAAATTCGTATGGAATACGGCAGGGACTTGTACATCCGGGATGCCTCAGTGTCCTACCACGGATGTAAGGATTTGAATGAATATTTACAGCACAGGCTGAAGCAGGACAGCAGTCAGACAAACAGACCGCCATCTTCCTCTTTCCGACCCGATTCGGAAGATGACGGACGGAAGCCAATGCTCCCAAAGCAGCGAGGACGCAAAATGTAGGTGGAAGCCCACGGGTATTAGTTGCACTAATACCATAGCTCATTAGGGCATTTTTCGAGCCGCATTACAAGTAACGCTAAAAATACCCAATGAGCCACAGGGGGCTTCCCCCTGTGGATACCCCCTTTTTTTGAATGACCGTCCGTGACGGTATCGTATCACTCACGTTAAAACGAAGAATTATGGGATACATCAGTTTACAGTTTGACAAAGTCAAAGGCACGTCCGACACGCGAATGTCAGAGCATATCGAGCGCAAGACGATGCCGAGCAATGCGGACAGCAGCCGCACGCACCTCAACCGGGAACTCATCCGTTTTCCCGAAGGTGTGAATAACCGCAATGAAGCCATCAGTCACCGTATCAAGACAGCCGGAATCAAACGAAAGATAGCCGACAATCAGGTACGTGCCATTAGAATCCTTCTTTCCGGAACGCACGAAGATTTGATGCAGGTTGTACAAGAGGGGAAGCTGGACCAATGGTGCGAGGACAACCTACAATGGCTGTATAATACCTACGGAGAAGAAAACACCGTTTCTGCCGTGCTGCACATGGATGAGAAAACACCTCATATCCACGCCACCATTATTCCCATTGTCAAAGGGGAAAGACGAAAAGCCCGAAAGGAAAAGGACACGGGTAAAAAGAAATACCGCAAGAAGAGTACGGACAATATCCGGCTTTGTGCGGATGATGTGCTGACCCGTGAAAAGTTGGTGGCTTATCACGACAGTTACGCACAGGCAATGCAGTCGTACGGATTGGAGCGTGGCATTCGGGGTTCAGAAGCCCGGCACATCACCACAGCCCAATATTACCGTGAGGTAAAACGACAAACACAGGAGTTGGAGCAGGGACTAACCCGGCTAAGCCAAAAGACGGCTGATGCAGAGGAAAAGTTGGAGAAGGTGAACAAGGAAATTGACACGAAAAGATTGGAGAAAGTCAAGACCGACACCAAGACAGCCATCTATTCTGCAGTTGGCTCTATTTTCGGGAAAGGGAAAATTGAGAAACTTGAAGAAGAGAAAATGCAGCTGACCCAAGATTTGGAACAGAAGGACAAACAGATAGCCTCCATACAGCGTGAGAAGGTTCATGCCGATAAGCAGCATGTGCAGCACATGAATGATTTGCGCAGTGAATACGAAATGAAAATCGACACCTTAGAGCGGAGTATGGAGGAAGTGGATAGGTATTTCCCTTATGTACGAGGGCTTCTCTCCATCGCAAGGGAGTGTCAGGAGTATGGCTTCTCCAATGAGATGGTACTGCAACTGGTTCACTTTAAGCCTGTACCATTCAAGGGTAGTTTGTACTCCAAGCAACATCGCCGATACATCGAAACGGACGGCGCAACGGCAAAAGTGGAGCAGATTTCAAAGGACGCACGTAAATTCCAACTGTGTATTGATGGGATGCCTATACTTGAATGGTTCAAGCAACAATGGAACTTGATACAAGATAAGATGAAAGCTGCTCGTATGAGTGATAAGCCTAAACATTCAAAAGGAATGAGGCTGTGAGTAGGGCATCTTTGCGTTGGAACAATAGAGACAAAGAAATGCTGAGCATATCCGACTGATAGTTGTTTTTTGTTGGTCTTTTGACCTTTTTTGTGCTATTACCTATATGTAATTTTGCATCAATGATTCTATTTATTCATTATATATATTATAACACATGGCTTTATTGTGCTCAATCAAAAGATTTATCCTTATCGGATTATTATGTTTATGTATTCAGAACAGTTTCAGCAAAGATTTTATCACATCAGATACAATCAAACCTTCCATAGAGCGAAGTTATACAGCACGCAACTTCTCAGAATTACGCACCTTTAATTTTCAATGGGAGTTTTCACCCCATTACAATTATCAAGTCAGAAAAGGTGGAAAAGTCTATAATGAAGGAACTATGCAAGTTGTGCGTGATGCTAAAATTCAGTCTACATTCCCCTTATTTCGAAAAAATAGCTTGTCAGTATATGCTAATCTTAATATGGATTATTACCATCTGCAACCTATGGCTTCTTCAAAAGAAATGAACGATGATTCCCAGAAGCTATTTTCTCAAGAAAATACAAATTATTTTTATTATAGTGGAAATGTAGCAATAAATTACAGATGGAGACTTTTGGGCAAATCTTTATCTGTTAGTGGTTCTTTGGGTGCAGATGGATGGGAGCATGGAATAAAAAAATTACAAATAGGTGCACTCGCAAACAGTGTGATAACACATACAGATAAGGATCTTTTTGCAGTCGGCCTATATGCTCAATATCCCTATATTTTAATCCCGGTAAGTCCTCTATTAATTTGGTCGCACCATTTTACCCCCTCATTGATTTTCGATGCTACATTACCGAGCCGAATTTATCTAAGATATCAGTTTGGACCGCACAGAATATCAGGAGGAGCTCAATTGTCTTATAAAAAGTTCTATATAGATGCACCGGCCTCTTTTAAAGATGAAAAAAGTACAGACCGTACCACTTATTTTTATAATACCAACTCATTGAACACAGAGTTTGTATATGAATGCATTCTCAACAGACACTTTTACCTTATCGCCCGAACAGGAAGCTCTTTTTGGTTGAGCGGAGGTCTTTATGATGTTGCCCGATCTGGAATTAAAGGCAAACCGTTTGTTGATGTTTCTCACCGGCCAATACCCTATTTTCATTTGGGTATTTCATACAATCTCTTTTAGTTCTTTTATTTTTTCAATGGGAGGAATGTTTGGTATCTTTGATAGACCAATCTCACAAAGTATCTATGGGAGTTTTTTTAGAAAGATTAAATTCTAATAGAGGGGTGTTGTCCAAAAGAATATGGGGGCTTTGAGATGGTGGGAGCATTGCCGGAAACTTTACCCACAAGTAATCAACATATCATGACTTCTGTGGGCGATGTCGTTCTCTACAATGGCAATCAGCTTGTAATTTTCTATGGTCAGAATACTTGGTCGTACACGCGTTTGGGCAAAATAGAGCATGTGACAAGTAGCGACATCAGAGATTTCTTCGGCAGTGATGAGGCTATTGTAGAGCTAACTGTTGGTAAATAGTGAGAGGTACTATTTATTGTTGACGTAAGATAGCGTAAGAAAACGATATACGTCGGTTCGGGATAATCCACCATACAGAATATTGTTCGATTTTATAGTTGGGCAACCATCCACGCGTCTCTTTGCTGGACACTCACCGCATATTCTTTCTCTGACAACAAATAAGAGGATGCTATGCCGGCAGCGTATACACGGATATTAGAACCGGTTTTATCAGCTTTTCTTTCTAAATTCCAATGGAGACATTCCCTTCTTTCGAGTAAAAAACTTGGTAAAACTACTTTGATCAGAGAAGTTCAAGATGAAGGCTATATCCGCTATACTTCTATCTGTGTGCTTCAAAAGGTTGATGGCCTCATTGGTAATGGCATATTCCAAAAAACTCATCACCGTGCGACCGCTGATTTTTTGCACGATGCGCGAGAGATAGGTGGGGGTAATATTCAACTGATCAGCATAGAAAGCTATGTTATGATGACGTACAGCGTGTTGGGGAACCAATTGCAAGAACTTGGCGAAGGTTTCTTCACTCCTCGATGAAATCTTCCGATGAACAATATCCTGATGAAGGAGATTGTTCACATCTATTGCGATGACCTCACAGAGGCGAAAGATGGCATTTTCTTGATTTCCAATAGGCTGCTGAATATGGTAAATAAGGGATTCAAATAGTGTAGTCAGTAGTTCAATCTGTTTCTGGGTCAGTGATATTTGAGGATAATGGAATTCTGCAATAGGAATATAAGCCGATTTAAGAAATAGAGAGAGCATAGGATTGCCGACAACCGTTTTTTCATCTATCATAAAGAGATATGCTTGATAATCATCTGATGCGCTAATCATTCTGGTAGGCATGCCGGGGGCATAGATATAGAGGTCACTCTCATGAAACTCCATCACTTGTCCATTGTATTCAATGGCAAGCCTCCCGGCTGTAATAAGGAGAAGGGAATAAACTGAGAAGCCATCAGCCTGCCAACCATTTGCGATGTGATGAACATTTACACACTGTATGGCTATCTTATCCTCCCATAAATGGACAGTCTCCTTATCGGAAGTCTGTGAAACAACTTGACGAAGATTGTTTTTACTCATAAACCCATACTTGACTTTTGTTCGTAAAACTACAAAATAAATGGGATAAGAAAGTTCTTTTGTTTCGTTTTAACCATATTCTGTTTTGTTCTAAACTTTGGCTGACGATGAAGGCACCGTAACTTTGCAAACCAAAATGATATAGGAGATTCTAATGATGAAGATAGGAATTATAGGAACCGGTGCTATTGGTGGTACCATAGCCGGGAAACTGGTACAGGCAGGACACTGCGTAAAAGTAACCAATTCAAAGGGTATGGATGGAGTCAAAGACTTTGCTTTGGAGATTGGAGCAGAACCGGCGGATATCTACAGTGTCGTTCAGGATGTGGAGATAGTAATACTCTCTCTTCCATTTGCAGCTGTTGCCGATCTTCCTAAAGATTTGTTCGACAAGGTGAACAGAAATGTAGCCGTAGTAGATACAAATAATTATTATCCCGGAATAAATTATGGTGTAATTAACGAGATAGAAGACGGGATGGTGGAAAGTCGTTGGACGGAAAAACAGATTGGTCGGCCAGTCATCAAAGCATTTAATATGCTATTGGCCAACAGTCTTGCCAATGCCGGTAAACCTGCCGGAAGCAAGAATCGTCTTGCCATGCTTGTGGCCGGGGATGATGAAACACAGAAATCGAAAGTGATGCAGCTTGTAGAGGATATGGGCTTTGAGCCGATAGATAATGGCTGCATTGAGGACTCATGGAGCCAGCAACCTAACTCACCGGGCTATTGCTGCGATTATACTGCCGATGAATTACTTCAGGTACAAAAAATGTCAAATGCCACCAAGCATAGTGTACATCTCAATCATAAACATTTTGATGCACAGTTTATTACGCTAACAGGTGGCGATTTTAGTCACGAGAACGTGATACGCATAAACAGAAGTATGAATAGATAAAGGGTTTAAGCTAAGCACATCAGTAATACAATGAAGAAGATTTTTATCATAGACAGCAGTCCCCGTAAGAATATGAATACAGCCCAAATGATTCAAAAATTTATGGAAGGGGTAAACAGTTTCAAAGCAGAGATTGACGTAAAACATATTCGTCTCTACGACCTTGATTTTCACGGTTGTTACTCTTGTATGTTATGTAAAATGAAGAACAATAAGTTCCTCCATTATTGTGGCCGTAAGGATGGAGCAACAGACATTCTTCAGGAGGCAGCCTATGCTGATGGTCTTGTCTTTGCTTCCCCCATTTATTATGGTGACTTCAATGCACAGATGAAAGCATTCTTTGAACGTCTTACTTATCCTTGGCTGAATTATGAGGATTATTCAAAAAACCATAATCCCAAGCCCAATCGTCCGTCTGCCATCATCTATACCATGAATGCCGGTCAAGCGTATCAGGAAAATATGGAAGAAATGTACCAACGAAACGAATCACTCTTCATGCACATAGGCTTAGCAAAGCCCGAACGTATCAAGGCAATTTGTACCAAGCAAGTAGCGGACTATAGCAAATTTAACTTCACTGAGGAACATGCAGCGCTTCACAATAACTGGCACAATGAACATTTTGCCGATGAATTACACGCTGCATTTGAAGCCGGCAAACGTATGGCTAACAAAGTTGCAACAATGGAATAATGTTTTGTAATGCTGTCAATAGGGATCAACTTGTAAGGCTTTTCTATCAGCTTAACCACCAACTGATAAGTCTGCTTGACGGTCTTATCCTCTGTATTCCATGTATTGAGTTCATCACGCACCAACTGAGCTATAAAAGTTCCTCCAATTTTGATGCTATATCCATAAGACTGTTTTTGGGGGAGGTTATCTAACAAATCCATTTTTATAGAAATCATACCATTGGTCAATTGCCTCAGGACTATTGGCACTTAGCAGTAGAAGTAACTCACGGGTAAACTCCAAATATCCAACACCATTTGCAGTGACAATATTCTTGTCACTGACAGCTTGTGCCTCCACATAACCACTTTCATTCGTGTATTGTTTTCCACCCCATTGTCTCAACTGCTCAAGACCATTGCCGGTATGTCTGACGTTGTTCAGGAAACCATGAGAACACAGGAAGGAGGCTCCGCTGCATATAGCTCCTACGATTTTACCTTTATTTAATGCATCTTGTACTAATGGAGCGACCTTCTCAGCTTCGGGTGAATTCCAACGATTACCCCCAATAAGTACCAAAGCTGTATAATCCTTAGGCATATGTTCAAAGGTATAATCCGGCAACGTTCTCAAACCGCCGATAGAGCAAATAGCATCTGGTGTTGGAGCAACCGTATGCACTTCGTATTTTATCTCACCTCCCGGCATCACTCCTGTGTGGAGAGCTGAAGAAAGGAAAGCTCCCTCCCAATCTGCGTAATGATTTAACAAGACTAATAATACTTTTTGTTTCATAGTTTTTCTAAGAAATCGCATCAGAAATAAACTTCCGGAGTTCTTCTTCCGAAGGGAGTTCAATCATATATTTCCGCACAAATAAGTTGGGGTCTAACCCTGCCGTAGCATATTTCACCAACGTATCTCCTTTGTCCGTACACAACAGTATTCCGATAGGTGGATTGTCATCAGGCTGCATTACCTCCGCTTTGAAATAGTTGAGATACAGATTGAGTTGCGACGCATATTCGTGACGGAATTTATCTACTTTCAGCTCCACGATGACATGGCATTTCAAAATGCGGTGGTAAAACACGAGGTCGGCAAAGAAATAATCCCCGTCTATCAGGATTCTCTTTTGGCGTGCTTCGAAGCAGAAGCCATGTCCCATTTCCAACAGGAAGCGTTGCAGGTTGTCCAGAATGGATTGCTCCAAGTCGTTTTCCGTTACCAAAGCACGGTCGTTCAATCCCAAGAACTCCAACGTAACGGGCGTGTTAATAATGTCTTTGGGTTGCAGCGGCATGGCTTGCCGTTGCACCAAAGCAGATAAGGCTTCTTTGTTTTTCGACAATCCGCTGCGCTCGTAATAGAGGGAATTGATTTGCCGCTCCAGTTCTCTTGCTGACCAACAACCCCTTATTGCTTCCATTTCATAGAAAGCACGTTTGACCGGATTTTCTATTTTAGAAATAAACTCATTAGTGTCCACTAAAAAATCATAGAAGTTCTTTGAAATTATTGAAATTCAATTTGTTATAGGCAATTATAGATTCCCGAGACTTGAATTTAACTTTGCGGTCAAAATCAGACCGTTATGTTTAAAGACGAGTACGTTTTCTCTCAATTAGTTAAATTCCTTGATTACGAGAAATTCAAATACATTGTGAAGAAATACAATGGCAACAAGTATATCAAAAGCTACACCTGTTGGAATCAGTTGCTTACGATGATGTTTGGTCAACTATCCAATCGAGAGAGCCTCCGAGATCTGGTTGTGGCTATGGAAGCACACGCTGGGAAACTCTATCATCTCGGAATCGGGAAATCTGTAACACGAAGCAATCTCAGTAAAGCTAATGAGCAACGTGATTACCGTATTTTCGAGGAGTATGCAACATTCATGATTGCCGAGGCCCGCAAGCGTAGAATCAATAAAATATTCGAACTTGACGGTCATGTTTACGCATTTGACTCTACAACGGTTGATTTGTGCCTGTCGGTGTTTGAATGGGCTAAATTTCGCAAACACAAAGGCGGAATAAAGTTGCATACGCTCTATGATGTTGAAGCGGAAATACCTGCATTTGTGCATATTACACCTGCCAACATTCACGATTCAAAGGCTATGCCTGAGATACCATACGAATCTGGAGCGCACTACATATTCGACCGCGGATATAACGATTTCAGCAACCTTAATACGATAAATCGTATAGGTGCTTTCTTCGTTGTACGAGCCAAAACAAACGTACGGATCAAGCCTAAAACCTGGAAACGAAGATTGCCGGAAGGTGTAGTTTCGGATGTAATCGGGTGTTTTACGGTTTATAAAAGTTCTAAGGATTATCCCGAGGAACTTAGAAAACTCGTTGTTGAAGACCCTGAAGACGGTACCCGGTACATATTCCTGACGAACAATCTTGA
>ERZ838839.27-NODE-27-length-175095-cov-16.894361_pt1 | contig 175095 bp, 124 predicted proteins | sample MGYA00519909_ERZ838839 | MGnify/ENA primary metagenome ERZ838839 (study PRJEB31850, sample SAMEA3708843) | human gut metagenome | biome: human gut; feature: human-associated habitat; material: faeces | place: China | collected 2014 ...
GAACGATGTGATAACGTACACCCGGAAGGTCTTTCACACGACCACCACGAACCAAAACGATTGAGTGTTCCTGCAAGTTATGTCCTTCTCCCGGAATGTAAGAGTTCACTTCCTTAGAGTTTGTCAGACGCACACGAGCAACTTTACGCATTGCTGAGTTCGGTTTTTTCGGAGTTGTAGTGTAAACACGTACGCAAACGCCACGTCTCTGAGGACATGAATCCAATGCCGGTGATTTACTCTTATCAACCAAAACCGTTCTTCCTTTTCTTACTAACTGTTGAATAGTAGGCATTTTGTTTGATTTTTAATTGTTATATATTTGTTTCTTATTGTTTCTACAATCCTTGTCGAAATACTACATTTCGGGCTGCAAAATTACAAATAACTTTTTAATAGACAAACTGTTTTTAAAAAGAAAAAAGCTCATTCCCCGAAAAAAACGGGAAATGAGCCTCTTGAGTCCTCTATTTATATTTTTTTAAGCCTCTCCTTTGAAATCACTCAACGGTGGAACGAAAGTTTTTCCGCTTTGTGCCTGCTGTTCCGGCATCCGAATCTGACCAAAATTCTGCTCATACTTAGTCACATTGTCCTGCAATGCAAACATCAGACGCTTTGCATGTTCCGGAGTCATTACAATACGAGATTGAACACCTGCTTTCGGCAGACCCGGCATTACACGTACAAAGTCAAGAATAAATTCAGAGCTTGAATGAGTAATAATTGCAAGATTCGCATAAGTTCCCTGTGCCACTTCTTCCTTTAATTCTATCTGAAGCTGATTTTTGTTTTCGTTTTCCATAATGATTAAACTGTTTAATGAATTTATACGGCAAATGTAGGAAAAAAGTTGGAGTAAACTAATAAATCACATTCTTTTTCTAGCTTACACACCCATAATCCACTTCAAAAAGCTTTTGCCTGCCCGTCTCTTCATGAGACGACTGTCATAAAAATAGTTTCTCAAATAAATAAAAGCCGGAAGAGAGTTCCCTTCCGGCTTTTTATTTATTTTTTACGTTTGCTGCGTTTAGCCCAACCTTCTTCTGAGAAGTCTGGTTCTTCTCCTCGAAGCGGTTGAATATCCTGTTGAAAGAACTGCTTCCAGTCATCTTTCTTTTTAGGACCACGAGGACTGGTATATCCTCTTTCCTCCCGGCTCGGCTTTTTCGCCTTCTCTACCTTTGAAGGTTTATCCGCTTTCTTTTCAGCCGCCACTTTCTTTTTCTTTCCGCTCTTATCACTTTTCCCAGTATTCTCACCGGCAATCTCTACACAGACTTTACGCCCTCCGCTCAATACGACTTTGTTCAAAGCCTTTAGCACTTGTGGAGCCTGTTCTTGAATCACTTCAAAAAACGAGAAATTCTGCATCAAGTCAATACGGCCAATCTGAATACGCTCCTTTCTCAGATTACGGTTTACCAGGTCTATAATCTGATTGGTATAAAATCCGTCTGTTTTTCCTAAATTCAGGAACAAACGCGTATAACCTTTTTCAGCCTTACGGCCCACCTTCTCTTTATCCCCCTTACGAGATTCCTTTGCCTCAGATTTCTTTTCATTAGCCTTAGGCTGTTCAATTTCAGGAGCATTTTTATAATAATCCAGAAAACGATTAAACTCCAATGAAACCACGCGCTTAATCAAATCTTCCTTATCCAGCCAGTCAAGTTTTCGGTAAATGCCAGGTAAGAAGGTCTCTATCTCCTCTTCATTTACTTTCACTTTCTCTATATCATCAATCACCTTTATCAACTGCTGCTGACAAATTTCCTGCCCGGATGGGAGCACACTAACTTCAAACTTCTTTTTGATGATGTGCTCAATCTCCTTCATACGGCCCTTCTCCCGCAAATTGATAATTGCAATGGAAATACCCGTCTTTCCGGCACGTCCCGTACGGCCGCTCCGATGCGTATAACTTTCAGTATCATCCGGCAATCCGTAGTTAATTACATGCGTCAGGTCATTCACATCCAGTCCTCTCGCAGCCACATCCGTTGCAACCAGCAGCTGCAAGTGACGTTGACGGAACTTCTGCATCACCAAGTCACGTTGTGCCTGGCTTAACTCGCCATGCAGCGAGTCTGCATTATATCCATCTTGTATAAGCTTATCGGCTATTTCCTGGGTTTCCTTACGCGTACGGCAAAAAACGATACCATAAATCTGAGGATAAAAATCAACGACACGTTTCAATGCCAGATATTTATCTTTTGCGTGTACTATATAAGCCACATGATTAACGTTCTTGCTTCCTTCATTCTTGGTACCGATAGTGATCTCTTTTGCTTCATGCAAATAAGTCTTCGCAATACGGGCAATTTCCGAACTCATCGTCGCAGAGAACATCAAAGTATTCCGGTCCTGAGGTATATTTTCAAGAATTGCATTGATACTATCCGTGAAGCCCATATTCAGCATCTCATCCGCTTCATCCATTACCACGTCGCGGATAGTAGCCAATTGAGCCACCTTGCGTTCCATCAAGTCAATCAAGCGGCCGGGAGTAGCTACGATAATATGCACTCCCCTCTTCAAGCTACGAATCTGGCTATCTATGGAAGAACCTCCATACACAGGAAGAATCTTTAAATCGGTGATATACTTCGAATAGTCAGTCAGGTCACCTGCTATTTGCAGGCAAAGTTCACGTGTCGGACAAAGTACCAACGCCTGTGGTACACAATTTTTTACATCAATTTTCTGAATCAGCGGCAGACCAAATGCGGCTGTTTTTCCGGTTCCGGTTTGTGCCAGAGCCACTACATCATTGCCGTTTCCCAACAAATACGGTATTACTTCTTCTTGCACGGGCATAGGATTCTCATACCCTAATTCCTCAATTGCCTTGCGTATTTCCGGTGAAACGCCAAGTTCTTCAAATGTTTTCATTCAATTCAATTATCTAATTTGCTGCAAAGATACAGACAAATCAGATGCTGCCCAAAACTTTACCCCTTTTGGTGCAAAAGATTTTTCACCACCTCTTTATCCTGCTGCAACTGCCATGTAAGCTTTTCCACACTTTCAAATTTCACTTCCGGGCGCAGATACTCCACAAACTCAATTTTTATCAGTTCCTGATAAATATCTCTCTGGAAATTCAATATATGGACTTCCACACTCACAGACTGCTCATTCCCGTTCACGGTAGGGCAACTTCCTATGTTCAACATTCCAGCGTAACGTTCTTTCCCTACATATACATAAACCGCATACACTCCCGTTGCCGGCAGAAGCTTTTCAGCACACAATGGCTCGATATTGGCTGTAGGGAATCCCAAAGTACGCCCCACTTTCTTTCCGTCAACCACTCTTCCGCTTAAATAGTAGTTGTAACCCAGATAAGCATTCGCGTTCTTTATATCTCCTGCAAGCAGACATGAACGAATCAACGTAGAACTAATAGAAGTACCATCCTCTACCAAAGCTCTTGACTGCATCACACGCATGCCTAATTCTTTTCCATATTGGCAGTATTCCTCAAACCCCTCCCCCTGATTATGTCCAAAATGATGATCATATCCTACAAAAAGGGCTTGCACATTATACACCTCATGCAGAATCCTCATAAATTCACGGGCAGAAAGCAACGACAGTTCCTTCGTAAAAGGAAGTAGCACACAATATTCAATAGGAGAATGTTCAAAACATTCTATTTTCTGAGACAAGCATGTCAGCAGCCGGGGACGATAATCCGTATCCAGTACCTGCCGAGGATGAGAAGTAAAAGTTATCAGGCAAGAAGCAAATTCTCCCGCCTTCGCAATATTATGCACCTGCTCTATCAGGTACTGATGTCCTCTATGTACACCGTCAAAACAACCTATGGTTGCCACACATGCAGGAAGATTTGCGGCCGTAGAGCCAGTAACTATTTTCATTTGCTTACACTATAAATTTTTGAAGCTGTACCTCCAGATTATCTCCTGGTACATAATGACACACACCGATTCCCAACTTAGCAGCTGCCTGACAATTCTCTTCAGAATCATCTATAAACAAGACTTCATCGGCTTTAAGTCCTGCCTCTTTCAGCACAGTCTGAAAAATTTCCACATCGGGTTTTGCCAGATGCATCCGATACGAAAGAAATACCTGCGTAAAGCAATCAAGCATCGGCATACCTTTATAAGTAAACTTACCTGCACACTCTTTCCAATGCAAGTCATTCGTATTGCTCAGCAAATATAAATTATAGTTTTCCTTTAGCTTCAGCAATAATTCAAACTTATAATCCGGAATTTCCTTTAACATGCTGTTCCATATCCGGTCAATCTCCTCGTCCGGAAGTTCACGACCCACCTCTTCGCGAATCCGGTCCCGGAACTGCTCCGTGGTCAATGTGCCACACTCATATTCTTTAAAGAAACCTTTTTCATTCGTTCCGGTCATCCACTGACGCACTTCATGCAGTCCGATATTCTCCAAACGCTCTAAACAACGGTGTACATCCAAGTCAAGGAGCACACCGCCTAAATCAAATATAATATTTTTAATCCGGTTCATTTTTTCATCATCCGTTTAACTCCTCGCCAAATCTCACCAATCCAAAGTACCACAGAAGTACCGGCTATAATATAAGCCCATTCCAATGCAGGCAAAGGCTCTGTACGGAAGACCTTGCCTCCAAAAGTAACAATAATGAACTGGCCAACCAGAATAATCAATGCCACTCCTAACATACCCATCGCATGACCGGCATCTTTAAAGATAGAATGATTCGTACCAAATACACTGGTATTAAACAGGTTCCAGAACTGCAGCATGACAAAAATCGTAAAGAAGACAGTCAGATGATGCACATCCATACCGCCAGGCATGTTCTTAAAGAAAGCCAGCAGCCCCATCAGTACAATCAAGAATCCGGCACCCACACCGAATATATTGTTCCGCATGGCAGGAGATATGATAAAATCAGTACGCTTGCGAGGTTTTTCATTCATTACATCCATGCTCGGTGCAATAGACGCCAACGCCATCGCTGCAAACGTATCCATAATCAGGTTCACCCACAGCATTTGAGTAACCGTCAGCGGAAGTTCCGTACCTAAAAAGGCACCCAGCAACACGCTCAGCAAAGCTACCACATTGATGGTCAACTGGAACACAATAAAGCGCTGGATATTCTTATACAACGAACGTCCCCACATCACTGCAGTAGCAATGCTATGGAAGGAGTCATCCAACAACGTAATATCACTGGCCTCTTTCGCTACAGAAGTACCTGTTCCCATTGACAAACCCACCTGCGCATGATTCAATGCCGGTGCGTCATTTGTTCCGTCACCAGTCACTGCTACTACCTCACCTTTTTGCTGGAGCAACTGTACCAGACGTTGCTTATCCATCGGACGTGCACGGCTCATCACCTTCAAATCGACCACTCTTTCCAAAGCTTCTTCATCGCTCAAGGCAGCAAACTCCACTCCGGTAATGCGGTTCCGTTCCGTATCTTCCGATGTCCACAGCCCGATTTGTCGTGCGATTTCAGTTGCTGTTCCCGGAGTATCTCCCGTTACAATCTTCACACGGATACCAGCCGACTGGCATTTCTTCACCGCATCAGGCACATCCGGACGAATCGGGTCACTAATCGCAAAAATTCCCATGAATGTCAATCCGCCTTCCTTCACCAGTTCCACACAATCCGTACTGCTATTTTCAGGAATTACCTTATAAGCCACTCCCAATGTACGCATAGCCTGATTCTGGTAAGCCAAAAGCTGTTCATTATATTGCTTAACCCGGCTTTCTTCCAGGTTACATTTTCCCATCACAATCTCAGGAGCCCCCTTCACATAAAGCACACGTGTGTTCAAGACAGAAGAGTCGACCAGCGTAGCCATATATTTTCTTTCTGTGGAGAAAGTAAGCTGATTTACCGTCTTCGCCTGATTTCTCAATGAGATGTAATCCATTCCCTCCTCATTCAACCAAAGCAAGAGAGCCACTTCCGTGGGGTTTCCTACTCCGGACGGCTTACCTTCTCCCTCTTTCTCTTCCAGGAAAGCAGTAGAGTTAGTTGCTATACCCTCTGCTATCAGGTTCTTCTGAGCTTCATCCAACTTGGCATCATACACCTGCATCAGGTTCTGTGTCAGTGTACCTGTCTTATCCGTACAAATCACCGTAATGGCTCCCATTGTTTCGCATGCATGCATCTTACGAACCAAGTTGTTCGTTTTCAGCATACGGCGCATATTCAATGCCAGACTCAAGGTCACACTCATAGGCAATCCTTCCGGTACCGCTACTACAATCAAGGTGACAGCCATCATAAAATACTTCAACACGATGCGTGCTATTTCAAGCCACTGATGCCAGTCGGTCACCGCCGTCACGCTCAAATACGCATACAAATCTTTCGCTGTAAAGATTACGAAGGTCAGTGTCGCAATTGTAAAACCCACCTTCCCTATCAGATTGGCCAATTTAGTCAACTGTAAATTCAACGGAGTCTGTTCCTGACTCTGTTCTGTAGCCTGTCGAGCTACCTTACCAATTTCAGTAGCATCCCCTACTCTTTCTACGCACATCACTCCGTGACCATCTGTCACTGTCGTTCCACGCATTACGGAATTAGACGGATAAGTAGCTTCTTCATCGAAATGAGCCTCATCCGTTGTTTTGTTCACCATCAATTCCCCGGTCAGGCTTGATTCATTTACCTGCAATGATACTGCTTCCAGCAATACCCCGTCTGCCGGAATCTCATCACCGGTATTCAATATCACTACATCTCCTACTACAATATCTTTCTTAGGAATCTCATGCACCTTTCCATTTCGAATCACCATAACCGGAGTCTCCTCCCCTACGGCATTCAGCAAATCAAACTTCTTATTGGCATCATATTCAAAATAGAACCCGATACCGGTCGCTAAGAAAATAGCAAAGAATATACCGATTGTTTCCGCATATTCACTTTCAATGATTGAAATCAACAGAGAAAAAGCTGCCGCAACGAGCAGCACTTTGATAACCGGATCCTGAAACTTCTCCAGATACAGTTTCCAGATTGACGGACGTTTGGGAGGAGTCAGCAGATTCATCCCATATTTTTGACGATTTTGAAGAACTTCCTGGTCGGTTAACCCCTTAAAACGAGAATCTTGTGTGTTGTGTGACATACGTCTGATAATTAATTATTAATGTCGGCAAAAATACAACATATATTGCAAGCATCTGTTCCATTAGTTTTTTTTATCATTTTTTTTTAACCAAATATTGCAGATTTCAACTCAAACCATTACTTTTGCAACGCATTTCCAAACAAATTCTTCTGAAATGTCGGACTTGTAGCTCAGTTGGTTAGAGCAACAGACTCATAATCTGGAGGTCCCAGGTTCAAGCCCTGGCTGGTCCACCTTGAAAAAAGGCAGTTAGCTATTCGCTGACTGCCTTTTTTCTTTTCATGCGAAAACATAAGATTTGAGTTTTATCTATTTGAAGATTGAGTTTCTACTAATCCCCGTGATAGATTATTTATTGTTGGGGATAAATTAATTATTCTGATTTTCTTAAAATCGATTCTTCTTGTCATTGAAGGGTATAATATAAATCGAGTAAAACTGTAAATAATAAAACGGCGCGAATATTGTATTCGCAAATTGCTTTTATTTTTGCAAAAAAATTAAGATATGCCTACAAATAAGAATGCTTTAACAAGATATAAATACCTTGATGAAATGTTGTCTGACAGATATCATTTCTATGATATTCATGATCTAACAGAAAAATGTAATGAGAAACTTGTTAATGCAGGATTCCCTGAGGTTTCTCAACGTTGTATAGAAAAGGACATAAACTATTTGGAGTACGATCCATTTTATGCAGAAATAGAACGCTATAGGGTTAATGGACATCGGTACATAAGATATAAAGATCCATCTTTTACTATTTTCAGGAAAGAGCTGAGTGAGGAAGAAAGTAATTTAATATTGGAGATTCTTAATACAATAGGACAATTCGATGGCTTGGCTAATTTTGAATGGTTTGATCGTCTCAAAATCGGATTAGGTCTGAAAAAGCGTCCTCGAATCATTAGCTTTAGCAATAACCCATATCTACAAAATTCCAATCTATTGGGTATATTGTTCGACAACATATCAAATCAGGTTGTTGTTAGGTTGGAGTATCATACTTTTATGGATAAGGAAGTTAGAAAAATCATCTTCCATCCCTATTTGCTTAAACAATATAATGATAGATGGTATTTGATTGGTGCAGCAGATGATGATGCTAAAATACTCAATTTCGCTCTTGATAGAATTGATGCAGTAATAGCTCTTCCTGAGATAAAATATAAACCATGTAATGAAGACTTAACAGAACGTTTTGAAGATATTATTGGAGTAACCCTATATGAAAATAGGAATATTGAACATATTTTATTTTGGGTGAGCGATCGGTCTAAGGGTTATATGGAAACTAAGCCTATTCATGGTTCACAATGCCAATATAAAGGTGAAAAAGAAAAAGAATTACGTAGGCAATATCCGTCTCTTAATGATGGGGCATTTTTTTCTATAGACTGTATTCCGAACTATGAGTTGATCCGTGAGCTTTGTTCTTTTGGTAAAGAACTTATCGTATTGTCGCCGTCATACATACAGGACGATATTTTTAACCGTATTAAATCAATGCTTGATATTTATTCTACAATGCGAATATAGAGTTCGCAACATGCATTTACCTTTGCATCAGAATAATAAAAACACAAGCATTATGAACACTCAGAATCCCAATAATATTTTTGTTTTCGATATGGATAATACATTAATCAAAACGGATAAAGCTAACAACCTCGCTTATTCTGAGGCAATAAGTTCAGTACTGGGTGTAAATTGCAATATTGAAAATGGGAAGAGATTTACGAGGAATGAACTAAAAGAGTTATTTCCACAATTGTCACAAGCTCAAATTGATGAAATAATTGAACGTAAAGAAAAGTGTTTTGGATCTTACCTCAATGAAACGGAGTTGAACACTAATCTATTCAACCTCCTGAAACGTCTCCGTCAAAAAGGGCTTCATACAATTCTATTGACTAATAGTCATTCTAGCAGAGCTATAAGCCTATGTAACTTCTATAATCTTACTAAGTATTTTGTTCAGCGTTTTTTTAATGAAGATTGTATTGACAACAAATACACTCTTCTTAAATCTTTGGGGTACGACTTGCAAAATGTCATCTTATATGAAAATGAAGAGGTTTCTTCCTTAGAAGCAGTTACTAACGGAATCAATTTAGATAATATCGTCAAAGTAGAATTTTGAAAAGTATGGAACAATTTGTAATTCAGTCAAAAGATAGTCTTTGTCGCAAAAGAGAAGGTGGTGCCGAGAAAGCCCTAAAACAAGATATAATCGCTTTTTATCACGATGATTATCAAGGTGGCGGTAACTGGCGCGTGTCTGGCACTATAGAAAACCTTATTTGTACATTTAAGAATGATATTACGCCATACACAGAGGAAACTCTTGTTAATGCAGCAAAAAGACTTGCGCTTATTCTCAAAGAAGACATGTCTGAAGTTTTGCGCCTGAGCGGAAAACAAAGTCTTCGTGTTTGTGTCATTCCCAGAGCTAAGCGGGAAGAATCATACCGGAAAAATCAATTGTACCTAAGAGCTACCATTCAATATGTGACCAAACATTTAGCTGGTTTCGTGGATGGTACTCACGATATTATTCGGCATACCGACACCTCTACTACACACTTGGCACGTCATGGTAATGGAGGTTCGGGAGAACTGCCTTATGTTGGTATAACTAAGGATACATGCAGTATCTCTGATGATGTTATTGGTAAAGACATCTTACTTATTGATGATCTTTACACCAAAACTGTAAATATAGATGAAGATTGTATTCAAGCCCTTTTGGATAAAGGTGCGAGAAGTGTCATTTTTTATTCTATCGGCAAAACGATATCAAGATTTTGAATAAAAAACTCTGTATATGAAATACTCGGAAAATGCATTAAATATTTTAACTGTTCGTACCTTTCCTAAAAAGGGACCTGCGTGGATTGATAAAAATTTACATGGAAACGAAGAGTTGTCAGTTTTGTATCGTCTCTTGGAAACCAATGAATACGAGTTTCTAAAGAAGCGGGGAAGCATAGAATCAGCCATCAATCAACTTGGGAATAGTGCAGATGGTCTTGTTGCAATCGGTGATACCGATTTCCCTTCTTTGCGTGGCAATGTAAAACCGGCAGACAAGCCTTTTGCACTATTCTATAAAGGTGATATAAGCTTGCTTAGTAAAGATAATTTAAATATTGCTGTTATAGGAGTTCTCAATCCTGATGAAAAGATTGAACTGACTGAAAGAATGGTTACAGCAGAAATTATAAAACACAACGCAACAATAGTGAGTGGTCTTGCTCTTGGTTGTGATTCTATCGCTCATAAAACGGCATTGGAGAAAGGTGCTAAAACTATCGTTATTCTGCCAAGCACTCTTGACTGTATCTTACCTAAGGAGAATGTAGAACTTGCAGAAGAAATTGTCGAAGCCGGAGGATTGCTTATCAGCGAGTATTACGAAGCGCCTAAAAGTCGAAACGACATGATTAGCAGATTTGTGTATCGAGACAGGCTACAAGCCTTATTCTCTGATGCCGTACTCTTATCTGCAAGTTATGCCCCAAATAACTTTGGAAATGACTGTGGTTCGAGACATGCCATGGAAAAGGCTAAAGCCTATGGCATCAAACGTGGCGTTATCTATAATGACAGCAAGCATCACAATATTGCAATGTATGATTTGAATCGTCAAATACTTGCTGAAGACAGGAGTGTAATACGCATTGACTCTGCCAATATGAGTGAGGCTGTCCTTCGGCTAGTTACCAAAACGAACAAACATATTTTATTTTAAGACCAAATTAAGTACGGATTTCTATACGTATTAGATTGTTATTTGTAATTCACGAATTTTGATTCAAAATGATAAAGTACTAGATTTCTTAGGATATTTATAAATAACGAGTAATATGAACATAGGCTTCGTGAATATTTAGTACTTTTGTAAACCAAAAAATAAGCGATCTTTGATAGGTTTGGTGAGCTAAAATGTCATTTGACTTTTTGTCCGGCGTGGTGCATACCCTATTTTCGCAAGAGAATAGATTCGCTGGATATCTCTTCGCTTGACGGAGAGACGATAATGTTAGTACGTTAACGTGATAACACTTTATACGATGTACTTTCTATTTTTTCATGTTTTATGACTTTATATATTTATATTGTCTATTATTTTTTTATTTTTTTCTTACATAAAGAAAAGACGTTTTGGTAAATCATTCTTCAGAGATCGCTTTTATATAATTGCGAACAAGAATGGATAAGAAACAAATAGTAAAACAGGTATCTCAAATCAAATCAAAAGAAGATTTGTTGAATCTCCTCAATTGTATCAAAAAAGACGAGCTTGAGGAGATGGGATTTGATACTTCTAAGTTTCATCCATTCACAATTAAGCACCTTAACTATTATTGCAATCCAAATAATGTTTTCCATCGATATCGTCAGTTTCATATCAAAAAAAAATCAGGTGGAACTAGAGTAATTACGGCCCCGAGAAACCGCAGCTTTATGATGATGTTGCAAGCTGTAAATGAAATTCTGAAAGCCCTATATTCTCCTTCCGATTATGCTATGGGCTTTACTGAAGGCAGATCAGTAGTTACTAATGCCAACACTCATAAAGGTCAAAATTATGTTTTCAATATTGACCTGAAAGATTTTTTTCCTAGTGTTGAACAATTTCGTGTATGGAAAAGGCTCCAATTAAAACCATTTAATTTTCCCAAGCAAATAGCTAATATTGTTGCGGGGCTTTGTTCTATGCGCCAAGTAAGAAACGTTATTGACGAAACTAAGGAGCATGAAAATGACAAAAAATTTAAATATGTTTTGCCGCAAGGTTCTCCTGTTTCTCCAATTATTACTAATATGGTATGTGATACATTGGATCGCCGTTTAGCGGGATTAGCGCGTAGGTTTGGACTCCACTATTCACGATATGCTGATGACATTACTTTTAGCTCAATGCATTATGTATATGCCCCTAATGGTAAATTTTATACAGAACTGTGCCGCCTGATTACAGAACAAGGATTTACCATAAATGAAGACAAAACCCGTCTTCAAAAACTTGGATCACGCCAAGAGGTAACAGGCATTATTGTCAGTCAAAAGCTTAATGTTACTAAAAAGTATGTAAGAGATATTCGTAATATTCTTTATATTTGGGACAGATATGGATATACGGCAGCATTATCTAAGTTTCTTCCTAAATATAAGGCTGACAAAGGACATGTCAAAAAAGGGAACCCGGATTTGCAGAATGTTATTGATGGAAAACTCATGTATCTGAAAATGGTGAAAGGTGATGAAGATTCTGTATATGTGAAACTTTATACGAAATTTCAGGAGCTAGTCAATAGAGATTCTAGTTCGAATAAAACCAATTCTTATGGTATTACCTACATTGAGTCTTTACCTTTTCTGAAATTTGAGAAAGATAAAAATACAATTATCACTATCCATCACAATGATTGTAATAAGCGATATGCTACGTTCAAAATAGGAGAAACAAACCAGATAGCATCAATAAACAAAAGTGTAACACCTGATGATGAACAGCAAAAAGAGAAGCTGGCTATCTCTTATTGTAGGGATTCCAAAGGAGAACGATTCTGGCTCATACATTTAGTTGATAAAATAACTGAATTCAAGCCAAAGCCTGTTGATATTGACGAATTGAATAATGATTTAGACTTACTATTAGGCATTTGATATGGATGACAAGTTAATATCTACGATTGACAAAATAGCAAGATTGACTCAGCAAAATACTGAGTTTGATATGGAATTGCGAAAGCGACTGAATGTTGCTTCCGCAAATTCTGTTTTGTCGGTAGATGAACGTATAAACCAAATTTATGAGTACTGCATTGAGGACATCATAAAGAAGCAAGCTGAAGAATTTTATGCAGACTTCCCTTTACACTCTATAAAGGATATTCTGATTAGAGATTTTATCCGGATGGAGTCATTCAGAAGAAAGGATAATTTCGGAGACTTTTGTTTGTCACTTTATCAACAGATAGAGTGTATGACTAATAAATTATGCGAGGAGGGAAGTGACTTGTCTTATATTGCAGAAAAAATGTGGGAATGTCCTGCATTTCTGAAGATAGAACCAAGAAAAGAGTTATCCATCTATAATAGAAGTAGTGAACGTAAATTTGACCGTACAATTGCCAAACTATTGCTTTTTGGTATTAACAAGAGCACAGGAAATACTTATGCTTTTGAGAAATCAGAAAATCCATTGAAAGCTCAATATGCAATGGACAAGATACGTACTATTGTATATTTCTTGGGTTATAAAGCAATGATGAAGAGCAGTGATTATGATTCGTTTGTCGAAATCACGTCGTTACTAAATGATATTTATCAATGCCGCAATATGAATCATCGCGGAAACTCTCAAAGCCAATGGCAAAAGAATACTATTACCAAAATAATTCCTTTGAAATCGCTTTATTATTTTAAATTTCTCGGAGTGCTGGTGCAATATGTTGAATACATAAAAGAGGGGTGGGAATATATCCCAGAATTAAAAAATGTAGCGAAAGCATTGAGAAATAGAAGATTTCTGTTCCCCAACCAAATGTTAGATAAAATAGAATTGAAAGAAGACGGGAAAAGCGTTTTAAATAATCTTTAAAAAGGGAGGACAATCTTCCCTTTTATATACCTCTAGGTCATTACAAAACTTCAGTCAGCAACCGCCCCCCAATTAAGCAATTTCTACTCTTTCCGAAAATGAAACACCATTTAACCATTTTACATGCAGGAATTACCCGCTTCAAGCATTTTATGTACAAACAACAAGAAGAAGGTAAACTTAAAAAATAATGTATTATGAAAGCTCAATCATTCATTCGCAAAGGATTCTTCATCCTGACAGCTCTGTGTTTATCTATGGGGGTTCAATCGTGTCTGGACGATGACGATAACAACCTTTCTCTTTCACACTATTACGCCAATGCGCTTGTCACTGTAAAACAGAGTGCAGACAATACACCGTATCTGCAACTGGATGACAGCACAACCTTGCGTCCGGTAAATATGACAACTTCTCCCTTTGGCGAGAAAGAGGTAAGAGCACTGGCCAATATTGAATTGGCTGACGCAGCTCCTCAGGAGTATGACAAAGCTGTATTCATCAACTGGATAGACAGTATACTGACCAAACCCATGGCTCCTAATTTAGGAGAAGAGGAAAATAATCGTACGTATGGAAACGACCCGGTAGAAATTCTGAATGACTGGGTGACCATTGCAGAGGACGGATACCTGACACTTCGGTTTGCGACTCGCTGGGGTAACGGACAATCACATTTCGTCAACCTGATCAGTACACAGAATCCGGACAACTCTTATGAGGTAGAATTCCGCCACAATGCTTTTGGCGATACAGAGGGTAAAATGGGAGATGCACTGGTTGCTTTCAAACTGGATGAACTGACCGATACGCAGGGAGAGACTGTCAAACTGAAACTGAAATGGAATTCTTTCAGCGGAGAAAAATCGGCAGAATTTGATTACTGCACTCGAAAAGCAACCAATCCGCAGGCTCAGGAAGTGACTGCCATCCGCTGTACAAAGAAGGTGAAATAAGCTAATTTTTGAAGACAAAAAAACGCAAGTGCATTTGAACTAAAACGTACTTGCGTTTGAATCGAAACGTCTTTGCGTTTAATCTAAAACGTACTTGTGTTTTAAACTAAACGCAAAGACGTTTTTTTATGCAATAAAATCCGGCTTGCGGACTATTCCACAATCAGCTGTAAATGAGCATCTCCCGTCTTTGCTTTCAGCCATTTCACGATTTTGTCACGACTCTTTGCATCAGGCATCCGCTGACAATCAATAATGGCGTATGTCAAGGTATCTATCCGGGAACTGTCAACTGACAGACGAAGACTCTTTGAAACGGAAAGGGTTTTAATTTCCGGGAACAAGACCTTTAATTCCTGCCCTAACTGCTTACCCATCCAGTCTGAACCGGAAAAGTCAGCCAACTGCTTATGCAGGGTATTGATTTCCTCATCCTGCTCCTTCAAGCGTTTTTCGCTGTTCCGATAGAAATCTTCCATCACCATCGACTTGATGTTACTGATGTCTACCGCACTGCCGTCACCCATTCCTTGGAATACTACCAGATTGGTTTTCGAAAGATTATAATCTGCCAGGCGATGCTGAGCGGCCGCAATCTGGTCTTTTGAGACTTCCTTTCCCACAAACACGACTTTTATTTCACGCTTGTCGTAGGAGATTTCCCGACTTAAAATCTGAGAGTCAGGGAACTGCAATTCTTCTGCAATGAAATGATTGGCTGCAGACTGGTAGAAGGTTTCCCGCACGATATTATAAGTAAGGTAGACTGCCGGACACATCGTACCGATGGTTATCCAGATGATATAACGTTTTACCAGCTTTTCACGAGCTTTATCCACAAACTGCTTGCGCTGGAAGTGCATCACCCGCACCCCGATGTAAGTAGCCAGGCTGATGAAAACGGAGTTGATAAAATACAAATAGAAGGCACCTAAGAAATACAGCAGGTTACCTGTGGCAATGCCGAAACCAGCCGTACACAACGGGGGCATCAAGGCTGTAGCAATGGCTACACCCGGTATTACATTTCCCTTTTCCTTCGTGGCCAATGCCACAATACCGGCCAGACCACCCACCAAGGCTATGAACACATCGTATATGGTAGGCGAGGTACGTGCCAGCAATTCCGACTGAACTTCATCCAACGGAGTAAAAGAAAAATAAATCGTGGCGGTCGTCACACTGAACAGCGTAGCTACCAGGTAACTTTTCAGTGAGCGTTTCATCAGCTCAAAATCGTTCAGTCCGATAGAAAGGCCAACTCCCATGATAGGTCCCATCAAAGGAGAAATCAACATGGCACCGATAATGACCGCCGTAGAATTGACATTCAGTCCCAATGAAGCAATAAAGGTAGCAAAAATTAAGACCCAAAGGTTGGTTCCTTTAAACTCTACCCCACTGCGGATGGCATCTACCGTCAGCTGCTCATCTTCCTTGCTCCGGTTCAAATCCAGATACTCATTGAAGAATTTTCGAAGGAGGAATTTCCTCTTGTTCCCTAGTTCCATACTTATCCGATTTATAAATTACAATTCAGCCTATATGCCCCACCCCACATTTCTTATTTAAAGAAACGGTTGACAAATGGAAGACTCCTTAAAGGTAAATCTTTTTTGATAATAAATGCCACAAAAACCAATATTAATAAGGTGCGGTAACTTAAACGTAACCAAAGGTTGGCGATAGGTGTCTCTTGTGACAAAACATAAAGCACCAAGGCCAAAATCAGGTAGATGGTCATCCGCTTCAACGGATAAGCCACAGGATATTTTTTCTGTCCGATGAAATAAGACAACAGGGTAATCACGCCATATCCGGCTACAGATGCCCAGGCCGAAGCTACATAACCATAAGTAGGTACCAACCAGATGTTCAGGCCTAAAATCACGGCACATCCGATAAGAGAGAAGTAAGCTCCCCAATAGGTTTCATCCGTCAGCTTATACCAGAAAGAAAGGTTGAAATAGATACCTTTGATTATCTCGGCCAGCATCACGATGGCTACTACGCTCAGCCCTTCCCAATAGTCGGAGGCTACCATGTACTTCAGGATGTCCATGTAGCCCATCACAGCCAAGAATGCTAAAAGAGAAAAAATAAAGAAGTACTTCATGGCAGAAGAATACATCTTCTTGCTGTCGGCATCTTTATTCTTACCGAAGACAAAGGGTTCGTAGGCATAACGGAAAGCCTGGGTAAACATGGCCATAACCAAGGCTACCTTGCTGGTGGCGCTGTAAATACCCAGCTGTACCAGCCCTTCCGAACGGTCATCGAACAGATAGGGATAAATCATCTTGTCAACCGTCTGATTGAGGATACCAACCAGTCCGAATATCAGAATCGGGAAAGAGTAGTTAATCATGCGCTTCATCAATACCTTATCCATGCGGTAGGACACACCGCGCAGCTCGGGTATGAAGAAGAACATCTGCAAGGCCGACATAATCAGGTTGGACACGAAAATATATCCCACCAGATAATCGGGGTTATAGAACCAGCTGACGATTTCGTGCGCATGGACATCGAGCCACGGACAAACCAGCAGGAAGAAAAGATTCAGCAGAATGTTTCCTAGGATGTTCAGCAACTTGATGGCCGCAAACTTGACAGGCCGTTTCTTATAACGCAGGTAGGCGAAAGGTATACACTGGAAGGAATCGAGGGCCACCACACACACCATCATGGCAATATAGTCGGGATGGTCCGGATACTCCAATAAGGCTGAGAGCGGATGCAAAAAGGCCATACACAGCACTACAAACAGCAGCGAGAGTCCTCCCACAAACAGCAGGGAATTGGCATATACCTTCTGCGCATCCTCGTCCGACTTATTGGCAAAACGGAAAAATCCCGTTTCCATACCAAAGGTCAGCAACACTAAAATCAGTGCCGTATAGGCATATACATTCGACACGACTCCATATCCTCCGGAAGCAGCAGGAAGTACTGCCGTATAGAGAGGAACCAACAAATAATTCAAAAAACGTCCTACGATACTGCTCAGTCCATAAATGGCAGTATCCTTTGCCAAAGATTTTATTCCGGCCATAATGTTTATCAATCAAACAGCGTTCTTTCGCTATTGTATTTACTTTTTCCTAAATGTTTATATGCCAGCTCTGTCACCTCTCGTCCTCTGGGGGTACGCTTCAGGAAGCCTTCTTTTATCAGGAAGGGTTCGTACACTTCTTCCAGCGTACCCGGGTCTTCACCCAAAGCTGTAGCAATGGTGGTCAGTCCCACAGGACCTCCCTTGAACTTGTCTATAATCGTGCACAGAATCTTGTTGTCTATCTCATCCAGACCATACTGGTCGATGTTCAGAGCCTCCAGTGCAAAACGGGCAATCTCCAAATCAATTCTTCCTGAACCTTTCACCTGTGCAAAGTCGCGCACACGTCGCAACAAGGCATTGGCTATACGGGGGGTACCACGGCTACGGGAAGCTATCTCTCCTGCCGCATCTGCATCACACGGCACATCCAAGATGCGTGCGGAGCGCAGGATGATGCGTGAAAGTACTGAATCATCATAATACTCCAGGTGCAGGTTGATGCCGAAGCGAGCACGAAGCGGGGCTGTAAGCAAACCACTGCGTGTGGTAGCTCCCACCAACGTAAACGGATTCAGGTCAATCTGTATGCTGCGGGCTGAAGGTCCCTTGTCAATCATGATGTCGATGCGATAGTCTTCCATGGCAGAATAGAGGTATTCTTCCACTACCGGACTCAGACGGTGAATCTCATCAATAAACAGCACATCGTTCGGCTCCAGGCTGGTCAGTACTCCGGCCAAATCACCTGGCTTGTCGAGCACCGGTCCTGAAGTCACTTTAAATCCCACTCCTAATTCATTGGCAATAATGTTGCTCAGTGTGGTCTTACCTAATCCGGGAGGGCCATGCAACAAAACATGGTCAAGCGCTTCTGCACGAAGTCTCGCCGCTTTTACAAAGATGCGCAAGTTATCCACCACCTTGTCCTGTCCGCTGAAATCTTCGAACTGAAGCGGACGAAGAGCGTTCTCAAAATCACGCTCCTTTCCGGTTGGTTTATAATCGCGTATGTCAAATTGTTCTTCCATAAATTCTTTAAAAGTATGACCACAAAAGTACGAATAAAAGAAGAATCCCCGATGAAGAATCCCGATTTTCGTTTATATATTGTATTTTTGTCTACTACAAAACCTATTAGAATAAGCTTATGACATCAGCAACAACCCAACTCAATGGTACCCGCCTGATATTCTTCTCACCCACACATACCTCGGCCAGGATTGCACGAGCTATCGGAGAAGGTATCGACATGGGAAGAAGAATGGAAACAGACCTGACGCTGGATGAACAAACCTCCCCTATTGAAATAAACGGAGAACTGTGCGTCATCGCCGTTCCGGTATACGGTGGCCGAGTAGCCGCTACGGCACTCCAGCGCCTGCAACGACTCAAAGGCAACGGCTCACCCGCCATCCTTGTCGTGGTATATGGAAACCGTGATTACGAGGATGCCTTACTGGAGCTCCGTGACACCGCTGTACAACTCGGTTTTGTACCTCTCACTGCAAGTGCGTTCATCGGGGAACATAGTTTTAGTACACCGGAACTTCCCATTGCTGCCGGACGTCCGGATGCAGATGATTTGCAACAGGCCCGTGAGTTTGGAAAAAGCAGTTTGGAAAAATGGGAAAAACTGCAAGCTGCCGGAACCCCTGTCACTGAATTAACGGTAAAAGGAAATTTCCCCTACAAACAACTGACACCCGGCGCCCCCGCCTGCCCAACTTGCACAGACGGCTGTTTTGCTTGTGGAGAATGTATTGAAGTCTGCCCCACACATGCCATCCATTTCAGTGAAGACCAGAGCTCCATTGAAACAGATATTCACAAGTGCATCAAATGCTGTGCCTGCGTGAAATGCTGTCCGAACGAAGCCCGCGAGTTCAGCACCCCGTTTGCTGCTATCCTTCACGAAAAGTTCAGTGCCCGTCGTCAGCCGGAATTATTCTTCTAACACAAAACTTGTTTACATGAAAAAAAGAGAAAAACGGGTACTGGTTGGTATGAGTGGTGGGATAGACAGTTCGGCTGCCTGCATCATGCTTCAGGAACAAGGGTATGAGGTAGTAGGTGTCACGATGCGTACCTGGGACGTGGCCTCTCATTTCACTCCCGGGAATGACCAACCCAATGAAGTCATAGAAGCTCAGGAACTGGCGGCACGTTTAGGTATCGAACACCACGTGGCCGATGTCCGTACGGAGTTCCGGCAGGTCATCGTGCAGTATTTCATCGACGAATATATGCGTGGACGCACTCCCAACCCCTGTGTCATGTGCAATCCTTTATTTAAGGAGCGGATTCTGTGTGAATGGGCAGACAAGTGTAACTGTGCCTGGATTGCTACGGGGCATTACTGCCAACTGAAAGACCTCAACGGTTATCGTTACATCCTGACCGGAGACGACCCGCTGAAGGACCAGTCCTACTTCTTGTGGAAACTTCCACAAGAAATTCTGAAACGCATGATGTTTCCTCTGGGAGGAATGACCAAAGCCAGCGTGCGTGATTATTTGGCATCCAAAGGTTTTGAAGCCAAAGCACGAGGAGGAGAAAGCATGGAAATCTGCTTCATCGAAAAAGATTACCGGGAATTCCTGAAAGAGCATTGTCCCGACATTGATGAGAGAATCGGTCCGGGATGGTTTGTGGACAGCAAAGGCCTGAAACTGGGACAACACAAGGGTTTTGCCTACTACACCATCGGTCAGCGAAAAGGCCTGGAGATTGCTTTAGGTAAACCGGCGTATGTGCTGAAAATCAATCCGGCCAAGAATACGGTCATGTTAGGAGATGCTGACCAGCTCAAAACTTACTACATGTTAGTGGAAGACTATAACGTGGCCAGCCTGGAGGAGTTACTCAACTGCAAGGAGCTTTCGGTACGTATCCGCTACCGCAGCCGCTCAATTCCCTGCCGTGCAATTCTGCTGGACAACGGGCAACTATTAATCCGGTTTGAGCAAGAGGCTTCCGCTATCACGCCCGGCCAGTCGGCAGTGTTCTACGAAAGGAACCGTGTACTCGGAGGCGGTTTCATCGCCTCGCAACAAGCAATTAAGAAAATAGCTGCTGAGAATGAAGCTAAATTTCTATAGCATATCACAAAAAAATGTCCGGACTGCTCACTAAAGCCATCCGGACATTTTCCATTTATAACTATCTTCTTACGGATTATTCCTTATCCCGTTCCAGCGAGAAACGCACGGGGTCATCATATTGTTCCTGAAGTTTCAGCATTTCTGCCTTCAACTCGTCAACCACTGCCTCATACTCCTTCTGTCCGTACAGATTGTGCATTTCGTGCGGGTCTGCCTGCAAGTCGTACAATTCCCATGTATCAATGTCATTATAGAAATGAATCAGTTTATAACGGTCTGTACGCACTCCATAATGGCGTTTCACCATGTGCTCTGCCGGGTATTCATAGAAATGATAGTACAAAGCCTTGCGCCAGTCTTTCGGGTGTTCACCTTTCAGCAACGGCAACAAAGATACTCCGTGCATATCAGACGGAATTTCTACTCCTGCCAAATCCAGAAAAGTAGGTCCATAGTCAATGTTCTGTACCATTTCAGTAATGTCTCCCCGACGAGTGAATCCATCCGGCAAACGCATAATCAGCGGAGTACGCATGGATTCTTCATACATGAAACGCTTGTCGAACCAACCATGTTCTCCCATATAGAATCCCTGGTCGGAAGTATACACTACCAGCGTATTCTCCAGTAATCCTTTTTCCTTCAGATAGTCCAATACGCGACCCACATTATCATCCAACGATTTCACCGTCTTCATATAGTCACGCATGTAACGCTGGAACTTCCAGTTGGCCAAATCCTTTCCTTGAGGATTTTTCTTGTAGAAATCTTCGATAATAGGACCATAGAACTTCTCCCATGCTGCACGCTGAGCACTATCCATTCGGCCGAGGAAACTTTCATACAATGTCTTCAAGCGAGAGTTTTTGTCCGGGCGAAGCATCTTCAGGTCATAAATCATATCCATGTCCTTTACGATGCTCATTTCCTGGGCGGCAGCCGCTTCACGTCCCTCATAGTCATCAAAGAAGTTATCCGGCAAAGGGAAGGTTTTGTCTTCATACAAGGCCAGATTACAAGTATCCGCCATCCAGTTGCGATGGATAGCCTTGTGGTGAATGAACAAGCAGAACGGCTTCTTGTCATCACGCTTGTGTTCCATCCAGTCGATGGCATCATCGGTAATGATATTGGTTATGTAACCGTGCTTCTGAATGGTATCATTCTGTTGCGTAATGAAGTTCGGATTATAGTAATCCCCCTGTCCCGGCACAATCTGCCAGTAATCAAACCCTGAAGGCAGACTTTCCAGGTGCCATTTTCCGATAATCGCCGTCTGATAACCGGCTTTCTGCAACAGTTTCGGGAAAGTTTGCTGTGCACTGTCAAACACACAAGTAGTATTATCATAGAACTTGTTGCCACAAGAATGCTTGCCTGTAATCATACAGGCACGACTGGGACCACTCAACGAGTTTGCCACAAAACTGTTCGTGAAGCGCACCCCCTCATTGGCAATGCGGTCCAAATTGGGAGTTTCCATGTAGCGCGTATCATAACAGCTCATCATCTGTGCCGTATGGTCATCGGTCATGATGTACACAATGTTGTATTGCTTCTTCTCTTGCTTATCAGCCTGCTGACAGGCTGTAGTTACGGCCGATAAAGCAACCATACCGGCAACGGGATAAAATTTATTCATAAGTCTACTTAGGTTATTCTATTCTTACAACGCAGATATACGGAGCTTATAGCTCATCGGTTTCTGCGGAATCTGGTACTTCAGCATGGTTTCCGGACCACAACTTGCATTTCCTATTCCACGCAAAGCTGCATCCAGATGAAGCACTACGTATGGACGCGGCTGCAATTCCCAAGTATGTTTGGTATTCATCAAGTCTTCATCCGTATAACGTAAAGCAGAGAAAGAAACATTGCCCTGTGTCTGGATACGGATACCCTTTCCTGAAGCATCCTTCAAATCCATGCTACGCAAACCTTCCCGGTTACCCATAGACTGAGGTTTCACATACTTGCCGGTATCATTTGCATCCAGTGTGTAACGTCCCACAGGACATGCATCCTTACGGTCAACATAGTTTTCCCAAGGACCATGTGCATAATAGTCTACCTGAGTCAAAGTAGAATCCAGCAGGCAAACCAATCCACAGCGACGTAAGTTCGCAGTCTGAGGAGAGAAACGTACATCCATGTCTATTACTCCATTCGGCATAAATGTGTACACAATGTTGGTTGCACACAAAGAACCGCCACGAGAGGTACTTACCTGTACAATTCCTTTATCCACACTTACCTCACACGTACCGGCTGCATCCAGTCCGTTAGCAACTTCCTTAAACAAGTCATTCTCAATCCAGCGGTGATTATCATACAAGAAACCGCCATTATGACTGATGATTTCCTTTCCAGCCATGTTCAATTGTACCATCTGTCCGGTAGCTTTATCAAAAGCTGCACGGAGGTGCTTGTTATAAAGCATCAACAGTTTATCGGTTTCCTGAATGGTCCATTCATTTTTCTTCTTCTTAAACGTCAGTTGCGGTAAATCAGCTCTCTTCTGCAATTCAAACTGGCAAGCAGCTACTTCATGTCCAGCTTCTGCCCATACAGTAGGTGCCAACATACGTACATGTAAATTGACCATCACTTCATCACCAGCCTTCTTGGCATCTGCCAAATTTACTCCAGACAGTTTCAAATTCAGCACCGTAGAATCTCCCGGAAGAATATTTTCCAACGTCAGACTGTCTGCTCCCACAATCACTCCGTTCTTCACGCTTTCCCATTTCAGGTCAAAGCCTTTCAGCGACAAGAATGCATATTTGTTGCGTACCTGCACATTCACCAGATTGCGGGAAGCATCCGTACCCATGCACTTAAATCCGACATACTGATAAACAGCCTTCACCTCTTTCAGTTTAGGAGTTTCCTCACGCGTAGCCGGCACAATGCCGTTTGAACAGAAATTACCCTGATGAGGTCCAGGGAAATCATATCCCGTATGCAGACGATAAATGCCTTTCTTCATTTCATGAGGCTCATAAATAGCCTGGTCCACCCAGTCCCAGATAGCCCCTCCAATAGTAGCAGTACTTCCTTCAATGCTTTCCCAGTATTCTTTCAAGTTACCGATGGCATTTCCCATGGCATGGGCATACTCACACACAAACAGCGGTTTATCGAACGCACTGACATGCTCATCCATCCAGTCCATGCTGGGATACATCTTGGAATAGAAATCACTGAAGCGGTTACCTCCGTATGATTTCCCGTCGCGCGTGCCTTCATAATGCACCGGACGGCTGTCCAGTTTCTTGGCCGCGTCATAGCAATCACGGAAGTTCGCTCCTCCTCCGGCTTCATTGCCCAGACTCCAGAAAATCACACTCGGATGATTACGGTCTCTCAATACCATCCGGTCAATACGGTCTACAAACGAAGGTATCCATGAAGGCATGTCACTGATAGACTGGTTGGCATGGTTTTCCAAGTCAGCCTCATCCATCGTGTACAGGCCATAGTAATCAAACATGGCATACATTTTAGCGGCATTCGGATAATGCGACGTACGAATCGTATTGATGTTGTTCCGCTTCATGGTCAGCACATCCCACAACATGGACTCCGTCGTCACAGCCCGTCCGTACATCGGATGCGTATCATGCCGGTTGGTTCCCTTAAAGAATACCCGCTTGCCATTCAGATAAAGCAACGAGCCCTTCACTTCGATGTCACGGAAACCGTATTTCGTAGAAAAGGCCATTTCGTCCTTTCCTCCCTGGCGCTGTATCACTTGCACAGTATACAAGGTAGGAGTTTCAGCAGTCCACAAAGACAAATCTGTCAAATCGAATGACACATTAGCCGTACTTACCGGAGAAGAAGGAGCGTATTTCACAGCCACTTCCGACTCGGCTACCTTACGGCCTTCCGGATCTAACAGACGCACCAGCAGATTCTTGGTACCCTTCAGCTTGTCACGGTTATCCAAAGACAACTTCACATTCATGGTTCCACTTTTATAGTTCTTGTCTTTATCCAATAGACAAGTAATGTAATGGTCGCGCACGCTGACTTGCGGTACATTATATAAATATACATCACGGAAGATACCACTCATGCGGAACATATCCTGACATTCCAGATAAGAACCGTCACACCAGCGGAACACCTGCACAGCCAGACGATTTTCGCCCGGTTTCAGGTACTTGGTAACATCAAACTCAGCTACATTGTTTGCTCCTTGTGAATAGCCCACATATTTTCCGTTGAGATACACAAAAGCTGCACTGTAAATACCACCGAAATGAATGAAAGTACGTTTTCCATCCCAGCCTTCCGGCAAATTAAACGTACGTACATACGAACCTACCGGATTGATACCATAGTTCTTTCCGCCATCGTTAAAACCTTTACGTGCCTGAATATAAGGCGGCGTGTTGGCATGCGGAAATTCCACGTTCGCATAAATCGGACGGTCGTAACCCTGCATTTCCCAGTTAGAGGGCACAGGAATGCTGTCCCATCCCGAAGTATCAAAATCTTCCTTATAGAAATCCAACGGACGTTGTGAGGGTTCTGACACCCAATGGAAAGCCCATGTACCGTTCAGCAGCATGTAAGCCGGGTTATGCACTTCTTCCCACGGACGGTCATAGAAAGCCTTGTCCGCCAGCATTTCTTTTTCGGAAGGATAGGGCATATACGTGGCATGTCCCACCTCCTTATTCTCTTCGAAGCGGGTTTCATCTTCCCAGTACACTTTTTCACGTGCGGCCATGCCGGTTCCCGCAGGCATAGGCACCTCACTCACCCGTATCTGGAACAAAGATGCTTCCATAGCCTCGGCTGCCTTTCTGTCCATCAGCTTCAGACGGCCGTCTTTCTGGCATACCAGCATGAGCGACGGAGTGTTGGCCGGAACAAGTCTTACTCCATTCTTTGCATCCTGTATGCTCCACAACTGTGCCTCGTCGCTTCCGTTCACCTCTGCCATCATCGGTGTCTTATGGTCCACATCTGCCCTTAACGCCTTGTCTTCAAACACATTCACCAGCCGGAAACTTCCCGACAACTCGTTGATGTTCCATTGCTGTTTCCGGTCATCACGGCTCAATGACTTCAATATCACGGACGCCCCCGCATCATAGCCCAGCACCTTATCTGAGACCTTTGCCGGGTACAGATTATAAAGCTTGTCTTTATCGTATCTGCTCTGCGAAGATACATTCTGAGCCATCCATACCAGAAGCCCCAGAACCATCAAAAAACGATAGAATTTCATCATGGCATTTATAATATTAAAGAGGTATACATATTAAATTTCTTACCTTTCCCTTAAATCCCATCCTGGCATCTCCCAACTGTTTCAACGGGAAAATCAAGGTTTCCTGATACCAGATGCGGTCTTTCCGTTTATGCACTTCGTTATAATGCTCGCTTACACGGCCTTCCAGTCTTTCCTGAAGCTGCCCGTCGACAAACAGGGAAGTGCCTTTCGCGTCTCCCTCGATACGTATTTTCGTCCATTGTCCGGCAGGCAGACGATAAGAATGGAACACGAACTCATAGCCGTCACGACGGAAAGCAAACTTTCCGGTATTCTGCCAGTTGGATACAAACTCCGAATGCGGGCCTTTGAACAGTATCGCATCAATATTAGGTGCTGAATCCGGACACAGCTCGAACTCCACCGCATAAGGATAACCGATTTCGTCCACCTCCGTAGTGACCGCTTCCGTTCCCGACAATGTCACTTCCTTGCCCGTTTCGGTCAGCTCCGTACGCTTGTCCACTTTTGCCAGCAGGTTCACGCCGGGAGCTTCAGGAGTAGTGGCACAGAGTGCCATGAACTGCTCGAAAGGCACTTTATCCTTATTCTCTCCTTTCCACATCTTCTCGCACACCATCTGCAATCCCGGGAAAGTACGGCAATGCACATCCTGCTGGCTGATGCCGTTGCCCACATGGTCGTTCCACACAGCCAGCATCGCTCCCAGGAAATTGGGATGGCGGACGGTCATCTTCGGGTCTTCCGGACGCATCATCTCCGGCATCCAGTTTTCATACAGCCACTGGTAATTCAGATAGTCATAATAATAATGAGCGGCAGGAACCAGATACAACAGTCCGTCACACAAGTTCACCACCTTGGCACCTGCATCCAGACAGGTCTGCACATCCATCCAGTCATAGTTCCATGCACTCACCACCTTGCCTTTCAAATCGACAGGCGTATTGCCTTTCATGACATTCAAGCTTCCCCACAAACGCGGAGTCTTGCCATATTTTGAAACAAAATCCAGATAATGATTCGTAAAATGACGGAACTGTTCCGACTCTTTCCGGTTATATTCGTCGGTACCGATGTGCACTTCCGGACCTACAAACACCGGGTTCTCGCCCGAGAGATATTCATCGAACAATGTATCGACAAAATCATAAACCTCCTGCTTGTACAAGTCCAGATGGTCCATTCCGTATTCCTTTTTATCGGCCGCCAGACGCGGATTATAGTGCGTGAAGGACAATGAATGAGCCGGCACGTCGATTTCCGGAATCACATTAATGCCATAGCGGGCGGCCATGAGCTGGAAGTCGCGGAACTCTTCCTTCGTATAGGAACCGTCCTTCGCCGTCAGCCCCGGGAAGCGTTCGCTTTCCAGACGGAAAGCCGCATAGGTCTTGTTCCAGTCGTTTCCGAAAAACTGCACGAAACCGTTGTCATTCAGATGCACCTGCAACTCATTCAGCTTGTAGAACGAAAGAATCTTCACATAGTCACGCAGAAAATCCATCGTAAAGAACTTGCGGGCCACGTCAATCATGAATCCCCGGTTCGGATAGAGCGGGAAGTCCGTAGCCCGACCTTTCATCAGTCCTTCCGGCTGGTTATGAATCATCTGGAGCAAGGTACGCGTCCCCCAGAAAACACCTTTAGAAGTAGGAGCCTCAATCGTGACCTCACTCCGGACATCCATCCGGTATCCTTCTTCGCCCAGCGTCTTGTCCGGCTTGCCTAATGCCAGGCAGACCGCTCCTTTTTCCTTTTTCCCCGTTACGACACGATAATCCCAGCCAAACATATCCTTCAGGTCCTGTACCAGGATTTCAGCTCCCTCCTTCAGCTCCTTCGCCTCATCCGGGGAGATAATCACCTTTCCCTTTTCGGGAAGCACCAGTTTTCCTTTTGCCGATTTCCACTGCTGCAAGGCAGGTATCACTTGTGGCACATTCTGGCCTGCCGCCATCATCAGTCCACACAACCACATCACACTACATAGAATCAGATGTCTCATTGTATCAAATTTAAAGTTTACATATTTATCTTAAGAAATAACCGTTTCTGCAGAAATCAACGACACTCATACTAAAAATTATAACCTATATTGATTAAGGAAACTTTAAACCATGAACAAACAAAACCAGCGATTTTTCTCATACTATTTATTTAAGGATTTTAGTTTCGAATACAAAAATATGCATTTTTCTTCTCTTCATCACTTTTAAAGACTGATTTTTAAGTCTTAAAAATATCTATTAACCAGCTATAAAAAGAAAACTTAGACTTTGATAGCAACTCAAAATAAACAAAAAACACACTGAACCTTATGATTGTTAAAGCTCAGTGTGTATACAAAAAAGAAATAGTCTGATCAATGTAATCCTCTTCTCTTTAAATACTCAATTAACTTTTGAGGCTCATCTGTTTGAATCATACGAGCCCCCAACTCATCTATTAAATATCCAAATCCTGCATCAGGATTCTCTAAAGATATTACATCATCATGTCCACCGTTCCTACCTTTCAAAGAGTTATACCAAATTAAAGATTGATAATTAATCAACCGTACTGCTTTTTTAGGTAAAGGATTGGTAACTTCATTAAAACCTAATTCAAAAGCAACAGGAGACATACCATCAACAAATTCTACCATAGCATCTTCAGCACCTTTATTATCCAACCGAATCATTGGCATGTAAATCACGTCATCCAGATATTTTCCAAATTTAGTTTGAACATCTGCCAAAGGATGTAATCCTTTCATTATAGCAATATCTAGTGTGCCAGTTTCCTTTAACAAATCAATTACTTGGTTAAAGAAACGATCTGATTTATCTAAGTTTAACATAATCCTTCCTTGTGCCAAAAGCAATGCTTCTTTTAATGTAGGAACTTTATAATTTGTAAGTTTACCTTCATAATCCTTCAAGTTTAACTTCTGAATATCACTAAACATAGTTTCTGCAATAATTCCATGTCCATTAGTCGTACGGTCAAGTGTTTCATCATGCATTAATATCAAGACACCATCTTTCGTTCGTTGTACATCTATCTCGACCACATCTCCTCCCATCTCTATAATACTATTGATAGCATCCAAGGAATTTTCAGGAAAATGTTTCCAGTCTCCTCTATGCGCTACTACATGCACATAGGACTGATTTCTGTCCAACAAATTCTTCCGAACATAGCCAGAATTATTTATAAATTTATTGTTTAATCTCAAATATTCAATAAGCTCTTTCGGTCTATCAGTCTGAATAAAAGAAGCCCCCATTTTCAATACCTCTCCCCAAGTCTGATCTTTTTCATTATTTTCTACCGCACGGTCATCATTCAACCCTCCACAAAGTGATGGCCATAATGTATTTATCCACACTTTAGCTCCCGATGTCTGGATCAAGTTTAATACCTTCTCTACTTGTGCATCTTTCTTCTGAAAACAAACTTCAAATGCTTGCGGATGAAGATTTTTAATATAATCCTCCACAAATGTCACCGCATTTGGACGATTTGCATCTACTATCGGCATAAAATAAAGATCTTTTACAACCTCTTTATTTCCCTCATTTACAGTTTCAAAAGGTAAACCAGATTTTATAATAACCTGATGAGTAGTCTGTGTATTTTCCAAAACTTTTTTTACGTCGGCAAAGAAGTCATATCCTTTATCAATATTAACCCATATTTTTCCTTTTACAACCAACATAGCTTCTTCTAAAGTAGGAATTGTATGCGTTGTGAGTACTCCGGCCCCATTTTTCAGTCTTAATTGTTTCAATTCAGCTAAAGTATAATCTTCCGGTCTCCCTTTTCCTGAAGTCGTCCGGTCCAAAGTCTGGTCATGCATTAAGATAAGTACATTGTCTTTAGTTTTCTTAATGTCTATTTCAACCATATTTACCCCCATATCAATACAATTCTGTATTGCTTGTATGGAATTTTCTGGAGCATTTCTCCAATCTCCACGATGAGAAACGACAACCGTTTTCCCTTCTTCAAACCGTACTTGTGCAGTCAAACAAGTACAATTCATATTGGCTACAAACGCCAATATGAATAATACTATACATTTCTTTATCATATAATAATTAGTTATAACCCAAATTTTGTTTAATACTTGAATCGGTATCTATTTGTGACAACGGAATTGGTTGAACCAAATTATTCTCGTTTACAGTTACTCCATTATATCCTGTCGTTTTCTGGAAATATGCAGTCATTACTTCTACAGCCTTTCCTGTACGAATCAAGTCAAACCAACGATGTCCTTCACAAACAAGTTCCTTCCTACGTTCAGTAGCAATTTCCTCAAGTAATTCATCTTTGTCTGTATAATCTGTATATGACAAATTATCAATCGCTCTTCCTCTTACCGCTTCCAAACAATCATTTGCCAAATCCATGTCATCCTGCAAACCTCTTTGTGCATAACATTCAGCCAACATTAACAAAACATCTGCATAGCGAAGAACCACCGCATTACTTCCACAATCTTCAACGACCTCCGAAGTCTGCTTTATTTTATTAGAAACCAGATGAACCGTTGTCCTTTTCAGGTAAGCAGTTTTACGTTTGTCATTATCTGCAAATAAGGCATATACTTCTTCCGTGGGTAGATTATGTCCCTTTGCTCCATTTATGGTACCCGAAGGGCTGAACATTCTTAAAGCATCACTACCCTCTGAGTTTCCATTTAATCCGGATTCAAACTGCACATCAAAAAGGATTTCTTTATTCCCCTTATTATTCGTATCAAATATCATATCTGGATCATCAAGCAAACCATACCGTGGATTTTGCTTTACAGCTTCCAACTGAGGTATTGCATTCGCATAATCACCCAAAGTCAAATAGACTTTTCCCAGCAGACCTTGTGCGGCAGGTTTACAAGCACGCTCTTTTATCGAATTTTCATCCTGCATCAGATTAATGGCATCAGTCAAGTCATCTACAATTGCCTTGTAAACTTCTTCCTTCTTCGTACGTCCCTGACCAAAATACTCATTCGTATCCACAGTTTCTTTTGTTACTAAAGGAACATCTCCAAATATCCGAACCAAATTAAAATACATCAGTGCACGAAGAAACTTCATTTCTCCTTTTACCTGGTTACGTTCCACGTCTTCCATCTCTACAGCATCTATCCGATTCAAGATAACATTACACTGCTGGATTCCGATGTAGTTATGCCGCCAAGAATCTGCTACAACAGAATTAGACGATGTCATATTAAACTCATCCAATTGTCCGTAGTTACCGCCATCATTAGCTGGCACTTCATCCCAAGTATTATCAGAAGGCAATTCTCCCAACACATAATTGGCAATACCATATTGTCCGCTATATTGTAAAGTGGCATACGCTGCGTTCACTCCTTGAAGAATTTGTTCTTCGTTCGTAAAATAATTATTAATTACATTATTGCATTCAGGAGTCAAATCAAGTAAGCTATCAGAACAGCCTACACATAAAGTGCATATTGCAGCACATAATGTCATTTTATAATTTCTCATAATAAACACTTCCTTAATAATTAAAAACTAACGTTTACTCCAAGTGAAATTGTCCGTGGTACCGGATATACATAATGCTCCTTACCTTGTTCCAGCAGATTAGTACCTTCTGCGTCAATGTTAAAGCCTTTATAAGGAGTTATCATAAATAGATTATTTCCTAATACATAAACCTGCGCACGACTCAATCCCAACTTTTTAGTAAATGACTGAGGCAAATTATATGACAGTTTCAAGTTTCTCAACAATAAATAAGAAGCGTCTTTAAACCAGATATTCGAAGTGGCCGCAGCCTTTCTTGTATTGGAATAATTTGCCATATTCGGAGTTGCATAAGTTCCGTCCGGATTATTTACAGGGTGATAACGATTATCAAAATAGTCTTGAGTTACCATCATAAAACCTTCTCCACGTTCAAGAGATTCCAAGGTACTTCCATATTTTTTCTTTCCCAGTTCACCATAGAAATCAAAAGTAAGCTCAAAATCTTTGTAGCCAAACACATTATTAAAACCAATGATTGCTTTAGAAGCTGGAGAGCCAAAGCTTTTTTTATCCTTTGAATCTATAATTTTATCTCCGTTCAAGTCTGCAATAATATAATCTCCAATCTGAGTACCAGCCATAGATGGATATTTCTGCAAATCTTCTTCTGATTTATATATACCTAAGATCTCATAACCATACAATTCACTGATAGATTCACCAACTTTCGTAATATTACTTCCAGAAATAATCTGTGTCTGCCCAGGAGCTAACGCCAATACCTTATTCTTATTTGTAGACAAACTCAGACTTGAATTCCAGGATACAGGTCCCAAGTTTACATTCTTTGCAGTAGATAATTTCAATTCAAAACCGACATTCCGTATTTCTCCAATATTCTGCAATGAAGTTGCATATCCACTCTGTTCAGGAACAGGCACTTCAAGTAACAAGTCCTGAGTATTTGCTACATAAAAATCAGCATTTACACCTAAATATTCAAACAAAGTCAAGTCTAATCCAATATTATATGTAGAAGTCATCTCCCATGATAAATCAGCATTAGGAGATTCTGATATAATCGTACCCGGAGCAATAGTCCCCCCATTGATATAATCAGCACTTCCCATTATAGCTTGTGCACCAAAATTTGGAATCTGATTGTTTCCTGATTTTCCCCAGCTGGCACGCAATTTCGCATACTCAACTACAGGGTTTCCTTTCATAAAGTCCTCACCAGAAATCAACCAGGCAGCAGAAACAGCCGGGAACACTCCCCATTTGCTATTCTTACCAAAACGTGACGAACCATCCCATCTGACAGACGCATTAAGCATATATTTATTCATATAGTTATAGTTCAAACGGGAAAAATACGAAATCATCGCCCAGCTATACTGATCAGGAGTAATCTTAAAGCTACTTCCACCTGCAATATTCTCAATAGAATCATCTGAAAAACCAGAAGCTACAATATTTACTGCTGTATATTCCTCTTTCTGATAAGATTGTCCCAACAGAAACTGAACATTATTAGTATTATTAAACAAAGACTTGTTAAATGTCAAGGTATTCTCTATCAAATAATTCAAAGTTTCACCCCTTCCTTGAGAAGATTCTGTAGGTTTCGGGGCAGAAACACGATAAGCACCTAAAGATGAAGGATTAAAATAATTCGAAGTTAAAGAATTATAGTCTGATCCCAAATTAATTTTATAGCGTAAGAAATCAAACAATTTGACCTCCGTGTAAAAATTTCCGAAAATACGAGTCCGTTTTTTATTATTTGTTATCATATTAGCCCATGCCACAGGATTCTCACAAAGAGCTCCATCCGATTCCTGATTAGCTGCAATCTGTTCAGAAATGGCATAACTTCCATCCTCATTGTAGGGAGAGAAAAATGGATAACTAATAGAAGCCAGACCTATCAATGTTCCTCCCCATGTTCCAGAGGATGCAAATTCATTTGTACGTGTATACGAAGGAGACATCGATAATCCCATCGTTATATATTCATTAGGATTAAATCTCATATTCAAGTTAGCAGAAAACTTATCCATATCAGAGCCTATAAGAATACCATCCTGCTTTATGTAACCACCCGCAAAAGAATAAGACATTTTTTCTGTCCCGCCATTGACAGCTACATTATAATCCTGAATAGGTGCAATACGAAATATCTCATCATACCAATCTGTATTGGTTAACCCTGGTTCTCCATTCAAATAAGGAATTATATAATCTGGTATTAATTCACGTTTAGAAGCTCCCTTACTTCTACGCACCTCATTACTATCTGATTCACTTCTATGCAATGGATCTTTATTCACATACCCTGTATTGCGGGCCTCTTTCAAGAATTGAGCAAAATCATAAGCATCCACCAGTTCTACTCTATCTGAACGCTGTTGAATCCCATAATTTACAGATAATGTCACAGTGGGTTTTCCAGTCTTACCTCCTTTTGTAGTAATCATTATAATACCATTTGAACCTCTTGAACCGTAAATCGCTGTAGAAGCAGCATCTTTTAATATTTCAATAGATTCAATCGCATTCGGATTAATACTATTTATATCTGAACCTTCAGAAAGAGGGAAACCATCCACAACAATCAAAGGAGAGTTTCCAGCTGTCAATGTGCCAATTCCTCTCACTCGAATCTGAGGATTACTTCCTGGATCTCCAGTAGACTGAATTATCTGAATTCCAGTAGCCTTTCCAGACAATGAGTTTGCAAAGTTTGTTGATGGATAATTTTGAATATCAGTAGATTTTACAGAGGCAATAGATCCGGTATTACTTTTAGTCGTAGTCGTACCATATCCAATAACTACCACTTCATTCAATTCTTTTGTATCTTCTTGCAGAATAATGTTAAGTTGTGACTTTCCTCCAACTTTTATTTCCTGACTTTTATAACCAATATAACTAATTACCAATGTAGCATTCTTCTCATTAATTTCAAGGCTAAATTTCCCATCTACATCTGTAACCGTACCATTCGTTGTACCCTTTTCCATAATTGTCGCCCCGATAATACTTTCTTTGTAAGAATCCAGGACGATTCCCCTAATATTTCTAGCTTGTGCATTCATTATTAACAGACACAAACCAAAAACTAAAAACAACCTTTGCTTCATACTTTAATAGTTAATGTAATAATCTTTTAGTTTGTTAAATTTTACTGCCGCAAAGGTATTTTAGACCTATTACAAGTTTATTACGAAAAAAATACCAAATCTTTACAAACGAAATAAGAAATGATGAACAATATATCTACCCTTACACAAGTCCAAACTTTCTATTAATCTACATATAAATCTAAAATTCATGAATAATTTTCAAATATTTTTATCGGTAATAATATGAAATCATAAATTTACGGTCTTAGCCTTTCTACATTAGAGAATTTGATAGATATGAATTCCTATTGACCTAATATTTTTGTCACGCACACATTTTATCAAACTCTCAGATATATTTTTCAGAATCTCTCAACAAATTCTTTGTTTCACAGTGCGGGATTTGTATTTCACACTGTGAAATATATGTCCCACACTGTGGTTTTTATATTCCACAGTGTGAAACAGAGAATTTATTACTAACATTTTGAGAGATTCTTCAATACAAAAACAACTTTACCTACAAGCATTTACTTCTATATCTTAAACCCATTCTGAAAAATTCGCTTCGCACGCCGCAAAAAAGAATAATTTCCAAATAAATCGTATCTTTGCACATCGTAAGGTTGCAACTTAGAATAAACTATATACGTATATGGAAAAGAACTTTAAACGAACGACCGTTACATCGGCTCTGCCATACGCAAACGGTCCGGTCCATATCGGCCATCTGGCAGGGGTTTATGTGCCGGCCGATATTTACGTGCGCTATCTGCGCCTGAAAAAAGAAGACGTGCTCTTTATCGGAGGTTCGGATGAACATGGAGTGCCCATCACTATCCGCGCTAAAAAAGAAGGTGTAACTCCACAGGATATTGTGGACCGTTATCACACCCTCATTAAGGATTCTTTTAAAGAGTTCGGTATTTCATTCGATGTGTACGGACGTACCTCTTCACCCACTCACCATCAGTTAGCATCTGACTTTTTCCGTAAATTGTATGACAAGCATGAGTTTATCGAAAAAACTTCCATGCAATATTATGACGAGGAAGCTCACACATTCTTAGCTGACCGTTACATTACGGGAGAATGCCCTCGCTGCCATGCAGAAGGTGCTTACGGTGACCAGTGCGAGAAATGTGGAAGTACACTTTCTCCCACAGAACTGATTAACCCGAAAAGTGCCATCAGCGGAAGCCAGCCTGTCATGAAGGAAACCAAACACTGGTATTTGCCACTTGACAAACACGAAGGCTGGTTGCGCAAATGGATTCTGGAAGACCACAAGGAATGGCGTCCGAATGTGTACGGACAGTGCAAGAGCTGGCTGGATATGGGGCTGCAGCCTCGTGCCGTGAGCCGCGACCTTGACTGGGGTATTCCGGTTCCGGTAGAAGGTGCAGAAGGAAAAGTATTGTATGTATGGTTCGATGCACCTATCGGCTATATCTCTAATACAAAAGAGCTGTTGCCCGATTCATGGGAGAAATGGTGGAAAGACCCTGAAACACGCCTGATTCATTTCATTGGAAAAGATAACATCGTGTTCCACTGTATCGTATTCCCGGCCATGTTGAAGGCAGAAGGAAGCTACATTCTTCCGGACAACGTGCCTTCTAACGAGTTCCTGAACCTGGAAGGTGACAAGATTTCAACTTCACGCAACTGGGCAGTATGGTTGCACGAGTACCTGCAGGATTTCCCTGGCAAACAGGATGTATTGCGCTACGTGCTGACTGCTAACGCTCCGGAAACTAAGGACAACGACTTTACATGGAAAGATTTCCAGGCTCGTAACAACAACGAACTGGTAGCAGTATACGGTAACTTCGTAAACCGTGCCCTGGTGCTGACTCACAAATATTTCGATGGAAAGGTTCCGGCTTGTGGTGAATTGAACGACTACGACCGTGAAACACTGAAGGAATTTGCCGACGTAAAAGAAGAAGTAGAAAAACTGCTGAACGTGTTCAAATTCCGCGACGCACAGAAAGAAGCCATGAACCTGGCCCGCATCGGAAACAAATACCTGGCAGATACAGAACCATGGAAACTGGCTAAAACCGACATGGCACGTGTGGCTACCATCCTGAACATTTCATTGCAGTTGGTTGCCAACCTGGCCATTGCTTTTGAACCGTTCCTGCCGTTCAGTTCTGAAAAACTGCGCAAGATACTGAACATGGAAAACTTCGACTGGGAACAGTTGGGACGCACAGACTTGCTGGCAGAAGGCCATCAGCTGAACAAGCCTGAACTGTTGTTCGAAAAGATTGAAGACGACGTTATTCAGGCACAGGTAGATAAATTGCTGGCTACCAAGAAGGCCAACGAAGCAGCCAATTACAAGGCAAATCCAATTAAACCGACCATTGCTTTCGAAGAATTTGAGAAACTCGACATCCGTGTAGGTACTGTATTGGAATGCGAAAATGTACCTAAGATGAAGAAGCTGCTGAAATTCAAGATTGCCGACGGACTGGAAAACCGTACCATTGTCAGCGGTATTGCTCAGCATTACAAACCGGAAGACTTGGTAGGCAAGCAAGTGCTGTTTATCGCCAACTTAGCTCCTCGTCAGTTCAAAAACGGCCTGGTGAGCGAAGGTATGATTCTCAGCGCAGAAAACTTTGACGGTTCATTGTCCGTTACCACTACTTTGAACGAAGTAAAACCAGGAAGCGAAGTAAAATAATCTACTTTAAATAATTAAAGAAATTGAGAATGAGCGGATAAGAGAATCCCGCCATTCTCAATTTTCTTTTCCTCATAAACTCCACACAATCCTCAAATATGGCAGAGTCACTTAAAGAAAAAACGGCGAAAGGCTTGTTTTGGAGTGGCATCAATAACGGTGCTATGCAGCTCTTGAACCTGATATTCGGAATCGTGACTTCACGCATTCTGAATGATACCGATTACGGTATGATAGGTATGCTGAGTATCTTTTCTCTCATTGCAGCATCTCTTCAGGAAAGCGGATTCACTTCGGCACTTGCCAACAAGAAAGAAATCCGCCACGAAGATTACAACGCTGTATTCTGGTTCAGCAGCGCCATAAGTGTCACACTCTACCTCATCTTGTTTTTCTGTGCCCCACTGATAGCCGATTTCTACGACAATGAAAATCTGATTCCTCTGGCTCGATATGCTTTTTTAGGCTTTGTTATTTCCAGCCTGGGCATTTCACAGAACGCTTACTTATTCCGCAACCTGATGGTCAAACAAAAAACCATTGCCAGCATCAGCGGACTAGCCGTTTCAGGTATCGTAGGAATCATTATGGCCTGCCTGGGATGTTCTTACTGGAGCATTGCAACACAAAGCATTGTCTACATCAGTGTCCTGAACATCTGCCTGTGGAGTTTTTCCCCCTGGAGACCCACCCTGAAATTCAGTTTCAAACCCCTGAAAGGGATGGTAAACTTCAGTGCCAAACTGATGATAACCAACATCTTCAATCATATCAACAATAACTTGTTTTCCATCATTTTAGGAAAATACTATTCCGAAAAAGAGGTTGGACAATTTAATCAAGCCAACAAATGGAACTACATGGGACACTCCTTTATCAGCAGCATGGTAGGCAGTGTGGCACAGCCCATGTTCAATCAGGTAGGAAGCGACCTGACACGCCAGCAGCGCGTTTTCCGCAAAATGCTCCGATTCACAGCCTTCATTGCTTTTCCTTCCATGTTGGGATTATCGTTCATCGCTCCAGAACTGATTACGATTACCATCACAGCTAAATGGCTACCCAGCGCACATATCCTGCAAATACTTGCAATAGGTGGCGCATTTATCCCCATTACAGCCCTCTATTCAAACCTTATTATCAGCAAAGGGAAATCCAATATCTTCATGTGGAATACCATCACATTGGGCATCCTGCAATTGATTGCCATGCTGATACTCAGCCCGTACGGACTGAAAAACATGCTGACAGTCTATGTGGCTATTAATATCGGATGGCTGTTTGTATGGCATTATTTTGTGTTCCGTGAGATAAAACTTTCTCTATGGGCCGCACTAAAAGATGTAGTTCCGTATGCTGGTATAGCTCTACTTGCCATAGCTGCGGCCTACTTTATCACTGGGCATATAACTGACATCTATCTGCTCATCCTTACCAAGATAACCGTTACAGCCATACTCTATGGAGGACTGATGTGGATATGCGGTTCAGAAACCTTCAAAGAAAGCCTCAGCTATCTGCTGAAGAAGACAGGAAAAAAATAAGATAAGTTTATCTATCTTTATTACTTTTGCAGATAGAAATTACAAATAAAACCTTTTATGAAAGAAGCCCTTACGCCACAGGTAAAAGTTTCAGTAGTAATGTGTACCTATAACGGAGAAAAATATCTCCGGGAACAGATTGAATCCATCCTGAACCAAACCTACCCCGTTTACGAACTGATTATCCAGGATGACCGTTCTACCGACCGTACAGTTGAAATTGTCCGCGAATACCAGCAGAAGGATTCCCACGTAAAGCTGTTTGTGAACGAACAGTCACTGGGCTTCAACTATAATTTCTCAACCGCTTTCACCCGGGCTACAGGAGAATACATTGCCTCGACCGACCAGGATGACATTTGGCGTACCGACAAGATTGAGGTACTGATGAAACACGTCGAAGGCTACAGCCTGTTATTCCACAATTCCCAGCTCTTCACAACAGACATCACACACTCCCTGGGAATGAAAAATGCATCCAACGTGCTTTATAACCCGCTTTTCCTATTGATGAAACCCTATGTGCCCGGTCATGAATGCTTTTTCAGCCGCACCATCCTTCCGCGCTTCATGGAAGCTGTGGAAAAGGAACATCGTATATCCTACGATTCACTACTGATGCTGGCAGCCGTGACCTGCGGACCTATAGGATTCATAAATGAAGCATTAGTGTACTGGCGCCGCCATCCCCAGGCCACTTCCTATCTGAGCGGCAGCCGCTACAGCTTGCTGAAAGGCTTGGTATCCGCAGTACAAACCCTGAGCAATAAGGATAAGCGCAAGATTACCCAACGTTATTTCATGGCTCTAAGCGATTACCCCTTTACAGACTATGCAGCTGCAAAAATTATACGTTGCATGAAAAAAGGGAATTTATGGGGCATTCTGCAAAGCTGTATGCTCTGCTGCCACAACCGTAAACAGCTTTATCCCTATCACAACCCGCTGCAATCATGTATCAAGTCATTTTTCACACCATTGTATTTCATTCGCGACTGCAGCCAGTTCATCATCTGTTAAAATCGTAAGAATATGATTCGCTTCACCGTTTTTCCACGTTTGCGCATCCTTCCTCACCAGAAGGCCAATCCTTATATCCGTGATTTTGTAGCTGCATTAGAGCAGGAAAATGTATCCCAGGTGGTCAATCCGCCACACAAGAACCCATTGTTCAGCCTGCTGCCTCCCAAACGGTGGGGAGATGTATTTATATTTAACTGGTTCGAAAGTATTCCCGATTTCAAATACGGACCATTGCAGTCTGTTGTGGCAGTCTGCTTCGTCATACTGCTGAAACTATGCGGACGGAAAATAGTATGGGTATTACACAACAAAAAGCCTCATGCTGGAGGCCATGCACGATTGAAAAAATTCCTCACCCGCTTCATCGCACAAAAATCGGACCTTATCCTGACGCATGCCACCGAAGGTGTAGAAATGATTGAGGCTCATTATCCCTATGCCGCCGGAAAGATACATTTCCTTCATCATCCTACCAAAAACCGTCTGCCGGAATCACTACCTGCAGAAATGCCGGAATACGACATACTTATCTGGGGAAACATCTCACCCTATAAAGGAGTACTAGAATATCTTTCCTATCTGAAGAACAATCCGCAAGACCTCAAAGTATGTATTATTGGAAAATGTTCACCGAATTCATTAGCCAATGAGATACGCCAGATAGCGCCCCCGAACGTCACTTTTATCTGTGAAAGCCCTTCATTCGAGGAACTGGCACACTATATCCGGAAATCGGCGTTTGTGCTTGCCCCTTATTGTCCTGATTCGGTGCTGAGTTCAGGAATTCTGATGGATTCACTCTCTTTCGGAAGCAAGATTATCGGACCAGAAGTAGGTTCATTTAAGGATTATGCACGTGAAAAGCGCCTGAACGTCTACACGTTTCATGACTACGAGGATATAGAAAAAACGGTCGCCTGCTATAAAACGACTCCCATATCCCTTGAAGACTATCGGAGCTTTCTGAATGAAAACAACTGGGAGCACTTCGGAAACCGAATCATTAAATTAGTAAAATCCCTCAAATAAAATGACGAACACCTACGCACCTATCCTGCTATTTGTATATAACCGTCCGGAACATGTCCGCCGGAATATCCAGGCACTACTGAAAAATGAACTGGCAGCCGAAAGCGAATTGTTTATCTATTCGGATGCGGCAAAAGATGAAACATCACAGGCTGCCGTAAAAGAAGTACGCGCTTTTATCCGGTCAATACAAGGATTCAAGAAAATAACCATTACCGAACGTGCGGAAAACTGGGGACTCGCCCGTAGTATCATCGATGGAGTGACAACCCTGATAAACCGTTACGGTCGTGTCATCGTACTGGAAGACGACCTCGTCGTGGCCCCTCATTTCCTGCAGTTCATGAATGATGCCTTGGAAACTTATCGTGATGAAGAGCGGGTAGGTCATATCCAGGCCTGTGATTTTACTCATGACCCCTCCCTGCCCGATACTTTTCTCATTAAATGGACCGGAAGCTGGGGTTGGGGTACCTGGGACCGCGCCTGGAAACATTTCAATGCCGACGGAAAGGCACTGCTGACAGAACTGGAAAGCAGAAAGCTTACCTATACCTTCGACTTTAACGGCAAATATGGTTACACCCGTATGCTGCGCCGGCAAATTGAAGGTAAAAATAATTCATGGGCCATTCGCTGGAATGCTTCACTTTTTCTAAAAGGCATACTCTCGCTTAACGTCGGGAAATCGCTGGTGCAAAACGAAGGATTCGATGGAAGCGGTACCAACTGCGGCGGAGGAGGATTGTACGCATCCGAATTGTACATGGAGCGACTTCCTGTAAAAAAGATTTCCCCTATAGAAGAAAATATACAGGCACGTAATGCCTATGTCCGCTACTATGCCCGCACCAATTCATTCATGGCAAAGGCCATACGACGCATCAAACGTACATTGAAAGGAGACTTCGGCGCATGAAAATATACTATTACCACACCCGACCTATTGCTTCTGCCCTAAAAGAATGGAAGGAGCATACACATCCTGGACATATCCTATACGGACTTACCCACTTCCCTAAAAACGGGATTGACCCAGTGCTTCACCCATACAAACATTTCACCTCACGCTGGAAACTGATGTGGTATAACCTACACGCCATTCTGAGGTGTAAAGAAAATTATGATGTAGTTTATGGCACCTCTTACCGGGGACTGGAACTTCTCATATTCTTACGAGCTCTCGGCCTGTTCCGTAAACCAATAGCCGTCTGGCATCACCAAGCCGTCCCCCAAAGCAAAGGTTGGCTGAAAAATCTTCTTTCCCGCCTTTTCTATAAGGGTATAGACTGTATGTTCTTTTTCAGCAAGGCATTAATAGACGATTCCCTGAAAACTGGAAAGGTAAAAGAAAAAGACATGTACCTTATCCATTGGGGGGCCGATCTGGACTTCTACGACCGCATGCGGAATGAGGCGAAAGACAAAGAGTTCATCTCTACAGGAAAGGAAAATCGAGATCTGGCAACCTTACTCCAGGCTTTCAGCCATACCAGACTGGAATTCGACCTCTATACTTCCCCAGCTAACGGTGACCAGAAATATAAGGAGATCACCAACCAGTTTCAAGGGAAAAACAATATCCATATCCACATAGTAGAAGGTATCATACCGTATCAGTTAGCACTGGAGGTAGCTCGCTCAAAAGTTGTCGTCATTTCCTGCCTTAACTATCCTTACACTGTCGGACTAACTACGCTGGTAGAGGCACTGGCACTCGGGCTTCCAATCATTTCAACCCGAAACACCAAATTTGAAATGAATCTGGAACTGGAACAAGCCGGTATGTTAGTAGATTACGGTGATGTGGCAGGATGGGAAAAGGCTTTACAATATCTGCATGGCCATCCGGAACAAGCCCTCAAAATGGGAGAAAACGGTAGAAAACTTGCAGAAACGACCTACAACCTGGAAAATTACAGCCGTGAACTTTCGGAAGTCCTGCTAAAAAGATTTAACCGGTAGCATGCTTTCAAAAAAGAATAATGTACCTTTGCAATAAAATTAAGCCGACAGACTAATGAGAGTACTGATCATCAATACCGCAGAACGCATCGGAGGAGCTGCCATCGCAGCCAACCGACTGATGGAAGCTTTAAAGAACAACGGAATAAAAGCCAAGATGCTGGTCCGTAACAAGCAAACCGATCAGGTGACAGTGGTTGCCCTCAAGAAATCATGGCGCAGAATCTGGCAGTTCACATGGGAACGAATTGTCATCTGGGCAGCCAACGGCTTCAAACGGCATAATCTTTTTGCGGTGGATATTGCCAACACGGGTACAGATATTACCTCCTTACCGGAGTTCCGTCAGGCAGATGTGATTCACCTGCACTGGATTAACCAAGGCATGCTTTCCTTGAAAGATATCCAGCGCATTCTTGCTTCCGGGAAACCTGTAGTATGGACCATGCACGACATGTGGCCTTTCACCGGTATCTGCCATTATTCCGGAGAATGCGAGAAATACACTGCACAATGTCATGACTGTCCGCTTCTACTGAAGCCTCATCATCATGACTTGTCGGAAAAGACGTTCCATAAAAAGCAAAAGCTCTACGCTACGGCTCCCATTACGTTTATAGCTTGTAGCCGATGGCTGGAATCTATGGCACGCAGAAGCAGCCTGCTGCAAGGACACACCATTACAAACATTCCCAATGCGATTAATACTAATCTGTTCAAACCACGTACCAAGAAATTCGCACGCGAGAAGCTGAATCTACCTGCCGACAAGAAGCTTCTTTTGTTCGGCTCCATGAAGATTACGGATAAGCGTAAAGGAATAGACTACCTGATTGAGGCATGCAAACTGCTGGCCCAGCAGGAACCGGAATTGAGTCAGCAATTAGGAGTAGTGGTATTAGGAAGTCAGGCCGAACAGTGCAAATCACTTTTCCCCTTCCCTATCTATCCCATGAATTACGTGAGCAATGAAAAAGAGCTGGTAGATATATACAATGCCGTCGATATCTACGTCACTCCTTCCTTGCAGGATAACCTACCGAATACCATTGTCGAAGCAATGGCCTGCGGCATTCCCTGTGTAGGATTTAATGTAGGGGGTATTCCGCAAATGATTGACCATTTACACAATGGCTACGTGGCCCAATATAAATCGGCTGACGACCTGGCCAACGGCATTTGCTGGACGCTGACAGAGGGAGATTACGAAACATTAAGTTCCGAAGCCTATCGCAAGGCCGTGACAACCTACTCTGAAGCAACTGTAGCCAGCCAATACATTCAAATATACAACCACATCACCGGAAAAAATGCATAACATTCATCATTTACATCCGAAGTTTTCCATCATCACGGTTACCTATAATGCCGGAGCCGTACTGGAAGACACTATTCAGAGTGTCATCACCCAGACCTACAAAAATGTGGAATACATCATCGTGGACGGAGGTTCCAAGGACAGAACTTTACAAATCATTGAACAATACAAGGAACATATACATACCGTAATCAGTGAGCCGGATAAAGGACTGTATGATGCCATGAACAAGGGAATCAAGCTGGCCACCGGTGATTACCTTTGCTTCCTGAATGCAGGCGACGAACTGCATGAGGATGATACTCTCCAGCTGATGGTACACTCCATTACAGAGTCCACACTTCCGGATGTGCTATATGGTGACACAGCCATTGTGGACGAAGAAGGACACTTCCTGCACATGCGCCGCCTGGCTCCTCCAGAAAACCTGAACTGGAAAAGTTTCAAGGAAGGCATGCTCGTATGTCACCAGGCTTTCTTCGCACGACGTGACCTTGTAGAGCCCTACAACCTTCATTATCGTTTTTCAGCAGACTTTGACTGGTGCATCCGCATCATGAAGAAAAGCCAGGTACTCCACCACACTCATCTGGTGCTTATTGACTACCTGAATGAAGGAATGACTACACGTAACCACAAAGCTTCCCTAAAAGAACGTTTCCGCATCATGTGCAAGCATTACGGTGTAGTATCTACCGTGCTGCGTCATGCCTGGTTTGTCATCCGGGCCCTGAAAACTAAAAAGCGTCCCAGTTAAGTGGCCTGAGCCTCTTCACTGGAACGCTTTTATTTCTTCAAACAAACTTCCCGGCCTGTTTACTTCTTATTTTTCTTTAGAGCCAGCACAATGGCGACCAATATTGCCAAGCCCAATATGCCCAATGCAATGAAAGCAACAGTCTCGGTCACATGGAGTGATTGCGGGTCGAAAGTAAATTCTATCACATGTTTCCCGGCAGGCACATTCATCGCACGCAGGATATAATCTGCACGACCATGCGATACCTCTTTTCCATCAATGAACGAACGCCATCCCGGATAGTAAATCTCAGCAAAGACTACCGTACCGCCCTTCGGAGAATTTACCTCATATTTCAAGGTATTAGGTTCATAGCTTGCCAATACAATAGTACTCAGGCTGTCTGCACCTGCAGAAGCTTTCACTTCGTTCTGGAACTTTTTATCTACCACTGCTACGTGGGCCGGATTTACCTGATGCAACGCTTCTATTTCTTCATTGGCATTGTTCACATACTGCACCTCGTTAACAAACCAGGCATTGCCCAATGCATGAGGATTAAATACCGGAATAGTCTTGCCCTGCTGCAACGGAATGATGAAATAACGTGTATTCAGCATATTCAGCACCGGAGTCAACGTATCGCCTACCTGACTTAAATCAGCTCCTACCGAGGGTAAAGTCTTATACAGGGCCGTAATTTCACCCTGAATGTGCTCATCAATCATTTCCTGATAACGGCGAAGCTTCGCTGCATGATACCCTCCAATACTTTTGTGCCAGTAGGCTGTATTGTTCTCATTAAAGGTATTGACCGACAGATTCAGTACACGATAATCCAGCGACTTGTCCTGAAGTATCTGCTTGTCTGTTTCCGAAGGTTCCAGGAAAGGCTGCATTTCTGTACCCTTTGCCACAAACTGCTCGTCATACAGATAGCGTTTGTTTACACTCCACATATCTACCAGACAAAGCAAAGCCAGCAAACCAACCAGCAACTGTGCTTTCAGCTTTCCCGCACAATATCCCCATAACAACACAGCTCCTATCAATACGACAAAGAAGCTTCTCCAGGCATCCGAAGTAAAGATGGACTTACGTATCTCTTCCAGGTTGATTAAAATCGGAGCCAGCTGATCGGCCGGAATCGCATTCTGCAATGCGTTCATTTCGGCAGAAGACACATACGAAGGGAAGAAGAAGCCTGGCGCCAATGCAAACAGCAAAGAAAGACCTCCCGTCAAAGCAAAAGTAATGTAGAACGACTTACGTGATTCATTCCACAACTGCGGACGTTCTACCACTTCCTTTAACGCCATAATGGCCAACAACGGTATGGTAAATTCTGCAATGACCAGAATAGAAGATACCGCACGGAACTTGCTGTACATGGGCACATAGTCAATAAAGAAATCCGTCAGGCCCATAAAGTTATGTCCCCAGGAAAGTAATATGGAGAATACGGTTCCACCCACCAATGCCCACTTCATCGGTCCTTTTACAATAAACAATCCCAGAATGAAGAGGAACATGACAAAGGCACCTACGTATACCGGACCGGAAGTACCCGGCTGTTCACCCCAATACTGTCCTAGCTGACTATACAATCCCATATAGTTAGGGTCGGCCTTCTCCATGGCTTTCTCATTTTGAGCCAAAGGAACAGAGGCCCCTCCTTTCACATTCGGAACCAGCAACGAGAAAGTTTCTCCAATGCCATAACTCCACTGTGTGATGTAGCTTCGTTCCAATCCACTATTGGTCTGGTTTGCACTATTCTCCTTTACCAGCTCACTTTTGCCGCGCATGGTCTCCTTGCTGTACTCATACGTATGATACAAGTTTGACAAGTTCACACACACACCCAACAGGCCGGCAATTACCAGTACCACACTGGCCTTGATAAATTGAGGCATCTTCTTTTCCCGCCATGCCATCACCCCATACGCAATGGCCATGAACAGCATGACAAACAAGAAATAGTAACTCATCTGCGGATGGTTAGCCACAATATGCAAGGCCACAAACAAGGCTGTCACAATCCCCCCAGCCAACAGCTTACCACGATAAGCCAGCACCATACCGGCAATGGTAGGAGGAATATAAGCCAGTGCTACAAACTTCCAGATATGACCGGCCGCAATGATAATGAAGAAATAAGACGAGAACGCCCAGATAATGGCACCCAAGGCCGACATCCACACCTTAAAATCAAATGCACGCAAAAGGATGTAGAAGCCCAGCAGCATGACAAATACATACCACACGTAAGTAGGCAGGAACAGATGATATACCTGTTGAATCCAGCCCAACGTATCGGTAGAGTCATAGCTCGGAGACATCTGGTAGGTAGGCATTCCTCCAAAAATGGAGTTTGTCCAGCGCGTACGTTCCCCCGTCTTCTCCAGGTATTCACTCATTTCACGTCCAGAACCGATGCCAGCTACTGCATCATGCTGAGCCAGAATTCGTCCTTCATTTACCGCAGGATAGAAATACGCAAACGAAATAAGGGCAAAAAGCACGATTACCACTACATCGGGTAATAGTTTCTTGAACAAGTTCATATTATTCATAATTAATGTTTTCGGCAGGCAAAGATAACACAATACTGCCTGAAAAGTCGTAAATTTGTCGCTGAAAATCTTTTTTAACGCATGAAAATAGGAATCATTACGGCCATGTCTTCCGAACAGAAGCAACTGGCTAATCAACTCGAGAACAAGACTGAACGCAAAGAAGGCCCCTTCACCTACATTGAAGGAAACATCAAGCAAAATACCATCATCCTGATGCAATGTGGCATCGGCAAAGTGAATGCCGCTGCCGGAACGGTCGAACTTATCCGCAACTTCCAGCCCGACTGCATCATCAGTACCGGAGTAGCCGGAGGAATCGACACCTGCCTGAAAGTGATGGACGTAGTAGTCAGCCAGCAGATTGTGTACCATGACGTATGGTGCGGCGAAGGCAATGCCTACGGACAGATTCAGGGTCTCCCTACTTTCTTCCAGGGAAATGAAACCCTCTTCCAGTGTGCCCTTTCACTCGATACAGAAACGGCTATCCACGGAGGTCTGATCTGTACAGGCGACAAGTTTATTACCGACCGCAGCGAACTGGACGAAATCAAGCATAACTTCCCGGAAGGACTGGCTGTGGATATGGAATCGGCTTCCATTGCCCAGGTGTGCTACCTCTATCAGATTCCTTTCATCAGTTTCCGCATCATCAGTGACACTCCGGGAGCCGACAAGCACTTTGAACAATACCAGAATTTCTGGGGAGAAATGGCCGACCGTTCTTTCCACGTTACTGAAACTTTCCTGAAAGCATTACCCAACAAACTATAATCGCTTTATGAAAAAGATACCAAGCTTTACAGTAGACCATATTCGTTTGCAACGCGGTATTTTCGTGTCACGCAAAGATGAAGTTGGAGGTGAAATCGTTACTACCTTCGATATTCGTATGAAAGAGCCTAACCGTGAACCGGCCTTAGGTCCTGCCGCTATCCACACCATTGAACACCTGGCAGCTACTTTCCTGCGCAATCATCCGGTATGGGCCGACAAGATTATCTATTGGGGACCAATGGGCTGTCTGACCGGAAACTACCTGATAGTAAAAGGTGACCTGCAATCCAAAGACATTGCTCCGCTGATGACAGAAACTTTCCGCTTCATCGCCGATTATGAAGGTGAAGTGCCGGGAGCCAGTGCAAAAGACTGCGGAAACTACCTGATGATGAATCTTCCCATGGCCAAATGGGAAGCAGCCAAGTTCCTGCATGAGGTGCTGGAACAGCTCACCGAAGAAAACTTAAACTATCCGGCTTCCCTATAAAATCAAACTACCTGTTCCAAAAATACGAACAGGCTATCAGCCGGAAAACAAAGCGTGCCGGCAGGCGCTTTTCAGACAGCCTGCCGGCACGCTTTCAGTACTTTCAGGCCAGTACTGCAGTACTCCCTAAGCAGTACTTTAGTACTTTCAAGGAAGTACCGCAGTACTGCCTAAGGAGGATTACCCAGCCTTCAATACCACTTCCGTTCCTTTCAAAAGAGGAGAAGTCAGTTTCACACGAATCTCACCTTTCCCACCTGTAGTCTGGATATAAGCCAGCAAACGTCCGTGGAAAGCACGGTGGTGATTATCTGTATAATCACTCATATCTCCGTTATTAGAACCTTCCAGTCCCAACAAACGTGCCGGACCTTCAATCTGACAAGTTACGTCGTTATCGCCTAATTTTACGATAGTACCTTGTTCATCCACCACTTCAATCGTTACATGTGCAGTAGCCTTATCCGGTGACAAGATTTCCTTATCCACAGTAGCCCGCAAGGCGTATGGACGTCCAGAGGTCTTGATGGCATAAGATGAAAGCACTTTTCCTGTTGCATCACAACCTTCTGCACGCAATTCTCCATCCTGATAAGGAATATCCCAGTAAATGATACCACTCTTATCATCGTAAGGCTTCATCTGGCCCACTTCTTTTCCGTTCAGCAACAAACGAGCCTGCGGTGCATTGGTATAACAAACTACCCGAATCAACTGGCCCGGTTCGTAGTTCCACAAATCCCATGCATCCATTGATACCCAGTCGTGCTTGGGATATGTACCGATGTAAGTCACAGGTTTTTCACTCCAAAGCGAAGCTCGGAAGTATCCACGGGGTTTAGGGAAGCTGCCAAAGTCCAGCAAACCGGTATACAAACCTCTGGAAGGCCATCTGCCTGATTCACCCAGATAGTCCGTACCCGTCCAAAGGAATTGTCCGAAAATAAATTCCTTGTCGCGTACCGCATGCCAGGCTTCAATTCCCACACCGGTTTCACTACCGTAAATCACACGGTCAGGATAAGTAGCATGATCTTCATCATAACGGTTTTCCGTATAATTATATCCTACTACATCTACTGCTTCAGGATATTCTGTCTGATTCGACATTACCACTCCGGCCAATGCACCGGTAACAGGACGAGAAGTATCTACCGCACGTACACAGGCAGCCAGACGCTTTGCAATCTTACCGATACGCATGGCATCCGGCGCATCAGGCTTGTATCCTCCGAACATAGGCTGATTGATGGTTGTGCCATCCAGAATCGGATGAGAATAAGGGTCATTCGGATAGTCTACCTCATTACCGATGCTCCACAAGAATATACAAGGGTGATTCCGGTCACGACGCACCATATCCGTCACATCCCGTTCAATCCATTCTTCAAAGAAATCAAACGAGCCGTCATAGCTTGGTTCACCGACATTCCATCCCTTTATCCATTTCCGTTTCGGAAATTCCCATTCATCCGAAGCCTCATCCATCACCAGGAAGCCCATTCGGTCACACAAATCATACAATACCGGTGCCTGCGGATTATGGCTCATACGGATGGCATTCACACCTATTTCTTTCAGGTTTCTCAGACGACGTTCCCATACTTCAGGAGGAACTACTGCTCCCAGCACACCAGCATCATGATGCAGGCAAACTCCTTTCACCTTCATCCAGTTTCCGTTCAGGGCAAATCCCTTGTTCGCATCGAACTTCAACGTACGGAGACCTACATTCGTCGAACTGCCATCTATCCGTTTTCCGTCACAAAGCAGCTCAGTCTTCAGCGTGTACAGATAAGGCGTATCCAGATTCCAGCGGCGAGGTTTCTTCACCTTCAATGATACTGTTTCTTTCGCAATACCTTCAGCTTTATCCGCCACTTTCTTACGGCCCTGTGCTACCAGTGTACCTTCTGCATCATAAAGTGCCGCAGAAACCTCCAATGCACCAGCGGCCATCACATGTTTCTCCACTTCCATATCGACTGCCACTACCGCCTGCTTATCAGTCAGCGAAGTAGCGTGCCAGCCTATCCCCCATTGTGCAAAATGAATGTCAGGAGCGGAAATCATCCACACATCCCGGTAAATTCCGGAACCAGTGTACCAACGTGAATCGGCATAACGGCTATGGTCAATACGGACTGCCAGCACGTTATCACCTTCTTTCAAGTAGGGAGTCATGTCATACATAAAAGAGATGTATCCGTTCGGGCGTTTACCGAGCAAATGTCCGTTCAAATAAACTTCGCTACGGTTATATGCTCCCTCAAAATAGATGTAATGGCGTGCAGCCTTATCGGTAACCTGAAAATGCTTCCGATACCAGCCTATACCTCCCGGCAAATAACCGGTACAGCTTGCCAGTGAAGGAGAAAGCTGTCCTTCTACCGACCAGTCGTGCGGCAAATCCAGCTTTCGCCACTTACTGTCGTTATACGATACAGAAGCACCCGGACTATCGTCCGATAAACTAAACAACCAATTCTCATTGAATTTTTTGGCTTCGCCAAAAGATACTTGGGCTTGCACTACAATACTCACCAACAACCCCAAAAGAATAGTAAAAAATGCCTTGTTCTTCATAAGATTTTTCGATTAATTGCATGAATTTCAATTCAAAAATACAAATATTTAAAGTCAACCCTCTTTTAATTTGGAGTAAAATTAGTCAATAAGCTTAATCATTACAACTAAAATATCAAAGTATTTCCAATAACAAAAAAGCGGCTGCTTTCACAAGGAAAACAGCCGCCTCCAAACATTATATCAGATTTCTATTTTTATTCCTTCTCACCAGCCTGTTTCGGCATCTTGTGCCCCATTGTCAGATAAGCCACCGGAGAGGCTACGAACAATGAAGACAATGTACCGATTACCACACCCAGAATCATGGCGAACGCGAAGCTGCGGATGCTGTCGCCACCCAGAATGAAGATACTCAGCAACACAATCAAGGTACTGAAAGAAGTGTTGATGGTACGGCTCAAAGTGGTGTTCAGCGAATCGTTGAACAATTGCGTACGGTCACGTTTCGGATACAAGCCGATGAACTCACGCACACGGTCGAAGATAACCACCTTATCATTGATAGAATAACCGATTGCAGTCAGGATGGCTCCGATGAATGTCTGGTCTATTTCCAGAGAGAACGGCATCCATCCGTGACACAAGGAGTATGCTCCGATAATCAGCAAAGTATCTACCGTCAATGCAACCGTAGCACCAATACTGAAGGCAATGTTGTTGAAACGAACCAAGATATACAGACCAATGGCAATCAAGGCCAGTACCACTGACCATACGGCGGAAGTCTTAATATCGTCGGCAATGCTGGGACCTACCTTCTGGGAACTGATGATAGAACCTCCGGCACGGTTATCGCGGTCGATAAAGATTTCCAGTGTGGTACCTTCTCCCAACAGGTTACCTTCCTTCAACGCATTGTAAAGGAACTCTTCGATTTCGGCATCGATTGTAGGAGAGTCTTCGTTGATACGGTAGTTGGTAGTCACACGGATTGTCTTACCGTCTGTACCCAAAGCAATAGCCTGCACGTTTGCATCACCCACTTTCGGCTGCAGCAAGCTACGTACAGTTTCCGGCTGTACAACCTGTTCAAACTGAACCACGAAGTTACGTCCACCGGTGAAGTCGATACTCTGTGCAAGACCACGTACAAAGAATGAAATGATACATACTACGATGACAACTCCCCAGATAGTAAACGAACGTTTCGTAATACCCATGAAATTATAGTGCACATTCTGCATCAGGTTCTTCGAAAGACCTGTAGTGAATGTCAGGTGCAGCCATTTGTCCTTGTTCATGAAGTGCTCATAAACCAGACGGGTCAAGAACACAGCCGAGAAGAACGAGCAGAGGATACCGATAATCAAGGTAGTGGCAAAACCACGGATAGGACCGGTACCGAAGTTGAACAGGATGACACCTGTAATGATAGAAGTCAGGTTCGAGTCGAAGATGGCAGAGAAGGCATTCTTGTAACCTTCGGCCAGGGCCTGCTTGGTTCCCTTTCCTGCACGAAGCTCTTCTTTCGTACGTTCGTAAATCAATACGTTCGCATCCACGGCCATACCCAGTGACAATACCATACCGGCGATACCGGACATCGTCAAGGCAGCCTGGAATGACGAGAGGATACCCAGCGTGAAGAAGAAGTTGATGAACAGCGCACCGTTCGCCACCATACCCGGAATGAGTCCGTACATCACGCACATATAAAGCATCAGGGCAATCAGAGCCACGATGAAAGACACAATACCCTGGTTAATAGATTCCTGACCCAGAGACGGACCCACGATGTCTTCCTGTACGATGCGTGCAGGAGCAGGCATCTTACCGGATTTCAATACGTTGGCCAAGTCTTTCGTCACTTCCGGAGTAAAGTTACCGGTAATCTGCGAGTTTCCTCCGGTGATTTCAGAGTTCACACGCGGAGCACTGTACACGTATCCGTCCAATACGATGGCGATTTCCCGGCCAATGTTCTTCTTGGTCAGGGCAGCCCAGCGGCGGGCACCTTCCGTATTCATGGACATGCTTACGCAAGGCTTGTTGAACTGGTCGTATTCATCTCTTGCGTCAGTCACCACATCACCTTCCAGCGGTGCACGGCCGTTACGTTCTGTAGACTTGATAGCATACAATTCGAAGATACGTCCTGTCTTGTCCATATCCGAGGCTTTCACGCCCCACATCAGTTTCAGGTCGCGCGGCAGGATTTCCTTCACGGCCTTCATATCCAGAATACGGTTTACGTCGGCAGTATCCTTATAGTCTGCATATCCGACGATGCAACCTACTCCGCTCTGGTTCAGCTGCAATACGGCCAGCAACGGATGTTCTTTCTTCAGTGCTTCGATATTCGCACTGGAAGCGGCAGCGGTTTCGCCCTTCAATGCGGCAGCCAGACTGTCTTTGGCAGACACTGCTGAAGTCTGGGCTACAGCGGCCGTATCAGCTTCCACCTTTGCCGAATCAGCCGGAGTTTCCACATTCAGCAAACCACGAGCACGGTTGTCGGCAGAAGCCAGTACCGGAACGATGTCCTTTGCTTCGAATGTTTCCCAGAATTCCAGGTTAGCAGAACCCTGCAAAAGTTTTCTCACACGTTCGGGTTCCTTGATACCCGGAAGTTCCACCATGATACGGCCCATTCTGCCTTCCAGTGTCTGGATGTTCGGCTGAGCCACACCAAAGCGGTCAATACGTGTACGCAAAACATTGTAAGAGTTGTCTACGGCAGCTTTTACTTCCTCGCGCAATACTTTCTCTACTTCTGCGTCTGAGCTACGGGTATTTACTTTATCTTTCAACTGCTGGGTAGCGAACAGTTCGGCAAGCTTGCCTTCCGGAACCAGTTTCTTGTATTCTCTGATAAACAGAGTAACAAAGTCTTCCTGGCTGTTAATTTGCAATTTTGCAGCTTCCGCTACAGCTTTATTGAAAGCTTCATCCGGTTTGTTGTCAGCCAACGCCTTCACTACATCTGGTACAGAAACTTCCAGAATGACGTTCATACCACCTTTCAGGTCCAAACCCAACCCGATTTCCATCTCACGGCATTGTTTCAGCGTATAAATCCCCAACCACACCTTCTGATTCTGCATGGAATCCAGGTAATGTGCCGAACCTTTCGGGTCCTCAGCCGCCTTGTTCATCTGATAACGTGTAACGAATGAGAACGAAAGATAAAAAGCACACGCAAGGGTCAGTAATACCGCAAAAACCTTTACAAATCCTTTGTTTTGCATGTTACTTTAGTTTATTATATTTACTTTTAAAATTTGATACGTTTATTCAAGGTTGCAAATATAGTTTTTTTTTCATTTATATGCGGAAAGGATTGTAAATATTTAAGGCTTAGAGCCTAAAAAAGGGAATACAGCTTGCAAAAATGAAGCCATACTCCCTCTTTTAGTTATACTCTGTACAGATTTTTCCTGCTATCCGGACATTTTATTTCAATCCGCGAGTCTTCAGCAACGCATCCAAGCTGGGTTCTGCCCCACGGAAGGTTACATACAGTTTCATCGGGTCGTCTGAGCCACCTTTTTCCAGAATGTTCTTGCGGAAAGAAGTGGCGGTAGCCTGGTCGAACAAGCCATGTTCCTTAAACGCTTCAAAGGCATCTGTATCCAGACGTTCAGCCCAGATATAGCTATAATAACCAGCTGCATAACCACCCATAATGTGGTTGAAGTAAGTAGAACGATAACGAGGCGCAATCTGCGGAATCAGTCCCAATTTGTCCATCAGCTGTTTTTCAAACTGAAGCACATCGAATCCTTCCATCGTAGTCAGACAATGCATTTCCATATCCAGGATGGCAGCTGCCAACAGTTCTGTAGTCATAAAGCCCTGGTTGAACAATGCCTGATTTTCAATTTTTGCAATCAGAGAATCAGGAATAGCCTCACGAGTCTGGTAATGTTTGGCATACATTTTCAGCACTTCAGGTTCTACAGCCCAATGCTCCATAATCTGTGAAGGAAGTTCCACGAAATCCTGAGCAACAGAAGTACCAGATACACCTTTATACTTGCACTGAGTCAGCAATCCGTGCAAAGCATGTCCGAACTCATGATACATGGTGCGTGCTTCATCAATTATCAGCAAGGAAGGAAGGTCACCAGCCGGTTTGGTAAAGCTGGCCACATTATAAATCAACGGACGAACACCTTCCTGCTGTTCACGGAAGTTACTCATCCAGGCACCGCTCCGTTTGCTGGCACGAGGCATGTAGTCGCTATAGAACACGCCCAACAGTGAACCGTCTGCATCCTTCACAATATAAGTCTTCACATCCTTATTATATACAGAAATAGAATCACAAGGAGTCAAGGTAATGCCATACAACTTGTTGACTACCGTACACAGTCCATTGTGTACATCTTCCTGACTGAAATAAGGCTTGATGGCATCTTCATTCAAATCATATTTCTCCTGGCGAAGCTTTTCTGCATAATACCACCAGTCCCATGCTTCCAGTTTCTCACCTTTTCCTTCACGGTCCATGATTTTCTGCAACTCAGCAGCTTCCGCCTTAGCATTCTTGATAGAATATTCCCACAAGCCATACAGCAGGTCAAGTGCATTCTTCGGGTTCTTCGCCATGTTGTCAGCCAACTGATACTCTGCAAAATTGTTGAATCCCATCAGCTGTGCCTTTTCCAAACGAAGAGCAAGTACCTTTTTCAGCACTTCCTTGTTATCATTGGCATTGCCACGGTTACCCAGGCTGGTATATGCCTGATAGATATTCTTTCTCAGCTCACGGTTCTGAGCATACTGGAGCAACGGAGTACGACTGGATTCCTGCAAAGTAAATACCCACTTACCGTCTTTTCCGTGTGCCTTGGCTTCCTGTGCAGCTCCTGCAATAACTGCATCCGGCAGACCGGCCAAATCTTCTTTCTTATCTACCACCAGCAGATAATCGTTGTTGTCGGCCAGCACATGATTACCGAACTCAATGGTCAGAGTAGAAAGCTGCTTGTTGATTTCACGCAGACGTTCCTGTTTCTGGGCATCCAGTCCTGCACCAGAGCGAACAAATTCTTTATAATATTTATCCAGCAGATAATGCTGTTCGGTGGTCAGCTGAATCTTTCCAGCCTCTTCCTGAGCATGAACAGCAGCCACTCTCTTATACAGCTCCTGATTCAGGAAAATATTATCACTGTGTTCAGACAGCATCGGCGCAATCTTTGCTTCCAGCGCCATCATTTCGTCATTGGTATCTGCTTCTGTCAAAGCAAAGAACACACCGCTCACACGAGCCAGAATCTCCCCGCTATTATCCAATGCCACAATCGTATTCTCAAAACTCGGTTCCTCCGGGTTCTCTACAATGGCTTTGATTTCCCCATTCTGCTGCTCAATGCCTTTCAAGAAAGCCGGTTCATAATGTTCCACCTTGATACGGTCAAAGTCCGGTGTTCCATAAGGGGTCTCAAACTCTGACAGGAACGGATTGCCCGTATCTGCCGCCTGCTGACCGCAGGCACATACCATACAACTCATAGCTGCTGCAAAAATTAAATTCTTCATCTTCTATTTATTATCAGGTTATAACTTCTCTACCAAACACCACAACGGATAATGGTCGGATGCTGAAATGGAATTGTCCACACGGCATTTCAATACTTTAAATCCTTTGTTCACAAACAAATGGTCAATGCGGAAATACAGAAAATTCCGGTTATACGAGAATCCCGGTCCCCAGCCGGCTTCACGATAAGCATCTGTCAATCCTTTTCCGATGGTGTGATACGCATACGAAATAGGAGAATCATTGAAATCACCGCATACCAGCAGATACTTACCTGACTGCCGGGAGATGGCCTGTGCCACCGAATCAGCCTGCGGTCCACGGATGGCCACGGCATCAGCTAATTTATGCAACAGGTATTTACTGTCCGATTTCACGTTCTGTTCTTCAGGCGATTTCAGCAATCCCTCGTATACTTCCTTATCATGCGCATCCAGCTTATTCGATTCCAGATGATTGCATATCAACGTCAGTGTATCCCCTTTTATGTTTAGCCGAAGCAGAAAGCTGGCATTACTTCCACTTTCATAGGAAATCGGTTCTACCGAAAGAATCGGGAAACGTGACAAACAAGCCATCCCATTTCCGTTAGACGCTTTCAGCAACCGTCTGTAAGGATACATAGGAAAAGCCTTCCTGGTCTTTCGGGTATCCCAGTGATATTCCTGCAGACAAACCACGTCTGCATCACTTTCCTGAATATAATGTTGCACGGGGAGAGATTCATCTTCCGCATCTCCGTACATATTCATGACGTTGTAACTCAAAAATTTCAGTACCTCCCCGTCCGTAGGTTCTTCCCCTCCTCCAAACGGAGTATACGTCGCGACTGCCCCTCCTCCAGCCAGTAAAAGCAGTAAAGGAAGACACATAAACTTCCATCCATGAAACAGCCCCACTACTGCAAGAACAATCAAAGCCAACAAGAAAAAAGGGAAAAACAACCCTGCACAGGCCAGCACCGGATGAGCCACCGGCGATACAAGCGGACTGTAAGCACAGCACAAGAATCCGGTCCCGACAATCAGGTTTCCTAAAATAAAGACTCCTCTAAACGTATGTTTCCAAATACTCATTTCTTACTTGCATCAAATAAGCTTTTCTTCTCGTCATCCGTCAGACTGTTATAGCCCGACTTACGCAGTTTGTCCAGAATCCGGTCAATTTCTGCCTCACGTTCCTTTTTCCGGGCATTGTATTCATAATCCGCCTGACGTCCTCCGTAGTGCACCTTCATCTTAGGTTTACGCTTCACCGGACGTCCCAAGCCTGCAAACCAGTCGCACACCAGGTTTATCCATTTCGTGGCATCGTGGCCGCTCTGTAATCCTGCCGCGAACCACCATCCGGCCAATGCTCCACCCAGATGTGCGATGTGCCCGCCTGCATTGTCAGAAGTCATGAACAGCAAATCAAGCACCACCATGAACAAAGCCACATATTTCAGACGTACCGTACCGATAAACAGAAACTGTACCGGATAATTCGGTTCACGTACACTTACCGCCACCACAATGGCCAACACAGAAGCCGAAGCACCCAGCAAATAGGAAGAATACACGGCATTCTGAAAATAAGGAAACACATTATATGCCAGCATATAAAGCAATCCGCCACAGATACCTCCCAGGAAATAAAGCCCGCGCAAGTGCTTCGACGAGAAAAAAGCTAAAAACAGACGACCGAACCAGAACAGCCACAGCATATTAAACAAGATGTGCAGCACACCGGCATGCATGAACATGTAAGTAATCAGGGTCCAGGGCCTACGGATAAAAACTTCCGTCCATGCCGGCAGTTCCAGATAGTTCATCCATGGCAAAAAAGGCACATTGAACAAAGTCAGAAAAATCTGCACCAGTGTCACTGCCAGAAACACCGCTACGTTCACATACACCAGACGCAGCACAATGTCTCCCTGCTGGAACTTTCTTTTCAAATCAGTAATAAATCCGTCCGCCGCCATTTTTCTTTCTCCAATAAACAATCAGTATCAAGCCGAACAACATACCTCCCAGGTGAGCGAAATGGGCTACTCCGTCGTTGCTTCCCAATCCTAAAAGCAGCTCCAGCACCGCATATCCAATCACAAAATACTTCGCCTTGATGGGCACCGGTATCGGGAATACAAACATCTGACTGTTGGGAAACAACATACCAAATGCCAGCAAAATGCCATACACCGCTCCCGAAGCACCTACGGTAGTCAGCTGGTTCAGGAACACATCCATAGGAATGATACCCAGTCCCGTGTTGACCGAATCGTAATTCGACCATACCGTCAGATACTCCACATACTGCACCACTTCCTGAATCAGACCGGCACCAATACCACAAATCAGATAATACGTCAGGAAGCGTTTAGGTCCCCACACCTGTTCCAGCACCCGTCCGAACATCCATACCGCAAACATATTGAAGAAGATATGCGAGAAATTGGCATGCATGAACATGTAAGTGATAAGCTGCCCCAGGTTAAAATCCGAAGCCAGGAAAAAGTGAAGACCCAGCATATTTTCTATATCCACTCCGTATTTCCGGGCCACAAACATTCCGAAGAAACAGAGCACATTGATAATAAGCAGGTTTTTCGTTACTGTTGGAAGATTATTCATATTGTTAAATCATTGATTCAGTTACAAATGTACAACATAAAATCGGGTTTGAAGGAATATGTATCCTTAAATTTCATTGAACGCACGCACCGAGTCACGCAGCACCAGCAAGCTTTCCGGTCCCATATTGAACAGCAGGTCAATCACACTGAGATTAGGCAGAAAACCCAGCTTCTGGTCAAACACCTGATAATAAGGTTTAGGAAAGAATGCCTTGTCCGCCTCCCGATAATCCCGTTTGGGATGAATCAGTTCCCGGAAATCATCGGCACATTCCACTTCCGGCATGTATTCCTCGGTAGGTATCAGGCGAGGTTCCATGTCAATCTGCCGGCACCCCCACTCACACAGTTCCAGGTTAAAGTCGAACAGGAACTCATATTTCTGCTCAAAAAACCGGTGAAACTCATCTGCATAGTAATCAAAGAAAGGACTATGCTTGTAAGCGGCTACAAACGCATTCCAGTGCACATGCCGCCAGTTGCCATGGTCTGAAATACGTACATCCTTCATCACACACTTCAGGTCGTCACTCTTTTCCGTCGGAATGGTCAGTGCCAACGGTCCGTCGGCCGATGCAATCACGCACCGGTTGCGGTAAGTCTGCTTCATGTAGTGGTCATAACGCTCCACACGTACCGAAGGATAAGCAAAAAGTTTGGTATAATATTCTACGGGAGCCAGATAGGCAGACCCTAAAATCACTTCATTCTTCATTCTTTCTTAGTTTATGTCATTGCACCCGCTGCCAGAAGCGCCCCTTCCGCGAAGAGTACCAGATGCGCCAAGCCTTCCCTATCAGGTGGTCCTCCGGCACGAACCCGAACAAGCGGGAATCACAAATATTCACCGGGTCATTGGAAGCCACCCAGTAATAATCCCTGCCAAACGTATAAGCCTCCACGGGCTTTCCCTTCACATACAACGTATCGTGACGAACCTCTGCAGGCTGGTGTTCATGCGCCACAATCGTATTGCAGAGCAAGGTCACATTCCAGGGATACACCTTCACCGGAACACCTTTCGCCGGAATCACATACGGATGCACTTCCGTACGGTTCTTTTCATCCAGCGGAACCAGCGGAATCCGTCCCTCCAGTTTCTGCGAAATCAAGTAATATTCATATTGGCTGAAACTCCGTATATACCCCCCGTCGGAAGTATATCCGGCCAGCGTATTTCCTTTGATACCCAGCACCGACAGCACAGTCAGCATCAAGTCTTCCGAGGATACCGGATAAGCATACAGCGATTTGGCGTCCGGGCTGAGCACCTCTCCGCCCACACAGTTCAGGTCAGCATCCAGCATCAGCGTATCTCCCGGCGTGCCGATACAGCGGCTGATGAACAGCTCTCTCCACTCTATCCCTCTCTCCACCTGCTGAGGATGAGGGTTATTGAACAAGAGAATATCCCCCTTCTCCGCACGCGAAGATGCCAGCCGATGATAGCCGAAAAGCGAACAAAAAGGCAAACGCAGCCCGTAGCTCCACTTGCTGACCAGAATCCGTTCTCCCTGATAAAGAGAATTTTCCATCCCGGAAGAAGGAATTACACAAGTCGTCACAAGCAGGGTCCGCACCAGCCATACGGTCAACACCGTCAGGCCGGCCGCTCTCAACCACCACCATCCGGACTTTCCTTTGTTCATAGATTATTTAATGGAATCCACAAACTTAAACAGACGGTTCCAGCGAATCTTTCCGTCAAACCAACCACGATCCTGGTTCAGCGACAGCCAGATAAAAATAGGTTTACCCACAATATGGTCTTCCGGCACGAAGCCCCAGAAACGTGAATCGGCCGAATTATGACGGTTGTCACCCATCATCCAGTAATAATCCATCTTGAAAGTGTATTTCGTCGTTTCCTGTCCGTTGATGTAGATTTTTCCGTCTTTCACCTCCAGGCTGTTGCCCTCGTAGTTCTTGATCGGACGTTCGTACATCGGCAGGTTATCCAGTGTCAGGTCTATGGTAGCTCCCTTCTTCGGAATCCATATCGGACCGTAGTTATCTACTGTCCAGCCCGTCAGCTTATTATCCGGATACAGTCCGCCCGCATCATCATCCGGCACGTTTTCAATGGAAGTCACCAAATCCTTCCGCGCCAGCAAAGCAGTCTTCGCCTTTTCAGTCAACGGCATGTTATACACTGATTCCTCCGTATAATAAGCCATCAAATCCTCCTGGCTGATGCCCAGTTCATGACACAAATCCTCCGGCAGCATGCCCTTGGTATGCACGAAATAACGATACTGCACATTATCCGGTTCCTTGTTGGCCTTACCGTCCAGGTAAATAATCCGGTTTTTGATTTCCAGTGTCTGGCCCGGCATACCCACACAACGCTTCACGTAATTTTCTCTCCGGTCTACAGGGCGGGTAATCACCTCACCATACAGCTGCGGATTTTCGTCAATATACTTGCGTCCAACCGAGTAATAATAATCATACACATCCCGTTGCTGCTCCAGGTTCAGGCTGGCCAAGTCAATAGGCTGCGAAAGTTGCTTGCCGATGGCATAGCTCATGCGATAGATGTCTTCTGCCGGATTACCGGTAGCCACCGTATCCCCTGCCGGGAAGTTGAACACCACAATGTCATTCAGCTGCACCTCTCCCAGTCCGGCCACCCGTTTGTAGTCCCACTTCGGCCATTCCAGGTACGACTTGCAGTTGAACACCGGCAACGTATGCTGCGTCAGCGGCATGTGGAGCGGTGTCTGCGGAATACGGGCACCATAACTCATCTTGCTTACAAACAGATAGTCGCCCACCAACAGCGATTTCTCCAGCGACGAAGAAGGAATCACGTAGTTCTGGAAGAAATACAGATTCACAAAATAGACTGCAACCAGCGCAAACACGATGGCATCCACCCAGCCCATCACCGTCAGCACGGTCTTGTTGGTCGATTTTTTCCACCATGTCCAGGGAATCTTTTTGGAAATATATGCGTCAAATATGAACGGAACCACTACCAGTCCCAGCCAGCTTTTCAACCAAATCAGGAAAATCAGGTAAAGCACCAGCACTATGCCGAACTTTATCCATTGTTTACGCGATGCCTGTATCATACTCAAAACTGAAATAAATCATTCATACCTAAGAAGCCCTGGTGTGCAGCCGTATATTCCGCAGCCAGCACCGCTCCCAATGCAAACCCCTTGCGGTTCTTTGCGTCGTGTGTAATCACAATAGAATCAGCCTCCGATTCATATTTGATGGTATGGATACCTGGCACTTCCCCTTCGCGGATGGCACTCACGGGCAGTTCATCCGGTGCACAGTCGGTCGTGCCCGTCACCGTACCGTCGGGAGCGGTCAGTGTACCCATCACCCATTTCTGCTTGCGGTCCAGGTTTTCCAGAATCCCTTCAGCCAGCGTAATGGCCGTACCACTCGGGGCATCCAGCTTGTGCACGTGGTGGGTTTCTACCATTGACACATTGTAGTTCGGGAACTGGTTCATAATCTTTGCCAGGTACTTGTTCACCGCCGCAAAGATAGCCACACCCAAGCTGAAGTTAGACGACCAGAACAGCGTCTTACCCTCCTCCTGGCACAGACGGCGCATCTCTTCGCCATGCTCTCCCATCCATCCGGTGCTGCCCGATACCACTTTTACCCCATTCTTGAACGCCTCCAGACAATTGCCGTAAGCCACTGAAGGAGCCGTAAATTCAATGGCCACATCGGCCGAACGAAAAGCCTCCGAAGCAAAATCTTCCCGATTATTTATATCAATGATACTCACAATTTCATGACCTCTGGAAAGGGCAATCTTTTCAATTTCCTTTCCCATCTTTCCATATCCAATTAATGCAATTTTCATAATTCTGATGATAATTTTATTCGCAAAGATAGTGTTTTTCAGTATTAATCATTACATTTACCCAACATTTACAGCTCGTTAACATGGAACATCTACTCCAGTTTGTATGGAAACACAAGCTTTTTCCGCTCACTCCGCTGCATACCACGCAAGGACAAACCGTGGAAGTCATTGACCCCGGACTCCCCAATCCCGATGCAGGACCCGACTTTTTCAATGCGAAAATCAAGATAGACGGCATTCTGTGGGTGGGAAATGTAGAAATCCACGTGCATGCTTCCGACTGGAAACGCCACCACCATCATCAGGACCGTGCCTACGACTCCGTGATTCTGCATGTGGCTTCCGACATCGATGCCGAAACCTTCCGCACCGACGGCACACCCATCCCGCAAATGGAGCTGCACTATCCGCCCTACCTGTTAGACAACTACCGCGAGCTGATTGAAACCAGCCATTACCCGGCCTGCTACCGCCTCATCCCTCGTCTGCCCAAACTCCTGCTCCACAGCTGGCTATCCAGTCTGCAGACCGAGCGTTTCGAGCAGAAGACACAGCGCATCCAGGCCCAGCTTACCCAGAGCAAAGGCGACTGGGAACAAGCCTTTTTTCTCACCTTAGCCCGCAATTTCGGTTTCGGCACCAACAGCGACGCCTTCGAGCAATGGGCACAGACCATTCCCTTGCAAGCCGTCAACAAGCACCGCGATAATCTTTTTCAGATAGAAGCCATTTTCTTCGGGCAGGCCGGCCTGTTGCAGGAACTCCCGTCCGACGACTATTCCGCCCAGCTTACCAGGGAATACGCCTACCTGGCCCACAAATTCGAGCTACAGCCCTCCGAACACCTTCGGTGGAAAATGCTCCGCATGCGCCCGGGCAACTTTCCGCACGTACGCATCGCCCAGCTAGCCAACCTCTACCACCGTTCCCAGGGCATGCTCTCCCAGTTGCTGCTGGCCTCTACGGTGAAAGAACTGCGCGACCTGCTGCGTGGAGGTACCTCCCTTTACTGGCTGACCCACTACGTTTTCGGCGAACCCTCGCCCGCCCGTCCGAAAACCCTCAGCGACGCCTCCATCGACCTGCTGATTATCAATACCGTGGTTCCCTTCCTCTATGCTTACGGCAAGCACAAAGGCGAGGAACGGCTCACCGAACGTGCCGGCAACCTGCTGGAGCAACTTAAACCGGAAAATAACTACATCATCCGGCTGTGGAAAGAATGTGGTCTGCAAGCCGCCCATGCCGGCGACAGTCAGGCACTCATCCAGCTCAAAAAGAATTACTGCGACACCAAGAAATGTCTGTTCTGCCGCATCGGATACGAATATTTCAAGAAAAAAGAAGGGTGATTTATCCCCGCAATGCCTCTTCCACTGCCCGCAGATACCCATCCAGGCGATTGCTCTTCAAGATAGCCTTCCGCTGTTTCTTGTCCAGCTCCGGCAACAGGTACTCCCAGCAGGTCTTCAGTTTGGCCAGCAGCTGGGCCTCTCCGCCCTCTATCACCCGATGATAATACAGATACATCTGCCGGTGCATCTGCGCTACCCGTGCCTTCAATTCGCTCTCGGACAATTCTCCTTCACGGAAAGCCAGTGCCAGCGTCGGATTCGCCAGCAGCCCGCGGCCCAGCATCACCCCTTTCAGCTGGGGAAACGCTTCCAGTACCTCCCGGATGTCGGCCACCGTCAGCAAATCACCGTTGTACACCAGCGGCCGCTCACACGCCTCATAGAACGCACGAAACGCCTCCCGGTCCACCGTCCCCTTGTACTGCTGCTTCCCGATGCGCGGATGAAGCGTCACCTGCGTCACACACGAACGGTTGAGTAACGGCACGAGCGCCTTCCACTCCTCCGCATCCTGGCCGCCTAACCTCATCTTCACCGAAAATCGAACCTCCGGAAACATCTTCATCGTCGCCAACAGCGCCTCCACCTTCTCCGGAGAAGACAAGATACCCGCTCCCTTCCCACGACGCACAATCAGCGGAAACGGGCAGCCCATGTTCACATCTATCTCCCGATAGCCCTGCGAGGCCAAAAAGTCCGTCAGCACCTTCAGCTCCTCCGGTTCCGAGGCAATCACTTGCGGAACCAGCCGGGGCACCGTGTTCTCTTCAGGCGACACGTCGCGCCTGTCCTTGTTACGAATCTCCCCCTTCTCCAACCGGACAAAAGGAGTATAATACGCGTCCACACCTCCCAGGCACTGCGCATGTGCATTGCGCCACGCCACTTCCGTAAAGCCCTGCAAAGGGGCTGCATAAATTACTGGTACATTCTCTTTCATATCCCGCAAATATAGGAATAATTCGCTATCTTTGTGAAAATACATAAACTTCACTCTCATGGAGAAATACATCTTTGAACTGAAAATGAAGGTCCGCGACTATGAATGCGACCTGCAGGGAATCGTCAACAATGCCAATTACCAGCACTATATCGAGCACACCCGCCACGAGTTTCTCTCCTCCGTCGGCGTCAGCTTCGCACAGCTTCACCAGCAGGGCATCGACCCCGTGGTAGCCCGCCTGAACATGGCTTTCAAAACCCCACTGACCAGCGGCGACGAGTTCATCTCCCGTCTGGCACTCCGCAAGGAAGGCATCAAATACGTCTTTGTACAGGACATCTACCGCCTGCCCGACCTGAAACCCGTCATCAAATCGACCGTAGAAACCGTGTGCGTAGTCAACGGACGCCTGAGTGACAGCGCCCTCTTCAATGAAATCTTTGCTCCCTACCTGAACCAATGAACGAAAAAGAACTCCTCTGCCGCATGGCCCTTCCCCTTCTGCCCGGCATCGGTCTGGTAGGAGCCCGCCACCTGATTCAGGCTGCCGGAAGTGCGACCATGCTTTTCGAACACGCCCGCGAGCTGCCGGCTCTTCTTCCCGGAGTCACTCCGAAAGTAGCCACCGCCTTTCAGCATACGGAAGTATTCCGTCTGTGCGAAGCCGAGCTCTCGTTTGCCCAGAAGCACCAGATTCAGTACCTGACCGAAGACGACGAAGCCTACCCTTCCCGCCTCCGCGAATGTCCCGATGCCCCGCTCGTGTTGTTCTACAAAGGCTCGGCCAACCTGAACAGCCGTCACATCCTGAGCATCGTAGGCACACGCAATGCCACCGACTACGGCAAAGGCCTCTGCCAGCGTTTCATGCAGGAACTCAGCGCTCTGATTCCCGACGTGCTGATAGTGAGCGGGCTGGCTTACGGCATCGACATCCATGCCCACCGTGAGGCACTGACCCACGGATTCGACACCGTGGGCGTACTGGCTCACGGCCTGGACCGCATCTATCCTGCCGTACACCGCCGCACCGCCACCGAGATGCTGACACAGGGCGGACTGCTCACCGAGTTCATGAGCGGCACCAACCCCGACCGGCAAAACTTCGTGAAGCGAAACCGCATCGTAGCCGGCATCAGCGACGCCACCCTCGTGGTAGAGTCCGGCCCCAAAGGAGGCTCCCTCATTACCGCCGAGATAGCCGAAAGCTACCAGCGCGACTGCTTCGCCTTTCCAGGCCGCGTAGGCGACACCTACTCCACCGGCTGTAACCTGCTGATACAAAAAAACCGCGCTGCCTTGATACAGAGCGCGGAAGATGTGGTAAAAGCCATGAACTGGGACCATGTGCCCGTTTCCCCTCAGGTAGTCCAGCGCCAGCTGTTCCCGGAGCTGACACCCGAAGAAGAACAAGTCATCACCCATTTACAGAAGCATCCCGACGGGATACAAATCAATACGTTGGTAGTAGAAAGCAACATCGCCATCAACCGCATGACCAGCCTGCTGTTTAATTTAGAGATGAAAGGCGTGGTCCGTGCACTGGCAGGAGGAGTCTACAGGCTGGCCTGAACCTACAGAGCCGCAATCTCCTCCCTAATCTTTGCATAAGGCGCATCCTTCAGCAGCACCCTCTTCGTGCCGTCCATCAGATACAGCGAAGGCATCGCTTTCAGGTCGTACAGCGCCCCCTGCTTCACCGTTTCGTGGTCACTGCCCACCGTCCATCCCTGAGGCAGATCGCCCAGCGTGCGCTTCCATACCTCCTGATTACCCTCGGTGTACACCGCCAGCACCGTCAGCTTTCCAGCCTTCACGGCTTCCGCCAGCATCCCGTCGGCCACCATCTCCTGCATCGTCTCATGACAGCTCGGACACTCCGGGTCGTAGAACACCAGTAGCAGACGGGTGTTCTTCACCCGCGTCTGTGCCAGCGAATGCCTGCTGCCATCCGGCAGGAAGTACACAAAGTCCGTAGCCACCTTCCCCGGACAATTCCGGCTAATCAAGTCCAGGCTGAACTTCAGCGAACTCTTCCGCGCCTCATCCACGAACTCACTCTTCAGCATCCGCTCCAGGAACAGCGCATACAGCCCCTCGTTATGGAAAGGCGAGTTCGGGTTATACAAGTAATCCTCCATCATCTGCAAGAACACCTTCCGCGCATGCTCCTGCGCTTCCATCCCCTTACAAAAGCCGTCCAGGCTCCCCTTCACCTGCTCCTCAGTAAGCATACCGTCGGCCAGTATGGCCAGGTAGTCTGCCGCCCCCTGCTCCGCCACGTTCCGGTTATTCACCAATGCCGTATCCGCAAAGTTAAAGTCATCCCAGTAGTGCGCCATGAGATACGCCTTCCGCTCTTCCGGCTGGGTAAGCATGGTGGGGATTTCAGGGAAAGGGAATTTGGCATCCGCAGCCGCTTGAGGCTGTGCGGTGGATACCGATTCGGCAGTTTCCGTTTGTTTCTGTTGGGAGGTATTTCCACAGGCAGAAAACAATAGTATTGTTCCTATAAATAAAACATATCGATTCATATTAAATAAACCTATAAAATATATTATTCGACCATACGCATTTAATACGCAAAAATAGGTAAATCTTCAATATAAGAAAGTCCTGCCACTGACATACTTCGCAATAGCAGGACTTCATTATTGAAATTCTATAAAATTAATTTGTCACATCTCGAACACAACGTACATAAAGACTCTCCTCTCCATCATTAGCAAGAGACATATTACCATTCGATTCAACTCGATAACCATAACGCTTCTTTTTATCAAGAGGTGAATAATAAGTTCCAAAAACAGAACTCCAGGTAAAAAGTGTACGACAATGATACGCCCGATTCTCTGTTGGGAAGTTAGTTAAGACATTTGCCCCTTTTTTCCCATTTAAAGTCATAAACAACAATTCACGATGATTAGGGACTCTCCATTTTCCAGATGAAGCTCCAGACTCATAATAGCTTGAACAAACAGTGGTATTTCCACGAGCAGCACTTCCTGAACACGTAGATGAGGCATCCCTACTTGCTATAGCAAAAGCACTATAAATTCGATTCTGATTTGATCTTTCAGTATGTCTGTTAGACAACTCACCACTAGTCACCGGAACTTGACGTAAAGCAGCAGGTGCAAGATAATTAAAGCGAATTATATTGCCATCCTTATACCAGTAGTTTTGAGGTCTTTTTCCTCCCGCTGAATTTCCATTAATATTTCCCACATTACGTACACAACGATAATACCGATTACCTATACTTGGTCCACCCGTATACCAACCATCAGCTTGACTTGCCGTACTAGTGGAAAATCCTTCTTCAGCCCAAACGGTCATCACATCGGTTTTGTTATCTCTCTTTCCATATGTACTACTATAATAATGTATAAGTTCCCATATTGAAGAAGTATAGAAACGACTCTCTTGTGAAAGAGCTTCAGCACCAACAAAGAATGCCGCATATTGGTTCAAAGCTGGCATATACCATTTCACCTCATCTTCGTCAATAAATCCATTACCATTTTCGTCACGATTCCTTTGTAAACACGCAATATATGCAGCTCTATCAGTTAATCCATTATAACCAGACCCTTGACTTTTAGGATCCAAATATCCATTATTAGATGAATTAATATAATTGCTCCACTGAGGACGAGAATATCTAGAAATACCCCACATATCAAGTGTATTAGTTAATCCATCTCGTAAATCATCAGGGTTGGTTCTAGGATCTCCCATTGCCAAAGGGCCTGTTTCATTGACAGTTTCCAATCCCAAAGCAGATTTTAATCCAGTAACAGAAGGATCTGTATTATAAAAAGTTTGTATAGACCGCTGACTTAACACATAAGCCGCATCAATAATAGAACTTTCACCATCAGCACTCGAACGGATATCACATAATATCATTAATTTTCGATTAGGTTGATTCGCTGCATATTTCCAGGCAGGTACATTAGCTGCTATATTTACAGGAGTAGCATATTGGGATATCCAGCCTTGTTCTGAATTATCATTTGAATAATAATATTCATTCACAAAACACGTTACTTTATACTCTTTATTATTATCCCAATCAGAATCACTTTGCTTATCCGCCAACTCAGTAAGTGTATTAATAAACTCTGTAATATTCATTACTTGGTCTGGATGATACGGCTGTAAATCATCTTTATAAACACCATTAGATTTTTCATTTACCCTAAATTGCACCCATGCTGCATCAGAAGCCTTATCTGCACCTAACTCAGTAAAAGGAGTATTTACCAAATAATCAATCTGACCTTTTTCTTTATAACTTGCTAACTGATCATATGAAAATACCATTAAACATTTTTCAAAATGCGCATCCAAAGTATAAAGGTTTGTTTCAGTTGTATAATATACGTCACCAGTTGCTCCCGGCTGCTCTTCTTTACCAGTATCTACCTCTACAACAATCTTGTCCACACCATTTACATGTACCTTATAAGTATATGATGTATTTCGAGAAGTCTCAAAATTGCTAAAATTCTCAGTAAAATTACCTAAATGAATTTTATACTGAACATTTGCATCAACTGAGTTTCCCTTCTCATCTGTTCCAACAAAATGTCCAGATAATATCACATAAGTACCATAATCAGGTGCATATTCCCAATCACCATTCTGCACGGATCCTGCTACTGTTTCTGTTTTTTCTTGCTTCTCTCTCTCATGATAAGACGAAACATTTCCCTTAGAGGCTTTCCGATTTTCAGGCATGTAAAAAGTGAATGTACGATACTCATTCTGATTTTCATCTATACCTTCAGTTACCACATTAATTGCATCATTTTCAGATATCGTATAATAATTATCCGCAGAACCTGAAGTAGATTCGCTTCCATCCCAATCTTCTTGCTCATTTATAGCCCTTGCACACAATGGAATATTAGCTATTCGATATGTCTTTGGAGTAAACACTCCCCTTGTTCCATTGACATAAAGATTAAATGTAATTTTCGCATCTGTACGATAAAGATGAACCTTTCCTGACAAAGTTGTATTAGTTTCTGGAATTACGCAAAATCCATCTCCGTTATCCGTCCCTGAATCAGGAGAGAACTTCCCAGACATTACATATCTGCTCTGTGTACGGTTAATAATATCAGCATTCTTCTCACTTAACTTAATTGTCAGTGCTTTTAAAGCATCAATCGTAAAATTCTCATCAACTTTTGTACGAAGGCTATTCAGCTTCTCAGCCAAAGCAGTAACATTATATTCTGCCGGCACACCCTTATTTACATTAGCTACAGCAAAAATATAACTTTCTCCTGAGGTTGTTCTAATCTTAAGATTCCGTTCTGATGACAAATCAGTTAAAAAGTCTTCATAAAAAACTGTCTTCAACTTTTTCTGTGAATCAAAAATCAGAACAAATAAATCATATATAAGTCCATCTTCCTGATCAGTAGCTCGAGACACTTCAACTTTGCCAGACTTCTCAACATTGAAATTCATCTTAATTTCTACAGGTATTCCCTCTCGAACATCTTGTAAATCAGAAGTATTCAAGCCCAAATCATCACTACATGCTATACACATCAAAGTACTAAATAGTACCCAAAAATATATTTTTATCTGTTTCATAGCTTTTGTTTTTAATCAAACACAATATCAGGATTCGTCACATTAGCCCACTCTACTGTAGAAACGATAAACTCAGGCTGTACTTCTACATTCTTAGGAGGTATTTTACACAAAATATTAATATTTTGATTTTGACCAACCGTAGGCAAATAAATAAATTTGGTAAATGAATGCCCGTCTACTACATATTCCATATTTACATAATATGAATAATCACGACTATATGTTTCGCCGTGAGACCATTTAAATTCATCCAGATTAGTCGATCCATATGGACAAGGGAACACAAAATATTTTATACTTTCCTGACTATTCTCAACTGTTATATTCTCACTTTCTTCTACAACTTTCGAAACAGGCACAGATTCATTCAAAATCATAACTTTTCCGCTAGGCGTCGCAAATATGCTATTAAGCTGTTCTTCTGAATAATTTTCATAATTCCAAGCATCAGCAGGAGGTAATAAGTATCCATGTCCTACACCTCTATTTAACTGAATAGACTTAATCTCTAAATTTTCCGCCCCCTTTGTTTTAGCAAAATAAAAGCAAATACGAGAAACCGCACGTTCCAGTTCAATCGTCACATTAGTACATTCATTTTCATTCACTGTAAAAACGCGATTTTCTTCACCATTCGATTTTTTTTCAGGGTTACTCATAGAAGGAACATAAACATCATCATGCTTATAAAATCCAGTAAGCTTTGCAGCTAAAAACTGATTATAATCCAACGAAACAGCCTCAGTAGTACCATACTCTTCATTAGCCGCAACAAGAAAAGTTATCTGTCCACTCTCCGTCAGGTCCATTTCTATCGGTTGATCAGTATTCTGAGTAACTTCTTTATAACCTACAAGTTCGTGATTTGAATTATAAGCACATACTTTTAAATGATAAATCTGATCTGCAGGATCAGTCGATCCATCTACTCGGGATGCCACATCCACATATAAATAAGTCTTGACTGCATCATTTCCAGATATGTTATCTTTTATACAAGAAACCATACCCAATAGCAGCAGACACATCAACAAACTCTTAATCCATCTGAATACTTTCATAGTCATTCTACTTTAACGGTTATTTATCAGGTTTCTTAATCAATTATAATCAGGAGTAAGGTTCTCTATATACCATTGAGGAACAGTAATACTTACCCCTACAGAATTAAACGTAACAGAAATAGGCAATTCAGCTTCTTGTTTAGTTACATCAATCACATCCGAATTTCTTACCAAGTAGTTATATAGGTTACCTCGTATAAGTTCTTTTCCCGTATTTATTTCTTTAAGTACCATAACATGTTCACAATAATCTGCACTTAACTCACCATCAGTATCATCCATGCGGAACAATGCCAAATTTTGTGTACGATAGCACTTATTCTCATTATCATAAATCAGCTCTGGGTAAATTGTTCCCTTTTCGCTTAGGTTCACTTCATTTTCAAAAGATGTCTGGGCATTCGAGTTTTCGAAGCTCAGCTGATAAGGAATTCCGGCATCCTGACGTGAAGCATCGGGAGCAGGAAGTCCGTGAATTTCTACGTCCACTTTTACATGTGAACTATATAAAGTCACTGTATCACGATACATTACTCCTGCCTGATCAGGCATCACAAATTCTTTTTCACCCAAGTAATTGTAGTCGTGATTAGTTACAGGCACATCCGGATCGCCCCATCCAGGATCCTGAAGATAAATATTTGCAAAGTCTGTTTCAGTAGCATAGTTTACAACTTCCGTATGGTCATAAGGATTACCTACCGCTACCACTTTATAACGACGTCCCGGTTTGAGTTTGAAAGACGGGACAGCCTTAAAGTTGGTTAATTCGTCCTGATTATATGAGCCGACACCCAGTACATGCCCATTCTCATCAAAAACATACAGGTCTACCTTACTCATATACTGATGTAACACGTCCTTATCTCCGTCAGCGAGATACTGGAAGTAAATGGTAACATTATGGCAGTCATCCATATCTTCTTTAATACAGCTGGTTGTCAGGACGGTAGCAACCAGCATCCATATAATATTTTGTATAAATTTTACCATATTCTTAAATATATTAGAACTGTATGTTTGAATAATAATGTGCGCACAAGTCGCACATTATTATTCATTTAATTATTATTTTTCTTTATTCGAAACTTGGAATCAAATTTACTACCTCCCAGTCACTTACTGTTACATCTACTATTACGCACTGTGTATTAGTTGGATCCCAAGGACCTACATTTTCTTCTTTAAACTTATAAGTCATTTTATAAATCTTACCAGCGGCTAATTGTCTATCAACGTTTGCAATCAAAGTATTGCTAATAGGGTCAATAGTAGTTCCACGTTTAGCATCTACAAGCAGTCTTACTTGAAGTTTTTCCGTTGCTAGAGTAGAATTAGGAATTATATTATATGAGAATACTTTCCCCTCTGCTGGACTCCACACAGTCTCATTGCTAGTTAAAGATGCACCACTTATCGCATCAGCAGCCCAAGAATTACTTTCCCAAATAGTTTCCTGTGCTTCTGCAGATTCAGCAGGAGCTTGCAAACCGCCAATTGTACCACCAACAGTAGTAGTAGTATAGAAGTTTGTTAAACCAATCTTCTTCAAATCAATAGAAGTATATTGATTTCCCAAATCTTCACATTGGATACCTGAAATCTCCAAACGAGAAACCAATGGGCTGATAGTCATTTCAGCTTTTACCACATTTTCAGTATGCGTACCATCACCAGCCTCAACAGACTCCAATCCATCTATATCTTTACCATATAGCAAAACATTACCAAAGGTCTGCTGTGCAGCAGCATTAATTACTTTAGCTTCCAATATTTCAGCAGTACCTATTTCATTCAGATTTCCCAATAAGGCATCATAATTTCCCACTACATATACCTGTGCTATTGAAGCTGGCAAACTATGTTCTACATAGCCTGTTCCATTTGTCAAATTTGTCCAATTCTCTCCATCAGTATTTGACAAAGTAGTAACATGTCCTACATTTCCTGCTGTTGTTGTATAAAAAATAGCAACCTTATTCAATGCAACCTTTCCCTCTTCTTCTGCTGCAGAAATCGCACGGCTACCTTCAGAAATACCATTTAATGATATCACCATAGTTTTAGACTTGCCACCATCTACAGTTGCATCAGTAGTTACTTCTTCGTTAGAGCATGCGAACAAACCCAAGCCCGCAAATGCCAAAAATAAACTCTTTGTCAATTTCATAGTAAACTAAAATTTAAATTAAACACAATATTATTAATTCTCGTTTATTCTAATTAATTATTCAGCCATGTATTCCACATACTGCTTCAGCAGCGTAAGGTTTTCACCAGCCTGGCTGTAGCCTTTGGTCTGTGCTTCTGAGAATGCCTGTGAAGCCTTGTCATACCGGCCGGCTTTAGCATAAGCTACCCCCTTCATATTGAGTAACTCTCCTTCTGCCGGTGCGTTTTCCAACAGGCGGATGGCTTCGTCCGTACGGTTAGCCTCTATCAGCGCCAATGCAGCATTGTTCACCGCCGTTACATCGTTTGGATAAGCTTTAGCTCCGCGCATCAAGCAGTCAATGTATTCCGGACTGCCCTTACCGTAGCTGTCGGCCACCTGCTGTATTTCACTTACGCTCATCAGGTCCGGACGGGTCTTGATCATTTCCTTTCCTTCTGCCAGATCAAAATGACGTACGTTATATTCTATGCGATATTCGTTGCGACGAACCGGACCATACATCTCGTTCAGCAAACGCTGGTAAATTTCAGGCGGAACCAAAGCCTTGATTTGTTCTTCGCAGGCATCCTTGTCGTCACCACAATTGTCAATGATATTCAGCACTTCGTCAATTTTCAGCAGTTTGGGGTGCTTCACCACTTCTTCGCGCAAGCCTTCCCAGTCTTCACCCTTCCAGTCTACATGATAGAGCTTCGGATCTACCCCTTTTAACTCGTCTTTCATGTATTCCGTAAAGGCTTTCGCACGGCGTTCAGACAATTTCATGTTGTAATCGAAAGAACCTTCCGGTGACGCATATCCTGTTACGTAAATACCGGTTATAGTCAGGTCATTATTATCTTCTACCAATGAAATAGAGTTACGAACTGTATCCAACTCAGTTGCATTACTCTTGAACTTCGGGTCGATACGATGGCTGTCCTGACGGAACTGCAAACGGGCACTGCGGGTTTCAGAACGGCGTTTTACCATTTCTTCTTTCGGTTGGATAAAAGGAGAATAGTAAGCCGGATTCATCGGCGGGAAAATATCGCCTGTAGAGGTATTTTCATCCCCTTCATCGCAAAGCGCACAACCCGTCACGTAGGCACGGAGTCGAAGATCGCCTCCAATCATCCATTTCTTGAAAGGAACAGAAGCATCATAATCGAGCGTCTGGGCCGTGCCGTTTTTACGGCGCACCTTCACTACAGCATCAGGATTAAGATTCGTATCGTCAAGCGCTTCAGTACGCTGCTGTACCCTGTCGCGCACTTTTCCGTTGATGACGAAAGAAGGAAGTTCCTGCTGCTGACTGCCATCGGCAGAAAGAATCACCGGCACCACGCGCAGTGAATGCTGGTTCTTGATATCCAAGTCGTCCAGGTTCACCGTCATCTTCACGTTGGCCTGACGGTCGCCAGTTTTCACCACCTCACGGTTCACAATCTTTATTTCACTCAGGTAAGAAGTCTGGCCGAATACGGGAATACCGGCTGCCAGCACAAATGCGAGAGAGATAATATATTTTTTCATCCTACGTTCCTCCATCATTTAATTATGTAAATCAAGGATATGGCAGCCTTGGTCAAACCGAAATAGTCTTTCTTATCGCTACCGCGCCATTCACCGCAATGCGGACAGTCATACTTATCATAATCCGCGCGAATCCAGCCTGCACCGATTTCGAGTCCCAGGTTCCAGTGTTTGGACAGCACGAACTGATAACCGTAGCCGATACCGGCACCGTACATATTACCCTGATAGCGGTAATCCTTAAAAGAAGGGAAAATGCCCAAATCCATATTGGCCACATTAAACTGACCACCCAGCGCATGAAGTGCCAGGAAATGGCCGTTAAAAGCCTCACAGAACCAGTAGCGTGCCTCCGGCTGCACCAGCCAGTGCTTCATCTTGCGGTCATCACCTAATTTAAAGGGATTGTAATTACCCGACAAATCAATTGTCCACTTCGGAGCCACGCGAAACTCTGCACCAAGATTAAGCGTAGTAGTCACATCGTAAAGCAGGTTTGTCTTCACGGCTATTTTCTGGGCAGAAACCGATATACAGACAAACAGAAACAATATCCATACCAGTGTCTTCTTCATAATACTATTTCTTTTATCTTTGCATATTTTTGTTTTTCCACAAAACTAAATAACTAAGGCAAACTACCAAAAAAAAAGTTTTCCCAATTTATCAGAAAACTTCTTATTTTGTCAGGAATCCTCTCAGAAAGTTGTCTAGGAGGGATACAAAAGTGAGAAAACTTATCAATTACTTTAGCATTGTCTTTCGGAAACTATTAGGACTGATGCCGTATTTATCTTTAAACAAACGATAAAAAGTGGACAAACTAGGCAGTGCGCTCTCTGCTGCTATCCTGCTGATAGGCCAGTCAGGATGATTCCGAAACAAACCCACCGAGAACTCCAAGCGCAGGTCGTTCAAATAACCACTTAAGTTCTCACCATCGGTAAACAGTTTCAAAATGCAGGCGAAACGGTTCCGGTCTACCCCCATCAGACGGGCATAATCATCGCGTGTCAGCTGGTAATCCAGATATAGCTTCTGCTCTTTTACCTGTTGATCAAATTTCAGAAACAGCTGTTCATCCTCTGGAACCACTTCACTGGACACATCAGTTCCCTGCTTTTCAGATAACCCCTTGTCATCGGTATCTACCTCTACTTCCGGATCAAGAAATGAATGTTTTGCCAAAACCCTGTTACGCTGGTCGTCCAGTTCCAGAATCAGTTCGGCCATCTTGAGATTTTTCCGTCTGATGACAATTAATGCTCTCCAAAGACCAACAAAAAGTAGCAGTAAAAACATCATAAAGCATACCAGTCCTATAATAATTCGCCGCTGCATTTTCATATGATATGCCGCTTTCTCTAATTCATACTCACGCGATACGGCATCCGTCACGTCTGTAAGATCCAAAATCTGATTACGCTCTATATTCACACGCATTTTGTTACGGATGTCATACGCCTGCATCATGGCGTTATATGCATCGCTGTACTTACCTAATGCACTGTAGGCTTTCCCACTCTGGTAAAGCGTGCGGAGATAAATGACGTTCAGCGAATCGCTCGCATCAAGTTCGGCAAAATAGGCCTTGCTATGCACCAATACAGAATGATAATCGCCACTCTCCAGCAAGAAATCGTTTATCTCAAGCTGCCCCATCGAGGTGGTTGAAAATACGGTAGAGTAAAACATATCGGCATATTTCTTTGCCATTTGTGGATTCTTTACCTGATAAGACAGGTAGGCCATCTTACTATAGAAAAAGCCTTTGTGACGATCGAGCACATGGACATCGACATCAGTCCGCGATTCGAGGGAACGCAATAATTTTTCACGCTGCAAGCCCACTTCCCAGGCTTTCTGAGGCTTCCGGTCGCTGATATAATAGCCCATGAGGTAACCCATACAGTGTGACAACAGAAACTTCGCCTCGGCGTTGGATATGCCCGACAGCAGAGAAATGGCTTCCTGAAGGCATTCATAGCTTTTATTCAACACGCCCATGTTACGGTACAGGTCGCCTTCCATTTGCAGCATATTGGCCCTTAAAAGCTGATCGTTGGCCTTCTCTGCGTATTCCTTACCCCTTGTAATCATGTTAGCTGCCTCGGCAAGCTGAAAGGAGGCGACCGAAGATTCGGCCAAAAGCATATAAGTGTATGAAGTAAGCACGGAATCGCGCTGTATTTCCGGATTGTTCAACGCATGACTAGCATAATGCATGCACATGTAATACCTAGACTGTGTACGATATGACAAGGCGCGGAGGTAGTCAATACCGTATTGGGGGATGGCACCTTTTTCTTCAAGACTGTCCAGCAGCAGCAAAGAGCTTTCCGGATCGTGCGCAATCTTTTCGCGTAAACCTGGGTATGGTATGACACCTGCGTAAGTAAAAAAGGTCAATAAATTACATAAAATGAATATGACGAAACGCTTCATAATGCCCCCTCTTTTTTATCTCCTAGAAACTTTCCAGCTAAAATAGCAATTTTCTTTGTGAACAACAAAAATGGCATAAAAAATGGGAGAACGCTTTCTCCCAACCTTGTTAACCTTAAATCTAATACTATGAAAAAAATCACGTGACAAATGTAAGAATAACACTTATTCTGTGCAAATATTCAATCCTTGATTTTCAGCTTTTTAAAAGTTTTTAAAAGACAAAAAGAATTCGCCCCGAAACAACGTATGCTTCGGGGCGAATCGTTATCTGTCTGTAAAGAGGATTAGTCTTTCAGTTTTGCTTTGATGAAGTCGCGGTTCAAACGAGCGATGTTGCTGATTGAAACGCATTTCGGACATTCTGCTTCACAAGCACGGGTGTTGGTACAGTTACCGAAGCCCAGTTCGTCCATCTTGGCAATCATAGCCTTTGCACGACGCAATGCTTCCGGTTTTCCCTGAGGCAACAGGTTCAACTGGCTTACCTTAGCAGAAACGAACAGCATGGCTGAACCGTTCTTACAAGCAGCTACACAAGCACCACAACCGATACAAGAAGCAGCATCCATTGCCTCGTCAGCTACCGGTTTCGGAATCAGGATAGCGTTGGCATCCTGAGGAGCACCTGTACGTACGCTGATGAAACCACCTGCCTGCATAATCTTGTCGTAAGCTGTACGGTCTACCATCAAGTCCTTGATAACCGGGAATCCGGCTGAACGCCACGGTTCTACAGTGATTACATCACCGTCTTTGAAACGACGCATGTAGATCTGGCAGGTAGTAGCACCTGTAGCAGGTCCGTGCGGATGTCCGTTGATGTACAAAGAACACATACCGCAGATACCTTCACGACAGTCGTGGTCGAACACTACCGGTTCTTTTCCGTCTTCAATCAACTGTTCGTTCAAGATATCCAGCATTTCCAGGAAGGAAGTATCGCCCGGAATGTCCTTCATCTGGAATGTATCGAAATGACCTTTTTCCTTAGGTCCGTTCTGACGCCAAACTTTCAGCGTAAATGATATATTTTTATCCATTTTACTTAGATTCTTTAATTGTTTAACTTCACTGATTAGCTCTTGTAGTTACGAGTCTGTACCTTGATAGCTTCGTAAACCAGCGGTTCTTTGTACAATACCGGAGCCTTGTCGTCGCTTCCCTGGTATTCCCAGCAAGCTACATAGAAGAAGTTTTCGTCATCACGTTTTGCTTCACCTTCTTCTGTCTGGTATTCTTCACGGAAGTGGCCACCGCAAGATTCGTTACGGTTCAATGCATCGTAAGCAATCAGCTCGCCCATTGTGATGAAGTCGTTCAGACGGAAAGCCTTATCCAGCTCTACGTTCAAACCTTCCTTAGAACCCGGGATGAACAATTCTGTTTCGAATTCCTTACGGATATCTTTCAGCTTAGCCAGACCAGTCTTCAAACCTTCAGCTGTACGGCCCATACCTACGTATTCCCACATTACGCGACCCAGTTCCTTGTGGATAGAGTCTACAGACTTCTTACCCTTGATGTTCATCAGGTGGTCAATCTTATCCTGAACAGCCTTTTCTGCTTCTGCAAATTCAGGCAGGTCAGTAGAGAAGCGAGGAACAGTAATCTGGTCGGCCAGATAGTTCTGGATAGTGTAAGGCAATACGAAGTATCCGTCGGCCAGACCCTGCATCAATGCAGAAGCACCCAGACGGTTAGCTCCGTGGTCAGAGAAGTTACATTCACCGATAGCGAACAGACCCTTGATAGTAGTCTGGAGTTCGTAGTCTACCCAGATACCACCCATTGTGTAGTGGATAGCCGGATAAATCATCATCGGGTTGTAGTATTTCACACCGTTGATTTCGCGAGCCAGTTCGCCCGGATTTACGTCGGTGATTTCTTCGTACATATCGAACAAGTTACCGTAACGCTGGCGAACTACGTCCAAGCCCAGACGTTCGATACTTTCAGAGAAGTCTAGGAATACGGCCAGACCTGTGTTGTTTACACCGAAACCGTGGTCGCAACGTTCTTTAGCGGCACGTGAAGCCACGTCACGCGGAACCAGGTTACCGAATGCCGGATAACGGCGTTCCAGGTAGTAGTCACGGTCTTCTTCAGGAATATCGCTACCTTTCTTTGTTCCAGCCTGCAATGCTTTAGCATCTTCCAGTTTCTTCGGAACCCAGATACGACCGTCGTTACGCAGAGATTCTGACATCAAAGTCAGCTTAGACTGCTTGTCACCGTGTACCGGAATACAAGTCGGGTGAATCTGTACGTAAGCCGGGTTAGCGAACATAGCTCCCTTACGGTAGCAAGACATGGCAGCTGTTACGTTACATGCCATGGCGTTAGTTGACAGGAAGTAAGTGTTTCCGTAACCACCGGTTGCGATAACTACTGCGTGAGCAGCGAAGCGTTCCAACTTACCGGTTACCAGATTCTTAGCGATGATACCGCGTGCACGACCGTCAACCAATACTACGTCGAGCATTTCGTAACGAGTGTACAGTTTTACAGTACCGGCACCTACCTGACGGCTCAATGCAGAGTAAGCACCCAGCAACAGCTGCTGACCTGTCTGACCTTTAGCGTAGAATGTACGAGATACCTGTGCACCACCGAATGAACGGTTAGCCAATGTACCACCGTATTCACGAGCGAAAGGAACACCCTGTGCCACGCACTGGTCAATGATGTTGTTTGATACTTCAGCCAGACGGTATACGTTAGCTTCACGAGCACGGTAGTCACCACCTTTCACTGTATCGTAGAACAGACGATAAATAGAGTCACCGTCGTTCTGGTAGTTCTTGGCTGCGTTGATACCACCCTGTGCAGCGATAGAGTGTGCACGGCGAGGAGAGTCCTGGATACAGAAGTTGAACACACGGAATCCCATTTCACCCAGAGAAGCAGCTGCAGAAGCACCTGCCAGACCTGTACCTACCACGATGATGTCCAGACGACGTTTGTTAGCCGGGTTCACCAGTTTCTGGTGAGCTTTATAATTGGTCCATTTCTCAGCTATCGGGCCTTCAGGAATCTTAGAATCGATTATCTTAGTCATAATGTTTTTTCAATTTAATCAGTTACACTTAAATTAGCAAGCACCGCAACCCATCATGTTTTTCAGGAAGAACACAACGGCTACCAGCATGAAGCCAAGTACGATGATGGTAGAATAGATGTTAGAGATGCATTTCCAACGGTTAATCCAGATGGTGTTGTTCCAACCCAAAGTCTGCATAGAGCTCCAGAATCCGTGAGTCAGGTGGAACCACAAGGCAATCAGCCAGATGATATACAACACGAAGAACACCGGATTAGAGAATGTCTGCATGATGTAGCCGTAACCGTCGGCTGCATGAAGACCACCCATCATCGGGTTGCCGATGATTTCAGCGAACTGCATTTTGTACCAGAAGTTTACGAAGTGAAGAGCCAGACCCAGGATTACAATGATACCCAGTACCAGCATGTTCTGAGATGCCCATTCCACGTTTTTCGGTTTTGCTGTCACTGCATAGCGTTCGTGACCGCGAGCTGCACGGTTCTGCATCGTCAGCCAGAAAGCGTAGATGATGTGAATTACAAACAGGGCAGCCAGTCCGACAGTAGCTACCAGCGCATACCAGTTGGCACCGAGGAACTCACAAACCATGTTGTACGCCTCGCCCGAGAACAATGCAACAAGGTTCATCGCCATGTGAAATGTCAGAAACAGGACAAGGGCGATACCAGTAACACTCATCACCACTTTCCTTCCAATAGATGAATTACTTAACCACATAAATGATTGAATTTAAATTATTTAATTGTTAGAACTATAAATTCGCACTCGAAGGTCCAAATTATGATGCAAAATTAGAAGATTTATTGAGATAACACAACAGATTATGGAAAAAATTCTGTAATCGGAGGCCGTGAGCCACACGTAAAAAAAACGCAAGTGCGTTTGAATCAAAACGCCGAAGAGTTTTAATTCAAACGCACTTGCGTTTCAGGGAAAACGTACTTGCGTTTTACTTGAAACGCACTTACGTTTTAAACCAAACGCAAGTACGTTTTCCGAAGCCTATCTTTTGGGGAAATTCATGCCGGGCTCGCGCAGCAGTTCGATGGCCTTTTTCATGCTGTCGTTCAGCGTGTTAATCACCTGGAAGTATTCGTTCATGTCCCAGATGTCGCGGGCCAGCAGGGCTTTCAGCTGGGTCTTGACCAGCGGAAGTGCCGTACGGAACTGTGCCTCGTTGTAGGTGATGCCCATGGAGGTGCCTTGTGCCACCAGCTCATCGAGCATAGCCTGGCTCACCTCAAACTCGCGGTTGAAACGGTCGAACGTCTTGTACTGCTGGAGCCATTCTTTCCGGTGGCGGTCAATCAGCTTGATGTTCAGCTGTACCATGGCACCTTTGTCGCGCAATGACAGATAATAGTTGGTATACATCGTGGTGTCGATGGGCACGAAATAGTCGGGCATGATGCCTCCACCACCGTACACGGTACGTCCTAACTTCAGGGTCTTGGCCTTGAGCGAGTCGGGGAAGTGGATGCTGTCGGCACTCATCATCTCGCCCCGGTTGTAGCGGTCTATCAGGTCTTTATTGTATTGCTCGATGCTTTCGTAAGGTTTCTGGATGCAACGGCCCGAAGGAGTGTAGTAACGGGCGATGGTCAGACGGATCATGGAACCGTCGGGCAAATCGATGGGGCGCTGTACGAGTCCTTTTCCGAAGGTGCGGCGGCCTACTACGATACCTCTGTCCCAGTCCTGAATGGCTCCGGTGACAATCTCACTGGCGGAAGCCGAGAATTCATCGACGAGCACCACCAGACGGCCTTTCTGGAAATCGCCGTCGCCCTTGGCTTCAAATTCCGAACGGGGATTGCGGCGACCTTCGGTATAGACGATGAGTTCTTTCTTACCCAAAATCTGGTCGCACAGGCTGATGGCGGCATTCAGGTAACCGCCTCCGTTGCCTTGCAAATCGAGAATCAGGTCTTTCATGCCTTGCTTCTGCAACTTGTGGAGGGCATCGGTAAATTCTTGTCCGGTGGTAGCGGCAAAGCGGTTCACACGGATATAACCGATTTTTCCTTCTACCATGTACGAAGCATCCAGACTGTATACGGGAATCTTGTCGCGCTTGATAGTGAAGGGCAGCAACTCTTTCACACCGGCACGCAGCACTTTTACCGTCACCGTGGAGCCTTTCGGTCCGCGCAAGCGGCGCATCACTTCGTCGGTGTTCATCTTCACACCGGCAATGACCGTGTCGTTCACTTCGATGATGCGGTCGCCGGCCAGGATACCGACTTTCTCGGAAGGTCCTCCCGATACGGGCTGGATGACAAAGAGGGTATCGGTAGCCATATTAAACTGAATACCGATGCCGTCGAAGTTTCCCTGAAGGGGTTCGTTGAGCCGCTTCACTTCTTCCGGGTCGGAATAGGTGGAATGCGGGTCGAGCTCTTCCAGCATGCTGACAATGGCGGTTTCCACCAACTTGTCTTCGTCTACCTTATCTACATAGAGATTGGAGATGGCGAACTCGGCCAGCTGCAGTTTGCGCGAAGGCGAATCGAGCAGCTTGTTCTGGGCAGGCAGGGCAGTCCATGCCGCACATCCTGCCAATAAAGCGAATAGGTATTTTCTGATTTTCATGTGCATTCTTTCATTTTATTCCACTTCCATGCCTTCGGGCAGAAAGTCGGATACATCCTTGCCATACTGCAGGAGTTCACGGACGATGGTGGAACTGATGGAGGTCAGTTCGGGCTCCGTAAAGAGCAGGATGGTTTCTACGCCGGCCAGCTTGCGGTTGATGTCGGCAATGGTTTCTTCGTATTCAAAGTCGTGTACGGTACGGATGCCGCGGATAATGAATCCGGCCTCGCGCTCGCGGGCAAAATCAACGGTAAGGTTGTCGTATGCCTCGACCTTGATGCGCGGCTCATCGGCATAAAGTTTGCGAATCATCTCTACGCGCTTCTCGGTGGGGAACCAGGTTTTCTTTTTGTCGTTCACCCCAATGCCGATGATGATTTCGTCCATAAAGGTCAGGGCACGCTTCACCACGGAATAGTGCCCGATAGTAAACGGGTCGAATGTGCCCGGAAATATCGCTCTTTTCATCACTGATGACTGGCAGTTTTTAATTATTAATTCTTCATTCCTCATTTTTAATCAGGTCTTCCTCTACCACCAGGTTGTCGATGATGAAGTTCTGGCGTTCCATGGTGTTCTTTCCCATGTAGAACTCCAGCAGCTCCTTCACGGCGTCGGTCTTGCGAAGGGTGACCTGCTCCAGGCGCATGTCCTTGCCGATGAAATGGCGAAACTCGTCGGGCGAGATTTCTCCCAATCCTTTGAATCGGGTGATTTCGGGGTTGGGACTCAGCTTCTCGATGGCAGCCACGCGCTCTTCTTCCGAATAGCAGTAGATGGTTTCGTACACCCCTTTCTTGCGGTTACGCACGCGGAACAGGGGGGTCTGCAGGATGTACACATGACCTTTCTTTATCAGGTCGGGGAAGAACTGGAGGAAGAAGGTTATCATCAGCAGACGGATGTGCATACCGTCCACATCGGCATCGGTGGCCACGATTACCTTATTATATCGGAGTCCGTCGAGCCCTTCTTCAATGTTCAGGGCAGCCTGCAGGAGGTTAAACTCTTCGTTCTCGTAGACCACCTTCTTGGTGAGTCCAAAAGAATTCAGCGGCTTACCGCGCAAGCTGAACACGGCCTGCGTATTGACATCGCGGCTTTTCGTGATGGAACCGCTGGCGGAGTCTCCCTCGGTGATGAAGATGGAACTTTCCAGACGGGGGTCGTCTTCTTCTTTCTTTCCGCCTTTCTGGTCGTTCAGGTGGATGCGGCAGTCGCGCAACTTACGGTTGTGCAGGTTGGCTTTCTTGGCACGCTCACGGGCTATCTTCGTGACGCCGGCAATGGCCTTGCGTTCTTTTTCGGATTCCTGGATTTTCTGCAGCAGGACTTCGGCCACATCGGGATGCTTGTGGAGGTAGTTGTCTACCTGCTCTTTCACGAAATCGCCCACAAACTTGTTGACGCTGACGCCCGACAAAGGATAGGGGTTGCCTTCGGAATCTTTCTCCGGTGCCATAGACAGTGAGCCCAACTTGATTTTGGTCTGGCTCTCGAACGTAGGTTCAATTACGTTGATGGCAATGGCAGCCACCAGTCCGTTACGGATGTCCTGAAACTCCAGGTTCTTTCCGTAGAACTCCTTGATGGCACGGGCAATGTGTTCCTTGAACGCGCTCTGGTGGGTTCCTCCCTGCGTGGTGTGCTGACCGTTGACAAAGGAATAGTATTCCTCGCCATACTGCGCACTGTGGGTAAAGGCTATCTCAATGTCTTCGCCCGTCAGGTGCACAATGGGATACAGTCCCGGCGCAGTCATGTTGTCGTTCAGCAAGTCTTCCAGTCCGTTACGGCTCACAATGCGGTGTCCGTTATAATAGATGGAAAGGCCCGTATTTAAATAGGTATAATTGCGGAGCATGGTCTCAATGAACTCCGGACGGAAGTGGTAGTTCTGGAACAGGGTATCGTCGGGCTCAAAGAAGATGTAGGTTCCGTTTTCTTCGTCCGTGGCGCAGGTCTCGTCGCTGACCAGTTCTCCACGTTCGAACACGGCCTTGCGCATCTGTCCGTCGCGGGCACTCCAGGCCACGAAACGGCTGCTCAATGCATTGACCGCCTTGGCTCCCACTCCGTTCAGACCGACACTTTTCTTGAAGGCCTTGGTATCGTACTTTCCTCCGGTGTTCAGCATGGAAACGGCATCGACCAGACTTCCCAAAGGAATGCCTCGTCCATAGTCGCGCACGGACACCCGCAGGTTGTCTTCCATCTGGATTTCAATGCGCTTTCCGGCTCCCATCTTGAACTCGTCGATACTGTTGTCGACGACTTCTTTCAACAGCACATAAATTCCGTCTTCCACCTGCGAACCGTCGCCCAGGCGACCGATGTACATACCGGGACGGGTACGTACGTGCTCCATGTCGCTCAGGTGGCGAATGTTCTCTTCGGTATAAGCTACAGAGGAAACGGTTTGTTCATTGAGTTCTTCCATATCTATTCCCCCTCTGTTTTTTAAATCATTTTCTTATAAGCACGGCGGCGTTTGTGTTGCACGGATTCGAATGCGCTCCACTGTGCCTGTACTTTCTTGTTGAGCTCAAGCTCCGGATTACTTTCCCCATACTCAAATCCCATCTGCTGGAAAATAGGCACAAGGTCGTAGAACAAGAGAGCGTTGACTCCCTTGCTCTGGTATTCGGGCTTCACGCCTACCAGCAGCAAATCGAGCACACGCGGACGCTTGATGAACAGGGCCTTCAACAGGTGGTACCAGCCGAAAGGAAGCATCTTTCCCTTGGCTTTCTGCAAGGCTTTCGACAAGGACGGCATGGCGATTCCCACTGCCACCAGGTTACCTTCCGCATCTTCTACCAACGACACCATGCGCAGGTCGATGAGCGGCAGATACATCTTTATATATTGGTTAATCTGTCCCTGCGTCATCTGCGAATATCCGTAAAGAGGCGCATAGGCTTCGTTAATCAAATCGAAAATTTTCTGCCCGTAGTTCTGCTTCTTGATTTCGCTCCGCTTGAGCTTCTTAATTTTCAGGTTGTACTTCTGAAGAATGATTTCGGAGATGCGCACAAACTTGTCCGGAAGCTGGTGGGGCACGCTCAGTTTGTATTCCACCCAGTCGGCTTCTTTCTCAAAGCCTAACTGCTCCATGTGTTCCGGATAATAGGAATAATTATAGATGGTGGCCATCGTACTCAACTGGTCGAATCCTTCAACCAGCATTCCTTCGGCATCCATATCCGTAAATCCCAACGGACCGACAATGGCTTCCATACCTTTTTCTTTTCCCCATTGCTCTACGGCTTTCAGCAAGGCTGAAGACACTTCTTCTTCGTCAATGAAGTCCAGCCAGCCAAAACGGACTTCTTTCTTGTTCCAGGTGTCATTTGCACGGTGGTTGATGATGGCAGCCACACGCCCCACTATCTCCTCGCCTTTGTATGCCAGGAAATATTCTGCCTCGCAGAATTCAAATGCCGGATTCTTCTTGGGATTGAAGGTATTCAGCATGTCATCGTACAAATCGGGAACGGAATAGGGATTATCTTTATAAAGTTCGTAATTAAAACGAATGAACTTCTTCAGTTCTTTTTTCGTAGTGACTTTTTTAATCGTGATAGTCATTGTGGTATAATTTTCTTTCGTTCGCTTTGAGTTTAGAAAAATTAAGGCTGTAAAGATAGTGTTTTTTCTCCTAAAAAGCTGGCTATTCACTGATTTTCACACTTTAAGGATTTTTTACGCAAGAAGCAAACGGCATACGAAAATTAGAAATTTGATGGGATTTTAAGGTATCTTTTCATTTCATTTCCAGAATGAAGAAAGTAGAAATCCCTGCAAACTACTGGTTGACAACAAAATAAGCATTCTTTCCCTCTTGAGAATCGAAAAATCAGTCTCTCCCCGACGGATGGACGGGATTTTCAGATTCTCGCGGCGTTTATTTCCACCAGCCGCCGGGCAAGGCAAGAATCATGGCTACCACTTCGGCATAATTTTTCTGTCCGGAAGGAATCTGGTTGCCTTTGAGGTAATACTCATACATCAGTTCCTGCACTCGTCCTACCCACGGATTGTAGCGTGCCTGCCAGTAGGCTTGCTTTTCACGAAGGGTCTGCAAAATCTCTGGACGGATGGAGGCAAGCAGTTGCCGGTAGTCTTCTTCGTCTAACAATGTAGCGGCATTGGAGAGCACATAGGGCAGCAGACCGAAATAGCCGGAGTAGCGGACGGCTGGTGAAACGGAACGGATGCAAATCTGATAGGCCCAGAAGTTGGCTTCGGCCTCGCTGCTTATTCCCAACAGATGGGAATATTCATGGGCATAGGTGAACGGCCATTGCAAGGGAGGAAGCTCGCGGTTGAGCTGTGACTCGGCAAAAAAAGGGCCCATGTAGCCCAACACGCCGACACCGGAATAGAGTGCGTTGAACATGACTTGCTTGGGATGCTGGTAGCTTCTCGGTGAAGAAAGACCGAAGCGGGAGGGCACCTGGGCAAAGAGTTGCTTCACCTCTTTTTCGATGACCTCGTGCGAAGGGAAAGGCGACTGCGTGTAGGCTTGATTCAAGCGGCGGGTATAGTCGGCCAGAAAATGCTGAAAGGTGGAATCCTGATAGGCCACATATTCTACAGAGGAACGCGTAAAGAAGTCTTTCCGGAAATAGTTGATTCCCCAACCTACATAGAACCAGAGGTACACTCCTACCAGCAGCTCGGCTTCTGCACGCAAGGTCCACTTCCACCCTTTCTTTTTCTTCCAGCCCCACAGCGGTAGTCCGGCAAGGAGTACACACGCGGCTACAAAAAACCATTCTTCCATGGAGAAGGGTATCCAGGAAACCAGGACCGACAACAGTGCGGACAAAGCGGGATAAAAGTGACGGGCATACATCTCGCCCCAATCGGGCAAGAGGCGGCAAAGGAAGATGAAGCACACCCCCAAGGCCTCTGCGGTCCAACGTACGTAACGTAAGGGAAAACTTTTCATACACACAAAGTTATATGTTTTCAGACAAGGTGAAGGAAGTGACAAAGAAATTATATATTTTTGTAACACAGATTAATCATGAATTATACTTAGATAGAAATGGCTTTAAATTACATCTGGATTGCATTTTTCCTTCTGGCCTTCGTGGTGGCACTGGTCAAGCTCGTATTTTTAGGCGACACGGCCGTATTTCCGGAGATTATCAATTCTACTTTCGCTTCTTCCAAAACGGCGTTCGAAATCTCATTGGGACTGACGGGGGTACTGTCGCTCTGGCTGGGCATCATGAAGATTGGAGAAAAAGGAGGCGTTATCCAGCTTTTCGCCCGTCTGCTGAGTCCGCTGTTTTCAAAACTGTTTCCGGAGATTCCCAAAGGTCATCCGGTGACGGGAAGTATTTTCATGAACTTAGCAGCTAACATGCTGGGGCTGGACAATGCAGCCACACCGCTCGGCCTGAAAGCCATGGAGGGACTGCAGGAGCTGAACCCACGAAAGGATACAGCCAGCAACCCGATGATCATGTTTTTAGTGCTGAACACATCGGGACTGACACTGATTCCCATCAGCATCATGGTATACCGGGCACAGATGGGAGCCGCACAGCCTACGGACGTGTTTGTTCCGATTCTATTGGCGACTTTCTTTTCGACAATGGCCGGCATCATTGCGGTCAGTCTGTACCAGCGCATCAACCTGCTGAACCGAACCATCCTGCTGTTTCTCGGAGGAGCCAGTCTGCTCATTGCGGGTATCATCTGGCTTTTCCTTCAGCTTAGCCGGGAACAGATTGACCTCTACTCTACCACCTTCGCCAATGTGTTTCTCTTTCTCGTCATCATCGGCTTTATCGTGTCGGGCATGCGGAAAAGAATCAATGTGTACGACGCGTTCGTAGAAGGGGCCAAAGAGGGCTTTTCTACTGCCGTGCGCATCATTCCTTATCTGGTGGCGATTCTGGTTTCCATCGGCGTGTTCCGTGCTTCGGGAGCCATGGATTTTCTGATTCAGGGCATCGCCGGGGTAGTTCGGAGTTGCGGAATAGACGACCAGTTTGTCGGTGCACTGCCCACGGCACTGATGAAGCCGTTGAGCGGCAGCGGGGCCCGCGGCCTGATGGTGGATGCCATGAGCACCTACGGAGCTGATTCGTTTGTCGGTCGTCTGGCCTGCATCTTCCAAGGGGCGACGGATACCACATTCTATATTCTGGCGGTGTATTTCGGAAGCGTCAGCGTGACGCGTACAAGGCATGCGTTAAGCTGTGGGCTGATAGCCGACTTTACCGGAATACTGGCTGCCATTTTCATCGGATATTTATTTTTCAATTGACATAAGCTATGATTAGTTATCAGACAGAGGGCATAGACATGCCCCCCATCAAGAAGCGCGAAACGACTGCATGGATCAAAGCCGTGGCCGAGACCTACGGCAAGAAGGTGGGCGAAATCGCGTACATCTTCTGTTCGGACGAGAAGATTCTGGAAGTAAACCGCCAGTACCTGCAGCATGATTATTACACGGACATCATTACGTTCGACTACTGCGAAGGCAAGAAACTGTCGGGCGATTTGTTCATCAGCCTGGACACGGTACGCACCAACGCCGAACAGTTCGATGCAGCGTATGAGACGGAACTCTACCGCGTAATCATACACGGCATACTGCATCTTTGCGGCATCAATGACAAAGGGCCGGGAGAACGCGAAATCATGGAAGCCGCCGAAAACAAAGCGCTGGAAATGCGGAAAGATTTCATGTAATTCGTATTTTTGCAAAGGATTAAAAACATAAAAGCTAATGGATTTCAAGTATGATGTAATCGTAATCGGAGCCGGTCATGCCGGATGTGAAGCGGCGGCTGCGGCTGCCAACCTGGGCTCAAAGACCTGCCTGATTACAATGGACATGAACAAAATCGGGCAGATGAGCTGTAACCCGGCCGTAGGGGGTATTGCCAAGGGACAAATCGTCAGAGAGATTGACGCCTTGGGAGGATACATGGGGCTGGTGACAGACAAGACCGCCATCCAGTTCCGTATGCTGAACCGTTCCAAGGGACCGGCCATGTGGAGTCCGCGTGCCCAGTGCGACCGCGGGAAATTTATCTGGGCCTGGAGGGAAGTGTTAGAGAACCTGCCCAACCTGCATATCTGGCAAGATACGGTGGAAAAGTTGTTGGTGGAGAACGGAGAAGTGACCGGCCTGGTGACTTGCTGGGGAGTGACGTTTCATGCCAAATGTGTGGTGCTGACTGCCGGTACTTTCCTGAACGGGCTGATGCACATCGGACACAAGATGCTGGCAGGAGGACGCTGTGCGGAACCGGCATCGTATCACCTGACTGAATCCATCACCCGCCACGGCATTACGGCCGGACGCATGAAGACGGGTACTCCGGTGCGCATCGACGGGAAGAGCGTACACTTCGACCTGATGGACACACAGGCTGGCGAGAATGATTTCCACCGCTTCTCGTTTATCAGCGAACCGCGCCACCTGAAACAGCTGCAATGCTGGACCTGCTTTACCAACGAAGAGGTGCACGACACACTCCGGAAAGGACTGGCCGACTCTCCCCTTTTCAACGGACAAATCCAGAGCATCGGACCGCGTTACTGTCCGAGTATCGAAACCAAAATCGTGACCTTTCCCGATAAGCCGCAACACCAGTTGTTCCTAGAACCGGAAGGTGAAACCACACAGGAACTTTACCTGAACGGCTTCTCTTCTTCACTCCCGATGGACATCCAGCTGGAGGCACTGAAGAAGATTCCTTGCTTCAAAGACCTGGTGGTGTACCGCCCGGGATATGCCATCGAATACGACTACTTCGACCCGACACAGTTGAAGCATACACTGGAATCGAAGGTGGTGAAAAACCTGTTCTTTGCCGGACAGGTGAACGGAACAACCGGATACGAAGAAGCCGGCGGACAGGGTATCATTGCAGGTATCAACGCGCACCTGAACTGCCACGGCGGCGAACCGTTCGTGCTGGGACGCGACGAAGCTTACATCGGTGTATTGATTGACGACCTGGTGACCAAAGGTGTGGATGAGCCGTACCGTATGTTTACTTCAAGAGCGGAATACCGCATCTTGCTCCGTCAGGATGACGCCGACATGCGACTGACCGAACGGGCTTATCAGCTGGGACTGGTGAAAGCCGACCGCTACGAAATCCTGCAAAAGAAACGGGCCGAAATAGACCGCATCGTAAACTTCGTAAGCACCTTCTCCGTGAAGGCCGACAAGATAAACGATGCCCTCGAAAAGTTAGGAACGGCTCCGCTTACTCACGGATGCAAGCTGGTTGACTTAATCAGCCGTCCGCAGATTACGATTGAAAATATCGCTCCTTATATCCCCGCCTTCCAGGCAGCACTCGACAAAATCGAAGACCGAAAAGAAGAGGTAATCGAGGCAGCCGAAATCCGCATCAAGTACAAAGGCTACATCGACCGGGAGCGTACGATTGCCGACAAGATACACCGGCTGGAGTCCATCCGAATCAAGGGCAAGTTTGACTACGCGAACCTGCAGTCCCTGTCGACCGAAGCCCGCCAGAAACTGGTGAAGATAGACCCGGAAACCCTGGCACAAGCCAGCCGCATCCCCGGCGTATCACCGAGTGACATCAACGTGTTGTTAGTGCTTTTGGGACGATAAAGCTGGCATGTTTCACGTGAAACAATTTGTTTAAGGAATACACATAAAATACTGGATATGAATAAAGAAACATTAAAGAAAAACCTTCGAGAAATACCCGATTTCCCCAAGCCTGGAATTCTGTTCTACGACGTCACTACTCTGTTCAAAAATGCGGAATGCTTGCAGGGCATGATAGACGAACTGTATGAGCTGTACAAGGACAAAGGGATTACCAAAGTGGTAGGTATCGAGTCCAGAGGATTCATCTTGGGAGGTGCCTTGGCGGCCCGCTTAGGAGCCGGATTCATCATGGCCCGTAAGCCCGGAAAGTTGCCGGCTGAAGTCATTGAAGAAACTTACGCCAAGGAGTATGGAACCGACACCATACAGCTTCACAAGGATGCCATCAGCAAAGATGACGTGGTATTGTTGCACGACGACTTGCTGGCTACAGGTGGAACCATGGCGGCAGCTTACCGACTAGTAAAACGCTGCGGCGTGGAGAAAGCGTACGTCAACTTCGTCATCGAACTGAAAGGACTGAACGGAAGAAACGCTTTCGAAAAGGACGTAGAAGTCACTACCCTTTTAGAACTATAAGACGAAAGAATCCCTTACAGAAAGGGGAACAGCTGTGCAGCCTTCTTTGCAGGAAACTTCTCCTCAAAGAAGGCTGTATTCACCCTGACAAGAACCCAACGACATGGAAGAAATAGAAAAGACAAGCAACACCAGTGAATACCTGAAAGGAATCGTATTGAACCTCCCGGAAGGTCCGGGCATCTACCAATACCTGAACAAGGAAGGGGTCATCATCTACGTGGGAAAAGCCAAGAATCTGAAGCGCCGTGTCTATTCTTATTTCTCCAAGGACCACCAGTCGGCCAAGACACGCATGCTGGTTTCCAAGATTGCCGACATCCGCTACATCGTGGTGAACTCAGAAGAGGATGCCCTGCTGCTGGAGAATAACCTGATCAAGAAATACAAGCCAAGATACAACGTGCTGCTGAAGGACGACAAGACCTACCCTTCCATCTGCATCAGCAACGAGTATTTCCCACGCATCTACAAGACCCGGAAGATTATTCGCGACGGTTCGAATTACTTCGGCCCGTACAGCCACGTGCCTTCCATGATGGCCTTGCTGGAGCTGATAAAAAAACTGTATCCGCTCCGTACCTGCCACCTGGCACTGACGCCCGAAAACATTGCGCAGGGGAAGTTCAAGGTCTGCCTGGAATACCACATCAAGAACTGTAAAGGACCCTGCATCGGGAAGCAGTCGCACGAAGAATACATGCAGCAGATAGCACAGGCAAGGGAGCTGCTGAAAGGCAATACCCAGAAGGTAAGCAATGCGCTGATGGAGGAAATGAAACGCCTGGCAGAAGAGATGAAGTTTGAGGAAGCACAAAAGCTCAAGGAGCAATACATGCTTATCGAAAGCTATCGCGCCAAGAGTGAAGTGGTGAGTTCGGTGCTTCATCACATCGACGTATTCTCCATAGAAACGGACGAAAATACGGCGTATATCAACTACCTGCACATTACCAACGGATGCATCAACCAAGCCTTCACCTTCGAATACAAAGTGCGCATGAACGAGAGCAAGGAGGAGTTGCTGCAGTTGGGTATCGTGGAAATGCGCGAACGTTATAAGAGCACGTCGAAGGAAATCATCGTGCCTTTTGAACTGGACATGGAAATGAACGGCGTGACGTTCACAATTCCTAAAAAGGGCGAGAAAAAGCACTTGCTCGACCTTTCGCTAATGAACGTGAAGCAGTATAAAGTGGACCGCCTGAAGCAGGCCGAGAAACTGAATCCGGAGCAACGAAGCGTACGGCTGATGAAAGAAATCCAGGCACAGCTGCAACTGGAAAAAATGCCGAACCACATTGAGTGTTTTGATAACTCCAACATTCAGGGGTCGGATGCAGTGGCTGCCTGCGTGGTGTTCAAGAAAGCCAAACCCAGCAAAAAAGACTACCGGAAATACCTTATCAAAACGGTGGTGGGACCGGATGATTACGCTTCCATGCAGGAGGTAGTACGCCGCCGCTACAGCCGCATTCTGGAAGAGCAGGGCGAACTGCCCGACCTGATTCTGACGGATGGAGGAAAAGGCCAGATGGAAGTGGTAAGACAGGTAATAGAAGACGAGCTGCACTTGCAGATTCCCATTGTGGGTCTTGCCAAGAACAACCGTCACCGCACGTCGGAAGTGCTGTTTGGTTTTCCGCCGCAGACACTCGGCATCAAGCAAGGCACTCCCCTTTTCCATCTGCTGGAAAATATCCAGGATGAGGTGCACCGCTTTGCCATCACCTTCCATCGGGAAAAAAGAAGCAAAAGCCAGATTGCCTCTGCCCTGGACAATATCAAAGGCATCGGCGACAAGCGGAAAACGGCCCTGCTGAAAACATTCAAGAGTGTGGCCCGCATCCGGCAAGCCAGCCTGGAAGAGATTGCCGAAGTAATTGGAGAAAGTGCGGCGAAAAGCGTCAAGGAATCACTGTCGGAATCCAAATAATTTGATTATTTTTGTAGAAACAAGACGAATCACATGAGAGTAGTTATACAGCGCGTGACACACGCATCCGTGACCATTGACGGAGTTTGTAAATCGGCCATCAAAGAAGGCTTCATGATTCTGCTCGGCATTGAAGCAGCCGACTCGCAGGAAGATGCAGACTGGCTCTGCAAGAAGATTGTCAACCTTCGTGTGTTTGACGATGAGAATGGAGTAATGAATAAGTCCATTCTGGATGTGCAGGGAGAAATCCTTGTAGTAAGCCAGTTCACACTGATGGCCTCGACCAAGAAGGGAAACCGCCCTTCTTACATCCGGGCTGCCGGACATGAAATTGCCGTTCCTCTGTACGAATACTTCTGCAATGAATTGAGCATTGCCCTGGGAAAAGAAGTGGGAACGGGTGAGTTCGGTGCTGACATGAAGGTAGAATTATTGAACAACGGACCGGTGACCATCTGCATGGACACCAAAAACAAGGAATAACGATGACACTGGAAGACGCACAGAAGACCGTAGACGAATGGATAAAGACGTACGGAGTAAGGTACTTCAGTGAGCTGACCAATATGGCTGTGCTCACGGAAGAAGTGGGTGAACTGGCACGCATCATGGCACGCACCTACGGCGACCAGTCGTTCAAGGCAGGCGAAAAAACAGACTTGGGCGACGAAATGGCCGACGTGCTTTGGGTGTTGCTCTGCCTGGCCAACCAAACGGGTGTAGACCTGACGGAAGCGTTCAGAAAGAATCTGGAGAAGAAAACCAACCGAGACAAGGAAAGACATAAAAACAACCCTAAACTATAAAATATATGAATCCTAATCACGAACATGCGTGCGGATGCGAACACACGCACGAAGAAGAGAACCAGTACAACAAGTACGAAGATGCGTTGAGCAAATATCAAACGAATCTGAAGGACGATGAAATTGCGGAGAAGACAGCCCGTCTCATCGAAAAGCACCTGGAAGAAAACAATACGAAGGAAGTAAAGAAGTTCCTTTTCAACTGTATTGACTTGACTACACTGAAGTGTACAGACAGCGACACAAGCGTGATGAAGTTCACGGAGAAGGTCAATGAGTTTGTCGACCGCTACCCTGACCTGAAGAACGTGGCTGCAATTTGTGTATATCCCAACATGGCTGAAATCGTCAACGATACACTGGAAGCAGACGACGTGAAGATTGCCTGCGTATCGGGAGGTTTCCCCTCTTCACAAACTTTCATTGAGGTGAAAGTAGCAGAAACAGCCATGGCCATCCATAGTGGCGCAGACGAAATAGATATCGTAATTTCTGTAGGCAAATTCCTGAGCGGCGATTACGAAGGCATGTGCGACGAAATCGAAGAGCTGAAAGAAGTATGCGGCGACAAGCACTTAAAAGTGATTCTGGAAACCGGTGCGCTGGGAAGTGCTTCGAATATCAAGAAAGCTTCTATCCTTTCTATGTATTCAGGAGCTGACTTTATCAAGACTTCTACCGGAAAGGAAAGTCCGGCTGCCACACCGGAAGCTGCTTACGTGATGTGCCAGGCCATCAAGGAATACTTCCTGGAGACTGGTCGGAAAGTAGGATTTAAGCCCGCTGGAGGCATTAACTCCGTGCACGACGCACTGGTGTACTACACCATCGTAAAAGAGCTGTTAGGAGAAGAATGGCTGACCAACGAACTGTTCCGTTTGGGTACAAGCCGCATGGCCAACTTATTGCTTTCTGACATTGTGGGAAGTGAAACCAAGTTCTTCTAAAAAGGCCTCATATAAGGACAAAAAAATCCCCTCTCTTCATTGAAGAAAGGGGATTTTTTGAATCATTTATTTCGTTCAATCACATAATCGATATAAGCGGTCAATGCTTCCTTCAGGCTGGAATCGGCCGAAGCAGGAACCAATGCCAATGCCTTATCGCGGAACTCGTACATCATGCGGGTGGCGTATTCAATTCCTCCCTTTTCTTTCACGGTTTCTACAAATGCCGCTATTTCTTCTTTTGAAGCTTCCAAGGAACGTATCTTCAAGGCTGTCTGCTTCAAACTGTCATCTCCTGTCTGATTCAACACATACAATGCAGGAAGCGTGAGTTTTCCTTCGAGCATATCATTTCCTGTAGGCTTGCCCAGCTCCGGACTCTCAAAATAATCAAAGATATCGTCCTTTATCTGGAAGGCAATACCAATCATTTCACCTAACAATCCGGCCTTCATCACCTCTTCCTGCACGGCTCCTACTGATACGGCTCCACTCTGTGAACTGGCCTTAAACAAGGCGGCTGTCTTCTTTCGGATGACATCGAAATATGCCTCCTCTGAGAAATCTTCCTTACCAATATTGCCTAACTGCAGAATCTCACCTTCCGACAATTCCTGCCCTAAAGAAGCTACCAGTTCTACCAGTTCCACCTTACCGGTCAGTGCAGCATGTTTCAAGCTCGTGGCCAGCATGTAATCACCCACCAGTACGGAAACCTTGTTATTGTAAATTGCGTTTACAGAAGACTGCCCCCGACGCTTGTCGCTCTCGTCTACCACATCATCGTGTACCAGACTGGCGGTATGGAGCAATTCCAGCGACAATGCCGCATGAAAGGTTGACTGATTTAATGTACCGAACAATTTAGCCGTCAGCATCACCAGAATAGGACGCATCATCTTTCCGCTCCGTTTCTTGATGTAAGCCAACACCTCTCCCAAAAGAGGATCTGTACTCGTCAAAGAGTCCTCAAAAAGCCCTCTGAATTCCTCTAATTCTTTTTCTACAGGCTGCTTTATTAAATCAATTTTGTTCATGTACATTTATTTAGGCCCACAAAAGTAATAATAAAAGACTGAATACCGTATTTTTTTGTACTTTTACATGAAAAACTTAATATTTTTACACGAATGGAGAAGCTATTTCTATTAGACGCTTATGCACTGATTTACCGTGCCTATTACGCCTTTATCAAGAATCCCCGCATCAACTCGAAGGGTTTCAACACCTCTGCCATCCTGGGATTTGTCAATACCCTGGAAGAAGTGCTGCGGAAAGAAAATCCTACGCACATCGGTATTGCCTTCGATCCGTCGGGACCTACGTTTCGCCACGAAGTCTATGAAGCATACAAAGCGCAACGGGAAGAGACTCCGGAAGCTATCCGGCAGTCGGTTCCTGTCATAAAGGATATCATACGTGCCTATCATATTCCTATTTTAGAGATTGCCGGATACGAAGCCGACGACGTAATCGGTACACTGGCTACGGAAGCCGGTAAAAGAGGCATCAATACCTACATGATGACTCCCGACAAGGACTACGGACAGCTGGTGGGTGAACACGTGTTCATGTATCGCCCCAAATACGGCGACAAAGATTTCGAAGTAATGGGAGTGGAAGAGGTCAAGGCCAAGTTCGACATCCAGTCGCCTTTGCAGGTCATCGACATGCTCGGACTTATGGGAGATACGGCCGACAACATTCCGGGGTGCCCGGGTGTGGGAGAGAAAACGGCACAGAAACTAATAGCCCAGTTCGGCAGCATCGAGAATCTGTTGGCTCACACCGACGAACTGAAAGGTGCCATCAAGAAGAAGGTGGAAGAAAACAAAGAGCAAATCACGTTCTCAAAATTTCTGGCTACCATCAAAACGGATGTGCCCATCGCACTCGACATGGAAGCGCTGAAAAGAGAAGAACCCGATGAAGAGGAATTGCGCCGTCTGTTCGAAATGCTGGAATTCCGAAGCCTGATTGACCGGGTAATCAAAACAGAAAAAAAAGCTCCCTCCTCTCCTGCCGCTCAACCCGATCTCTTTGGATTTTTTGCGGAGGAAGATACAGCTGACGCCAAAAATTCAATTCTCACGAGGTTAGAAGACCTGTCATACGACTATCAACTTGTTGATAATAAGGAGAAAATGGCGATTTTGGCCGAAAAATTACTTGCTCAGAATTTTTTCAGTCTAGACACGGAAACCACCGGAATCGATCCCATCACGGCAGAACTAGTGGGAATGAGCTTCAGTTTTGCCGAAAACCAGGCTTTTTATGTACCGGTACCGGCCAATCGTGAAGAAGCCCTTACAATTGTGAATATATTTAAACCTGCCTTCGAAAATCCCGATTCGCTCAAAATTGGACAAAATATCAAATACGACCTTATCATGCTGGCCAATTACGGAGTGACCCTAAAGGGAAAGATGTTCGATACCATGATTGCGCATTATGTGTTGCAGCCCGAACTTCGCCACGGCATGGACTACCTGGCCGAGATTTACCTGAAATACGAAACCATCAAAATTGAAGAGTTGATTGGAGCGAAAGGGAAAAAGCAAGGAAACATGCGCGACCTGGCTCCCGAGGCAGTCTACAAATATGCTTGTGAGGATGCCGACGTGACACTCAAACTGAAACAGGTACTCGAGAACGAACTGGAGACAAACGGAGTCAAAAAACTGTTCGAAGAGATAGAAATGCCGCTGGTGCCGGTATTGGCTTATATGGAAAGAAACGGAGTACGTATTGATACGGATGCGCTGAAAGAAACCTCACGGCATTTTACAGCCCGGATGAACCAGATAGAGGAAGAAGTACACCAGCTGGCCGGAATGGAGTTCAACATTGCCTCTCCCAAACAGGTGGGTGAAGTGTTGTTCGACCGCCTGAAAATCGTGGAAAAAGCCAAGAAGACGAAAACCGGGCAGTATGTCACTTCGGAAGAAGTGTTGGAAAGTCTGAGAGGAAAGCATGAAATCGTAGGAAAGATTCTGGAACATCGCGGATTGAAGAAACTGTTAGGTACCTACATTGATGCCCTACCCCAACTTATCAATCCGGCGACCGGACGCATCCATACATCTTTCAACCAGACAGTCACAGCTACCGGACGACTGAGTTCTAGCAATCCGAACCTGCAGAACATTCCTATCCGCAACGAAGATGGAAAGGAAATCCGAAAGGCTTTCATCCCTGACGAAGGATGCGAATTCTTCTCGGCCGACTATTCACAAATTGAGCTGCGCATCATGGCACACCTGAGCAATGACCCGCACATGATTGAAGCTTTCCAGAAAGACCAGGACATTCATGCAGCTACTGCCGCTAAAATATATAAGGTAAAACTGGAGGAAGTGACACGCGAACAAAGAAGCAAGGCCAAGACTGCCAACTTCGGTATCATCTACGGAATTTCAGTGTTCGGACTGGCAGAACGTCTGAACGTTGACCGCAAGGAGGCCAAAGCACTTATCGACGGATACTTTGAAAACTATCCGAATGTAAAGGCTTATATGGACCAGAGCATTCAGGAGGCACGCGAAAAAGGATACATTGAAACCATCTTCAAACGCAAACGTTACCTGCCGGATATCAACTCCAAAAATGCAGTCGTCAGAGGGTATGCCGAACGAAATGCAATCAATGCCCCCATTCAGGGCAGTGCCGCCGATATTATTAAAGTAGCCATGATACGCATATACCAGCGTTTCCAGGAAGAAGGTATCCACTCGAAAATGATTCTCCAAGTACACGACGAATTAAACTTCAGCGTCTTGCCGGAAGAAAAAGAAAAAGTGCAGCAAATTGTGATAAGCGAAATGGAGGCTGCTTACAAAATGAAAGCTCCACTGCGTGCAGACCATGGTTGGGGACACAATTGGCTGGAAGCACACTAAGTCATCCAAATTGTTAACCAATGTTTAATTAGTGACATTTTGCTAATTTATCGCATTTTTTAGCCAAAATGCATACAACATATCAAAGCTTTTACTACATTTGCACTGTCAAAAAGAACAAAACGTAAGTAAAACCTTAAAATTAGAAAGATATGAAAAAGATGAATTTAGCAAAGTGTGTAGTTGTTTTAGTTATAACTTTTGTTGCAAGCTTGTCAACTTATGCTGCTAAAATGAATAACAACCTGATTTACAATGCGCAAGAAGTTAACGGATTGAAAGTTGCAGAAACTGTATACAAGAAAGACGGTAACATGCTGACAAACTATATGAAGTATAGCTATAAATACAATGACAACAACCAGATGACTGAAAATATGTCACAGAAATGGAATGTAAACAAGAACTGCTGGGAAAACGATTTGTGTATTCGTTATACATACGACAACAAGAGTGTAACTACAGAATACTACAAATGGAATTCCAAGAAGAATGATTTCATTCTGATTCCTGAAATGACTGTTACAATGGACAAATGATTAAATAAGAAAATTCATAAACTCTCTTTTACAAAAGAGGCACTTCGTGATGAAGCGCCTCTTTTTTTATTTCCGACCGACGAAGTCCGCCAAAATTACGGCTCATTCCATAGAAGAATAGGCAGGAACTTAAAAAATAACTATCTTTGCAGTGAATTAGAGTATTATGCATCTGAAATAGATTAAAAACAAACTATAAATTATGGCATTACAATGTGGTATCGTCGGTTTGCCAAACGTGGGAAAATCGACACTTTTCAACTGCTTATCAAACGCAAAAGCCCAGGCGGCCAACTTCCCGTTCTGCACCATCGAGCCCAATGTGGGCGTGATTACGGTGCCCGATGACCGTCTGAACAAACTGGCCGAGCTGGTGGACCCCGACCGTATAGTGCCCACTACCGTGGAAATTGTGGACATTGCCGGACTGGTGAAAGGGGCCAGCAAGGGCGAAGGGCTGGGCAACAAGTTCCTGGCCAACATTCGTGAAACGGATGCCATTCTGCACGTGCTGCGCTGCTTCGACGATGAGAACGTGACGCATGTGGACGGCAGTGTGGACCCGGTGCGCGACAAGGAAATCATTGATACGGAACTTCAGCTGAAGGACCTGGAAACCATTGAAAGCCGCATTCAGAAGGTGCAGAAACAGGCACAGACCGGGGGCGACAAGGTGGCCAGGCAGACGTATGAGGTGCTGGTGCGCTACCGTGAGGCGCTGTTGCAGGGCAAATCGGCACGCACCGTGCAGTTTGAAACGAAGGACGAACAGAAAATAGCGCACGAGCTGTTCCTGCTCACCTCGAAGCCGGTGATGTATGTGTGCAACGTGGACGAAGCCAGCGCCGTAAGCGGCAACAAGTACGTGGAGCAGGTGCGTGAGGCGGTGAAAGAGGAAGGTGCTGAAATCCTGATTGTAGCGGCCAAGACGGAAGCCGACATTGCCGAACTGGAGACGTACGAAGACCGCCAGATGTTCCTGCAGGAGGTGGGGCTGGAAGAGTCGGGCGTGAGCCGGCTGATACGTGCGGCCTACAAGCTGCTGAACCTGGAGACGTACTTCACGGCCGGAAAGATGGAGGTGCGTGCCTGGACGTTCCACAAGGGATGGAAGGCTCCGCAGTGTGCCGGTGTCATCCACACGGATTTCGAAAAGGGATTTATCCGCGCGGAGGTCATCAAGTACGACGACTTTATCCGTTATGGCTCGGAAGCTGCCGTACGTGAGGCCGGAAAGCTCAACGTGGAAGGCAAGGAATACGTGGTAGAAGACGGCGACATCATGCACTTCCGTTTCAACGTGTAATCAGCGGGGGGAGAACACCATGAACTATCTCATCATCGGAACGGGCGGTGTAGGAGGATGCATCGCCGGCTTTCTGTCACTGGCAGGCAAGGACGTGACCTGCATTGCCCGCGGAAAGCACCTGGAAGCCATCCGCCGGCAGGGGCTGCACCTGAAGTCGGACCTGAAGGGGGAGCATTTCCTCCGCGTAAAGGCATGCACCGCCGAAGAATACCGGGGAAAGGCGGACGTCATCCTGGTGTGCGTGAAAGGCTATTCCATTGACTCCATCCGCGACGTGCTGGAGCGTGCGGCTACCCCCCACACCCTGGTCATCCCTATCCTGAATGTGTATGGCACGGGGCCCCGCATCGGTCGCCTGGTGCCTTCGGTCAAGGTGCTCGACGGGTGTATCTACATCGTGGGCTTCGTGTCGGGCGAAGGGGAAATCAGTCAGATGGGCCGCATCTTCCGCCTGGTGTTCGGTGCGCGTCCGCAGCAGCAGGTGGCTCCCGAACGGCTGGAAAGGATTGCCGGCGAACTCCGCGAGTGCGGCATCAAGGTGGACGTGTCGGACGACATCAACCGGGATACGTTCATCAAATGGTCGTTCATCTCGGCCATGGCCTGCACGGGTGCCTATCACGACGTGCCGATGGGCGAGGTGCAGCACGAGGGTGAGGTGCGCGACACGTTCGTCGGCCTGTCGCGTGAGAGTGCGCAGATTGGGGAGAAACTGGGCATCGCCTACCCCGGCGACCCCGTGGCCTACAACCTGATGGTGATAGACAAGCTCGACCCGCACAGCACGGCTTCCATGCAGAAGGACATTGCCCGGGGACATGAGTCGGAGATTCAGGGCCTGCTGTTCGATATGATTGACCTGGGCGCACAGTTGCACATTGACATGCCTACCTACCGGAAGGTGGCACAAAAATTCTGTCAAGCATGAAACATCTTATCGATATTGACACCTGGGAGCGGAAGGACAACTATCTTTTCTTCCGCGATTTCCATAATTCCTGGATTGCCATGACGGGCGAGGTGGACTGCACGGAGGCGTATGCGGAAGCGAAGGCGCAAGGCCGTTCCTTCTTTCTGTATTACCTGTACGCCATTCTTCGTGCGGCGAATGAAATCAAGGAGTTCCGTTACCGGTGGGACAAGCACGGACAGGTGGTTTACCACGATACGGTAGACATCACGACGCCCATTGCCGTGCCGGGAAAGACGTTCTACACGGTTCGCATTCCCTGGAACAGTGATTTCAAGGCTTTCTACGAGGAAGCCCGGCGCATCATCACCTCTATCCCGGAGGACGGAGACCCGTACGGCACCGACAAGGAAATTGCGGCGCAGGGCGATTTTGACGTCATCCTGCTCAGTGCCACGCCCAAGCTGTACTTTACTTCCATCTCTTACACGCAGTATGCCCCGGGCCATCCGCTGGACTATCCGCTGATGAATGCAGGCAAGGCGGTGACGCGTGAGGGAAGGCTGGTCATGCCCATTGCACTGACCGTAAGCCACGCCTTTGTAGACGGGGCGCACATCTCACTGTTCTTCGAGAAGGTAGAGAAGTACCTGAAGGAAAGATAAACCTGCTTCTTAAAGAATATTGTTATGACAAAGAAAACAAGCTGGTTCCTGTCTGTAGCCGCCACTGTCATCGTACTCATAGGGGGCAGTTACGCGGCGCTGCGGCATAGCCGGACACAGGTGCATGCCCTTATCAATCAATCCCTGCAGGAAGCCGAACGCCTTCACTACAACGACCGTCTGAATGCGTTCAGCAGGAACCCGCACATTTACGTAGCCCCGGCCCTGAAGGCTTATCTTTTCGCGCCCGTCTCCAGCCGGAAAATCAAAAGCTATACGCTTCAGACTACAGAAGGAAAAACCACTTACCTGTTCAAGGACAGCATCCCGGAAGAGAAAGCCCGGAAACTGCTGAACGAATACCTGCTGGCAGACATACAGCCTGTCAGGGTGGAGGAAGTGAACCGGTTGTTTCAGGAACAGCTCGAAAAAAGGCATGTCAGCGGAACAGCGGGTGTGTTTTATTCCGACAAGTCGGCCCGCACCCGCACACGGGCAGGCATCTTACCCACATCCTCAGCCTATAAGACTCCGGTCTGTTCGCTCGACCTGACTCACAGCCTGCAACTGCAAGGGTGGGCAGACTACGACTGGCTGACCTTACTCCGCCATATCCACGCGGCCTTTTACGGGCTGCTGTGCCTGCTGCTTGCTGCCACAGGTATACAAGTCTGCCTTTACCTGAAAAAACAGCAAAATAAGCCTGAAAAAGGGCTGAGCATCGACCTGAAGCAGCAGATATTGCTGATCGACGGCATGCAGTGTGCCATTTCCAGTCTCGACTTGCAGCTTCTTTACCTGCTATGGGAAAAGAAAGGAGAATGTGTGAACCGTGAAGACTTGAAAACGGCTTGCTGGCCGCACGACCCGCAGGCGGATGAGAAATTAGACGCGCACATACAAACAATCCGGAAAGTCCTGCAAGACTTCCCGGATTATCGGATTTCCACCGCCAGAGGACGGGGATATTATCTGACTGCTGCCTCCAGTTAAGGATTCTGCACCAGATTAGGATTGGCGTCTATCTCGGTCTGCGGAATGGGGATGGCCAGACGTGAGTCATTCGGCTGGATGGTATAGGCATTGGAAGTCTCCAGCGAAGTCAGGTGCCAGCTTCCCTTACGCACCACGGGCAATTTATTACGCGTATAATCGTACACTGCCAGGCCCTCGCCCACCAGTTCCTTTCTTCTTTCTTTCAGAATGCGCTCCAGAGTGAAATCGGCAGCAGCATTTACCTTCATGGCGGTATTCGTGGTACGGTTGGTAATCACGTCGTTCAGGTATTCCATTCCCTTGGTCGCCTGCTCGCCTCCTATTTTCAGACCTGCCTCGGCTGCATTCAGATAAATCTCTGACAGGCGCACGATGCACAGGTTGTTGTCGCGCGGATCGCCTGTCTTGCCGGGAAACTTTGCCAGATAGACCGTGAGGTTACGGGCTGCTTCGGGGAGGTCGGTGTTATTGGCAATGGCAGACACCTGCATCACGCTGTGGCGCACGTCCTGCGGGTCTTCATCCAGCAGGTTCAGGTAGTCTTCCGACAGTATCAGGTTGTTCCAGTCCACTTTTTCCTCATTGGCATAGACCATGGGGGCTCCTTCTCCACCCGAACCACCGGAAGGTTCCGTCAGCGAGAAGTAGAACTCGAAAAGCGACTCGCTGGTGTATTCCTTTCCCCAGACAGTGGGGTACTCGTCGAGGGTGTACAACTGATACAGGCTTTTACTGTTTTCAATGACATCTGTGGCTGCCTTGTAGGCATTCGGATAATCCAGCTTGTTCAAATAAACTCTTGACAGAATACCCTGCACGGCCCAGTAGTTCAGGCAGCCGTCCTTCTTCTCCTTACTAAGGCCTGCCAGCGAGTTGGTCAGGTCAGTGATAATCTGGTCATAGCATTCGGCCACCGTATTGCGTTCCGGCTTGGAGTCAGGCCCGGTAGCGGTAGTAACGATGGGTACTCCCAAAGACTGTCCGTTGTCGTACGAATAAGGCATGGCAAACACGCGTATCAGGTCATACAGTGCCAGTCCTCGCATGGCCAGCGCCTGGGCCTTGATTTCATCCAGTGCCTGCGTGTCGGTAGTATTCACCTGTCCGCCTTCGATGGCGGCTATCAGGTTATTGATCTGGCGAATCACCTTGTACACTTGGTTCCACGGAAGACTCGTGTTGAAGCTGTCGGTCGATTTGACATTGTATTCGTAATAGGGAGAGACTCTTTTTCCGTCTCCCTTGCTCATACGAGCCTGCACGTCGGCCGCACGGCAGTCGCCGAAATAAAAGAAGTTATCGCCATAATAGCTGTGTGCCGAAGCCAGACGGTAGATGCCGTTCAGGGCTGTCTGGGCATTCTCCAGCGTAGTAAAGGCCTGGTCGGTGGGTACAGACGTGGACGGATTCAGGTCCAGCCAGCTGTCCGAACAAGAGGTACATGCCAGTGAGGCGGCAAGAAAATAAATATAGAGTGGTTTCATAATCCAATTCGTTTTTAGAAAGTTAATTGTACGCCGAAGTTGAAGGTACGCATGGCGGGTGCCTCGCAGAACACTTCTCCGTTGACCGGAGTTTCGGGGTCATACTGTTTCCATTTGGCCCATGTCAGCAGGTTGCTGCCTGAAAAATAGATACGGGCTTTGTCTATCAGGGCCTTGCGGGTCCATTCGGAAGGAAGCGTGAATCCTAGCGTAAGGTTCTTCAGACGCAGATGATCGGTGCTGTGAATGTAGCGCGAAGAGTTCTGGGGTCCGGCATCTTCCCCATACACAAAGCGCGGTACATTGGTCTGGTCGCCCGGCTCCTGCCAACGGTCCATGGCATATACCGGCAGGTTGTATTTGGAATTATAGATATTGCTCGTTCCGTTCTCGATGTAGGTACCGGTCTTATCGTAAGAATATCCACCCAACGAATAGGTCAGCGTAAAGCTCAGGTCCAGCCACTTGTAGTTCAGCATGTTCGTCAGACCGCCGGACACCTTCGGGTTAACCGACTTGTAAGGAATGGCCTGCGCCTCACCGGCATTCTCCGTCAGACTCCGGTCTATAATCACCGTACCGTCTTCCTGCGGTATTTCCTGGTTGCGGTAATACATGGCCTTACCTGTGTCCGGATTTACCCCGGCGTATTCTTTTACGTAGAAGGTGTGATAGGGCAATCCTACTTTGTGAATGAACCATGTGCCTTCGATTGACTGCTCCAACTGTCCGTTGAGTGACACAATCTTGTTCTTGTTGTGGCTCAGATTGAAGACCGTTGTCCAGTTAAAGTTGTCATTGGCAAAGTTGATGGTACGCAGTTCCAGTTCCACACCCCGGTTATTCAACTGTCCCACATTGCTCAGGTAGTTCGTGAATCCGGTAGTAGCACTGATAGGAAGGCTGTACAGCAAATCCTTCGTATCGCGATTATAGTATTCCACGCTCAGGAAAATACGGTTAATGAACGATACGTCCAGTCCCACGTTCAGATTATAGTTCTTTTCCCATCCCAAGTTGGAGTTAGGGATAGATGATTCATACGAACCGGAACCACCCATGTAGCTCTGTCCGAAAGCATACAGTCCCATATAACCGTACAGGGAGCCCGGCTGGTTACCGTTCACACCGTAAGAAGCACGAATCTTCAAATCGCTCAGAATGTGCTTCACGGGCTGCATGAAGGCTTCGTTGCTCACATGCCACATACCCGATACGGACCAGAAATTTCCCCAGCGGTTATCGGGGGAGAGACGGGAACTACCGTCGCGGCGGAAGCTTCCTGCCAGATAATAACGGTCGTCATAATCGTAGTTCAAACGTGAAATATACGACAGCATCCGGTAATCCTGCGTCGATGAAACGAAGCTGTTCAGCACCGCTGCGTTATCCGGCTCCGTCAGTCCGGCATACGAAGGAATGTTGGAACGTTCGCCGGATGCCTTATCCGTCTGGTAGCTTTCCACTTCGTACGCAGCCAAGACATCCAGGTGGTGCTTCTGCGCAAAGGTCTTCACGTAATTCACCGAAGTAGAAGAAATCAGCTTTCCATATTCGATGAATCCTTTGGAGGACTGTGCATCGGAACCGCTCTTCGGTCCTGCAGAGCTCAACGGATTGTAATAACGCGAATCCTTCTGGATGGTATAGTCATAGCTTAACGTTTCCTTTATTTTCAGGCCCTTTATCGGTTCTACGGCAGCATAACCGGTGGAGAACATACGCGTCATCCGCGTGCGGTTATAGTCCGTCAGAATATCACGCAGCGGGTTCAACTGTGTACCTTCGTACGCTCCCACATAATTTCCGGCTTCATCTCTTACCAGCATGGAAGGAGTCATGGTCATTGCCACACACAAATACGGGTTGATGGCAGAGCCACGTTCTTCGTTCATCTCCTGGTTCATCTGGGTAAACATCATGTTGGCGCCTACCTCACCGTACCGGCCCACCTTCTGGGTCATGTTCAGACGGGCAGAGTAGCGGTCCAGGCTGGAGTTCTTGGCCAATCCTTCCTGGCTGTTATAGCCCAAAGAGGCATAGAAAGTGGTCTTTTCGTTTCCTCCGGATACGGATGCCTCGTAATCCTGCTGGATGGCAGTACGAAGCAGTTCCTTTCTCCAGTCGGTATAGCCCATGGAAGGCACAGACGCATACTTGTCAATCTCACCGTCTGCATAGCCGGTAGGGTCTGCCATCTGCTTGTCCGTGGCATAGTTCACCAAGCCCTCGTACAACAGTTCACGGCGCTGGTCGCCGTTCAGTGTCGGACGGAAATCAACCGCCGCATTCGAGAAACCTCCCGACATGTTAAAGGAAACCTGCGCCTTGCCCGCCTTTCCTTTCTTGGTCGTAATCAGGATTACGCCATTGGCCGCACGCGAACCATACAGAGAGGCTGCCGCCGCATCCTTGATAATCGTAATGTTTTCAATATCGGCCGGATTCAGCGTGCTCATGATATTGGTCTTCGAGTTGTTCATGTAAGCCGCATCGGCTCCTCCGGCACTCAGGCTACCGGAAGTAACCGGCACCCCGTCAATCACGAACAGCGGTTCCTGAGAAGCATTGAACGAGCCCATACCACGGATACGGATACTCTGATTGGCTCCCGGCTGTCCGGAACTGCTGGTAATAGACACACCCGTGGTCATTCCCTGCAGTTTCTGCTCCACGCTCATCACGGGGATGTCTTTCATCATGTCTCCCTTCAGGGTATTGGCAGACCCCGTAAAAGAAGACTTGGTGAAATTACCGTATCCCGTGACCACCACCTCTTCCAGGTTCATGGTTTCAGGCTGGAGCACCACGTTCAGGTGTTCTTTCTTGGGAACCTTTATCAACTGAGTTTTCATACCCAGGTAAGCCACGACTAGAATCTTGTCATCCGGTCCCACTTCCAATGTATACTTTCCATCAATGTCGGTCACTACCCCATGCGCCTCGTTTCCCTGTACGGAAATCGTAGCACCGATAAGCGGCTCGTGATCTTCAGCTGAGATAACCAATCCGCTGATGGTACGCTGTTGTGCAAAAGTCTGTTGACACACCACACACAGCAGCAATAAAACTAAAAGTCTGATTCTTTGCATTTTGACGATTTTTGTTTTTAATTCCGTAGAATACTTCGCAAAACACACGCCAAAAGCAGCCTTTTTATACTTTATTTTTTAAAAATTTGATTACAAGAACGTTACACGCGATTAAGAAAAAGAAAGGCTGTGGAATTTCTGCACATTTGTAGAAATAATCCACAGCCTTTATTCTGCTTTATTTACTGTTCAGATAGTCACACAGCTTCTGTACGGCTCTTGCCCGGTGGCTGATCCTGTTCTTTTCTTCAGCTCCCATCTCCGCAAAAGTCTCGGCATAGCCTTCCGGCACGAACACCGGGTCGTAGCCGAAGCCGGAGCTTCCTTTTTTCTCCCGAATGATTTCTCCCTTCACAATGCCTTCGAACAAGTGCTTTTCTCCTCCTTCTATCAGGCAGATGGCCGTGCGGAACTGCGCCTTCCGGTTCTCCTTGCCTTCCAGTTCTGCCAGCAGCTTCTTCATGTTGGCTTCCGAATCGTGCCCTTCACCGCCCGCATAACGCGCCGAATACACCCCGGGAGCCCCGTCCAGCGCTTCCACCTCCAGACCGGTATCATCGGCAAAGCAATCCATGCCATAATGCGCATGAATATATTCCGCCTTCAGCGCGGCATTTCCTTCCAGCGTATCCGCCGTTTCCGGAATATCGGCCTCACAACGGATATCTTTCAAACTCAGCACTTCCACTTTATCTCCCAGAATGGCACGTATCTCCTCCAGTTTATGGGCATTGTTAGTAGCAAAAACCAGTTTACGCATAGCCGTCAGTTCAATACGATTTCATCTACAAACAAGAATCCGGGATTGCCCTTGCCGCCGTGCCATGCCGGGATATTCTGCTCGGACAAGGCCGTTACCTTCACGTAACGGGTCTTTACCGGGTCAAACGTCAGGGTATGGGTATAAATCTGGTTGGCATCCGTTTCCTTCATAGCCGGATAAGCTTCCGAAGCCACTTTCTTGAAAGTCTTGTTGTCGTCCGACACCTCTACGGTAATACCTCTGGTATCAAACGTCCAGTCGCCCTTTTCCACGCAAGTGCGCAGGGTCATGGAACTGATTTCGGTAGCCTCCTTCAAGTCAATCACCGCCTCCATGTCATTCTTGTAGAAAGCAATCCAGCGTCCGGTCTTGTAGTTGCGGTCGCCCGTCATACCGTCTACCAGCGTAGTGGCGCCCTTAAACTCGTAAGGCTTATTGATAGGCTGCAACATGGTGATGGGCTTCGCCGTAGACTTGCTGAACGCAATGCTGTCACGCATAATGCGCGAGTTGCCTTCCGGACGCACAGCCATCATGCGCAGCACACATGCCGCATCAATGGTCAGTCCGTTTTCATACCTGGACGAAGCAGTGGTCGGTTCCGTACCGTCGAGGGTATAGTACACAGGCGCATCGTCGATGGTGCTTGCCGTTACATCCAGCTTGCCCGTTTCCGTGTTGGGAGCAATGTTCACATTCACATCGAAGATATGCGTCGCGTAGTTCCATCCCTTCAGCTGGTAAATCTTTGTCAGACGAGCCGTGCGTTTCAGGAATCCCTGATAATCCTGCTTCTTTTCAGGAGCGCTCCACTGCGTTTCACAAAGCGCAGCCATACGCGGCAATACCATGTACTGTGCCTGTGCCATGGTCGGGATATATTCCGTCCAGAGATTCGCCTGCACACCGGTAATGAACTTCTGCTCTTCCGGAGAAAGGGCAGACGGCATCGGTTCGTAGCTGTACACCCGTTCCATAGGCAGATAGCCGCCGATGGCCAGCGGTTCACTGTCCGTATCCTTTGCCTGATAATAGTCGAAATACAGGTACGTGTTCGGCGTCATGATGACATTGTGCTGCTGACGGGCCGCTTCAATGCCACCGGCTTCCCCTCTCCACGACATCACCGTGGCATTCGGAGCCAGTCCGCCTTCTAAGATTTCATCCCAGCCAATCATGCTGCGTCCGTTCTCGGTGAGGAACTTCTCGGCTTCATGTATCACGTAGCTCTGCAGGTATTCCTCCTTCGAGTGCTTGCTGTCGCCCTTGATGCCCAGCGCCTTGATACGTGCCTGACACTTCGGACAAGTCTCCCACTTCACCTTCGGACATTCGTCGCCACCCACATGGATGTATTCCGACGGGAAGATGTCGATGATTTCCGCCAGCACATCCTTGATGAACTGGATGGTCTTGTCGTTACCCGCACAAAGCACGTTGTCGGAAATACCCCACATGCGCCATACTTCATACGGACCGCCCGTACATCCCAGTTCCGGATAAGCCGCCAGCGCCGCCTGCATGTGACCCGGAAGGTCGATTTCCGGAATGACCGTGATATAGCGTTCCGCCGCGTAGGCCACGATTTCCCGGGCCTGCTCCTGCGTATAGAAACCGCCGTAAGGCTTGCCGTCATACTCGCCCGAGTTACGTCCGATCACCGTCTCGCTGCGTTTGGAGCCGATTTCCGTCAGCTTGGGATACTTCTTGATTTCGATACGCCATCCCTGGTCTTCCGACAGATGCCAGTGGAAGCGGTTGATGTTGTGCAAGGCCAGCATGTCGATGTACGTCTTGATTTCATCCATGCTGAACATGTGGCGGCCCACATCGAGCATCATACCACGGTAGCTGAAGCGCGGCGAGTCGTTGATTTCCACTGCCGGCAGTTCCACCGCTCCGGCTCCTTCATGCACCGACACCGACTTGCGGAGCGTCTGGATGCCATAGAACACACCCGCTTCCGAAGGAGCGGAAATCTCCACCTTGCGCTCGTCCACCTTCAGCCGGTACGCTTCCGGAGAATCGGCTTCCAGCCCCAGGCGGAGCACGATGCCCTCTTCCCCGTCACCTTCCGCCACCTTCAGCGCGATGCCGGTCTGTTCCTTGATAAAAGCCGCCAGGAACTCGGCGTTCTTCTTCATCTTTTCATTCCCTGCCGTATAGCAGATGGTTTCCCCGCTCTTCAGCAGGAACGAACCCTGCGATGCCGCCGTAATCTCCAGCGGCATGGGCACCACCTGATAGTCGGCCACCGCCGTCGGACTGTCCGCACACGAGGCCATCAGCATTCCGGCAAATGCCAGCCCCATACAATTCATTTTTGAAAATGGTTTCATAATCAATACATATAAAAGATTAGTAATCAGATTTTATTCCCTCACATCGGCCAGCTGGTGAATCACCACGGAAACGTCCTCCAGCGGAGAACCGTCGGCCGAAGACACCGTGATGCGCTTCGTCTCGCCCGGCAGCAGGTCGAAGAAATTGTCGGAGAAACGCGCCCCCTGCAAGGGCACCTCCACGAACACGTCGCGCGCCAGCACACGCGATTTCAGCGTCAGTTCCACCACCCCGCCCTTCTTCACCTTACGGCAGGCAATTTCAGCCCTAGGCAGACGTTGCTCCTTGGGATACACCGGATAGAACACCTCGTCCGAAAGTACCTTCTTTCCGTCCGCACCCCTGAGCGTCATGCGGATGAACGAAGCCGTAGTGTCACAGCCCTCAAACGCCTTCTGCCAGTCTTCTTCAAAGAACACCTTCGAGGCATTTACCGGCAGCATCCCTTCCACCCGATGGCGGCGGATCACCTTTCCCTGAAAATCCATCCAAGCCAGCTGCAGCGTCACCTTCTCCGTCTGCAGGCGGTCGGACAGCACATAGAAGCGCAGCTTGTCACCCTCGCGGATGGCATCCACCAACACGGGCGCAAAGGCACGGCGCGTGTGATACTGCATGGCCTTCCAGTTGCCGTAATAATCGATGGCCGACCACGACACCACGGGCCAGCTGTCGTTCAGCTGCCAGGGCAGGCTGCCCATGCAGTACGGACGATTACGGCGATGTGCCACCATGCCCCGACGCATACCGTGGCCCTGCAGCACCAGCCCCACGTACACCAGGTCTTCAAACTTCTCCGGCACCGGATAATACAGGCTCATGGTTTTCTTAATCAAGGCATTCCCTATCGTGCTCTTCTGATGGGCGTTCATCACGGGCGACTCCAGCTCATAATCCTCGGGCGAAGCAAAGGTGCGGATGGTCTTCATCTCCGGAAAGGCCTGAAAGCCGTACTCACTCATGAAGCGAGGAATCTCCTTATCTAAACTCTCGAAAGGCTTCTGCCCGTACCACGTGCCCCAGTTATGGCTGTCGCCCACCTTCCAGCTCTCCGGCCTGCCCCAGTTGGCCTCCAACGGCGAGCCTTCCAAGTAGAAGCGACCCGGGTCAAATTCTTTCACCTTCTGCGGCAAAAGCTGACGAAACAGCACGTCGTATCCCTCCTGCATCTGCTGATAGACTTCGGGCGAATATTTCTCCTTCCATCCCCAGTAGCGTATACCCTCGTATATCTCGTTATTACCGCACCACAAGGCCAGCGACGCATGATTGCGCAGACGCTTAATGTTGTATTCTGCCTCGCGGGCTACATTGCGCAGGAAAGCCGGATCATGCGGATAGGTGGTACAAGCAAACATGAAGTCCTGCCATACCAGAATGCCGCGCCTATCGGCTTCCTCAAAGAACGCGTCGTCTTCATAGATACCGCCGCCCCACACACGAATCATGTTCATATTGGATGACTGCACATCCTCCAACAAACGGCTGTAGCGCTGGCGCGTAACACGCGGCAGCAACGCATCCGACGGAATCAGGTTTGTACCTTTGGCAAACATCGGCACCCCATTCACCTCAAAGTAGAAACTCTGGCCGTCCTTGTCTTCCTCCTGCACTACACGTATCGAACGCAGACCAATCTGGTGATTCTTCTGTGACACCACCTGCCCGTCTATCGACACTGAAGCCTCAAACATATACAACGCAGGCTCTCCCCAACCGTTAGGCATCCACAAATGTGGCTGCTCCACTGTTACAGGAAGAGAAATATGATTAAGCCCCGGCTGCAATTCCACCGTCTGCTCCACGTTCTTATCTGGTTCACCCGTATAACTGTACGTCACACGTACCACAGCCTGCTGTGTACGATTGCTAATATTGTTTATTTCTAAGCGATTGTCTACCTCTGCCCGTTCGGCGCTGACTGACTGCTGGTGCACGAAATAATCTTCCACTACCGCCCGATCCGCAAACTGCAGATACACAGGCCGCCAAATGCCACAAGTCACCATACGGATACCCCAGTCCCATCCATAGGAATAAGGTGCCTTACGAGTAAAAATACTTAGCTTCTGTGGATAATGATCATTATCGGCCGGATAATCAAACCCGTTACTCTCCCATTGTGGCATCGCTTCCCGAATGGGCGAACGGAAACGTATTACAAGCTTATTTTCTCCTTTTCTTAAAACAGACTTGACAGGAACCCGATACCCCACAAACATATTATCTGCTTTCAACAGCAAAGAACCGTTTAAGAAAACATCTGCATAGGTATCAAGCCCTTCAAAAACCAGATACACTCCTTCATGATGCAGCTGCTCTTCCGTCAGTACAAATGAAGTACGATACAACCAGTCTTCCTTTTCCACCCATTGTATTTTCTGCTCATTCATGCCATAAAAAGGATCAGGCAATTTACCATGAGCTATCAGGTCCTGATGCACCGTGCCCGGCACCTGTGCAGACAACCATTCATTAGTACCGTACATTGAAAATTCCCATCCAGTATGCAGTTGATGGATTTGAGATAAACTACTGCCCGACGCATGATTTCCATAAGTCAGTAAAAAGGCCAGTAACATCATCAGAATGATTTTTGACATATTTTTCACGTTATAGATTCAAGTATCGCAATATCAAGTACAAAATAAAATAAGTTTTTCCGATAAGCCAAATTAATCGAAAAAACTTATTTTATTTTAGTTTTTTAAGGGAAAAGTTTATTTTACTTTAAGCTTATCAAAACCTTCACCATATACTCCAACTACATTGCTTTGTGAAATGAAGGCATTCGGATCAATATCCTTTACTAACCGGAAGATATCGAGTGATTCCCGTTTTTTAGCCAAAACCACTACTACCTTTATTTCCTGTTTGCTGTACCATCCTTTTCCATCAAGTAAAGTCACCCCACGATCAATCTTTGTCGCAATCCCTTCGGCTATTTCCTCATATTTGCGTGAGAATATCAGGAACTGCACAGACTGGCGTGTACTGTTAATCACATAGTCAATGACGATACTCATCACAAACAAGACACAAAAACCGAACAATACCCTGCGCCAGTCGTGAAAAATAAAATAACAGGATGAAATGATGACGATGTCACAATACATCATCATCCGCCCCAACGTAACATCCTTATACTTATTGATAATCCAGGCAATGATATCCGTTCCACCCGTACTTCCATTGTTACAGAACACAATACCAATTCCAAAACCCAGCAGACCGGCACCTATCACACAAGCCATAAAATCCTGACCAGGGCCTAACAACTGAGGAAGGTTTCCATTCTCATCTTTCAAAATCATCTGAAAGAACCAGAGCAGGAAAGTCAGCATAAAAATGGCAAAGACGGTCTTAATACTAAATTTAGGCCCTAATATTTTCAAGGCAAAACCCAAGAATATAGCATTAATCACAAAATAAGAGACTTGAATCTCTATGCCTGTGGCATAATAGATAATTGCCGCAATACCCGTTACCCCTCCGGTAGTAATCTGATAGGGAAGCATAAATGCAGCCCAGCCAATGGAATAACAAATCAGCCCGAAGGTTATGGCCAAATAGTCTCTGGACTCCCGGCCCAACTTTTTCTTTAATAAAGCTTCCATAGACAATAAAAAACAATCCGGAATGAACAGAAGATATCTCCTGTTCATTCCGGACGAGCATTTAAAAGGTTAAAGTACAATGTTTACAATTTTCTTCGGTACAATAATCACCTTCTTCGGAGTCTTGCCCTCAATCCACTTCTGTGACTGTTCTTCAGCCAGTACAGCAGCCTGGATGGTATTATTATCTGCATCGGCAGGGAACTCCATTGTAAAGCGAGCCTTACCATTGAAAGAAATAGTATATTTTACACTGTCTTCTTTCAAATATTCCTCATTGAATTCCGGCCAATGTGCATCGCATACAGAAGAGGTATTGCCCAAAGCTTCCCACAGTTCTTCTGCCAAATGCGGAGCAAACGGAGCCAGAAGCACGACCAGATTGCTCATCACAGCCTTGTTACGACATTTCAATGAAGTCAATTCATTAACACAAATCATAAAGGCACTGATAGAAGTGTTGTAAGAGAAGGTCTCAATATCTCCTGTCACCTTCTTAATCAGTTTATGAATGGCTTTCAGTTCTTCTTTGGTAGCTTCTCCTTCAGCAGGCAAGAAAGTACCCTGACGGTCATAGAACAAATTCCAAAGCTTCTTCAGGAAGCGGTGTACTCCGTCAATACCATTGGTATCCCATGGCTTAGACTGTTCTACCGGGCCAAGGAACATTTCATACATACGCAATGTATCTGCTCCATAACGTTCTACAATCATATCCGGGTTCACCACGTTATACATGGACTTACTCATCTTTTCAACTGCCCAACCACAGATATACTTGCCATCTTCCAAAATAAACTCTGCATTATGGTATTCCGGACGCCAGTTCTTGAAGGCTTCCACATCCAGTACATCGTTCGATACAATGTTTACATCTACGTGCAACGGAGTTACTTCATACTGGTCTTTCAGTCCCAATGACACAAAAGTATTGGTATCCTTGATACGATATACAAAGTTGCTTCGTCCCTGAATCATTCCCTGATTCACCAGTTTTTGGAACGGTTCTTCCTTAATGCTGATACCCAGGTCGAACAGGAATTTATTCCAGAAACGAGAATAAATCAAGTGACCGGTAGCATGTTCCGTACCTCCTACATAAAGGTCTACGTTCTGCCAGTAATGGTCTGCCTTCTCTGAAACCAGCGCTTCATTATTATGCGGATCCATGTAACGCAAATAATATGCACTGGAACCGGCAAATCCCGGCATAGTATTCAATTCCAGAGGGAATACATTCACGTTATCAATCTTCGTATTTTCTACGACTTCACCTTTTGCTACATCCCACGCCCAACGAGTTGCATGTCCCAAAGGAGGTTCTCCGCTTTCTGTAGGCAAGAACTTAGCGACCTCAGGAAGTTCCAGCGGAAGCTTGCTTTCGTCAATCATATACGGCATACCATCCTTGTAATATACCGGGAACGGTTCACCCCAATAACGCTGGCGAGAGAAAATCGCATCACGCAAACGGAAGTTGACTTTCACACGGCCCAGATTATGCTCTTTCACATACTTCTTGGTAGCTGCAATGGCTTCTTTGATAGTCAGGCCATTCAGCGTCAAATCGCAATAAGGAGTTACCCCGGCTTTCGGAGAGTTGCAAACGATTCCTTCCTTCGCATCGAAGCTTTCTTCGCTTACGTCACAACCTTCTACCAACGGTACAATCGGCAAGTTGAAATGCTTGGCAAATGCATAGTCACGACTATCGTGCGCAGGTACCGCCATGATGGCTCCTGTTCCATAACCCGCCAATACATAATCACTAATCCATACAGGAACAGATTCTCCTGTAAACGGATTTACGGCATACGAACCACTGAACACACCCGTTACACGACGGTCAGCAATACGCTCACGTTCTGTACGCTTCTTTGTACGGTCCAGATAAGCCTCAACTTCTGCACGCTGTGCTTCGGTTGTCAGCATCGGCACCAGTTCACTTTCAGGTGCAAGTACCATGAACGTCACACCGAACATCGTATCGGCACGCGTAGTAAAGATAGTAAATTCCAAATCGCTGTCTTTTACCTTGAAACGTACTTCAGTACCTTCTGAACGGCCAATCCAGTTACGCTGAGTCTCTTTCAAAGAATCTGTCCAGTCTACCGTTTCCAGTCCGTCAAGCAAACGCTGTGCATAAGCAGACACACGCAAACACCACTGGCGCATCTTTTTCTGTACCACCGGATGTCCACCACGTTCAGATACCCCGTCTACAACTTCATCGTTTGCCAATACCGTACCCAATGCCGGACACCAGTTTACCATGGTCTCTCCTAAGTAAGCAATACGGTAGTTCATCAGAATTTCCTGCTGTTCCTTTTCTGTCTTAGCTTTCCATTCTTCTGCAGTAAAATTCAGTTCTTCGCTGCATGCTACATCCAACCCCTTTGTTCCTTCAGCCTCAAAATGAGCAATCAGTTTGCTGATAGGCTGTGCTTTCTGGCATGAATTACAATAGAAGCTGTTGAACATTTTCTGGAAAGCCCACTGTGTCCAGTGATAATATCCAGGTTCGCACGTACGTACTTCACGATCCCAGTCGAACGAAAAGCCAATCTTGTCCAACTGCTCGCGATAGCGTGCAATGTTAGCTGCGGTAGTAACGGCCGGATGCTGGCCCGTTTGAATGGCATACTGTTCAGCTGGCAAACCGTATGCATCATATCCCATCGGATTCAACACATTGAATCCTTGCAAACGTTTGTAGCGTGCATAAATATCACTGGCAATGTATCCCAGCGGATGACCTACGTGAAGTCCTGCTCCCGACGGATAAGGGAACATGTTCAACACGTAGAACTTTTTCTTGGATTCATCTTCGACAACTTTATAGGTCTTGCGTTCCACCCATCTCTGCTGCCACTTCTTCTCAATTTCTCTGAAATTATATTCCATAGCGAAATATTATATGATTGATTATTACGTATTTCTCCAATTTCTCCGCAAATATAGTAAGAGTTCAGGAATAAATAAGGATAGTTTCGAACGAAAAGTTTATCTTTGCTTGATAAATGAAAACCTAATCTTAGAAATCTATGCACATCCGTAAATTCTTTCTGCTCGCTACTATCCTCTATAGTGTATGCAGTCTCAACGCACAGCGACATGAACAACTCTTGGAAACCGGCTGGAAATTCCACAAAGGAGAAGCCAATGGAGCTGAAACTATTTCATTTAATGATTCTCAATGGGAATCTGTCTGTATTCCACATGACTGGGCCATTTATGGACCGTTTGACCGCAACAATGACTTACAGAATGTAGCCATTACTCAGAACTTGGAGAAACAGGCATCTGTCAAGACCGGACGTACCGGAGGACTTCCTTATGTGGGAGTAGGATGGTATCGCACCCGTTTCGATGCAGACCCTGATAAAAAGACAACACTGGTTTTTGACGGAGCTATGAGCGAAGCACGCGTGTATGTCAATGGAAAAGAAGCCTGCTTCTGGCCTTTCGGTTACAATTCCTTCCATTGTGACATTACTGAGCTTCTGCACAAAGAAGGAAAAGACAATGTATTGGCTGTACGCCTGGAAAACCGTCCTCAATCTTCCCGCTGGTACCCGGGAGCCGGACTTTACCGGAATGTCCATCTCATTACTGCGGAAAAAATACATGTACCTGTATGGGGTACACAGATTACCACTCCACACGTAGCTAATGACTATGCTTCAGTCTGCCTTCGTACCTCGTTGCAGAATGTGGGAAAAGAAGAAATTACCATAGAAACAGAAATACTGGACCCGAACGGAAAAAAAGTTTCTTTCAAGAAGAACAGCGGACGCATCAATCACGGACAGCCGTTTACGCAAAATTTCATTGTGGAAAACCCACAATTGTGGTCGCCCGAAACACCGTTCTTATATCAGGCTGTATCTAAAATCTATGCCAACGGAGAGCTTACAGATACTTATACCACCCGCTTTGGTATCCGTTCCATCGAATTTGTGGCCGACAAAGGATTTTTCCTGAACGGCCAGCACCGTAAATTCCAGGGAGTGTGCAACCACCACGATTTAGGTCCTTTGGGAGCTGCCATCAACGTATCTGCGCTACGCCACCAGCTTACGCTATTGAAAGACATGGGTTGCGATGCCATTCGTACTGCACACAACATGCCAGCACCCGAGCTTGTCAGACTCTGCGATGAAATGGGATTCATGATGATGATTGAACCATTCGATGAATGGGACATTGCCAAATGCGAAAACGGATACCACCGCTATTTCAAGGAATGGGCTGAAAAAGACATGGTAAACATGCTACAGCAATACCGGAACAATCCCTGTGTAGTAATGTGGAGCATCGGTAATGAAGTGCCCACCCAATGCAGCAGTGAAGGATACAAAGTAGCCAAGTTCCTGCAAGATATTTGCCACCGGGAGGACCCTACCCGTCCGGTTACCTGCGGCATGGACCAGGTTAGTTGCGTACTCGACAACGGATTTGCGGCTATGCTCGACATTCCGGGATTCAATTATCGCGCACACCGTTATGAAGAAGCCTACCAACGATTGCCCCAGAACCTGGTGTTAGGCTCAGAAACCTCTTCTACCGTCAGCTCACGCGGTGTATATAAATTCCCGGCAGAGCGTAAAGCCGATGCCAAATACGAAGACCATCAGTCTTCTTCTTACGACCTGGAATACTGCTCCTGGTCTAACATTCCCGATATAGATTTCGCCCTGGCCGATGACCACCAATGGACTTTAGGTCAATTTGTCTGGACAGGTTTTGATTACCTTGGCGAACCCAGTCCATACGATACGGATGCATGGCCCAACCACAGCTCCATGTTCGGTATTATTGACTTAGCTTCCTTGCCCAAAGACCGGTACTATTTATACCGCAGCGTATGGAACAAGCAAGCTGAAACACTTCACATTCTTCCTCATTGGAACTGGGAAGGCAGAGAAGGAAAAGAAGTACCTGTATTCGTCTATACCAACTATCCGACAGCCGAACTTTTCATCAACGGAAAAAGTTATGGAAAACAGACGAAGAACAACCAAAGCGTAGAGAACCGTTACCGCCTGATGTGGCACAACGCCATTTACGAACCGGGAGAAGTAAAAGTTGTGGCATACGATGAACACGGTACGGCTAAAGCAGAAAAAATAATCCGTACAGCTGGGAAACCGCATCACATCGAATTGGTTTCTTCACGCCAGTCGCTCACAGCCGATGGAAAAGATTTGGCATACGTAACCGTACGTGTTGTGGACAAAGACGGAAATCTCTGCCCCACAGATATGCGCTTGGTGAAGTTTAAAGTGAAAGGAGCCGGAAACTACAAAGCCTCAGCCAATGGAGATCCGACTTGTCTGGATTTGTTCCACCTGCCTCAGATGCACGCCTTCAACGGCATGCTGACGGCAATTGTGCAATCAGGAAAAGAAGCAGGTACCCTTGAGTTACAAGTCACTGCAAAAGGCCTGAAATCAGGAAAGATACAAATCGAAGTAAAATAACCCTCAAGACAACAGCGGGGAAAAGCAGGCACTTCATGCCTGCTTTTCCCCGCTTATATTTTTCCACAGCTTGCTATCTGTTCAGGTTTTCCTTAAATTCAACTTCTACAATACGAAGTTCATGATTGGTTTTATCTCCATCTTTCGCCTTAAACAAATCTAATTCATTGGCTACTGGAGCAGCCACTTCCACAATCTGTCCAAAGGCATCATCCTCTTTACTTGAACCCTTCAACCGGATAGTTATTTCAGAAGCAGGAATCGGTTTCACTTTCAGATGAACGTAACCCAGACTTTTTTCAGTTTCTCCGCTCCAAATCAGTTCATCGCCCGCATAAATTTCCAAAGGATAACTGCGCATACGCCATCCTGTAAGTTTCATACATATCTCATCCACACGCGCTACCCTTTCAAGGTGATATTTAATCCATGCAGTAGAAGCCTTCCCATCATTTTTCCATTCACTCAATTCATTGTCATCAAAACTCTTACAAGCTTCTTCCGTATTTATTCCAGCCTCTGCAGAAAGTACAGCCACATCCACCGCACGCTCTACATAAGAAGGAGATAAAGGTGTTTCTCCACGATCTAAACTTCCTTCCAGATCGTCTCCAGGAATATATGTACTCAGTCCATTTTGTACTTCTACAGGAGAAGAAACCAGTTCCAATGAAGCGGAAGCCAATCCTTCTGCTTCAGCTCGTACAACTACCTTCCCTGCTGTAACAGACGAGCGCAATAACGCACGGTTCACCCCACATTCTACGGGAAGTTTTTCCGACAAGATATAATTATCTGGGCCTTGCGCTATACCTCCTCGCCATTCTGCCGGACCTTCTACCGTAAAATGAATTAAATTATTCGCCAGCGGACAACGATTTCCTTCTGCATCAGCGACCTCCACTTGCAACAACACCAAATCGGCTCCATCGGCTTTCCATCCTTTCGGATTCTGAATGGCAGATAATTTCAATTTAGCAGGTTTACCTGCAGTTCTTAACTGCATGCGCGCAACTTCTTTTCCGTCATTATATCCCACTGCTTCCAATACCCCAGGAGTGAATGCGATTTTATCAAAAGTAAACAAGAAATGATAGTCACGCTGAGCCTGCCCCATTATTTTTCCGTTTAAAAATAACGCCACACTATCCGTATTAGAAACTACATACACAGGCTTGACCACTCCCGGTTCATAATTCCAGTGTCCTACGATATGCAAACGAGGATTTTCCGTATCTACCCATCCGTCCCACATCACCTGATGAGCGAAATAAGAATCTTTCGGAATACGCATCGGGTCTGTATCTCCACTACGCCGGTAATTCTCTACCCCACGAAAATGAGTATTTGTATCTGAAAAAATAATCTTAGCGCCGCCAGAACTTACCCTTTTACCTGTACCCGGACGTTCACGCCAGTAATCAAACCAACGAATTACATTCTCGATGGTGAAAGAGTCCTGATTACGATTGTAGACACTGGCATCTGCCTGTTTTTTCGTTTTTCCAGTAGCTGCAGAATGATAAGCACTGTTTCCTTCACCATCTTTATGATATGGATAAGAGTAATTATCCCAATACTTGCGCAAGCCTTCATCACGGCAATACTCCATGGCCCACATAGGATGATGCGCACTTTTGTTAATATACAACATCTCTCCCCCATACTCGGCATCACGAATATCCAGCATCTCACGAGAACCGATTGCACGCCCACCATGATAATCAAACTCATCACGTATCTTCTTCATCTCCAGCATATGTTCACGGCTGATTGATTCATTGCCACATTCATAAAAAAGGATACTCGGATTGTTGCGGTTATAGATAATTGCATCCCTCATTACCAGTTTACGCTGCTCCCACTGACGTCCTTTGCAATCTTTTTCTGCATCTCCTGCCGGCATGACCTGAATTAAACCGACACGGTCGCATGACTCTACATCCTGCTTCCAGGGAGTTACATGCATCCAACGTACCAGATTAGCATTGGCTTTCACCATGAGACCATTGCTGTAATCACTCAACCAGGCAGGCACCGACATTCCTACAGCAGGCCATTCATTACTTGTTCGCTGAGCAAATCCCTTCAACTGAATCACCCGGTCGTTTAACCATACTTTTCCATCGGCAAATCGTGTTTTTCGAAAACCTGTACGCGTAATTACTTCATCCGTTTTCTTTCCCTCTATGCACAAAGCAGTCTTTACCGTATACAGATAGCCATAGCCCCAGCTCCAGAAATGCAAGCCTTCCACTTCACTTTCAGCCGAAAGTACTACTTTTTCTCCTGGATTAATTTTCTTCTCCTCACCACGGAATGACTTTACAAGCTTCCCGTCACGGTCAAAAAGCTCCACCAAATAACCAACCGTCTGGCTTTTCTTTGTTTCATTTTTCACTTCCGATTCGGCATGAATTCGAGCTTTACGAGCACGTACCTGAATATCTTCCGCGTAAATATAGACACCTGTCGTTTGCAGGTTACTATATAAAGGTAAGGTCTGGTATAACTTATCCGTCACATGTAACCACACATTCTTGGGTAAACCTCCGTAATTTGCATTAAAATTACGGTTACTCCACTGATACTTCACGCCAGTAGCCTTCTCTGCATAGTCCCAATTATTATCAATACGCGCAGCAATGACATTTTCCTTACCCGGCTTTACAAATGCAGTAAGGTCAAAACCAAAAGCCATCACTCCATTTTCATGCTGACCGACCAAGTGACCGTTCACATACAGATCAATTCCTTGTCGTGCTCCTTCAAATTCGATGAACACCTTTCGTCCTTTCGCATCAGCAGGTAAACGAAAATGTTTCCGATACCACACAATTGTATCAGTAAGATCCTTGATATTCAGTTTGAAAGCCTCATCCTCATTGAAAGCATGAGGAAGTGTAACCGACTTCCATTCCGTATCCAAATAACTCACACTCTCTGCCTGAGCTATATCACCGACTTTTAGCTTCCAGCCACTGTTGAAATTATATTTTTCACGTCCTGCGGCATGAATACTGCTTATAACCACCAACAGACATAAACTTATCCATAAAAATCTCAGTCTCATATTATCTAAATATTTTGTGTAAAAATACATTATCTCTTGTAAGAATACATGGAAAAATAAAGATTATAACTGGAATTATTGGTACATAAACAAATAACTTTTATCAGAGTAAGATAAATACGGACGGTAGTACTGGACAGTTCTCTTTTTTCTAGAAAATTCTGATATTGATGAATATGAGATGGTCTGATTTGTTCAAGCGGTATATCATGTTCTTTTTTTAAAATCGATTAAAATGTGAAATTGCCGTTTTATATAGTTTTAATGATAAGATTTAAATGGATGAAAATTTACATAAAGAAAAAGATTCTTATTGATAGTTTATTTTGTTCTAATCATTTTTTCAGAACTACTTTGCAAAAACTCTGTTTCACAGTGTGGGATTTATATTTCACACTGTGAAATATGTATCCCACACTGTGGTTTTTATATCCCACAGTGTGAAACAGAGAATTTGTGCCTAAATTTAAAGGAATACATCAAAGGGAAAAGAAGAATTATATAGAGAATTTGTATGTTTGAATGTTAATGAAATAACTTAAATTCTCTAATCTGTTAACAAACCTGCGATATGTATGATAAGATTGTTTGATGAATATGACATAAAGAAGATTTTTATGTCAAAGCAGGCTTAAAAAACTCTTGAAAGGTATTTGTACAAATTTTTCCATGTATCTACACAATTTTACATTGTTTGAAACCTTGCACAATCGTACTTTTACAACGCATTTGAGACAGCAGATGCAAAATATAGAGATATAATGAAACTAACTTTTGTTTAACTTAACCAAATTAGAGGTATGAAAGACAGAAATTGTTCTAGTCTGATGCGTTGCGCTTCCAGCCTGCAACGTTTGTTCTTCTTGGCCTTGTTGTCTATCATCGCGATTGGCGCGTATGCACAAGGCAAGACAGTGTCGGGAACTGTACTCGACAAAAGTGGGGAATCTGTAATTGGTGCGAGTGTAGTAGTAAAAGGAACTACCAACGGTACCATTACTGACTTTGACGGTAAGTTTACCTTATCTAATGTACCTAATGATGCTTCGCTTGAAATCAGTTTTGTAGGTTTCAAGACTCAGGTGATTCCAGTACAGGGAAAAACTACATTCAATGTGACGATGGTGGAAGATACCGAAGTGTTGGATGAAGTTGTTGTGGTAGGTTACGGTGTGCAGAAAAAATCAGACGTTACTGGTGCGATGGCACGTGTCGGAGAAAAAGAATTGAAAGCGATGCCTGTTAAAAATGCACTGGAAGGTATGCAAGGTAAAACCGCCGGTGTGGACATTACTTCCAGTCAACGTCCTGGCGAAGTCGGAGATATTAATATTCGTGGTGTACGCTCTATTAATGCGGCACAAAGTCCTCTGTATGTAGTCGACGGTATGATTATTCAGAATGGAGGTATTGAAAACATCAATCCTAGCGACATTGAAAGTATTGACATTTTGAAGGATGCTTCTGCAACTGCCATCTATGGTTCTCGTGGTGCAAATGGTGTGATTTTGGTCACTACCAAAAAAGGGAAAGAAGGAAAAATCTCTCTGAACTATTCAGGAACAGTCACATTTGAAACATTACACGATGTAACACAAATGATGTCTGCATCTGAATGGCTAGATTATGCACGATTAGCCAAGTACAATATGGGATCCTATCCTTCTGCAACTCCAGACTATGCAGCCGATCAGGCCGCTTTTGGAAGTGTAGCCGCTTCTTGGGCAAATATTGAAAAAGCCTGGGCAGGAGGAACATACGACCCTTCAAAAGTTGGTTCGTATGATTGGGCTTCTAACGGAAAACAAACCGGTATTACTCATGAGCATACATTAAGTGCATCTGGAGGTACAGACAAATTCCAAGGATATGCCTCATTTGGATATCTAAATCAGAAAGGAACTCAACCAGGACAATCCTATGAACGTTATACCTTAAAGACATCATTTGATGCCAATCCTATTTCTTTTTTCAAAATGGGAACATCAATCAATGCATCTTACTCTACTCAGGACTATGGATATAGTTTTACAAAATCAGTTACCGGTGCAGGTGACCTCTACGGAGCATTAAGAGGAATGTTGCCCTGGACTGTTCCTTACGATGAAGATGGAAAATACATCCGTAATCCGAATGGAGATGTTAATATCATCAACCCTATCCGTGAATTAAATTATAATACAAACCAACGTCGTACATTCCGTGCTAATGCCAGTATGTATGCACAAGTTGATTTTGAGAAAATCTGGGAACCCTTAAAAGGCTTATCTTACCGTATCCAGTTTGGCCCAGAATTCCAGTTTTATACATTAGGAATGGCCAATGCTGCAGATGGTATCAATGGAGATGGAAACAACAGAGCTCAATACAAAAATGAGCAGAAACGTTCATGGACATTAGATAACTTGATTTATTATAACCGTCAATTTGCAGAAAAGCATAATTTAGGATTAACTTTAATGCAATCTGCTTCCGCTTATCATTATGAAATGGGAGACATGCGTGCTACAGACGTAGCCTCTTCTCAAGAATTGTGGTATAACCTTGCTAGTGCGGGTACACTTGGTTCTTTTGGAACAGGATTAACAGAAACCCAAATGACATCTTATATGATTCGAGCCAACTACGGCTTCATGGACAAATATTTGCTGACAGCATCTATGCGTTGGGATGGTGCCTCACAGCTAGCTCCTGGTCATAAATGGGCAAGTTTCCCTTCTATGGCATTGGCATGGCGTATTGATCAGGAAGATTTCATGAAAAACATCAATTGGCTTAGCCAGTTAAAATTACGTTTGGGATTTGGTGTCACAGGTAATGCTGCAATCAGCGCTTATGCAACCAAAGGTCCGCTTCAAGCCATGTATTATAACTGGGGACAACAGAACTCTTCATTAGGATACTTACCTTCTGACCCGTCACTTGCAGCAGACGACATTGTAAAAATGGCTAATCCTGATTTAGGATGGGAAAGAACTACACAATACAATTTAGGTATTGATTATGGATTCTTGAATAATCGTTTGACTGGTAGTATCGATGCCTATAAAACCAAAACAAATGATTTGTTATTGTTAATGTCAATTCCTATCACTAATGGATATGGTTCTACATACGCAAATGTAGGTAAGACTTCTGGCTGGGGTATTGATCTTCAATTGAATGCAATCCCTGTACAAACTAAAGATTTTTCTTGGAACACTACTCTCACATGGTCTATGGATAGAAACCAAATTGATGAGTTGTCCAATGGAAGAACAGAAGACGTGAATAACAGATGGTTTGTAGGTGAAGAAATCGGAGTATATTATGACTATGTATACGATGGTATATGGAAAACCTCAGAAGCTTCTGAAGCAGCAAAATATGGACGTAAACCAGGTCAGATAAAAGTAAAAGATTTGAATAATGACGGAACAATCGATGCCACAAACGACCGTCAGATTGTCGGCAAAATACGTCCTGACTGGACTGCCGGATGGAACAATACGTTCAGTTACAAAAATTTTGAATTATCCTTCTTTATTCTTTCACGCTGGGGATTTACTGTTCCTCAAGGCGCTGCAAGTCTAGACGGACGTTACATGATGCGTAAACTGGACTATTGGGTTGCAGGCACAAATGAAAATGCTGCATATTATTCTCCAGGCTCTAACGGTGAAGCAGCAGACACCTACAGCTCATCCATGAATTATCAGGATGGATCTTACATCAAAGTACGTAATATTTCTTTGGGCTATAACTTTACCCAAAAACAACTGAAGAATACCGGTTTGAACAATTTAAAGGTTTATGTACAAGCAATGAATCCTTTCAGCATCTACAAAGCATGCGATTGGCTGGATACAGATTTATTGAATTATGATAATAATACCAAGACTTTCGGATCTGCTACAACGATAAAGAGTTTTGTTATTGGTTTGAATATTGGATTCTAAAAAATGAAAAAATTATGAAGCTTAATAAGATATTATTCTCAGCATTAATGCTCAGTGCCATAAATGGAGCCATGACATCATGCAGCGACTCCTTTTTGGAAGAAGATCAAATTACACAATATGATACAAGCTATTTCAATACCCAGGAAGGGTTGGATGGTCTCGTAACAGGAGCATACGAAAAATTAAAATTCAAATTTAATTATGTATGGGCTATTGAATGTTATAACATGGGAGTGGATGAATTCACAGATGCCAATAATACCATGCCTGCTTGGAACCATTATAGCAAAGACCTGAATTCAGCAGAAACAGGTGCCAATCAGCCTTTATGGGACAATATGTTTGCACTCATCAGAGCAGCAAATATCATTGTTACCAACATCCCTCAATATTATGACCAAAATAGTGACACGTATAATACCAGATTAGGAGAAGGATACTTCCTGAGAGCATTCGCTTATTTTGAATTGGTAAAACAATTTGGAGGTGTACCTCTAGTTTTATCTTATTCTAATAATGTTGAAACTAATTTTGGAAGAAACAGCGCAGAAGAAGTATATAAACAAATCATCTCAGACTTAGGAGAGGCATATAAGTTACTTCCAGAAACAGCTTCTGAAGGAACAGGAAGAATAACCAAATATGCGGCTGCGCATTATTTGGCTAAGGCTCACTTATTCCGTGCTTCTGAAATAAACGAAGAATGGAACAGCCAGTATGTAGCAGATGACTTGGACGCTGTTATTACTTACGGAACGGAAGTTTTCAACAAACATCCTTTATGTAAGAATTACATCGATCTTTGGAACTATACAGAGCCCAATGGAGCAAATGAAAAAGTAAGTGAAGTAGTTTTGGCTGCGCAGTTCTCTAACGATGAATCCACATGGGGACGTTTTGGCAATCAGATGCACCTGTATTATCCATCTGTATATCAAGATATGGCTGGTACCAAAAGAGATATATCTGGAGGTCGCGAATTTTCCTATGTCAGTGCAACAGAATATACCATGCAAGTTTTTGACCGTATCAATGACTCCCGTTTCTGGAAATCGTTCATTACGTGCTATGGCGCAAATGATACTAATGGAGCTCCAGTATGGACAGCAAAAGATATTGCTAGCGGAAAAGCACCCGCAGGAGCCCAAAAAGATGGCAAACGCTTTAAAGCAGGCGATGTCGGAATTCGATATATTGTAAACAATCCCGGTGATACTCGTTTCAGCAATTATGAAGAAATAAATGAAGAAACAGGTGAACCCGTTACAGTTGAAGGTAAAGTATTAAAAAATGGACAGCTTTGCAACACTCATACTTTTGTTAGATACTTTGCAGGCGAAAGTCAAAACTGGAACACAGGAACCACACATACTGGTAACTATTATTCCATTATTCCTCACAAACGCTCTGTAGCACTATCAAAATTCCGTGACGGTTATCGTAATTCAATCGCTTCACAATTTGGAACCAGAGACGCAATTCTGGCTCGTTCAGCAGATGACGTATTAATGGTTGCAGAAGCTTATATTCGTAAGGGAGAAAGCCATTATGCCGATGCAATTGCCTGGATTAATATACTGCGTGATCGTGCAGCTTACAAAGTAAATGAGAATCGTGGAGTACATATCGATGGTGGACAAGCTTATAAAACCAATACTTACTGCGCTGGAAAAGGAGGAGGTTACTCTGCTGACGGAGCCATCTATTCTGAACAGAACACTTATTATGAATCTAATAACCTGGAAGGACAGGAAAGTGTTTACAATGCTCAGTCATCTCTTTCAGGCATGCACCTGAACAGCGTAAACGATGTATATAATTCTCAAACAGATGGACCTATCTATCACGCTCTGAATTGCACTAGCAATGCAGAAAAAATGATGTGCTTCTTGTTGAACGAACGTACACGTGAACTTTGTGGCGAAGGATATAGATGGGAAGACCTAGCACGCACAAAAACTCTTGATGCACGTTGGCATGCATTTAACGATGGTGTAAGCCGTGGAATTGGAGAATTTGACCCTGCAATACATTATTATCGCCCAATACCTCAATCTTATCTGGATGGTGTTACCAATAATAGTGGAGCAGCTCTGACCAATGAAGAAAAACGAGCTTTGCAAAACCCTGGATATTAATTGTATTATCCATTAAATATCAAGAGGTGTTTCTCTCCAAAGAGGAGCACCTCTTTTTTTTGTACAAATTTACAGCAACATGTACAATCTTCCATCCCTGAAAAGAGCAGCTTTCCCGTACTTTGTAAAATAAATATTTTTCCAATAAGACTATGAAGAAACTGTGGTTAATAGGACTCTTGATATGTAGTCCTTTTACAATGAACGCACAATCCGGAACAACATCCGGACTGGACAAAAGCCATTTCAGCAAATACTGGAAGGTAGAATCCGAATCTCCTGACTATAAAGTTTCCTTTTCAGGAGATACCTGTGAAATTTTATCTCCTAAAGGACTGACTTTATGGAGAAAAGAAAAAATGTCGGGCAACGTAACCATTGAATACGATGCCTGTGTGGCAGTAGAAGGGAAACCAGGTGACAGACTAAGCGACTTAAACTGCTTCTGGATGGCTTCTGACCCGAAAGCTTCTGACATCTGGAAACGCATGAACTGGCGAAACGGAGTTTTCGTAAACTGCTACAGCCTTCAGCTGTATTATCTAGGATATGGAGGAAACTACAATTCGACCACTCGTTTCCGTCGTTATGACGGCAATGAAGCCGGGGTTACAGATGAAAAGGTGCGTCCTGCCATTTTGAAAGAATACAAAGACCAAAATAATCTGTTGACAGCAAATAAATGGTATCACATTAAGATTCAAAATACAGACAACAGAATACGCTATTACATCGACGGGAAATTACTTGTCGACTTTTATGATCCGTCACCGTTGACTTCCGGCTGGTTCGGTTTCCGTACCACATTATCTAGGACACGTATCACTAATTTCAAGTACGCCATTGAAAAAGAAAAAGCTACCGAAGCTCCTTTACACTGGATTGGAAAGGTTCCAGAACAAGCACGCCCCATCAGTTTTGGAGTTCCGTTCAAACAAGGTAAAGTAAAATCAGGTACACCCTTGTGCGTACAAACTGAGAACGGAGAATTGGTGGAAGCCGACACATGGACCACAGCATACTGGCCCGATGGCTCTATAAAATGGGCCGGTATGGCTGCTGTTATTCCGGGTAATACCCGTTCGGTAAAAGTAATACCTTCTTCTAAAAAGAAAAAAACAACCAATACAGAAGAAATTCATGTCACAGAATCCGATAACCAACTGACTATAGCCACTGGAAAAATTACTGCTTTTATCCCTAAATCTGGAACTTGTATTCTCGACAGTCTTCTGTATGGAAATGTGAAAGTGGGTGGAAAGGCGGATTTGATTGCCAGCACACAGGATTCTCCATCACGAGAAGATGCCACTGAGATTCATTATCAGTCATTCAATAGCCTCATCAAAAAAGCCGTAATTGAACAGCAAGGAAAGATACGTACTACCATCAAACTGGAAGGTGTACAGCAGGGAAAAGACGGACGTGAATGGCTTCCGTTCACTCTGCGTATGTATTTTTACGCAGGAAACGAACAAATCAAAATGGTACACTCTTTTATCTACGATGGAGACCAAAACAAAGATTTTATCCGCTCATTAGGAGTACGATTCCAGGTTCCGATGAGAGAGGATTTATATAACCGTCATGTAGCCTTCGCCTGTGCCGACGGAGGTGTATGGAGCGAACCGGTTAAACCGCTGGTGGGAAGAAGAATCCTGACACTCGACAAAGACCAAAGCTGGCAGAAACAACAGATGGAAGGAAAACGCATCCCTGAATACCAACGTTTTGATGCAAAAAACAGAAGTTTGATTGACAATTGGGCTGCATGGGATAATTTCCGCCTCTCTCAACTTACAGACAATTCTTTCAGTATCCGCAAACGGGCTACAGAAGACAGCCCCTGGATTGGTACTTTTACCGGCACACAATCCGGAGGATATGCTTTTGCCGGTGATGTCAGTGGAGGAATAGGAGTTGCCTTGCAGGATTTCTGGCAGGCCTATCCTTCTACCCTGGAAGTACAGCATGCACGCAGCCAGGAGGCTTCACTGATTGTCTGGCTATGGAGTCCGGAGTCAGAAGCTATGGATTTAAGACATTATGACAAGGTGGCACATGACCTGATAGCAAGCTACGAAGACGTACAAGAAGGAATGAGTACCCCCTATGGTATTGCTCGCACACACACTCTGACAGTTGTTCCACAAGCTGCTTATCCGGGTAAAGCCGGCATTGCAGAAACAGCACAGATTCTATCAGAAGCAGCTCCGCTAATGTGTACCCCAGAATACCTCCATGCCTGCCGGGCTTTTGGTATCTGGTCATTACCTGATCGAAGTAATCCGCAGCGTAGCAAGGTAGAAGACCGTCTGAATGCTTATATCGATTTATATCAAAACGCCATTGCCCAACATAAATGGTATGGTTTTTGGAACTATGGTGACTTAATGCATGCTTACGATCCGATACGTCACTCATGGAGATACGATGTAGGCGGATTTGCGTGGGATAACACCGAACTGGCATCCAACATGTGGCTATGGTATAATTTCCTGCGTACAGGCCGGCAGGACATCTGGAAAATGGCAGAAGCCATCACACGCCATACAGCAGAAGTAGATGTATACCACATCGGTCCCAATGCAGGTTTAGGAAGCCGTCACAACGTCAGTCACTGGGGATGCGGTGCAAAAGAAGCTCGTATCAGTCAGGCCGCCTGGAATCGTTTCTATTATTACCTGACTACAGACGAAAGAGCCGGCGACTTAATGAAAGAAGTAACCGATGCAGACCAGAAACTGTATACACTCGACCCGATGCGTTTGGCCGAGCCAAAGAGCCAGTTTCCATGCAGCGCACCTGCCCGATTACGCATCGGCCCCGACTGGCTGGCCTACGCAGGCAACTGGATGACTGAATGGGAACGTACGCAAAATACGAAGTACCGCGACAAGATCATCACAGGCATGAAGAGTATTGCAGCCCTGAAAAATGGATTGTTCACTGGAAATATGGCCTTAGGATATGACCCGGCAACCGGAGTGATCAGTTATGAGGGCGATCCCAATAGACAGAATACCAATCACCTGATGACGATCATGGGAGGCTTTGAAATAATGAATGAAATGCAGGAAATGATTCAAGTCCCGGAATTCAACAAAGTATGGCTGGAACATGCACGCGATTACAAACAGAAATCACTCGAAATAACACGTAACCGTTTCCGGGTTTGCAGACTGATGGCATACGCAGCGTCTCATCTATATGATCCGAAAACAGCCGCAGAGGCCTGGAAAGATTTATGGAGCAAACTGGAACATACTCCGGCACCGGAATTCAAGATAGAAAAAGTGCTTCCCCCGGAAGTCCCGGCAGCTATGGATGAATGTAAGACAATCAGCACCAATGATGCTGCTTTGTGGAGTCTGGATGCGATTTATATGCAGGAGGTAATTCCGCAGTAACACCACATTAATAGATAATAAAAACGGCTTTAAATGACAGGAGAACATCATTTAAAGCCGTTTTTTACATCCTATATTTTCTCTCTTCTAAAACTTGAAGACTAATACACCGGCTGTAGCAATATCAGGAGTACCAATCAACACTTTTGCTCCTTGAGGAAGTGCAAACTGATAAGGCTGGTCACTATAGTTTAGCACTATACCTAATCCGTTACGATATTCCATTGTTACGCCGTAAGGTAGATTCATTACTTCGATTTGCAGACGACTATACAACTTATCCAACACCTGACGCTCCAAAGCCCCGTCTGAGCTGTCTACTCCGATATAAGTCACAGACCCCTTTCCTAATTTACGGAAAGTAACCGCAGGTTTTCCTTCATAAAATTCATTTGTATAAGTAGCCCAAACCTCATTGGAAGCACCGGGTTGCAGAATCTCTCCCCAAGTATTCCAAGTATAGACTTTTCCATCCATCTTTACTTGTCCCGGATCTTGAGGCAACAACAAATCATAAAACTCAATATGATTTCCAGTCAACTCATCAATCATTGAACCAAAAGAAGCCTCCGGTAAACGTCCAAAACGGTCTTTCTGTGCGGTACGGCAAGTCAGCACCAAGTTTCCTCCTTCTTCCACATATTTTTTCCACCTTGCTACCAGTTCTTTATCGGCCAACTGATATGCCGGAACTATCATCACCGGATATTGTGAGAAATCTTTCTCTTCAGAAATAAAATCTACAGGAGCTGCATAAGACTTAAGTGTACGATAATATTTATCTACATGAGCAAAGGTATTCCATGTTGCATTCTGTTTCTGACGGTCAATACTCCAATAGTTTTCCGGATTCCACAAAATAGCTGTCTTCCGTTTCAGATAGGTTTCCGGTTTATCTTCCTTCGGGCGATAATCTTTTCTCAATGAACGGATTTCTTTCATGAACTGTTCATACTCTCGTCCACCAGGTGTCACTGTCACACCATCTGTACCCACAATACCATAATGATACTGCTCAGTTCCATACAAAGGCTGACGATAGCGATACGTACAGATAAAATCAGAACCTCCGGCAAATACGCTCCATAACCACAAACGGACAGCACCCGGCAAGGGTTGAGGATTGATACTTCCCCAGTTTACCTGTCCCGGCTGCAACTCCATTACTCCGTAAGTACCATTTACCGGACGGAAAAAGTCATTTGCCATGGCAATACGTAAGGGATTTCCTACACGATACCCTCTACGACCGATACCTTCATTGTCACCATATACCATATAACGGGTATAGCTGACAAAATCCAGGTCCTTGCTACCTCCAATATGTCCTTTGTCATAATCTGGAATATAATTGGTAGTCACCCACTGATTCTTGGCATATTTCTTGATTAATCTGCATTGTTCATTCAAAAAATCATTAGTCTGCTTGGCTGCAAACCGACGATAATCCAGAATCTGATGATGATTCATAAACATCTGGGCAGTTTTAGGTAAGGTGATTTCCTCAAACCGAGAATAGACTTCACTCCAGAAAGCTGTTCCCCAGGCTGCGTTTAGTTCCTGAATATTGTGATGGTATTTTTCTTTCAGGAATTCTCGGAAAGCTTCTTCTGCTGCCTGATTATAGTCAAATTGTACAGTAGGCTCATTATCCAGCTGCCAACCAATGATACGCGAGTCATTTCCATAATGGCGGGCCAGTTCTTCAATCATACGATAGGCCAATTTCCGGTAAACAGGAGACGCAAAAGAAGCATGCTGACGTGCCCCGTGATCTTGCACAGTACCGTCTTCGGACTTCAGCAAAATCTCCGGATATTTACGGCTTAACCACACAGGAGGAGTAGCGGTAGAAGTACACATCACGACCTTCAAATCATATTTGGCCGCCAAAGCAACTGCCCGGTCCAGCCAAGAAAAATCATACACCCCTTCCTGAGGCTCCAGCTGTGCCCAGGCAAACTCCGCAAAATGGGTAAATTCAAATCCTAGTTCATGCATTTGTTTTAAGTCGCGTTCCCATTGACTTTCATCCCAGTGTTCCGGATAATAATAAGCTCCCGTCAATGTCAAGTCTTTGTCATTAAACCAGGTATGCTGGGCAAAAATTCCCCCACAGAACAGACAGCCGCATACCATTGCAAGCAAACGTTTTTTCATTGTATTCAAGTATTAGTTTTGAAATATATTACCCTTGCAAAGGTAGAAGGAAATCGCAATCAACTTGTATGATAGTTCATTTTTTTCAGGAAAGTGTATGATAATCGAGGAACATGTATAATAATCCATGCTCCTTTCAATTCAAGATGCGTAACTTTGCTGAAACAAGGACAACATTTTATCAAGAACTATGAATTCACTGAAATCATTTGTGACTGGATTTTTTTTATGGGGCATTTTAGGAGGTATTTCTGCACAAGACAAAGTACTTTCTTTCTCTATGCCCGATGGAGCAGGCACACTCCGATTAGGCGTTATTGAAAATAATTCAAGCCGATGGCTGGATGAAAAACAAACACAACTGCATATCGATTGCCAGCCACTCAGTAATACAAAAGGATTCATTCTGGAAATCGAAAATAAGAGAGAAGATATTACATTGGGATGGGCTTTCGGGGGATGCGATGCAATCGCTCCCGAATCAGGTATTCAACCTCAATATTGCAAAGACAACGTTTTCAATGTAGAAGGTACACAGGTTACAATCTACCACGGAAAAGTTATGCAACTAAGAGTGACCAATCTCATAGTTCCTTCAGCTTCTTCCATTCGTTTATCTGACGGACATAAGCAAGATACTCCGTTGACACTTTTTACCTCTGGAAAGAAAACGGATGCACCCGTACTGGCAGCAACCTGCCTTATTCGAAAAGGAGAGAAGGTGTACTTCTGCGCATACAAGCAAAATGCAAAGGCCGACTATGCTGACTATATGTTACCTGAATTGTTTTACCAAGAAAAACAGCAACCATGAATAAGACAATCATCATCTGCCTGTGGATTTTGTTTCTCTGTACAAACATGCTGCAAGCAAAAATCTATAACGTAAAAGATTTTGGAGCCGTTGGCGACGGACAGCACATTGATTCTGAGGCTATCAACCAGGCTATCGTGCAAGCTGCCCGCGAAGGAGGTGGAACAATATATATTCCCGCTGGAGAGTATGCCTGTTATTCTATCCGGCTTGCCAACCAGATTCATCTGTATCTGGAACAAGGTGCTACAGTTGTGGCCGCTTTCCCTACGGCCGAACAGGGATATGACAAGGCAGAGCCTAATCCTCATAACAGCTTCCAGGATTTCGGACACAGCCACTGGAAAAATTCCCTTATCTGGGGAATTAACCTGCAAGATATTACAATCAGTGGTCCTGGAAAAATTGACGGAAAAGGATTGACACGCGAAGAAAGCCGACGCGACGGAGTAGGCAATAAAGCCATCAGTCTGAAAGAATGCAAGAATGTTACACTGAAAGATTTGTCCATGTTCCGCTGCGGCCATTTCGCTCTACTGGCTACTGGAGTAGACAACTTGACCCTCGACAATCTGAAAGTAGATACCAACCGTGACGGATTTGACATCGACTGTTGCAAAAATGTACGTATCAGCCGATGCAGTGTCAATACTCCATGGGATGATGCTATTGTACTAAAATCATCTTATGCATTAGGATACTTTAAGGATACAGAAAACGTAACAATCTCTGATTGTTTTGTCAGCGGATACGATCGTGGAACCATGCTCAGCGGTACTTGGGAACTGGATGAGCCTCAGGCGCCAGACCATGGCTACCGTACAGGACGTATCAAACTGGGTACAGAATCTAGCGGAGGATTCAAGAACATTACAGTAACCAACTGCATTTTCGAACACTGCAGGGGACTGGCTTTGGAAACAGTAGACGGAGGGCATCTGGAAGACATCGAAATCAGCCATATCACCATGCGACACATTGTCAATGCCGGTATCTTTCTCCGTCTGGGAGCCCGTATGCGAAGCCCCGAAGGAACTCCAGCCGGAAGCATGAAGCGTATCCGTATCAGTCACATCAATGCATACGATGTAGATTCTCGTTATTCCTCCATTATCAGCGGTATCCCTAATGGAATTATAGAAGATGTTACCTTCGACCATATTCACTTGTATTATAAAGGAGGATATACAAAAGAGGATGGAAAAAGAGAACTTCCGGAACAAGAAAAGGTATATCCTGAACCGTGGATGTTCGGTACTATCCCGGCAAAAGGCTTCTACATTTCACATGCTAAGAATATCTCGTTTCATCACATCAATTTCTATTATGAGAAACCGGATGGACGTCCTTTATTCGTAACCAAAGATGTAGAAAACATTCGCCTTACAGATATTCGGGAAAATGGAGAAGATGTTTCAGTCACAATAAATCAATAATCAAATATCACATAAAATGAAGACACAAAGGAAGTGGCTCATGGCATTGGCTGCCTGCAGCCTGGGAGTATTCAGCTCCGCACAAACAAATTATGATTTTAGTAAACTACAGCGAGAAAAACTCGGAAGAGGAGTTGTCGCCGTCAGAGAGAACACACAAAAAGTAGCCGTTTCATGGAGGTACCTTTCTTCCGACCCGATGGAAACCGCATTCAATGTTTACCGGAACGGAAAAAAGATTGCACAAGTTCCAGCTGGAACAGGAACTTTTTATACAGACAATTATTCAGGAAACCAGAAAGTGGTCTATACAGTAAAACCTGTGGTCAATGGAAAAGAAACTTCAAATGAAGGGAGCTATACCCTTCCGGGAAATGCTCCTTCAGGATACATTGACATTCCACTGGACAGACCTGCAGACGGTGTCACACCTGCTGGAGAAAAATACAGCTACAGTCCCAACGATGCTTCCATCGGTGATGTGGATGGAGATGGAAATTATGAAATTATCCTGAAATGGGACCCATCAAACGCACACGACAATGCACACGATGGCTACACAGGAAACGTATACTTCGACTGCTACCGCCTGACCGGAGAAAAACTATGGCGCATCGATATGGGAAAAAACATACGTGCCGGCGCTCACTACACTCAGTTCATGGTATATGACCTGGATGGAGACGGAAAAGCTGAAATTGTAATGAAAACTTCCGACGGTACCATAGATGGAAAAGGAAAAGTAATTGGAGATGCCACAGCCGATTATCGCGAACCGGGAGATCCGAACCAGCCCAAAGGAGGAGATTTCTCTCCGAATGATCCACGAAGCAAAGGAAAGCCTACCGATCCTCTTCGTAACCAGGGACGTATACTGACTGGAAATGAATACCTGACTGTTTTCAACGGACTGACAGGCGAGGCCATGCAAACCATTGACTATATTCCATTACGTGGCGATTTAAAAGGCTGGGGAGACGAGCGTGCCAACCGCAGTGACCGTTTTCTGGCATGCGTTGCTTACCTGGACGGAATTCATCCTAGCGTAGTAATGTGCCGTGGATATTATACACGTACCGTGCTGGCTGCATTCGACTGGAACGGAAAAGAACTGAAAAATCGCTGGGTATTCGATAGTAACAACCCGGGATGTGAGAAATATGCCGGACAAGGTAACCATAACCTCCGTGTAGGAGATATTGATCAGGACGGATGCGATGAAATCGTATATGGTTCCTGCACATTCGACCACGACGGGAAAGGACTTTATTCCACAGGAATGGGACACGGAGACGCCATGCACCTCACTCAATTTGATCCAGCTTCAGCCAGTCTGCAAGTATGGGCCTGCCATGAAAACCGGAAAGACGGTTCTTCATTCCGCGATGCAAAAACCGGAAAAGTATTACTTCAATATCCCGACAAGACCGATGTAGGACGTTGTATGGCTGCCGAAATTGACCCGACAAGTCCCGGTGTAGAAATGTGGTCACTAGCCTCTGGAGGTATTCGTAACATCAAAGGAGAAGTAGTAGCAGAAAAAGTTCCCGGACTGTCTTACAACATGGCAGTATGGTGGGATGGCGACTTGCTCCGTGAACTGCTTGACAAAGGAAAAGTAAGCAAATACGACTGGAAAAACAAACGCTGCGACACTATATTCACATTGGAAGGGTGCGCATTTAACAACGGCACGAAATCTAACCCTTCACTTCAAGGCGATCTTATCGGTGATTGGAGAGAAGAAGTGCTGGTTCGTACGGACGACAATAAGTCTCTCCGCTTGTATGTAACTACAATTCCTACCGAATACCGCTTCCATACTTTCCTGGAAGACCCTGTATATAGAATCAGCATTGCTACACAGAACGTGGCTTACAACCAACCCACCCAGCCTGGTTTCTATATCGGGCCGGAACTGAAAGGCACTTTCAGAGGATATACATTCAAATAACCCATTACGCTTACATTTAAAACTAGTTATATGAATAAACTCGTCTTAAACTTCGCACTGCTGGCGGCTCTTTCTGCCGGTCTTAGTGCCCATGCACAAAAGAAAAAGGAAGTCATCAATGACTCCAATACTCCACTTCATCTTTTGCAGCCTGATTATCAGGTAGGATATGGTATTGTATCAGCAGAAGACATCAAAAAAGACATGGACCGTGTCTTGAGATACCTGGAAAGTAACACACCGACCAGAGTAGTCGATAAACGTAACGGAAAAGTCATTACCGACTATGCGAACATGGATACCAATGCACAATTGGAAAGAGGAACTTTCCGTCTGGCCAGTTATGAATGGGGGGTTACTTATTCGGCCATGCTGGCTGCCGCAGAAGCTACGGGTGACGAAGCCTACAAAAAATATGTATACGACCGTTTCAAATTCTTATCGGAAGTAGCTCCTTACTTTAAGAAAGTATATGAAAAATACGGTACAACCGATGCACAGATGCTTCAGATTCTGACTCCTCACGCCTTGGATGATGCAGGAGCCGTATGTGCGGCAATGATGAAAGCACAGATGAAAGACAAAAGCCTGAAATTGCAGGACATGATTGACAATTACTTCCATTTCATCATGTACAAAGAGCATCGTCTGGCCGACGGCACATTTGCCCGTAACCGTCCTTACCACAACACATTGTGGCTGGACGACATGTTCATGGGCATCCCCTCTGTTGCTCTGATGGGACGCTATGCATCCGACCACAATGACAAATATTATCAGGAAGCCGTACGCCAGGTACTGCAGTTTGCAGAGCGCATGTTCGTGCCGGAAAAAGGCTTGTTCCGTCATGGATGGGTAGAAGGTATGAAAGATCATCCGGCTTTCCATTGGGGACGTGCCAACGGATGGGCTATTCTTACCATGTGTGAAGTGCTGGATGTACTTCCGACCGACTATCCCGGACGCGATAAGATTATCAACCTGTTGCAGGCACACGTTCGCGGACTGGCTGCCTGTCAAAGCAAAGACGGTTTCTGGCACCAGTTACTCGACCGCAATGATTCTTACCTGGAATCTTCTGCCACTGCCCTCTACGTATACTGTATGGCACATGCCATCAACAAAGGATGGATTGACGCCATGGCATATGGTCCGGTAGTGCAACTAGGATGGCATGCCGTATCTTCTGCTATCAATGCCCAAGGACAGGTAGAAATGACCTGTGTAGGAACCGGTATGGGATATGATCCGGCATTCTATTACTACCGCCCGGTAAATGTATATGCAGCCCATGGATATGGTCCTGTCATCTGGGCCGGAGCCGAAATGCTCAATTTACTGAAGCACCAGCATCCGCGTATGAACGATAGCGCCGTGCATTTCTATCCTACAGAACAGCAGACGAAAGAACCTATCTTCTTCTATTCTGAGCCGGGAAATCCACGTGAATTTGTGGCAGGAGTAAGCCGTATCAACGAAAAGAGTCCTGTCGCTTTCCTGATTGGAGACTCTACCGTAAAATGTGGAGCCGGCAACGGAGAAGATAACAAATGGGGATGGGGAAGCTACCTACAAAACTATTTTGACACTACTCGCATCAGCATTGAAAACTGTGCATTAGGAGGAAGAAGCAGCCGTACTTATTTCACAGAAGGCCTTTGGAACCGTGTACTTCCTGCCATCAAACCGGGTGATTATGTATTGATTGATTTCGGACACAACGACGGAGGCCCGATGAATACCGGACGTGCACGCGCTTCCCTGCCTGGTACTGGAGATGACTCTAAAAAAGTAGTCATGGAAAAAGACGGAAGCACAGAAGATGTATACAGCTTCGGCCACTACATCCGTATGTATATCCGCCAGGCAAAAGCTAAAGGCGCTAAAGTCATCGTAATGTCACACACTCCGGGTAATCGCTGGACTGACAACCGCATGAACCGCTGTGACAAGACTTACGGCAAATGGTCAAAAGAAGTAGCAGAACAGGAAGGTGTAAGCTTTATCGACTTGAACGACCTGACTGCCAAGAAATTTGAGGCCATGGGAAAAGAAAAGACTGCAGCTTACTATGCTGACTCTGTACACAATACGCAGGAAGGTGCTGTATTGAATGCAGAATCAGTGGTAGAAGGTATCCGTTCACTCCAGAACTGCGACCTGAAAGACTATCTGAAATAAGCATTTACAGATAAAATCAATGCCCCGCGCTGAATTGGTAGTGCGGGGCATTTTTATAAGATACTATTTTTACTTCTTTACTTCTGGAATTCAGCCCAGTCTGTCAGACGCATGTCACCTTTATTGATAAACACCTGATGCATACCCAATGCAGCAGATAAGCTGTGGCAAGTCTGTCCTTTCGTAGAAATCTTCAGATAATCCCAAAGCAGTTGCTTATAATCAGGATGTGCACAGTTTTCAATCACCGCTTCCGCACGTTCCATCGGGCTCTTTCCACGCAAGTCGGCTATACCCTGTTCGGTGATAATGACATTGACTGAATGCTCGCTGTGATCCAGATGAGATACCATCGGTACGATAGAGCTGATGCAACCTCCCTTGGCCGTCGAAGGACAAGAGAAAATAGAAATGTAGGCACTGCGGGTAAAGTCGCCGGAACCTCCGATACCGTTCATCATCTTGGTTCCGCAAATATGAGTGGAATTGACATTACCATAAATATCTGCTTCAATGGCGGTATTCATGGAAATCACTCCAATACGGCGAACCACTTCCGGACAGTTGGAAATTTCAGAAGGACGCAGCACCAGTTTATGACGGAAAAAGTCCATATTGTCATAAATATCTTGCAGACAGTCATTCGTCACACTTAAAGAACAAGTACTACCAAACTTGATTCTGCCTTCTTTCACCAGTTTTATTACCGAATTCTGAATTACTTCAGTATACATTTCAAAAGGAGGAATGCTGGGGTCCTTGCCCAATGCACTCAGCACGGCATTGGCAATATTTCCTACTCCCGACTGCAAGGGAAGGAAGGTAGAAGGAATAATTCCCCTGCGCATGTCCGAAGCCAAAAATTCAGCCACATTCTGACCGATTTTATCTGTCACGGGGTCGGATTCATGGAAACCACGCGCCTCATCCGGCATATTGGTTTCTACCACGCCAACAATCTTGGAAGGGTCTACCTGAATATAAGGAAGGCCAATGCGGTCGCTCGGACGCACGATAGGAATCGGACGACGATAAGGAGGACGTTCCATTTCATACAAATCGTGCATGCCTATCAGGCTTTTACTGTGTGCGGCATTCAATTCCACAATGACTTTATCAGCCAGTCGTGCAATGGTCGGCGTAATACCCACTCCCGCAGTCAAGTAAATACGTCCGTCTTCCGTAATTTCACAAGCTTCTATGATAGCCACACTTACATGTCCCAAGAAGCCGGAACGCAAACGCTGAGCCACTTGTGAAAGATGAATGTCTGTATAATTGATTTCGCCGTTATTCACAGCCTTGCGGAAATCTGTATTAGTGGTATAAGGAGCACGGAACTTAATGGCGTGCGCACGTGTCAACATCCCGTCACAAGAATCTCCCGTCGAAGCTCCTGTAATCAAGCCTATCTGAAAGGATTCGCCCTTTGCGTGTTTTTCTTCTGCTATTTTCGCTAACTCTGCAGTCACAGCCTTCGGACTTCCGGCAGGGGTGAAGCCACTCAGTCCAACAATGTCTCCATCCTTAATATAGCTGGCAGCTTCGGCTGCCGTAATAAAGTTAAAGCTCATAGTATCAAGTGTTTTTTATGTTAGTATTAAAAAAGTTAGTCAATCAGTCATATTTACGGCGAAAAATCTCGGAATAGATAAAAGCCCTCCTTGCATCTGCTGCATTACGAAAAGCTATATCAGGCTTCTGCTCCTCTTTTTTCGGTACATTCAATGCTTGTTCTTTCGGAGTGGAAGGTTGGGCAGAAGTATATCTCCGTTTCTTCCTTGCTTCGGGTACAGGAGCCAGAATCACCTCTTCAGGAACCTCCTCTTCCACAGAAAAAGATGCTGCCGGAGGTGCCTGTCTTACGGTCTTTACACGCTTCGGCTTCTTCTGTTTCTGGGTCCTGGCCTGAAAAAGTCCCCAGCCAATTATACCTAAAAAAACAAGAATTTGAATTACGTCCATAAAAATGAAGTGTTAAGGTTCTTTTCAAAGATACGAATAAAATCTATATCTTACTTCCTTTTCATGGAAGTTAACCAAGAAACAGATATATTTGCAAGCAAATTTTTAATTTTGAAAACCTTATGACAAAAGAAACTACAGGAGCAGACTTTAAATCTGCAACTGAAAACGAAAGCAAGAAATTATTTATCGAGACCTACGGATGCCAGATGAATGTGGCAGACAGTGAAGTAATTGCATCTATCATGCAAATGGCCGGATATTCTCCTTGTGACACTTTAGAGGAGGCCGATGCCGTGTTCATGAACACCTGCTCCATCCGCGACAATGCGGAACAGAAAATCCTGAACCGACTGGAGTTTTTCCATTCTTTGCGCAAAAAGCGGAAACACCTGATTGTGGGCGTGCTGGGCTGCATGGCCGAACGGGTGAAAAATGAACTGATTGAAAAACATCATGTAGACTTAGTAGCCGGTCCGGATGCCTACCTGACCTTACCCGACCTGATTGCAGCCGTAGAAGCAGGAGAAAAAGCCATCAATGTGGAACTTTCTACTACGGAAACTTACCGTGACGTAATTCCTTCACGTATTTGCGGAAACCATATTTCAGGATTCGTTTCCATCATGCGAGGATGTAACAATTTCTGCCATTACTGTATTGTGCCTTATACACGCGGACGTGAACGCAGCCGTGACGTGGAAAGTATCCTGAACGAAGTACGCGACCTGCAACGAAAAGGCTATAAAGAAGTAACCTTGTTGGGACAGAACGTCAACTCATACCGTTTTGAAAAAGACGGCCAGACAGTAACTTTCCCCATGCTGCTCCGCATCGTAGCCGAAGCAGTACCCGACATGCGCGTACGTTTCACCACTTCACACCCCAAAGACATGAGTGACGAAACGCTTCATGTCATTGCAGAAGTGCCCAATGTATGCAAGCACATCCACCTGCCCGTACAGAGCGGAAGCTCACGCATCCTGAAACTGATGAACCGTAAATATACCCGCGAATGGTACCTGGAAAGAGTAGCCGCTATCCGGAGAATCATCCCCGACTGCGGACTCAGTACCGATATTTTCTCGGGCTTCCATTCTGAAACAGAAGAAGACCATCAGATGTCTTTGTCGCTGATGCGCGAATGTGCGTACGACTCGGCTTTCATGTTCAAATATTCTGAACGTCCGGGTACATACGCTTCCAAACACCTTCCGGACGACGTACCCGAAGAAATCAAAATCCGCCGACTGAATGAAATGATTGAACTGCAGAACCAGCTTTCTGCCGAAAGTAATGCCAAAGATGTAGGAAAAACTTTCGAAGTATTGGTAGAAGGCGTATCCAAACGCTCTAAAGAACAGCTGTTCGGTCGTACGGAACAAAACAAAGTCGTAGTCTTTGACCGTGGCAGCCACCGCATCGGTGATTTTGTAAAAGTAAAAATCACGGAATCAAGCTCTGCTACTCTGAAAGGCACAGAAGTAACCGAATAACTCTCCCAGAAATAGCTCTGAGAAGACAATATAAAAAACCTGCAGACATCTTTTTCAGGATGCTTGCAGGTTTTTTATGTTTCACAAGGCAGAAACCTGTGTTTCCGGCGTGCGAAACATAGGTTTCCGCTCCGCAAAACGTATGTTTCGCGCGAGGAAAACCTAAATACTTACAGCCCGTATGCCTATTGATACAAGCCTGTTTTTTAATTATTCTCTCCTGGCTTCCGGCATGATCAGCCAAAGAATCAGATAAACCAGTCCACCGGAAAAAGCTGTAAAAAATGTAGCCAGTACGTAAATAATACGCACCAAAGTAATATCCCATTCAAAATAATCGGCTATCCCAGCACAAACCCCACCTATCATACGATTGTTTGACCGTGTCAATCTTTTTTTCTCCATAATCTATTGGCAAATATTCATTATTCGGGGCTAAGTTACAAAAAACATACATAAAGCATTCTATACTCTTAAAAACTTTTAAAGAAAATCATGCCATAGGCTTTTTATTTGTTATTTTGCAGCAAATTAGGGAATAAAGTGAATATACTGAAAATAGATAAATGTCCACTTTGTGGAGGAAACCACTTTGAAGAGGTAATGACATGTACAGACCACTATGCTTCCGGTGAGTCCTTTCAGATTTGTCGTTGCAAAGACTGCGGTTTCCAGTTCACTCATCCTGTTCCGGTTGAAGCAGAAATAGGACGCTACTACGAAACTCCAGATTATATTTCACACAGCGATACGCACAAAGGGTTGATGAACCGTGTATATCACTGGGTGCGCCGTGTGATGCTTGCCCGTAAAGCACGCCTTGTCAAGCATAACTCCCGATTAAGCCAGGGCAGCCTGCTGGACATCGGTACCGGCACAGGCTACTTTCCGCATTTCATGCAGGAAAGAGGATGGCACGTTTCTGCCATCGAAAAAAGCCCTCAGGCCCGCCAGTTTGCCAAAGAGCATTTTGAACTGGACGTGGCAGCTCCGGAAGCCCTCAATGAGTTTGCCGACAAGTCGTTCGATGTCATCACGTTGTGGCATGTCATGGAGCATCTGGAACATTTGAATGAAACTTGGGAAACACTGAAGCGTATTCTGAAAGACCAGGGCATACTCATTATAGCTGTGCCCAACCCTACTTCATTCGATGCCGAAAAATACAAAGAAATGTGGGGTGCCTACGATGTTCCCCGACACTTGTGGCATTTCAGTCCCTCCGTCATGCAGCAGTTTGGAGCCAAACACGACTTTATTCTCTGTGAACGGCATCCTATGCCTTTTGATGCGTTTTACGTATCTATGCTGAGCGAGAAGTACCGGAGAAGTGCTTTCCCGTTCATAAAAGGCCTGATTACCGGAACGGAAGCATGGATTGTTTCACTGGCCAAGAAAGACCGGAGCAGTTCCATGATTTATGTATTCAGAAAAAAATAAGAAATTATGAGTCAGAAGTCGGGTAGCCTTTTCGATATGCAATTCATTACCTCCTGCATCAGTACAATGCTGGTACTGCTGTTGTTGGGTATGGTGGTCTTTTTTGTGATGACCGCCAACAATCTTTCTGTATACGTACGTGAGAATATCAACTTTTCCGTTCTTCTCAACGACGACATGAAAGAAGCAGAAGCCATCCGCTTCCAAAAGCAGCTGGAAGAAGAGCCTTTTGTGAAGCAGGCCACCTACATATCGAAAGCACAGGCTCTGAAAGAACAGACAGAAGCCATGGGAACAGATCCGGCTGAATTCTTAGGCTATAATCCGTTTACGGCTTCCATCGAAATCAAGCTCAATGCGGCATACGCCAATTCTGACAGCCTGAGCTGGATTCAGGAAAAACTGCTGGACAATAAAAAAGTCATTGAAGTAAATTATCCGCAGGACCTGATTGATACCATCAACCAGAACATACGCAAAATCAGCATGTTCCTGTTAGGACTGGCTGCTTTGCTCACCCTTATTTCATTTGCATTGATCAACAATACCATACGACTGACCATTTACTCCAAACGTTTTCTGATTCACACCATGAAGCTGGTAGGTGCAAGCTGGTCATTCATCCGGCGACCGTTCATTGTCAGAAATGTCTGGATAGGCATTCTTGCGGCGGCTATGGCCAATGCCTTGCTCATCAGCCTGTCTTACATGCTTGTCAACTATGAGCCGGGACTGCTGGAACTCATTACCCCCGAAGTAATGCTTTGTGTAATGGGAGCTGTTTTCATTTCGGGTATCCTCATTGCCACCTTGTGTGCCTACATCTCCATCAACAAATATTTGAAGATGAAAGCCGGAGATTTATATCGCCTTTAATGTTCAAACTAAATAGACAAAATTCATTATGGACAAAAAAAGTTTTGCTTTTGATAAAACCAACTTCATACTGCTTGCTATAGGTATGATAGTCATTATCATCGGATTCCTGTTAATGAGCGGACCCGGCTCTACTGAAACAGCCTTTGAACCGGATATTTTCAGTGTACGCCGTATCAAAGTGGCTCCCGTTGTTTGCTTTTTGGGATTCATTTTCATGATTTATGGTATCCTGAGAAAACCGAAAGATAAAGAAATAACTGCAAAAGAAGAGGAAAGACTGTAATGGAAGGAGATTTAAGCTTATTTCAAACGATTGTAATTGCCATTGTAGAAGGACTTACTGAATTTCTTCCTGTGTCATCTACAGGCCACATGATTATTACCCAGCATATTTTAGGGGTAGAAAGTACGGATTTTGTCAAGGCTTTTACATTTATTATCCAGTTTGGTGCAATCCTGTCGGTGGTATGTTTATACTGGAAAAACTTTTTCCGTCTCAACCATACTCCCATGCCAGAAAATTGTACCCCGATGAAGCGTTTCCTTCACAAATATGACTTTTACTGGAAGCTATTAGTTGCTTTTATCCCTGCCGCTGTATTGGGACTTCTTTTCAGTGACATGATAGATGCGATGCTGGAAAGCGTAACTGTGGTAGCTGTCATGTTAATAGCAGGAGGTATATTTATGCTATTCTGTGACAAAATTTTCGGCAACGGAAACGAAAAAACTGTTTTGACGGAAAGAAGAGCCTTTTTTATAGGATTATTCCAATGTATTTCTATGATACCAGGAGTATCACGCTCCATGGCAACAATTGTAGGAGGTATGGCACAAAAACTTACCCGAAAGAAAGCAGCAGAATTCTCTTTTTTTCTGGCTGTGCCCACCATGTTTGCAGCTACAGTGTATAAAATGGCCAAATTATTCATGGATGGAGGAACAGAAATCATATCGACTAATCTGACAACTTTAATTGTGGGTAATGTCGTAGCCTTCATCGTAGCATTGTTGGCTATCAAATTTTTCATCAGCTTTGTGACAAAATATGGATTTGTAGCTTTTGGCTGGTACCGTATCATTGTAGGAAGCATCATACTAATCATGTCTTTTTTAGGATATAATTTAGAATTGGCTTAATGAATTTCAAAGAAGGAGAAGTATTATATTTTGACAAGCCACTGCGATGGACCTCTTTTGCCGTGGTGAATAAGATAAGATATCACATCAGTCGTAAATTAGGAGTAAAGAAAATAAAAGTAGGACATGCCGGCACGCTCGATCCGCTGGCCACCGGAGTGATGATTATCTGTACCGGAAAGGCCACAAAGCGTATTGAGGAGTTCCAGTATCATACGAAAGAGTACATTGCCACTCTCCAGCTGGGAGCAACCACTCCCTCATTCGACCTGGAAAAGGAGATTGACGCGACTTACCCTACCAATCATATCACCAAAGAAATGGTCGAGGAAACATTAAAAAAGTTTGTCGGCACCATTGAACAGGTACCACCAGCATTTTCCGCATGCAAAGTTGACGGTAAGCGTGCATACGACCTGGCAAGAAAAGGAGATGAAGTAGAACTGAAACCCAAGATTCTGGTCATCGATGAGATCGAGTTGTTGGAATGCAACCTGCCGGAAATTAAGATACGGGTAGTCTGCAGCAAGGGTACTTACATACGGGCATTGGCCAGAGACATTGGTCAAGCACTGCAAAGTGGTGCCCACCTGACCGGTCTGATACGTACACGGGTAGGAGAAGTAAAGTTGGAAGACTGTATGAAAGTGGAAGATTTTGAAGCCTGGCTCGACCAGCAAGAAATAGAAGTTATAAACGATTAAGGAAAGAAAGGAAGAAGATGAAACTGTCACAATTCAAATTCAAATTGCCGGAAGAAAAAATCGCTCTTTATCCGGCTAAATACAGAGATGAATCCCGCCTGATGGTAATTCACAAGTCAACCGGAGAAATTGAACATGTCAATTTCAAGGATATACTGAACTATTTCGACGACAAAGACGTGTTTATCTTTAACGATACCAAAGTCTTTCCTGCTCGTTTGTATGGTAACAAGGAAAAAACGGGTGCCCGCATTGAAGTATTCCTGCTCCGTGAGTTGAACGAAGAACTGCGCTTGTGGGATGTACTGGTAGACCCAGCCCGTAAAATCCGTATCGGTAACAAGTTGTATTTCGGCGACGATGACTCTATGGTGGCCGAAGTAATTGACAATACGACTTCTCGCGGACGTACACTCCGCTTTTTGTACGACGGTCCTCATGATGAATTCAAGAAGGCTTTGTATGCCTTGGGAGAACCTCCATTGCCTCCTTTCATCCATCGTCCGGCAGAACCGGAAGACGAAGAACGTTTCCAGACTATCTACGCCAAAAATGAAGGAGCTGTTACCGTACCGGCAGCCGGTCTCCACTTCAGCCGTGAGCTTATGAAACGTATGGAAATCAAAGGTATTGATTTCTCCTTCATTACCATGCACGCCGGATTGGGCAACTTCCGCGACATCGACGTGGAAGATTTGACCAAACACAAAATGGATTCTGAACAGATGTTCGTCAACGCGGAAGCCTGCCGCATCGTCAACGAAGCCAAAGACAGAGGCAACAAAGTATGCGCCATCGGTACTACCGTGATGCGTGCCATTGAAACAGCAGTGGGTACAGACGGTCATTTGAAAGAGTTCGAAGGATGGACCAACAAATTTATTTTCCCTCCTTACGACTTCTCAGTAGCCAACGCCATGGTAAGCAATTTCCACATGCCGCTTTCTACCATGCTGATGCTTGTATGTGCTTACGGAGGATATGAACTGATCATGGACGCTTACAACATCGCACTGAAAGAAGACTACCGTTTTGGTACATACGGTGATGCCATGCTGATTCTGGATAAATAAAACCATTACTCTATGGCAACAGTTTATCTGGGATTAGGTACAAACCTTGGCGATAAAGAAGCTAATTTACGTACCGCCATCTATAAACTACAGGAAAGGATAGGGAAGCAAGTTTCCCTATCCTCTTTTTATGAAACAGCCCCTTGGGGATTTGAATCAGACCACAGCTTTCTCAATGCAGCAATAGGACTGGAAACCAGCCTCTCTCCTATTGAGATACTGCACATCACGCAGGAAATAGAAAAAGAGCTCGGCAGAACAAAGAAATCAGTCAACGGCAGCTACAGCGACCGCCTCATTGATATTGATATTCTTTTATACGACACTCTCGTGCTCCAGACACCTGAGCTTACAATTCCTCATCCATTGATGACGGAAAGAGATTTTGTGATGAACCCCCTAATCGAAATTGCAGGAAACGTAATCCACCCCACCCGGCAAAAAACATTGTCCGAACTATATCAGGAATAATTTGGCAACAGGCAAGTAGCATAAAGCTATGTTAAAAAGAAACTGAAATTGTAATTATTCCAATTTATATCACTATCTTTGCAGCGAAAATAAAAAGTGGAAAGATTTGAGTAGCTTGCAACCACGGAAAAAAATGCTAAAACACATTGTTATTTCCCCGAAGATTACTTCTCTACTCTGTCCGTACACGGATAAAAACAAACCATTAACAATTTTAATTTACCACAACAATGGGATACTTATTCACATCCGAATCGGTGTCTGAAGGACACCCCGACAAAGTGGCCGATCAAATTTCGGACGCTGTGCTTGACAAACTGTTGGCTTACGACCCCAGTTCAAAAGTAGCTTGCGAAACTCTGGTAACTACCGGACAGGTGGTACTGGCAGGAGAAGTGAAAACCAAAGCATATATTGATTTGCAGCGCGTAGCACGCGAAGTAATTAATAAGATAGGTTATACCAAGAGCGAATACATGTTCGAAGGTAATTCATGCGGTGTATTCTCTGCCATTCACGAACAGAGTCCTGACATCAACCGTGGAGTAGAACGCGAAGACCCGATGAATCAGGGAGCAGGCGACCAGGGTATGATGTTCGGTTATGCTACCAACGAAACAGAAAACTACATGCCGTTGTCACTCGACCTGGCACACAAACTGCTGATGGTATTGGCTGACATCCGTCGTGAAGGAAAGGTGATGACTTACCTTCGTCCGGACTCTAAGAGCCAGGTAACTATTGAATACGATGACAACCGTCGTCCGGTACGTATTGATACCATCGTAGTATCTACTCAGCACGACGAATTTATCCAGCCGGAAAATGACTCAAAAGAAGCTCAATTGAAGGCAGATGAAGAAATGCTGGCACAGATTCGCAAAGACGTAATTGAAATCCTGATGCCGCGTGTCATTGCAGAAATCCACAACCCGCAGGTACTGGCTTTGTTCAACGACCAGATTAAATATCACGTAAACCCGACAGGTAAGTTCGTGATTGGTGGTCCTCACGGTGATACCGGACTGACTGGTCGTAAGATTATTGTAGACACTTACGGTGGTGCCGGAGCTCACGGAGGAGGTGCTTTCTCAGGAAAAGACCCCAGCAAGGTAGACCGTAGTGCTGCATACGCTGCACGCCACATTGCCAAGAACCTGGTAGCTGCCGGAGTAGCAGACGAAGTATTGGTACAGGTTTCATACGCCATCGGAGTAGCACGTCCAATCAATATCTACGTAAATACTTACGGACGTAGCAATGTAGCTTTGACCGACGGAGAAATCGCTAAAAAAGTGGATGAAATCTTCGATATGCGTCCACGTGCCATTGAAGAACGCTTGAAACTGCGCAATCCGATTTATAGTGAAACTGCTGCTTACGGACACATGGGCCGCGAATCGCAAATCGTTACCAAACATTTCGAATCGGCTTACGAAGGCAACAAAGACGTGGAAGTAGAACTCTTCACCTGGGAGAAACTGGATTATGTAGACAAAGTGAAAGAAGCTTTCGGACTGAAATAAGCCGAAACCTTCCACTAACCATACAGAGGGCTTGATACATCAGAAGATGGTCAGGCCCTTTTTGTTAGGATAACGGTTTGGCTATGCACTCACCTTTACCTATCTTTGAATCCTCGAAGATAGGATGCGGTTCGGCAATACTTACGCTCAAAAGCAAGCTTTTGGCTTGGCATTGCACTCACCTTTACCTATCTTTGCAAAAACTAAAAAAGACCATGAACGATATCAAAAATATATGCGTATACAGTGCTTCCAGCACCAAAATTGATTCTATCTATTTCGAAGCAGCCGAAGAACTTGGAAAAATTCTTGCACAAAAACATATCAACCTTATCAACGGAGCCGGATGTCTGGGACTGATGTGCCGCATCAGTGACGCAGCTCTTGCTGCCGGAGGAACCGTAACCGGTGTCATTCCCCGGTTCATGGTGGAACAAGGGTGGCACCACAAAGAACTGACCCGACTGATAGAGACGGAAAGCATGCACGAACGCAAACAACTTATGGCCGATTTGTCCGACGGAGTGATTGCCCTGCCCGGGGGATGCGGTACACTGGAAGAGCTGTTGGAAATCATTACCTGGAAACAGCTCGGACTGTACCTGAAACCCATCGTTATACTGAATACCAACGGATTTTATAACCCACTGCTGGAGATGCTTCAACAAGCTATTTCCCAGAACTTCATGCGAAAAGAACACGGAAATATCTGGCACGTGGCACAAACTCCCGAAGAAGCTGTAAATTTATTATATACCATCCCTCACTGGAGCAAAGAAATTCGTAAATTTGCCGCAATATGAACAAGTTCTGCCATACCGGTTTCTCACAGATTCAAGAACTCTACAACCAGCACGTAGAGCAGATAGACAGTGCACTGCAGCATTGTAAGGAAACACCGTGTACAAACGGTATGGCAGGAGAACCCATTCCTTATCAGTTACGAAATGACTTTGCGGTTACCGGAATTGTATTTCTTTGCTTTTTCCTGGCCGTATACGCCCTGAAAAACGGGAAAAAATACCTCTATCAACATATCAAAAGTTTTTTCCGTCACAAAGAAAGAGCGGGGCTTTTTGACGACACTTCTAATTTCAACATCCGCTACACCCTGAGCTTAGGAAGTATAAGCTGCATATCCGCCGGATTATTTGTATATGATTTTTTCTCTAAAACCGACCCATTTCTGTTCCAAATAGTTCCGCACTATGCCATTCTGCTTATCTACATAGTCTGCGTACTATTGACAGTGACAGGAAAAGCCCTTTTATATCAATTTATCAACTGGATTTTCTTTGACAGAGAAAGAAATAAAGCCTGGATTTCTGCCTATTTTGATCTGCTCTCCGGTATTTCTCTTGTCTTATTTCCTTTGTCACTGCTCGTCGTTTATTTCAATTTAGACTTTCACTTTTCTAAAACCTTCGTACTCACAGCAGTAATATCTTTCAAAATATTGTTATTTTATAAGTGTATTAGGAACTTTTTTAATCATTTTCATGGCATTTTACATTTAATTCTGTACTTTTGCACCCTCGAAATCATACCCTTACTTTTCCTCTGGAAAGGATTGATATATATAAATAACATTTTTATTTTAAAATTCTAGTAACGTTGAAAATAAAGAAAGTCCTCGTTTCTCAGCCAAAACCGACGACTGAAAAGTCCCCTTATTTTGACATTGCTGAGAAGTACGGAGTGAAGATAGATTTTCGCCCGTTTATTAAAGTAGAAAGTTTGTCAGCTAAAGAATTCAGACAACAGAAGGTTTCTATCTTAGATCATACAGCCGTTGTGTTTACTTCACGCCATGCTATCGATCACTTCTTTAGCCTGTGTGCAGAGTTGCGCGTAACAATTCCGGAAACAATGAAATATTTCTGTACTTCGGAAACTATCGCTCTGTATATTCAGAAATACGTTCAATACCGTAAGCGTAAAGTATTCTTCGGTGCTACTGGAAAGTTCGCTGACCTGCTTCCGCAAATTATCAAGCATAATACGGAAAAATACTTTATTCCGATGTCAGACGTACACAATGACGAAGTAAAAGACTTGCTCGACAAGAACCACATCCAGCACACGGAAGCTGTAATGTACCGTACTGTCAGCAACGATTTCACTCCAGAAGAAGAATTCAACTACGACATGCTGATATTCTTCAGCCCGGCAGGTATTCAGTCGCTGATGAAGAACTTCCCGAATTTCGAACAGAAAGACATTGCTATCGGAAGCTTCGGACCGACTACTGCTAAAGCCGTAAAAGATGCAGGCTTGCGTCTTGATTTGGAAGCTCCTTCAAGTGCAGCTCCTTCCATGCCGGCAGCGTTGGATATGTTTATCCGCGAACACAACAAATAAAAAATAATTCTGACAAACAAAGCGAAGCAATCCATTTTCTCATTACTTCGCTTTGTTTCATTATATACCCCTCTATGACCGATTCTCTAAAATTAACCCTACCGAAAGTAGAACGACTGAACAGCCGGATTCTGATTGAAAGACTGTTTACAGGAGGTAGCAAATCATTGCCTGCTTTTCCGTTGCGTATCGTATACATGCCGGTAGAGGGAGAGAATCTACCGGCAGCCACTATCCTGATTAGCGTACCCAAAAAAAGATTCAAGCGTGCCGTCAAACGCAATCGTGTAAAACGTCAGGTACGTGAGGCCTACCGTAAAAACAAACACATCCTGCTGGATGCGTTAAAAGACTCAGGACGGAAAATTGCCATTGCCTTTATCTGGCTCGACAATGAACTGCATGAATCGGCTGATGTGGAAGCTAAGGTGGTTAAATTGTTGCAACTTACCGCAGAACGTCTGGCATGAAAAAGCTACTTTCTTTCCTGCTCCTGCTCCCCATTTATTTTTACCGGAACTGCATTTCACCCTTTACGCCTCCCTCCTGTCGCTTCACTCCGACTTGCTCTCAATATGCCATAGAAGCGATACAAAAGCACGGACCTTTCAAAGGGCTTTACTTAGCCATACGACGCATTCTTCGTTGCCACCCGTGGGGAGGTTCGGGATATGATCCGGTTCCTTAAAAGCCTGTTTTCACATGATTGACACTCCCTTTTTCGACGCACACACACATCATTTGCCCCAGCCACAGACCACTGCCATCGTGAGCTGCCGCATGGACGAGAAAACGGCTTCCTCTTATCTGCAAGTTCCATTTATCTCCGTCAGCCTGCATCCGTGGTATCTCACGCAAGAAAACATTCATCTACAAATAGAATGGCTGGTACAGACTATCCAAAGTGATTCGCGAGTAGTTGCACTGGGAGAAGCCGGGCTGGACAAAGTATGCGATACCCCTTTCGACTTGCAAATACAAGCTTTCAGAAAAGTAATAGAGCTATCAGAGACATATCATCTCCCCTTAGTGATACATTCTGTAAAAGCCACTGAAGAGCTGTTTGCCTTGCACAAGGAATATCACCCCGCACAGGCCTGGATTATCCATGGTTTCCGGGGTAAAAAAGAACTTGCTACCGACCTGCTCCGGCACGGATTTTATCTCTCTTTCGGAAAAAAATACCAGGAAAAAGCATTGTCCATCGTCCCTGCAGACAGATTATTATTGGAAAGCGATGAAGCAGACACAGACTTTCCGAGCTTCTATCGTCAAGTAGCCTCACTACGCGGAACCTCTTTTGACAGCTTGGTTGAAAATATCAAAGAAAATGCTAACCGTCTCTTTTTTAATCGCTAAAAATTGGTTATTCAGATAAAGTGTCGTACTTTTGCTTCTGTATTATTAAATAAATATGTTAAACTAAGAATTTCATTCGATGAATTTTGTAGATGAACTAAAATGGCGTGGAATGGTACATACCATGATGCCGGGCACAGAAGAATTGCTGGAGAAGGAAATGGTGACAGCTTACCTGGGTATTGACCCTACAGCTGACTCGTTGCATATCGGCCACTTGTGTGGCGTGATGATGTTGCGTCATTTCCAGCGTTGCGGCCACAAACCGCTGGCTCTGGTAGGAGGTGCAACCGGTATGATTGGAGACCCTTCAGGTAAGTCACAGGAACGTAACTTGCTGGATGAGGAAACACTGCGCCACAATCAGGAGTGTATCAAGAAGCAGTTGGGCAAATTCCTCGATTTCGAATCGGATGCCCCTAACCGTGCAGAACTGGTAAACAACTACGACTGGATGAAAGACTTCTCTTTCCTGGATTTTGCCCGCACCGTAGGAAAACACATCACCGTGAACTACATGATGGCAAAGGAATCAGTTCAGAAACGTCTGAACGGAGAAGCACGCGACGGTCTTTCATTCACTGAATTTACTTATCAGCTGTTACAAGGATACGATTTCCTGCATCTGTATGAAACCAAAAACTGTAAGCTTCAGCTGGGTGGTTCTGACCAGTGGGGAAACATCACCACGGGAGCAGAATTAATCCGCCGTACCAACGGAGGTGAAGTATTTGCCCTGACTTGTCCGCTGATTACAAAAGCCGACGGTGGTAAATTTGGTAAAACAGAATCAGGAAATATCTGGCTGGACGCACGATATACCTCTCCTTACAAGTTCTATCAATTCTGGCTGAATGTAAGCGACGAAGACGCTAAGCGTTATATCAAGATATTCACTTCACTGAGCAAAGAAGAAATAGAAGGCCTGATTGCAGAACACGAACAGGCTCCTCACTTGCGTGTACTCCAGAAACGTCTGGCTAAGGAAGTAACTATCATGGTTCACTCTGAAGCTGACTACAACGCTGCTGTAGAAGCTTCTGGCATCCTGTTTGGAAACGCTACTTCTGAAGCATTGAAGAAACTGGATGAAGATACCCTGCTTTCTGTATTCGAAGGCGTTCCTCAGTTTGAAGTAGCCAAATCGGATATTGAAGCCGGCATCAAAGCGGTAGACTTATTTACTGAAAAGGCTACTATCTTCCCGTCAAAAGGTGAGATGCGTAAGCTGGTTCAGGGCGGCGGCGTTTCTTTGAACAAAGAAAAACTGGCTGCATTTGACCAGGAAATTACCACAGCCGACTTGCTGGATGAAAAATACCTGCTCGTACAGCGCGGAAAGAAAAACTATTATCTGGTAATTGCCAAGTAAATTCTTTTAGAAAAAAAATACCGGAAGGCTGTCTCAATTCAATTTGGGGCAGCCTTTCTTATGTCTTACAGTTCCGTCCATAACTCTTTATCCAACAGCAAGGGTCAAGTTGCCAGTACTTTCAGGCCAGTACTGCAGTACTCCCTAAGCAGTACTTTAGTACTTTCAAGGAAGTACTGAAGTACTGACTAAGAAGTACTGGCAGGAGATGGAAATCACCTCAGAAAATAAAGCCTAAGAGCAAAAAAATACCGGCTGACTCCTTATGAATCAACCGGTACTTTAGGATATATCCGGAAAGCAATCCTTCCGGATATTTCAGCACTTATTTCTTTGCATCCAGTTCTTTAAGCAGTTCATCTACCGCAGCCTTCAACTGTGTATCCTCTCCTTTCACCACTGTTTCAGGTGCATTCAACACATATACATCCGGCTCCAGCTCTTTGTTTTCCAGGTAGCTTCCGTCCGGCAGACGATAACCCACAACAGGAATACCGTAAATCAAATCCGGGTCTTGCATCCGTACCCAGTTTACACTGGTCATGGTTCCAGGTACCGGAGCACCTACCAGCTTACCTATCTGGCGATGTTTATATACCCACGGGGTGCCGTGTGCATTGGAATAGTTGGCTTCACACTGTAACATGATAGAAGGCTTGTTCCAGCGACGGCTCGGCATATCGCATGCTTCACGACCACGAATCACCTGTGTCAGATACTTCTGACCACTGAACAGCACTTCAATATCTTCATGCAAACGTCCTCCTCCGTTGAAACGGGTATCAATCACAATACCTTCGCGGTTGTTGTATTTACCCAAAATATCGGAATATACCGTACGGAAGCTGCCGTCGTCCATTGATTCGATATGTACATATCCCAGACGGCCATTAGACCATTTATCCACATCTGCCGCACGCTGTTTTACCCAACGTTCATACAGCAGACTGCTCAGCGTTCCCCCGCTGATAGGCTTCACCACCTCATCCCAGCGTTCTTTTGATTGTGCATCGTAGCATGAAACCAATATCTTCTTGCCTGCCTTTCCGTTCAGCAACGCAGAGAAATCAGCATCTACCGGCTGACCGTCAATCTTTTCAATCACCACACCCGGTTTTACCCGTGTAGTTTTCCGGTCGAACGGACCTTTTTCCACCACTTCGTCCACTTTCATGCCTTTTCCGGTATAATTCCAGTCATAAAGCAATCCCAAGCTGGCAGTTGCTTCTTTTGCTCCCGGACGATAACGGCCACCTGTATGCGATACATTCAGTTCGCCCAACAGTTCACTCAACATTTCCGCGTAATCATACTTATTATTGATATGCGGCAGGAAACGACGATAATTAGCGGTCATAGTCTTCCAGTCTACCCCGTGCATATTCACCTCATAAAAACGCTTCTGTTCCTCACGGCACATATTATCATACATATAAGCACGTTCGGCAGCCAAATCCATCTTCATTTCTGCACGATAAGAAATAGGCTTCAACTTCTCACCGCCCAAATCCATTTTCTGCATGGAGCCTGAACCTAATACGAAAAGATTTTTTCCTTCCTTATCCATTTCCATATCGGCCCAGCCGGAACCCATCTTGTGCAACAACTTGGTTTCCCGCTTGCGCAAATCCATCTTCCACATGTCGAATCCACGCTCAAAAGCCGACAGGTAATACAGGCTTTCTCCATCCTTTGAAAGAATGGCCGAAGCAATGCTCGATGAATTCGGAGTCAGACGTACGATGCGGTCCTGAATGCCCTCCAGTTCCACCACGATGTCTTTCACTTTGTCGGCTTCCTCTTTCTTATCTTTATCTTCTTTTTTATCTTCTTTCTTTCCGTCTTTCTTGTCCGCAGCTTTTTCCTGTTCTTTTTCCAGCTCCTTCTGGAGTTCATAATCCTCCTTGCTCATGCGGAACTTATCGTAGGCATCCTGATTGACAAATACCATCATCACATCGTCCAGTGAACCCCATGAAGCGTGATTTCGCATACCGTAACGCTCTGTAGTAAACAAAATGGCATTACCGTCCATTGTCCACTTCGGAGAACTGCTTGTATAACCACTGTTCGTCAGGTTGACTAACTCTCCCTTTCCGTCTGCACTGACCAAAGCAATGTCCGTGTAAGGATCATGCTTGTTTCCGATAAATTCCAGTGTAAACCATTTGCCGTCGGGCGACCAGGCATAATTAAATCCTCCACTCAACTCATACCATGTGCTTCCATCGGTAATCTGACGAACCTTATTCGTTTCCAAATTCAGCACTTTCAGGCGGATACGGTCCTCAATGAAAGCCACTTCCTTGCCATCGGGTGAGAACTTAGGATACATCCGTTCCACAGTCTTCGAAGGCAACAGCACTTCTTCTTTTATCAATGTCGCATTCGGGAAATTCAAATCCTCTTTCCGTTCAATTTCCGCCTTATAAAGCTGCCAGTTTCCATCGCGTTCGCTGGCATATACCAGTGTACGGTTGTCTGCCCCGAAAGAAAGTCCTTCTTCTGCTTCAGGTGTGTGCGTAATCTGCTTGGTAGTACCATATTCCACAGAAGTCACAAATACTTCTCCACGTACAATGAAAGCCACCTGCTTGCCGTCGGGCGAAGCTACCGCTTCCGATGCTCCCCGAGTATAGCTCAATGTAACCGGAATTTCCTGGTCATCCCGTGTCAGTGACACATTCACCTTACTTGGCTTTCCGCCTTGTTTCTGCGTATAAATTTCTCCATTATAGGTATAGCACAGCGTACCGTCGCCTCCCAAAGAAAGGAAACGTACCGGATGTGTAGAGAATGAAGTCAGCGCTTTCACCTGTTCCGGATTATCCAGCGGGAAAGAATAGACGTTAAACGAGCCTTTGTTGCGTTCACTCAAGAAGAAAACCTCCTTACCATCCAATGAAAGCACCGGATTACGGTCCTCTCCTGCCCGTTTGGTCAGATTGGTATGCTTGCCCGATGCCATATCGTACATCCATACATCCCGTGTAATAGAAGAAGTATGATGTTTACGCCATTCATCTTCAAATCCTTTCCGGTCCTGATACAGGAACTTGTCGCCTGCCGCATTAAAACAAACCATTTCGGCAGGAGTCCCCAGAATTTGTTCCGTTTTTCCACCTTCCGCAGGAACCTTATACAGTTCTGTCATGGCAGAAGTCGGGAACAGTGCACTGCTGGCAGGGTCCTGAATGCTTGCAGAAAATACAACATACTTTCCATCCGGTGTAAACGCAGAAGGAATTTCCGAAGCAGAATTCGTAGTCAGTCTGCGGGCAGAACCGCCGTTAGCCGGCATAACAAACACATCCGTATTTCCAAAACGATCGCTGGCAAAAGCAATCTGTTTACCGTCCGGCGACCACACCGGAGACGACTCATACGAATCTTGTGTAGTCAGCTGTACCGCTTCTCCACCCTTGGCAGACACTTTGTAAATGTCGCCCTTATAACAAAATACAATTTCTTTTCCGTCTGGAGAGATACGTACATCACGCATCCATAGCGGAGTAACCGCCATAGCATGTGCAAAAGTAGTCCCCAGCAACAATGTGCACAATATTTTTTTCCTCATAAGCTAAGTTGTTTTGCAAACAAAGGTAAGGATTCCCGTCAGAAACAGAAAAAAAGTCAGAAATTATTTGGAAGGTATTCATAAAAACGCTTATCTTTGCAGCGTTTTCTGAGGAAAACACCAAGAAGTTTGGACTATGGTGTAATGGTAGCACAACAGGTTTTGGTTCTGTTTGTCCAGGTTCGAATCCTGGTAGTCCAACGTTTTTCAAGACATTTATAGTCAAAAGCCCGCTAAAACGACATTTTAGCGGGCTTTTTTGTTATCCTGACAAATATAAAAAAATATTAAAAATTTACTCTCAATAGATTTTATTAATTGGCATATCATTTTTTTTTTATAAAATAATAAATATATTTGCATCGAAAAAATATCTGAAGCAGAATAATAAAAACTTCGGATATATTACAAACCAAATTAACCCAAAATCATAGTAGTATGAAAAAAGGCATTTTTTTCAGAGAGGACTCCGTATGGAGAAAAAGATTATTGCAATCAATACCTGTCATAACAGGGTTATTCGTTGTCGCTAACGGTCATGCAGACCCCATCACAACTATTGATTCGAAACTAATCGTACAACAAACATCTACGATTACAGGTAAAGTTCTGGACAGCAATGGAGAGGCTCTAATTGGTGTAAACGTGCTGGAAAAAGGAACGACGAATGGTACCATCACTGATTTTAATGGAAACTTCACATTAAATCTATCATCGTCTAACGCGACATTAGTTTTCTCTTATATTGGCTATGTAAGTCAAGAAATTCCGGCAAAAGGAAAGAAAAATCTTACAATCACTTTAAAGGAAGATTCTGAAACATTAGATGAAGTCGTAGTAGTTGGATATGGAACACAAAAAAAGGTAAATCTGACAGGTTCTGTATCCTCTGTTTCAGCCAAAGATATACAAGATGTACCAACCTCAAATACAGCATCCTTGTTACAAGGCCGTATGCCTGGTTTGGTAATAAGCCAAAATGGAGGTCAGGCAGGTAAAGAAGACATGGAAATCAGAGTACGTGGTGTAGGAACATTCGGTAACAATAATCCGATGGTTTTAATTGACGGGGTTGAAGGAACACTGTCACAGATGAGTGATATTCCAGCAGCTGACATCGAAAACATTTCTGTTTTAAAAGATGCAGCGTCCGCCGCTATTTATGGTGTACGCGCAGCAAACGGTGTTATCCTAATCACAACCAAAAAAGGACAAGCTGGAAAAGTTTCAGTCAACTATTCTGGCAACTATACACTGCAAAAGCCTATGTTGCCGACTTACATTGACAGTCATCAATGGGCATTAATGAAAAATGATGTAGCTCCAGGCACTTACGATGCAACAGCGCTACGGAAACTTCAAGATGGTTCAGACCCTGATCATTATGCCAATACAAACTGGCTTGACGAGGTATTCAGAAATGCAAGTATGCACCAACACCATCTTTCTGTTTCTGGAGGAAACGAACATACCCATTATATGACTTCTATTTCTTATTCTAACCAAGAAGGTATAATGAAGAAAACAGGAGCCGAGAAATTTTCATTCCGCTCTAATGTAGATAGCAATATCGGCCGTTTCAATTTTGGCTTAAACGTTTCAGGAAACAAAAACAATGTTGACCAGCCAGCCTCTATCGCTCCAAGCGGTGAAACAAGTGTCATGCGTTATTTATCATGGTTCTCACGTCCCACAGTCCCTGTAAAATATTCCAACGGTTACTATGGCTATGTAGACGGATCTTTAAAAAATGCAGAATTAGTCAAAAACCCGCTACAATTCATGGAACAAGGATATCGTCTTGACGAAGCCTGGCGTTTTAATGGAAAAGCATATGCAGGTATCGATATTATTGACGGACTAAAATTCAAAACAAGCCTGGCATATGCATTCTACATGAATGCCACTAAAAAATATACGCCCAAAGAACTGGCACGATATGATGCAGAAGGCAATATATTAAAAGCAGCCGGACAAAACAACAGATTAGAAGATTATTATTGGAGAGAAGCTACGTGGACAAATGAAAACATTCTTACATACGACAAAAAATTCGGGCTTCACAATTTAAATGTATTATTAGGGCATTCTCTTATCAGCTACACTCGCTACACAACTACAGCCGGCATAGAAGGCTTTCCAACAGAGAATATTTATGAAATGGATGGAGGATCAAAAAATCCATCAGCAGTAGGTAATAGTGATGAATACAGATTGCAATCATTCTTCGGACGTATCAATTATAGTTACGCTGATAAATACCTTCTTGAAGTAAATGTACGACATGACGGTTCTTCACGTATGCCTAAAAATAACAGATATGCAACCTTCCCTTCTGTATCTGCAGGATGGGTATTTACCAATGAATCATTCATGGAGAATTATCAATGGCTATTCGGTAAACTCCGTTTTTCTTGGGGTAAGTTAGGAAACCAAGAAATTGGCAGCTACGCTTATTTGGCAAGTTTAGGTGCATCGGGAAATTATTATTTTGACCAAAGTAAAGACCCACAAACTGGAATGGTATCCACCTCAATTCCAAATGAAAACATAAAATGGGAAACTACACGTACTTTAAATGTTGCTATTGATTTAGGTTTTCTGAACAACAAAATTCAAACAACTTTTGAATGGTTCGATAAGAAAACCTCTGACATCCTGATGCAATTAGCAATGCCTAATATCTTCTTAGGCTCATTGAGTGCTCCCTACCAGAATGTAGGTACAGTAAGAAATAGAGGTTGGGAATGGAATGTGAATTACAATGACAGCAAAGGAGACTGGAGCTGGTATGCCGGATTCAACTTGTCGCATGTGAAAAATGAGATTCTCTATATGGGTGGATTGGATGAACGTATCAGCGGACAAACAATCAACCGGGTAGGTGAGCCTATCGGAGCATATTACGCATACCAGGCTCTTGGTTTATACAGAACAGAAGAAGATTTAAACAGAACTAACTCAAAGGGTGAAGTAATCAAGCAAAATGGTGTTGCTCCTAAATTAGGTGACATCATGTATGCAGACTTAAATGACGATGGAAATATCACTCCTGAAGACAGAACTATTATCGGTAACCCATTCCCTAAATATTCCTATGGTATCAATTTAGGAGCCAGCTGGAAAGGATTCGACCTTTCTACATTCTGGCAAGGTGTAGCAGGTATTTACCGTTACAATTGGGAAACGACAACAGATATCCGCGGTAATTTTACAGATAGATGGTTAGATCGCTGGTCTACTGATAATCCTAATGGTAAAATGCCGGCATTAGGCAACACAATGAATGAACAATTCTCATCTTTCTGGCTGGAAAATGCAAGCTATTTAAGATTGAAGAATTTCGAATTCGGCTACACATTCGGCAATCTCCCCAAAATTGGTGTTTCAAAACTACGTATCTACTTCGCAGGAACAAACCTGCTTACATTCACCAAACTTGACAACTGGGATCCAGAAAAAGGAGCTGGTGATACAAGAAATGATAACTATCCAAATGCCAAGTCATTCTCATTCGGTATAAACGTAACCTTTTAACTTATAAATACTACAATTATGAAACTAAAATTTAATCATATATGCAGGGGATTATTATTCTCGGGATTAATATTGACAAATATTTCCTGCTCTGACAGCTTTTTAGAGTTAAATAACCCCAATCAGGTCTCAGATAATACTTTCTGGCAATCTGAAAACGATGCTTTAATGGGTCTTGCAGCATGCTATGATGCTTTACAATCAGATCATTTATATGATGACAACGTAGACGGAGGAGGATTTGGTTTCCTTATGCGTGAAACAAGTACTGACAACGGGCAACATACGTGGGGAGACTGGATGCAGGGAAGTACAGTTTCTAAAGGAACCTCTGCAACTACTGACGGATGTTTTTCTAATTATTGGAATGCAAATTATGAATTAATCAAACGTTGCAACCTGCTATTATCGAAAATAGAAGGAATAACAATGGACGAAAAAGCCAAAGCTACTATTAAAGCAGAAGCTATCGCATTGAGAGCTTTAGGATACTGTAACTTGATTTCTTTATACAGAGATGTTCCTTATATTACAACCCCTTTAACTCTTGAAAATCCAGAAGCTCCCAAAGAACTTAAAAAGACTATTGCAGAAAAAGTAATAGCCGATTTAAAAGCCAACAATCCTAATCTACCACCAAAAGGAACTGAGCAGAAAGGAAGAATGTCTCAAGAAGCAGGATATGCTATCATGGGACGTATGGCACTATTCAATCAAAAATGGGATGACGCTATCGAAGCATATAACAATGTAATTGGTAAAGTTTCTTTATTTAAATCTGGAGATGGTACTGATTATGAAGCCAATTTCAGAGATTTGTTCAAAGAAGATAATGAGACTTGTGATGAGGTTCTTTTAAGTGTACACTACACAGGCCCTGGACTAAAAGAGGGCAGCACTTTTGGAGTCTGTTGGAATGCTCCTTTGAATGCCATTGAAGCTTCAATGAATTTATGTGATGATTTTTATTGTACAGACGGGTTACCTATTGATAAATCACCTCTCTTTCAAGGCAGCCTTGAAAAAGGTAAGCACACACAAGAGAATCCTGATTATGCGAGATACAAAAACCGTGATCCACGGTTAAAAGCAACATTAATGCTGCCCGGAATGACTTGGAACGGAAAAGAATATACAAATAATTTACCTGCCAAATCTACAGCTTGTATTCTTAAATGGTTTACCCCAGAAAATACAGCTAATGAATATGACGGCAGCCTGGATTATTACATTATTCGTTACGCTGAAGTATTGCTTTCCATGGCAGAAGCTAAGATTGAAAAAAATGCTCCACAGACAGAAGTAACACCATACATCAACGAAGTGCGTGCACGCGTAGGTATGCCTGCTGTAGAAGCTGTAGAAGGAACCAGCCTTTCCCAGGATGAATTAAGAAAAATAGTCCGCCATGAACGCCGTGTAGAATTAGCTTTTGAAGATTTACGTCTGGCAGATTTATACAGATGGGGAGAGTGGGAAAATGCCGTAAAACGTATGCAAAATGATAAAGAATTCTATGGTGATAAATTCTGTGTATATGATTTTAATTATCGTGGAGCACAAGATACAGTCTGGCCTATTCCACAAGGAGAAATAGATACAAACAAGCAACTTGTTCAACACGATGAATGGAAATAACATGCTGAATAAAAAATAGGGTTGTCAATAGACAACTCTATTTTTATCTTTATCAAAGTATAGAATCTTAATAATAACAGTATGAAAAAAACATTGCATATTTTATATTATACCATTATTTCAATACTCATTCCATTACCATGTTTATCAGTTTCGCCTCAAAAAGGAAATATCTTATTTATAGATGAGTTCAACGAAAATTCTATTATACCAGATTCTTCAATATGGAAATTATGTACTTATGGTAATCACACATGGGGACAACATTTCAAGAATGTAGAAGGCTATGAAAATGTGAAAGTAGAAAATGGAGTATTAAAGCTAAAAGTTTCTAAGGATAAAAATTCTTATAAAAATGGAGGGATTCGCACAACGTCAGGATTTCCCTGTAATACCCGGTTGGAAGTCAAAGCTAAATTAACTAAATTAGTAAAAGGGGGATTTCCTGCCATCTGGCAAATGCCAATGGATGCACCACAATGGCCACGTGGTGGCGAAATCGACCTAATGGAATGGGTACAAGGTACTCCAAATGATATATACCAAACTGTACACACTTATTTTATAAATGGAGATAATGGTTCCGCAGGAGCCACTAATCCAAATCGACCTACCAATTTTGATATAACCCAATATCATGTTTATGCAGCAGACAGAACGGAAGAAGCTATAATATTCTACATAGATGGAAAAGAAACATGGAGATATCCTAATCAGCATCTACCAGAAGAAAAAATGCAATATCCATTTTGCCAATACAAATACGATATTATTTTAAATTTCTCACTCGGTGGAGACTTAAACGGGAATCCGACTTGGCCAGGGAAAATCAATGACGATGACTTACCAGGAGAAATGTGGATTGATTGGGTAAAAGTTTCTTCATTATAGCTATTCAAAATAAAGTTTCTTAATTCTTTACGCCTAAACATGACATAAAGCAACTGATATAAAGTAAGTAGAATGCCTGTCACTTCTCATTCCAAATTTTTACAGATACATAATTTCACGCAAACGTAACTGCGTAGCAATCTTTCTGTAATAAAAAACACGGACCTTTGGGCAGACTTAAAAAAAGGAATTTATTATGGAAACAATTGCTGACAAATATACAGTGGAGTGTACTCCCGACGGAGGATATTATGCTTATCTGTGCAATCATGAACAATGTTTTGCATACGGTGAAACAGAAGAAGAGGTCCTGGAAAATCTGGAGATTGCCGCAGAAGAGTTCTACAATGAATTCAGTTCCATATTCTACATGGAAGACATAGCTTGATAGTGTTCCAAAAAACACACATTGTAAATAAATTGCCAATATTTAGTCATTATCAAAAGCCATTTCTGTGGGACGCAGGAATGGCTTTCTTCTTGCTTCGTCTCCTCGCCTGTTGAAACAAGTTATTCATTTAACAGTCACACTCTTGTAATATACATTCCCTTCTTTTGTACAGCGTTAAGAAAAACATGAAGCATGAAAGAAAGACCTTATTACCGGACCATTGTGGTGTCGGACATTCATTTGGGAACTACCCATTCGAAAGTAAACCAAATCAGTGATTTTCTTAGTAGAGTGGACTGCGGACGACTGATTCTGAACGGTGACATCATAGACGGATGGCATCTGCAGAAATCCGGCATCAGCAAATGGAAAGCGGAACACACGCACTTTTTTAAAATCATCATGAAAATGATGGAAAAACACGGTACGGAAATCATTTATGTACGTGGCAATCATGACGATTTTCTTGACAATCTTGCTCCCCTTCAATTCGCCAACCTGACCATTACAAAAGATTACATACTGGAAAGCAATGGAAAGCATTATTTCGTAACACATGGCGACGTGTTCGATAAGGTAACTACCAGCATGAAATGGCTGGCCAAACTGGGAGATATAGGCTATACGCTCCTGCTATGGCTCAACAGCCAGTACAACCGCTATCGCGTAAGAAAAGGAAAACCTTATTATTCACTTTCACAGGCCATCAAGCAGAAAGTAAAATCTGCCGTATCCTATATTTCTGATTTTGAAAACGTATTGGTAGACTTCGCGAAAAGCCGTCAGTGTGAAGGGGTTATCTGCGGCCATATCCACCATCCGGAAAACCGCATGATTGACCAGATACACTACCTGAACTCAGGCGACTGGGTAGAAACCATGTCGGCACTTACCGAAGATGAAAACGGGGAATGGAAAATAATCTATTACACCGAATTGGAACAGCAGGCTACGAAACCTGAAGAAAATAATGTCATACCGCTAATACCTATCGCATCATGAAAATCTTATTTATCGTTCAGGGAGAAGGAAGAGGACACCTCACGCAAGCCATTTCGATGGAGAAACTGCTTAGAAGCAACGGACACGAGGTGGTAGAAGTACTCGTCGGAAAAAGTGAATCCAGACGACTTCCGGGATTTTTTATCCGGAACATCCAGGCTCCTGTCAAACAGTTTATCAGCCCCAATTTCCTGCCTACCCACGCCAACAAACGGGTAAACCTGACACGAAGCATCTTATATAACTTGTTGAAAGTGCCGGAATATGTAGAAAGTATATGCTACATTAACCGGCATATCAAAGAAACCGGTGCCGAACTGGTCATCAATTTCTATGAATTATTAACAGGATTGACTTATTTCTTTTTCCGTCCGGCAGTTCCTCAAATCTGTATCGGTCATCAGTACCTGTTCCTTCACAACCAATTCAAATTACCCAAAAAGAACAAATGCAGCCTGTTTTTCCTGAATTTCTTTACACGACTGACTGCATTGGGAGCTTCACAAAAACTGGCCCTCTCCTTCCGCTCCATGCCGGAAGACAATCATCAGCACATCAGTGTGGTTCCTCCTTTGTTGCGACAAGATGTATTGCAGCAGGAAAGTAAACCAGGCGACTACATCCATGGGTATATGCTGAATGCGGGATTCTCTGAAAATATTCTGAACTGGCATAAAAAACATCCAGATACTCCTCTCCGCTTTTTCTGGGACCATTGGGAAGAAGAACCTGTGAAAAAAATAGACTCCACACTTTCTTTCTACCAGCTTGACGATATAGAGTTTCTTCGCCAGATGGCAGGTTGCAAGGCATACGCCAGCACGGCAGGATTCGAATCGGTATGCGAAGCCATGTATTTAGGAAAACCCATCCTGATGGTACCGGCCCATATTGAACAAGAGTGTAATGCTTTCGATGCCATGCAGAACGGAGCAGGCATCATCGACCACAATTTTAACTTGAGTAACTTACTGCGTTTCTCTCAAAACTACAAGCCCAACCGCCTGTTTGTGGAATGGGTGAAATCAGCAGAATACATCATATTGAATGAAATTGAGCGATTTGCTCCGCAAAATACCCTGCAAGGAATGTATCTGGTAGAGGAGTTTGTGTAAAAAAATCTAAATAATCGTTCTGAAATCATATTGTAACATAAAATCATTTTCTTTGCAAAAAAAGTGATTTTATGGCCACAAGAAATAGAAAAAAAGAAAAGCCTTATTTGGAAAGAGACATCAGTTGGATGTACTTTAACCGCAGAATCCTGCAGGAAGCAACCCGAAGTCATGTGCCATTGCTGGAACGAATGGCCTTTCTTGGCATCTATTCCAACAACCTGGATGAATTTTTCCGTGTCAGAGTAGCTTCTCAAAGCCGCATTGCGGAATGCATGGATAAATCGGCTGCCAAGGAAAGAGAAAAAGCAAAAAAACTGCTTAAGCAAATCGGAAAACTAAACGCACGTTACGTAAAGGATTACGAAGAAGCTGTAAGCTGTGTGACAGAGGACTTGAAAAAAGAAAACATCTATCTGGTATCCAATTCGGAGGTCACTCCCGAACAGCTACAGTTCATCCAGTCTTTCTATAAAGAAAAGCTGAATGGACTTATTGTGCCCGTATGGTTCTCAGCAGTCAAATTATTGGATTACGAAAACGATGAAAATATCTACCTGGCCGTAAAGGTAAGCAAGAACGGCAACAAGCCAATGGCGGACTATGCTTTCCTGGAACTCCCGGTAAATATTTGCGGACGTTTTGTACAACTACCGGATCATGAAAACAAAAGTTACCTGATGTACTTGGACGACGTCATCCGCTGCTGTCTTCCGCTGGTGTTCGAAGGACTGGGATACGACAAATACGAAGCCTATGCCTTTAAGTTTACCCGCGATGCAGAAATGGAAATTGACAACGACCTGCGCACCGGTACACTTCAAAAGATTTCAAAAGGGGTAAAGAGCCGTAAAAAAGGAGAACCTCTTCGCGTAATCTATGATAACAACATGCCGAAAGACCTGTTGAAAAGGGTGTTGAAAAAGCTTGAACTTGACAGTCTGGACACAGTAATTGAAAGCGGACGTTATCAGAACCACAAGGATTTAATGAAATTCCCGGATTGTGGACACAGCAACTTGAAATACCCGAAATGGCCTCCCATCCTGAAAAAAGAACTCGACGGGCCAGAGAGTCTGTTGAAAAAAATTCAGGAGAAAGACCGCTTTATCCACGTGCCTTATCATAATTTCGACTCCTTCATCCGTGTGCTTCAGGAAGCAGCTGTCAGCAAGCAGGTTACAAGCATTAAAATTACGCTCTACCGTCTGGCTAAAGAATCAAAGGTAGTAAAAGCCCTTATCGGAGCAGCCCGTAACGGAAAGAAGGTAACCGTAGTCATTGAATTGCTGGCTCGTTTCGACGAAGCATCCAATATCAACTGGTCAAAGAAAATGCAGGATGCCGGCATCAAGGTGATTTTCGGTGTAGAAGGCTTGAAGGTTCACTCCAAGATTACACACATTGAGATGAAAAGCGGACCGGATATTGCTTGTATCAGTACCGGAAACTTCCACGAAGGAAACGCCAAGATGTACACAGACTGCATGTTGATGACAGCTTATCTCAAAATCGTGAAGGATGTAAATCAGGTGTTCGAATTCATTGAGCGTCCTTACACTCAGATACGGTTCAAGGAGCTGCTTGTTTCACCTAATGAGATGAAAAACAAGTTTGTGACATTAATCAACAATGAAATAAAGAACAAGAAAGCCGGAAAGCCTGCTTACATCAAGATAAAGATCAATCACATCACCGATCCGATTATGGTAGAAAAACTGTATGAAGCTTCGGAAGCAGGCGTAGATATTGACCTGGTAGTACGTGGTAACTGCTCGTTGATTACCAATGTACCCGATGTCAGCACGCACATCCGGATTCATGGCATCATCGACCGCTATCTGGAACATTCACGCATTTTCATCTTTGCCAACGGAGGAGAAGAAAAGATATACTTAGGTTCTGCCGACTGGATGCCCCGCAACCTGGATCACCGCATTGAAGTGATTACTCCGGTCTACGATCCGGCCATCAAGGGAGAAATGAAACGCATTGTAGAATACGGCCTGAAGGATACCCTGCAGGGACGTATAGTAGACGGTGCAGGCGACAATCTGTTCTGGAGTGAAGAAACGGAAGAAGCTCCTTTCCGCTCACAGGAAGCGCTCTACAATTATTACCTGGCCGAAAATGAACAATAACTTAAATGTGATATTATGGACAATATGCTAAAAGACTGCAAGACGTACTATGGAGCCATTGATATTGGTTCGAATGCAGTGAGATTGCTCATCAAATGTGTAGAAGAAGACGAACAGGGAAAGGTTTTCTTTTCAAAAGTGCTTCTATTGCGTGTCCCTCTGCGTCTGGGATTTGACGTATTTGCGATGGGGAAAATTTCCGAAACCAAGGAAAAGAACATGCTCCGTCTGATGAAAGTGTTCCATCACCTGATGAAAATCTACGATGTGGAAGACTACCGTGCATGTGCCACCTCTGCCATGCGTGATGCAAAGAACGGAAAAGATATTATCAAACGCATCAAAAAGAAAACGGGAATCCGCATTGAAATCATTGACGGACAGGAAGAAGCCAAAATGATATACAACAACCACATTGAATGCATGGAAGACCGTAACGGAAACTATATGTATGTGGATGTGGGTGGAGGTAGTACCGAAATCAACTTGCTTTCACAAGGAGAACTCGTATGCAGCCGTTCGTACAACATCGGTACAGTACGTATTCTGAACAATGCCGTAAAGGAAACTGAATGGGAACGGTTGAAAAAGGATATGCAGGAACTGGCTATTTCTTACCCCGGTACGAACATCATCGGTTCGGGTGGAAACATCAACAAACTTTATCGTCTGGCGGAAAAGAAAGACAAGAAAAAGCAACGAATTACGGTGGAAGTACTGCACAAACTGCATGAAAGCCTGAACAAGCTATCTGTAGAAGAACGAATGGAAAAATACCAGCTCAAACCCGACCGGGCTGACGTAATCGTTCCGGCTGGCAATATATTCCTGACCATTGCAGACATTATTCATGCTACGCATATTTATGTACCTGTAATCGGACTTGCCGACGGTATCATCGACGGACTGTACGCCAGTCACCTGGAAGAGAAACAGAAGATTTTAGGCATTCTTCCAAGTAAAAAAGAGGCTTCGGACACACCTGAAGATACGGAAGAGTAAGTCTTATTTTTCTAATGATAAAAACCGCTTTATGAGCAAATTTATCATAAAGCGTTTTTTTATTATTCACAACCTGTTTATAAACAGTTATTTCACATAAACATGTTGTATTTCAAGAATATACATCTTATGTAAATTACCATGCCCTTCACCATACCAACGGTTTATTAACAGCTTATCCACAAACTTATCCTCCTGAATCATGTCTGCATATAATTTCTTGCACACCAAAACCAGACGCGCCTGTTCGTACGAAATGGTTCCATCTTCCATCACATAAGGTTTCAAGCCTGAAGCAGCTACTTTATCCATATCTCGGCCTGATTTGTAACCACAGATTTTATGTACCTCTTTATGCTCTTCTCCTAAAAAAGACAAGGTCAGCTTATCTCTTTCTTCAATAAACTCGTATGTATAACGTTCCGGACGAATAAAGATGAAAGCAACTGGTTTTCCCCATAAAATACCGGTTCCTCCCCAGCTGGCGGTCATCATATTAAATTTTTCCTGCGTACCGGCCGTCACCAGCATCCACTCTTTGCCAATGGCATCAAACATATTGTCCTGCAATTCAGACACACTAATTTCCTTCATATCCATTCATATTTAGTTTCTGCAAAACTAAGAGCCTGTTTAAATTTTAAAGTTTGATATTGAAAGAGTGTTTCTTCTTTCCGCG